>Ga0233434_1000038_pt1 | contig 184701 bp, 160 predicted proteins | sample SI_122_August201_4_FD_182738 | JGI IMG/M metagenome (GOLD analysis project Ga0233434, IMG submission 182738) | Seawater microbial communities from Saanich Inlet, British Columbia, Canada - SI_122_August2016_120_MG | ecosystem: Environmental > Aquatic > Marine > Inlet | place: Canada: British...
CACTAGACGGAGTACTTTCACCGCCACTAGACGGAGTACTTTCACCGCCACTAGACGGAGTACTTTCACCGCCACTAGACGGAGTACTTTCACCGCCACCAGACGGAGTACTTGGTTCAGAGCAATTTAGGCTTGAGACAATGTGATATTTTTTATTTTGATTTTTACCAATTTTGATATAGCTCCCTAATAGATCTGAGAATGTTTGGCCAAAATGCGCTTGATTAATGCAAAGACCATTTGAATTGTTAGCACAACTTGCATTACGAACTGCACATTCTAAATCTGTAGGACACGCGGGGTTATCTTTAGTACATTTGGTGTTGGTAGTATTCACTTCACCAACAACTCTCCCTGTGAAGTCTTGGTTATCTTTGATGTCGTCTAATGCATATTTTTCGCTATCGAGAAAAGAGGCTTTAGAGCTAGTCTTGTCTGTTGACTCCCTCTTTGCAGATGAAAAAGGAGACGGGCTATTCATTTTTATTAGTCTTGGAAATTTAGTCTGTTCTTTAAGTAACCCTTCTTCCGTACTAAATGGCATTAACATATTTGAAATGTGACAGACCTCATTGGGCGCACGGGTTGTATTTTCGTCGCATTTTTTTAGTAGTATATCAATATCAGTTAAACTTAATGTTGTGTATTCCTCAAGTAGGTTTTTAAGTTCTGCGTAGGCTGGTAGGTTGTCAAAATTCGCATATCGCCCCTGGAAAAAGTTGTACAAGTAGGTACTAACATCACGAGGAATGCTTCTACTCGTCTCTGAATTGTCAAGGATCACTGCCGCTCTTACTTGATTGATCATTGCGTAGTTTCTGTTGTCTTCTGAAGTACTCAGAGTCAAGTGAGAGCTCTTATTAAAAGTTCGACGATTTTTAAGCCTGGCGACGGGTGATGAAGTGTCATCACATCCTGAAGTGCAGTTTGCGGCAGATTTAATATCATTTTTTATATTGTTGTAAGCTAGGGATAGGGTATTCTTTGATTCCGCGAGGGTCTGAGTGTTCCCGCCTAAATTAATGCCTTCTCTTAGCATTAAGTTAATCATGTTAATTCCCTCTTCCGCCATAATAAAATCAGCTGCCATCGCATCAATAAATATTTTTGTATGTTTGCTACGAGTTACGACCTGAGAGTCTATTGTTACCGTGTCTCCTGTACCACAATCAGAGTAATTCTTGGTCTGATTGAAAACACATTTACCTCCTTCAATTCCAACAAATCCATTCGCCGTAGAGAACTCTACCTTTGTTAACTGGTTAATCGATGTTGAATCAGGAGAGTTGGAAGGTAAGGTTGATTTGAAGAAAAATAAATTTGAATTTGGGTGATTTGGTTCACCAAGTGATGTACCTGGAGTATTCAGCGTGGAGAGTTGTAAATATTCTGGAGTGACACCTATGGACTTTGCCACGCCATTCACGGAACCAACAACATTTTGAAACTGAGTATGCACCGAGACTGTGTCAATCCCATCAGCATCAACAGGCAAATAAAATGCTCCTGACGTTGCTAAGAGCACAGCGTCCCAAGTGTTTTGAGCTTGCTGTGTTACTCCTGGAATTGTCATTGCCCAAATTTTCTTAGAAAGTTCGATGCGCTCCATATCCACGTCTGCATTAGATGAAACAGCTCTATCTTCAACCAAAAGAGCTTCATCCGTTTGCATAGTATCACCTGAGTTATTGCAATAAGTCCCGATGAAGTTTGCATGACCATTGTTAGTGAGACAGCGGGCCATATCAGTTATTTTAACCTGCGCGACACATTCCGCCCAAGATTTATTACTAAGGTAGTCAGAGGTGAATAAGGGATCGCATTTTTCACAAACGCCATTTTGAAAAGAACCAGTTTGCTCAACTCTCCAAGTACAGTTATTATTTCGACCAAACTCACCTTGACAGAATTTTTCATTATATCCTGAGCAAGAGTTGGAAAAAACCAAAGGAGAACTCATTGTAACAAGAGCTACTAAAAAAAGTTTTAGGAAGAATAAATTTTTCATAAAGCCAACTTGTAGTTAAGTATGTTGTTGTTATTCGAATTAACTATTGAGCTTCTCGTTTTTCCATTTGATGCTTCTTTAATTTCAAAAAAGGAATAATCATTGTCCGGAATTGTTTTGTTGTTGATAATTGAGCCGGGCCCAGAAATTAAGATTACTTTTCCATCACCTAGAACTACTAGTTTTGTGGAAGCTAATTTTTTCGGATTTGAACTACTATCAATGACTAATCTTTTGGTCCCAGCAATACTAAAAGTATTTCCATTGATGTTTTGAACGGCCCTTTTGACTTTATCGCTAGTAGAAATATCACCTAGATTAGTAGAAGAGCTGTTATTGACACTACTACCAGATGAGTCAGGTTTGTTGAGAGACAAGCATGATGTGGTTATTAAACCGATAATCAATATTTTAAAGGTCTTTTGTAATTTTAGTAAAATCATTCGGGCACCAATTGTTAAGACGTCACTGTACATACTGGTTTTTATTATAGCCCACCTTTTCAGTCTGGAATTGTTTTAATTTTTTAATAAAAAGTTCAGTATTTTTTATTTATATAGAAGTATAAAATTGAATACTTATAGTGATACCAACGTAATTTTATTTACTTAATTTTCTTTATTGATCAATGAATACTATGTAACTGCCAGATAAAATTTGCATTTATTAAAAAAATAAAATCTTTTTTATATAAAATTTCAAATTGTAATGTACGCCATTGCCCAGAAGTCATTCAGTGAACAAAAAATGTGCAAAACAATATTATAAATTTTTGAAACTTTGAAAAAAAATGGCCTATATATTGCTAATTAAAATTAATTTAAGTCGGGGGGCTTATGAGCGAAGTAATCTTCACGATTCTCATGATGGGCGATATTCATTTTTCCTATTCAAATGAGCTTAAGTTTTCAGTTTGTGATCTACCATTTAGGACTGAATTATCGTTAAAGCTGATTGAAGAAAAATCCAAGATAATAGATTTTTCTGATGATATAGATATTTTAAACACAAGGGCGAATGCTTTACGTAAGTCTGATAAGTCTAGGAAAGAGGCTTTGAAAAGTTTAACTAATGCATATAAAAATAGAGGGTATAAATTCAAAATTAAACATGACCTTGAATATGCTATTCGAATCTCAAATTATAAAAATCTCTCTAATCGTAAATATTGGATTTGATAACAAAAGATAGTTTATGAAAAAATATTTAATTATTGTCTTGATTTCTGGTTTTAGTATTTCGGTCTTTTCTAAATCGACACAAGTCATTGTTCTTGGTGCCCAAGTTCAAAACACAAATAAGCAAGAATATTTGCTAAATTCAAACAACCTAATCGATGCTGCCAGAAGTAAAGGGGAGCATGTCTTCATTGGAGCCCCTTCGGAATATGAAAAAGAGTTTAACCATCATGAAAATGTTACTTTTGTGACAGTTGAAACACAAAAGGAGCTTTCAGCGATGTTTAAAAGAGTTAATTTTGAAAACGCGGAAAGTATAAATTTATATATTCATGCCCATGGGCTTCCAACAACTTCAGAGAAAAGGCCCGATGAAGTTAAAATACTATTAGGTCGGGTGAGGTTAGGTTTAGATCACTTAACAAAAATGCTTAATTATCGAATTAACAAGGGTCAAAAGCTTAAAGTGATAGCACCATTTTGTTTTTCAGGAGCCGTTCACCAAATAAGTTATTCTCGTCCAAATACATGCTCTGCTTCAGCAAGTGATTTTAGAACACCATCTATTAGTGAATTTGATTGCTTTGCTGGGAAATGTGTTATTGAAGACTCTTGGGCAACGAGGTTTACGGAGGCGGTAAAAAGTAATAAAAACTCAACACTTGCGGCTGGATTTCAAATTGCCCAAGGAGATGGTGAACTTAATGATAAAAGAGGAAGCCTATCGAGTATTGATTTTTTAAAAAGACTCTACAGTAAGGCACCATATAATAAGACAAGGAATTGGTTTACGAGAGTGTTTTCTTCAGTACCTGAAATAACCCCGAAACAAGACGCAATGAGAAAGTACTGCAAGTCAAAAGAATCTATCTTTTCTGTAACTACAGATGATGTAGAGAGTTTATTAGATGAACTAAGTGATAAGGTTCATAATATGAGTGATAATTATGGTTTTGAATCGAATATTCCAAAATCAATTCAAATACATTATCACGATAAATTATTTGAGTACTCATTAACGTTTGAAAAAAGAAAAGAGTTATTTTTAGGTTTTTTTGAGTTAGGTAGAAAAGCAAAAAAACTGATGGATATGGGCCATGGTGATGAATACCAAGGGCAATTATCCATGGCATCATTGTATTCAGAGAAATTGAGATTGAGTTCAAATGATTTGCTTGAGTTTTTAAAAATTAACGATGAAATAGAGTTGATAAACAAATTATACAAATCAAAAAATCTTAAGAATATTAAAAAGTTTGAAGAGTTATTTTATTGCGAAAATAGTAATTAGCTTTTTATCATTTCGCTTATTACTTTATTTGACCTATCTTTTTTCATTATTTTAATTTGAACAGGCCTAGATTTAAACCATCTAGGTTTCATAGGATTTATTAAAATAGTACATTGATTATCATCACATTCAAAATAAATTTCTCCTAGGCCCTGTCCCTTGCCATTAATAAATACGACAAAGTTTCTTTTTATTGAAATAAAACTTCTATTTAAATCTGGAAGAGGAGCGGAGAAATTTATTTTCATTATTTCTTTTTTTTCCAAAAAGATAGACGACGTTAAAAGCTCGGCATTTTTATTGTAGTAATGAGAAATACTTCTTAATTCACTTGAGGATGAAAGAGTCTGATCTTTAAAAGTCCAAAATTCATCAGGGAAATGTTCTCTTTTAACAATTGATTGGTTTTCTTTAAAACTGAATTGGGTGAAAATTCCTGAGGAGAAGCCTACTTGGGTTTGGCGAAGTAGTGCCTTTACGGGAAATATTTTAAATACCTTTTTTAATGTATAATCATTGCCATCATATGTAACTCTTGCACTTATGTTTTTTAAATTTTTATGAGATATATCAAGAAGAGCAGAGACGGAGTCTTTTGAATGATTAAAGGTTGATCCGTTGGTGCGGTTTTGTAGATTATGATCCGTTAATCGTGGAGACGAGAATTCAATTTTTTGTACTTCATTAAATTGATTTGTATAGTTCGCAGTAATATTTAATTTCTCATTTGTGGATGAATCTTTAATTTCTATTGGACTTACTCTTCTCGGTACATTGATCTCTGGAAAAAGTGTTAAATATTTTTCATGGGGGAAAGTTAATGTTTGAACTCCATCCCTGGTTGAGTCTTTTCCAATCCATACATCGTCATTGTTGACTCTTAGTTTTGCAAATTCATGCATGGAGATTTGGGGGTGATTTGTCTCAATAACTATGTCGCTTTTATATGCTACTGTAAAAACTTGAAAGGGGATTATAGGATTTTTTCCTTCTTTGTTAGATGTATAAAGTATTGATTCTTTATTAAGATTTAAATGTTTGATGTATTCATTTTTATTTATTGAATTATAAGGAATGTAATCTATTAATTTAGTAATAATTGATAAACTCACAAAAAATATTATTATAACATTTTTTTTAAAAACCATGGTCTATTTATTTTATAAAAGATCATTTTTACAAAGGTAAGATGCAAACGAAATTATTTTTGTTTGCGTGTCCGACATATTTTTCATTAAAGAAAGTTAATACATTTTGGCCTGGCCTCTATTACACCTTTTATATTAAATCCTGGATTGTTTTCTAGGTAACAATCTGATCTGAGAAGGTTTCAAGGAATAGGTGCCATGCACCTTTTGTAATGTGGCCATAACAAAGAGTTTTCATTGGGTATGTTTTATTATTCATCGATCGACCCTGATTCTTTATTTATTTTTAAAATAAAGGAATCCAAAAAACCTCCATTGTATTCAAAAAGGTCGCTACGGGTCTCTCCCGCACAAAAAACGGCGGTATTATCGACAAATACATTGTTACAACGGTCCTGTTTTTCTGGATTTAAAATATTATTGGATAATAAAGATGTTTCTTTTCCTAGCTGTTTGCCCCATATTAAATTTCCCGAATCACTATTTAATTTTAATAAAATCACATCCTCGTTGCCAGCGTTTGTTTGATCAAATAGTCCGCCTTTTGTAGTACCTGCGCAATAGATCCCTGTTTCGTCGCTAGATAAACCATAACAAACGTCATCATCCTCGGTTCCTATTTGTTTTCCCCATAAAAAACTTCCATTAGCTTTATCTAATTTATAAATAAATAAATCATCTTCGCCACTAGAGCTTTCAAAAAGATCGCCATTTGTATAACCAGAAGCATAGACACCGCTAGAGTTTACAGTGACTCCAAAATTAAAGTCATCATTTTCGGCATTAATATTTAGGGTTAGATCAGGGGATGTTAGATCTCCTAATTGACTTCCCCAAACGATATTTCCATTTACTTTTTCAAAGCTGGTAATAAATGAATCTCTTCCTCCGGAGCTCGTTTCAAAATAGTTGCCTGTAGTATATCCAGAGCAATAGATACGGTCTTCGTCAATTTCAAGGTCACGACATCTATCGTCACCACTTGAATCATTTATTAAACTTGAACTATCTGATGTTTCCTGGCCTAGCTGTTTTTCCCAGACAACTGCCCCATCACTAGATTTGAGACTCACTAAAAAAATATCGTTATTTCCACCTGAGGTCTCGTACAGCTCACTTTTTGTGTAGCCTCCAGCATAAATAAACTCTTCATCAGCTTTTACACTATAAATGTAGTCTGCCTTATCTCCACCTATTTGGGTTCCCCATAGTAACCCTCCATTTTCTTTATCAATTTTTACAATAAACCCATCATGGCTTCCTTGATTGTCTTTAAATAAATCACCATTTGTATAGCCAGTACAAAATAGGCCAGTCGAATTAAGGGTGATCGATATAGCAATCTCTTGTGAGCTGGTCGAAGTTATAGTGCTACTTGATGATTCTGTTTCTTTCCCAAGTTGTTTCGTCCACACAATATTTCCGGTGAATTTATCTATTTTTTTAATAAATATATCCCTTGAACCACCATTGTTTTCGAATAAACTTCCTAAAGTGCTTCCTGTACAATAGATGTAATCATCATCAACAACAATGTCATTGCAATATTCTGAGTTCCAAGAAGAGGGAAGAGAAAGTTGGGGAGTTGTCGTTTCGCCTATTTGCTTTCCCCATACAAACTCACCATCACTTGCATTCAGGTTTAATACAAATAAATCTTTAGAACCTAGAATATTTTCAAATAAACTATTGCTCGTGTTTCCAACACAATAAACGTTACTGTTATCAGATATAACATCTCTGCAAATTTCTGTTCCTCCAGTATTTTGAATTTCAGACTGAGCAGTAGTTGTATCTAGCCCAATTTGTCTGCCCCAAATAAACTCTCCATTTATTTTATTTAATTTAAAAATAATAGCGTCAGAGTCTCCGCCGCCATGAGGTTCAAATAGATTTGTCCAAGAATAACCTGCGCAATAAACACCGCTAGAATCAACTGATACACCTAAGCAGTACTGATCATTTATTGTATTAATGATATCAGAATAACCGCTCTGAGAAGTAGACCCTAGTTGCCGTTTCCAGTTTGTTGTAGCTAGATCTTTTGAAAAACTAATAATGAAAGCATCCATTCCAGTATCTTCTGCTCCCCCGTCATCGCCACCATTAGTTTCGCCATCACCAAAGTCTCCATTGGTATTTCCAGCGCAAAATACTGAACTATCATCAATTGTTATAGCATTACATGTATCGTTACTCGCTGAACCAAATTGTGAACTTGTGATGATTTCCCCATTACTAGGATTTAACTTTAAGATATAAGCATCCCAACCTCCTAGGCTAGACTCTAAAAGCCCTCCAGTTGAATATCCTGCTATGTAAACTCCGTCATCGTCAGTGGTGATACTTTTGGCATATTCATTATCACTCGCGTCGAGAACACTTGAGTTAGCGGTTTGAGTGCTACTACCAATTTGCTTTGCCCAGATTATATCACCCGTATTTTTATCTAGCTTGACGGTTATTATATCCAGGTTATCAGCGTTTGTTTCAAATAGACTACCTAAGGTTTCTCCTGCGCAGTAAACACCTGTGCTATTAACAGACACGCTATTGCAAGTGTCGTACTCCGTTGGATCAATGCCAAGTGGGGAACTCGATAAAGCTGTATCAGCTCCTAATTGTTTTCCCCAGATCAGATGGCCAGTGTCTTTGTTTAGTTTTAGAAAAAAAATATCATTACTGCCGCCATTATTTTCAAATAAACTGCCTGTCGTAGATCCTACACAATATAAATCAGGGCCATCCACTTCTAAATCATTACACGCTTCAACTCCTAATACGTCTTTCACGTTATCGTTTTTTTTAAAAGTCTCTCTGCCAATTTGTTTAGACCAGACAATTTCGCCCGTGTTCTTATTCATCTTTACGACGATCACATCATTTTCGCCTTGCTCAAAAAGTGACAAAGTTGTGTTTCCTGAGCAATAGATGAAATCACCGTCCACTGCCACCGCATTACAATTGTCACTTGATAGCCCATTTGACTGTTTGGATAAAATTTTAGTGGCAGTATCTGAACCATATTGAAACAATATTGGGGTTATGGATGTGTCCTCAGGGATAGTTTTATTTGAATCATTACCAATTGTTTCATCATTGTCCCTAGGTACTATTCCGCAACTCAAAGTAATTAAGCAAAATACGTTTATTATCAAATAATATAATTTGATTTTCATATTATTCTTTTCGGAATATCAACGGATTGAATTAATATAAAAAAGTATTTAAAGTTCTAATACGTGTAAAAAATCTGCTACGAACCTTTAGTTGTCACTGGTACTATTCAGTAGTGAAGTCTTCAAATCAAAAAAAATTATCCATCTATTCATAATATGAATTCTCACTAATGTTTAATTATTGCGAGTACCATGTAGTTAAGTGTCTAATTTATTTACACTTTAGATAATATTTTTTCCCTAATATTTATGTGAAATATTCGAAATCATATGGCCTTAGGTAGAGTTGGTATTGTTTCACTCCTGGCCCTCATTTTGCTGAGTATTTGATGTAATAATAGAAAATTTTAATGGTACAGCAGTTCATTTTGGTCGTAATGACTCTTTTATTTATTTCATCCGTTGAGGCAAGAGATCATCTGGTTGGTGTCGCACCGCTTTCGAGCATAATTGAAAATCAAAAAGAAAATAAACAAATTAAAGAGGATTGTCGTGGAGATGTTCTTCCTATCGTTAAAATAGAATCATTAAAAGAAACCTCGGACGACGTTATTGAGACTTTTCTAAAAGAGGATTCGCCACCAATTTTTTTATTTAGAAGAGACAGTCATTTTCATGTTGGATTAAAACTTAAAAATGATTTTTTCTCCGCACCACTAAACCTAATCAGACAAGGTGAGATGATGGTTTTTGATCAGGGAGAAACCCATGGCACCGATTTATTTATCGGTGTGAAAGACTCGAAGGATACAAGATTTACTTATTTATACGAAACTAATCTTTATACGCAAAAGTCTACCGTTCCTGAACCTGTTGATGATCCAACTTCTTTGTTTCAAGATTATACTTCGGAACAAATATATCAAGTGATTTTTGATAACCTTGAATCGAACGACTCATTAAAATACGATATCGCTTTTGGTGTACTTGAGTATCTAAGAGATAATGATACCGATATTTTTTTAGCATCCACTCAACAAAGATTACTACATAATGGTGCAGACGAAGCGCTTTTTAACACAGATATTTATGAGGTTGAAAACAACCATAGAGAACGAACAAACGAATATGGTGCCTTCACTCGATTAAATATTGGTTACAATCAAAACTTTGTTGATATTGAAAGAATGAGAGGGCACTCAGATAGGTATTATTTAGAGGCAGAGATATCTAATCTTCACAAGCGTAATTATATCTCTTTAGGTGCCTCAAGAGATTTTTATTTTAGAATTAAAAATAAAGAAAAAAAGATTTTATTTTTTGATGTTCCAAAAAATTTCGTTGCTGGACACCTAGGCATTGATGTTCCGGCCAGAATAAATCAAACCCATTATGATGATCATTCTGAATTAGGGTTTCAACTAAACCCCGAGTTTAATGCAGGTTTATCTTTAGGACGAGTTGAAATCGGGTATTCTTCAGATATGATATTTGGTAATATTTCAAATCATGTGGAAGAAAATAGAAGCAATACAATATTGCACAATGGAAGAGCATTAACCGACCCAGGCGATATGGGAACCGGATATATAAGATTTAACGGTAAATTTAAGTAAGATGATTAAAAATGCTTCGGCAACGACTAAAGACTACTTTTTCATAAGTCTGTTATCTCGTTCTTCAACGACCCTAATTTTTAGTTAATCTGATTTTGTTTAATACACTTACAGTTTTTTATATTAAATAGATGGGAAGAGATCATTAAAACTGAGCCAACGATCGCTAGAATAATTGTAAAGGTCTCATCTTGATGGTGGTGGTGTGCATTCTCAATGTGGGTATGATGATCGCCGAGAAGCTCATTAAGGTAAGTATAAGTTAGTATAAGAAAACCTGAAAACCCTAATCCTAGAGTTAGATTTGATCGGTGAAACTTAAAACTTTTGATAACTGATTGATAAAAAATTCCACCAATTAACAATAACAAGGTGCTTTGAACCCAGGGAGATTCAAACTTTTCCCCTAATTTAGGAAAGTTAATTATCAAAACTGGGGTTATTATACAGTGTATCCCACAGAGGAAAGAAAAGGTAATACCGACTAAGTCATAGTTTTTGTTAATATTCATATCAAAAATATAGTACATTTTTGTATAAAACGGCCATAAGTACTAAAAATTAAGTAGCATAAAGCAAAATTACATTTACATATTTGCGCAATTATGCAACTATTAATTTATGAAAGAATGTTGTTCAAAAGAAACCCAAAAATTAGCCGATTTCCTAAAGGCATTAGGGGAGTTTAACAGGCTCTCACTCGTATATAGGCTTTGTGAATGTAACAAGCCTCAAAACGCTATGTGCTTGTGTGAATGCTGTGACGTTGATGCATCCGTTGTGTCCCGGCACCTAAAAGTTTTATCGCAGGAGGGTGTTGTAAAACTTGAAAAAAAAGGTCGTCAACGAACTTATGTTCTAGATCGAGAAAATGTAGCGAAAAATTTAAGAGAACTTGCTGATCGTGTCGATAAAAACACAATTAGTATAAATATTTAAAAAAGGGAGGCTTTATGTCAGAGAAAAAATGTGAATGTGACTGCAAGAATGCTCAGTGTTGTAAGGATAAAACTTGTAAATGCTGTTCTGAAAAATGTTGTTGCTAATTTAAAAGCGAAATGGCCTGGCAGATTTACTCGTTTAGGCCATTTTTTTTATAATAATATATAAAATTATACTTTGACACCATCCTCGTTTTAAAAATAATTATTTCTTACATAAACCTATTTCAACAACCGGTCTACTATTTCAACCCGATAATTTAATAACTGATTTCTACTATATTACCGTAGGTAAATGGCCTATCTGTACAAAGGAGAGTGCATGAGAATAGTTTCAAGGAAGGTTTTTTATTTTTAACAAAAAAATTACGAAAGAGGGTAATCTGATAATTCGTAATTACTAAAATCAGAAATTTTCCCCCGGGGGTTGCATATAAATCGTATATAATGATTATGATTTTTTTTCTAACCAGATTTTTTTTTAATTTTTTATATAAGTAGATCTAAATATATTTGGAGATGACTTATGAAATTAAGAATTGGCATTATATCAGCGTTATTACTTTTTAATGTTGGTGCAAGAGCTGAAAATAAAAATGTTTTTTATAAAACGATAAATTTAAGAACTAGTAATAAAATTAATCGTTTTTTTGAGATTCGTGGTGTTCAAGCAACAGCGGTCGTAAATGCGTGGAAAAAATGCCAAGATAGTAAAAAAAGTAAATGCGTGGTCTCAAGCGTTAAAACGGAACATACTAATTTAAGTCAATATGATTTTGATCGTGATGAAGTTTCATATGAAACCTCTGTTTCTGCAGTTATTAAGTCTATAGACCATCTAAAAATGGTCATCAAATCAAAAGATACCTCTAAACAAACGCAGTATTTTGATGAAAGGCCAAATGACAACGAAGTTAATGGTGTATTGATGGCAGCGATTGATAGCGCGAAAGAAATGTGTGAAGTTGACGGCCATGACTTTTGTGTTCTTGATGATGTGAAAGTATTTGAAAAAGGAACTCCTTTTTATGATTATAAAGCAGGATCCGACCGGTTTAGAGTGAGAACGGAAGCAACTGTTTCTGGGTACAAAATAGGTAAGTTTATCAATGAATAAATATAAAAATATAATTTCTGTTTTTTTGCCCTTTATAGATAATCCAAAGAAATGAAAGTATCACGAGATTAATTGAATTTTTTTTCTAACTAGAGATTTATCTGGCAGATGATAAAAAAGATATGAATTTGGAGGTTTTTTAATGAAGAGGTTCTTTTTATATAATATTTTGGCAATCTTTCTTTCGCTTCCAATATCCTTTTGTGATGAATTTGAAATCTCTGTTATTGATACGGCCATTGACTTCGATCACCCCATGTTAAATGTTCATCAATCAAAATTAGGAATTTATGACCCATTTTTAGGACAAAGATTCGATCGTAATTGGGATCATAGTAATGAGTTTTTGGATGACTGGTATCACGGAACTCACGTCGCTGGAATAATTTCTAGTCACTTTGAAACTGATCTCTTACATACGCCAAAAATAAACTCAATTTTCTACATTAGAGGTGATGAGTCAGGTGATCCTATGGATAGTAATGAATCTTTAGAAAATCAAAGTAAAATAATTTTTAAAAATTTAGAAACCTTTCTCAATGATGTAAGACCCAAGGTTGTAAACTTATCCATCGGTGAAAACTTTCAAGAATATCTACTTAGTATCTCTATAGCTGTGATGATGGAAGAGTCTTTCAATCATAAATATTTTTCGAACAGAAGAGTTAATCGTAAGATTAAAAAAGAATTTAACAGGCTAATGGATATAGAAAAAAAAGACTGGTTAAAAATATTTGAAAAATATCCAAAAACCTTATTTGTTATAGCTGCAGGTAACGATAGTAGAAAGCTAGAAAGAAGAAAAAAAGTTAATTGGTTTATTCCTTTTGATGTACAAAAATATACGGAGAGATTGTTTGCTTCTCCTTTTCTTCTAAAAGGGTACAAAAGCTTTATTGCGGATATAAATCTTAAAAATACGATAACTGTTGGGTCATGGAATGGTGTTAAAAGTAACCCTAAGGCATCCTCCTTTAGTAATTATGGTGGAGGGTTTGTTGATATTATGGCCAAAGGGGAAAACGTACTATCCACTGTGCCCGGAGGTGAGTTTGAAGAATTGTCAGGTACAAGCATGGCCGCACCACAAATCTCAGGAATTGCTGCAAATATTTTACAGTCTGACCTAGATTTAAGTCCAATTGAAATCAAAAGAAAAATTTATGATAGGGCCAGTTATTCTAAAAATTTGCTGGGTAAATCAAGGTTTGGAAGATTCATTCCATGATTTTTTACTAATCTTATTATTAGTTATATTTAAATTTTTGAAGTATTTCCTCTAGGGGCATTTAGTCAAATTACTTTTTCTGAAAATCAATATAATATTATTACTGCAAACGACAAAGGTGATATCGGAGTGACAATTTATAAAAACATTAAGTTATATTATTTTTTGATAAATCAGTTGAAATAATGATTTTTAAGTCCAGAATTAACTCTGGAGTTAATTTTAAAAACTCTGTGAATATAGAATTTACAGTACCTATAGAAAACTTTATTTCAAAAGCTAAAGATGGCCAAGTTGGAGATATTTTTTAAGACCCTACGCCATTCGTGTTTTTAGAAAATATTCTCTTTTGGATATTTTAAAGGCAGCGTGTAAATATTTTTTATTTGACTTGAGGAATCTCAAAAAAAAACCGACTATTTATTATATTTAAATAGGGAATTAATATGAAAAATAAAGCTTTATTAATTTGTTTACTGTTATCCTTTTTATCCAATAATATTTTCATGGGCAGTACCTTCGCGGAAGAGTCGGAGGAGAATGATACGAAGTCCGATTATCGTCAGATCGAAAGAAAAGAGCGAAGATTACAAAGAAGAGAAAAGAGGAAAGAGAAAAGAAAGGATCGTCGGGAAAATAAAAAAGAAAAAAGAAATGAGCGTCGGCAGGAGCGTCGATCTGATAAAACAGAAAAACGCCAAGAGAGAAGAGAATTAAGGAAAGGGAAAAGAAATGATCGTCGGGAAAATAAAAAAGAAAAAAGAAAGGATCGCCGGGAAAATAAAATAGAAAAAAGAAATGAGCGTCGACAGGAGCGTCGATCTGATAAAATAGAAAAGCGCCAAGAGAGAAGAGAATTAAGGAAAGGGAAAGGAAATGATCGACGAAAGGATCGTCGTGAAAATCGTAGGGATCGAAGGAAAAATCGAAGGTGAAAAAGGCGGTCAAATAACTAATTGACTAAAATAACTCATAACCAAATAAACGGGGGTTTTAAATTCCATTATTTAAAAAGGTAGAAAATTTTATTGATAAATTTTACACTATCTTAATGGAAAGAGATCAATTAATTCTTATTCACCAAATAATTTAAAATCTAATTCTTTTTTGATTTTTCTTAAAAAAACAAATTCATTACAATAACTTAGAATTTGATAGTGAACTTATTCCAAAGAGTTAATATTCGCCCTTTCAGTATATTGGTAATTATAATAGACGGTATATATCATATTGGATTTAGGGTTCCCCTGATTTAGGGGATTTAAATGTTGAACGAGCTTTTTTAGACCGATAATAGATCTTATAAGAGGAATTACACTCTTTTTAGTGGCCATGTAACAATTGAAAAATTGTATTTCCAGATAAAAGGAAATTGTAGTTTTCATATATGTTATTTTAATTTTTTTTCTAACCATACATATTTTTTAGTTTTGTTAAGGTGTGTTTATTATCATTTAGGAGGACCTATGAAAAACTTACTGACAACTTTTATTGTCTTACTTAGCTTAAATACTTTAGCAGTAGAGCAAAACTTAAAAGACAGATATGATGAAAAGCAAAATTATATTCTTAAGATTCTAGACGCACTTCAAGATAATTTTTCTTATGTTTGTGGATTAGATAAATTTTCAAAAAGAAAAACTAGATATAGATGTTCATCAAAAAACTCTTTCGCAATTGTAACAATTAAAAAGGACCCAAAAGTTGAGGATTTTAGAAAAAAAAATAAAGAATTATCCATTGATTTTCAAACAAGTGAAGATTTTCCAGACTTTAATCAATCAATTGAAGACGTTCTGAACAATCTTGGAGATAGGAAACTTTCCTACCTTTGTGGTTACAATAAAATTCCATCATTAAGATTAGGTGTTTCAAAGTTTTACTCGAATTGTTCTATTAGGTTAAATGGTGAATATCTAGGTGAGGCCATTGTTAAGTATTCTCGTGACCAATTAAGCAAATGGAGAAGCTTTACAGTAAAATTTAAGCAGTAAATAAGTATCTAAAAATAGGTGACCTATCTTTAAAATTAGCAACCATTTAAATAGAATGTATTTAGAAGGTTGCTAAATCATCAAACTTCATTTTTTTTCTAACCTAATTTTTTCTTAAAATACTGTACGTTAAAGAAAGGAGTGTATTATGAAAAAAACTATCACATTTTTATTTTTTATATTTTTGTCAACAAATGCATTCTGCGAAAAAAATAAAGTTAGCACCTTTATATCGTGTAAAAAAGACGTAAGAAAAATGAGAAGTGAATATGTCTTAGGAATTTTAAGAGAGGATCATTATCTTTTAAAAGTGACAAAATATTATGATATCCAATATTGGGTGAATAAAAATTTCCTCTTTAGACCTTGGCTTTCTAAAAAAAATATAAATGATAAATTAACCGCTTGTGAAGAGTTGAGAAGTGTTATGAATAACCAAGTTAATGGGCCTTCAGGTATGCCTTTTGGCATACGTAAAGTTGCTGAAGAAAATGACTCCTCAACAACTGTTGATAATAGTGATTTAATCTCCGCAGCCGGCGCGATTTAATATCCATAGGTGTAAGACTTTTTATTTTGCGAATTGATTAATTTATATGTGATTATAGCGTCCTTACTTAAAGGATCGCATGATGTTAAAAATTATATTTATTTTTCTTGTAAATCTTCCACTTTTTTCTTTTGCTGGATTATGGGATTTGAAATTTGAGGAGAATAATCTTAGCGACTTCACTGTCAATAATAAGGTGTTAAGTATTTCAAAAGGTAAAGGTGAAGTATTTAATGACGGCCACAAGAAAAGATATATTAATCTTCGAAAAAAAGGCAAAGCGAATAGCTACTTCCCATTTCAATGGAAACTCGTAAACCTAACAACCGGAGAGATATTGGATCAATCCAAATCAATTGATAAGGTCTTTTATGGTGCCTCATCAACTAAAATTATGGTAGGTGCAGCGTTTTTACAAAATCAGCAGGCGCCTTTTAGCTCGCCTTATTTTCAAGATCTTCTTGATATGATTGTCGTCTCCTCAAACACAGCATGGAAAACCATTCAAAAAGCAATCGGGCATGGTGACATGGAAAAAGGACGATTGTTTATCCATAACTTCACTCAAAATTTAGGTTTAAGTAGAACACGCGGGTACTGGGGGTACTCTAGTACAATGAATGGGCTTCATGGAAATGAAATCAACGTTGATGAGTTTATGAAATTTATGGGAATGCTTTATCGTGGAGAATTTAAAGGAAGTGAACTAATTTTTAAAATAATGCTTACCGGTCAAAAAGGCTACGACATGGCAAAAAGACTTCTCCCGCCTGATGTTATGATTGCCAACAAAGGAGGCCGTTGTGATTGTCGAACGCTAAACCCTGATACAGAAAGCGGTACTTACCCTGACGGTTCGCCATTCAGAGTATATGTCAGGCACCAGTCGTTATTTCTTCGCTATCAAAATATAGATTATGCAATGGTAATACTTTCAGACCTAGGGGAAGAAATTGATTTATCAGTCATGGCCGCTGGCCTTTTTTATGATTTTATATATTGATTCACCGCTCTTAAATGAAATATTATCTATCTAATAATGTAACTTTTTCATAAATGTATTCAATCGCTGTTGATATTTGTTTTAGTGTATAATGCTAAATCTAAAAATAATTTTATTTCTTATTATACTCTCATATTCTAACGTTTTCGCATTTTCAAATGAACAGGCGATAGAACTTGGAATGACCCCTGTTGAAGAACTTAACGAAGAATTTAAATATTTTAAATCAAATGAATTCAATAATGATCAAGTAAACTCCATTCTTGCTAAAGTTGTTGTTATAGTTAACGAATCTGATCGAAGTGATAGAAATCCAGAAGGACAAACGGCAAAAGTTTACCAATTTGGCGATTTAAAAGGCACTTTTAATGTATCAACGGGTTCAAGAAAAATAAAAACTACATCAGATGGACGGCAATATAAGGCAATTACTCGGGAAGGATTTTTTAGGCCAAAAAAGGTCTATAGTGATTATTTTTCCTTTACATTTTTTGGTGCACCCATGTCACATGCGATTTTTTTCAATGGGGGAATTGCCCTTCACGGCACAAATAATTTAAGAATGCTTGGTAAAAGAGATAGTGGTGGTTGTGTTCGCTTTGATCCTAAAGATATTAAATTTATCAATAAATTAATGAGATTAACTGGAGAGGGACACGATAGGGTCAAGGAAGAAAAAATATGTCGAGAGGTTGACTCCTCAGGACAAGTCATTAAAAACCTAAGTTCGTACAATGGAATAAAAGCCACAAAATGTTACTCAAGAACAAAGCATTTAGATCGTATAAAAATTGAAAATATTGAGAGATATACAGGAATACTTAAAAGCTCAACTCTTTGGAGTTATGATGCTTTAATAATTATAAAAAGCCCATAAAAGATATAATTACTTAATATTTTACTTAGGACATATATTTTTGTGAACAGATGGTTTTGAAAGAAGTTCACAACTACCTCGTGGATTAGAAACAGAAAAAAAGTTTCCAGGCCAGGCTCCTTCTTCTCCTGTCGTTGTGTCTGTTCTGTTTGGAGTGACCTTTAATAATGATATACAATTTGTTTAAAGTATATTTTATTTTTTTATTCTATTCATATTTATCTATTACCATTTGGTTTCCAAAATTCTTTAGCTATCAATTTCCTTTATTTAGGCACTTATTCTAAGTGCCAAAATTTAGGTAGCGGTATTTTTTATAAATATAATTAATATAGATTTTTTTCCAAGTTATGAGGCACTAATGGTATGGATAGGTGTCTGGTCATAAAGTTCTATGAAAATATTTAATCAACCTTAGGTTAATTTAAGGTTTTCCGATATTTTAACTGAATGAGATTTTTTTTAATTACCTTTTTTTACATGGGTGTAACTTTCTTGGCCAAGGGTTCGGATTATTGTAACCAATTGTTAGAAGACTCAAACAAAATTTGTTTTATAAGTCTTAACAATACCAAAGAAAAAGAAGCTCTCGAAAAAAGGTATTCTAATAACCCTGAAGTAAGTGTCGTTGAACTCGTTAGTCATGGAGAAAATCCGTTTCGATCAATAAAAAAAAACTTAGAAGCTATTAAGGCATGTAATGTTTCACCGCCTTGTTCTCAAATTGTTATAAGTGGGCATCAGAACGGAAGTTTTTGGGGGGAAATAGTATCAGATGATTTATCCCCAGGTGATTTGATGCTTCTAAGTTGCCAGGCACCTGAAATAAAGATGGTAAACTCTGTTTGGCTTCAAGGTTGTAATACAATAGATGAACACTCCCCTGAAGTCCCTTATGACCCTCAAATTTTTGATGCTGATGATCAAAAATTTTCCTTAAATGCTATTCAGAGTGAATTCATAAGGAATTTGTCTGATTCCTCGATAGAAGTTAGTTTGGGTCATAAAGCAAATTATGATGTAACAGATGGTTACGCAAATGCATTTCCATCTGCGAACCTCCATGGGTGGCAAGGTATTGCACCTGGAGTAGGCTCAGGAAGTCCTCAATCAGTTATTTTACATCTTCAACAATCAATAGAATTTTTAATTGAAAATAACATTAACTCTATGTCCGTTGAAGAAGCCAATCGCTACCTGCAAGCTCGAAAACAAGAGCTTGAAGGAAAGGGTCTTTCTCAGGAAATTAATAGAGATTTTAATGATGATCACTTTTTAGAAAAAATACAAAAAGATCTTCAACGAACCTTAGGGCAAGAAAACTTTAATTGTGTTTGGCAGATTTATCAGGAAAAATATTTTGAAACTTCTGGGGAAAAAAAACGACGGCCAAGAAGTGCACCTAGCGCAAAAAGTAGGGGGATTAGTTTTAATAAGGAACTTTGTGATGCCAATAATATTTTTGGTGATATTTCCGCATCTCAAAATCTATTAAAAAATGCGATTAAAAACCTACTTGAAGCTCCAGGTCCTATGAAGCAAAAGTTAAGAGCAATTGAGTCTTTAATTAAATACGGAAATATAAGTGAATTAAATAAAAAATTTTTAAAGGAATTTTTGTCAAAAGATACAAATTTAAATGAATTCTTAAAAGAAGAAATGAAAAAAGAGGAGTCTCTTGCGGTTAAACTTGAAAGCTATAATATTGGTGCTACGTTAACAAATAACACAAATACCACTTTCAGAAAAAAAGCTCAATTCGAGTTTAATAAAAAAATCTTGCAAAAAGAGGTTCGGGAGTCTGTTAACAAAAATATGTCTAGTTTGCTAAATAAAAACCTAAAAAATGCTACAGAAATTGATCACTCCGAAGAAATTCTTGATTGGCTCAAGCTATTAGAAGAATCTGTAAAAGGTGATTTTTTAAGCTCCCAAAACTGGGAATTAATTGGGGCAAACCTGTCAAAATTTCCTGAGTTTGCCCAACAGAGGATTATATCATTGGCAAATAAAGAACATTCATCAAAGATCCCTCAAAGATTAAAGCGCTTAGTTGATGGACGAGTAAGAGTATTAGAGTCAATAGACCTTGGAAGTAAAAGTCTTAGTGAAAAGAAATTAAAACAGAATGCATTATCGACTAATGTTTTAGCAAGTGTTGAGGATTTATTACTCAAAGAAAGTGAGTCGGGGAGTTTTAGAACTGCTCAACCAAGAGTCATAGATGGGGCCAAGGTCGTTCGAAAGCAGACTGATGACTTGTCCCCCCAAAGGTCAAAGGACGTTGATGATGTTTCAATTCCAAAGATAACAAAAAAACCAGGCCCTAAAACCAAGAAACCTCACTGCTCCAAAAATAATAGTTACAGATTTAACCCTAATCAATTTAAAAATTGTAATGCTTTTAGGGACCCTTCTGACGGAGCAAAGCGGTTGGGCGTAAACTTAAGGTCATTTCCAAATGAATATTATCTAGAGGTTCCTATTTGTTTTAAAGTTTCCTCTCTACAAAAAATCAGAAATACAAAAGAAGTGTTTAACTTAACTTTACAAGGGAATTCCTGCATTGGCTCAAGGTCTGTATGCTTTGGTGAAAGGTGTAAAACCTATCGATGCTATGCTTCTCCATTGTATAGAGAGTTGAGTCCTTCTTATTGCAATAAAATCGTTGATCCTAATTATTGTAGATTATACAAAAGTTGTCTTTGGAGTGAAGATTAATGTTGGTTTTTTTAAAGACCTAACATCAAACGTGAATAATTCATCTGGGCATTTCTCCAGGTTATATTATTTTCGGTAACAAATGTTTTGAGAGATAATCCAATACTTGTTGAAAAAGATGGCGTGTAGGTCGTTCCAATTGATAAAACAAAATTTAAGTAATTATTTTGATACCCAGAATCCTTGATAATATTGTAGGAATCGTTCAATCGATTTTCAAACTCAATGATATCCATTTGGTCTTCGACACAGTTGGGTTCCGTTGCTGAGTTTGACAAACAGGTCAGTTTTCCTATGTGCATACTTGAAAAAGCTACTAAGTTCTGAAACTTTTTTAAAATATTTTGTTTTTGATAAATTGATATGTTTTTAAGCCAATTTCTTGAATCCTTTAATATAAACGGGCGAATTGTGTACTCACTAAGATTTGGAAATATTCCGTGACAATCATTAACACTTGGATCCCAAGAAATTTCTCCTTCTGGAACAGTTGAGCCCGGTGATATACATGATTTTACCCACCAGTTATTAAACGTTAAATTCCTTTTGAAAATACTTTTTTTACAATATTCAACCATACTTGTTACAAACTGAATTCCATTATTTTTTAGAGTCTCTATCCAATTATTTGTTCCGCAAATTCCACTTGCCCCTGATGGTTTAATTCCCATTAGTAATTCATATTTGTTAATTATTGTTTGTAGTTTATTCTCATACTCACTATTTGATTCTGATTGGCCTCCGATATCTGCATGAATCAATATTGCATGTCCTTTAGATTTCATTATTTTAGCGAAACTATTACCTTGTCCAAATTTTGTTTCCCCATGCATAATATCTTGCAGAATAAATTGATGACTAAGTTCAAAGTTAAATTTCACACTAGGATTGTTCGCTTCAATTGGAATGATGAATTTATTTATTGATTCAATATGATTTTCATAGCGTTGATAATTAGTGATTTGTGAATATGGTGTCCCTTCAATGTGAAGGGAAATATTTAAATAAATATTCTTTACTAAACTTTTGGATGTATTTGGTATTTTTGCATTAAAAAACATCGAAAAAGATAAAATTAAAAAGGTTAGAATAGTTTTTCTCATATATTCTACTTTTCGGAAAATTAATTATAAAAAATTAATTAATTAAATAATAATTTTTTTAATATTCCTTGACTCTTATTCCGAAAAGAATAGGTGAAATTATTACTTAGTTTTAGTGCTTTGTATTTGTTTTTGCCACTTCAGACTTGGTCATTTGAGTGCGCGAGGTCTTGTTTCGTGAAATTAGATGAAGTCTGTAGTCGATGTAAGTCTTGTGATACTTGTGAAACGATAACACCACGGACGTACTTACAACAGCTAGAACATAAAATTTTTAATAAACTTTGGGGCGCTATTTTAAATGACCCTAAAAGTTCTTCGACTCTTCAAAGCATAAAGGATGATCTATTCAATGAATGGGGAATAGATAAAAGTGAAGAACTTCCTGATGACATAAAGTTTCCTTCAGGAGTAATTGTAAAAGATGAGAATGGGAAAATTGATATGTCCTTGAACTCTCAACTCGCTCGAAGAATTCTTAAAAATCCCGAGAGTGATGAGAAATTGATTCTCATGGCAAAAAGATACCTAGATTTAACGGATGCTGGAAGTAAGGTCGACCAACATTTTCGAAGTGAATTTGAAAAGGCCTTTAATATAATAAAAGAGTCACGTGGACTAAAATGGAACGAATGCTTTAAGTTTACAAATAACTTATCTTTGGAGGATAGAGACTTTTGTCTTAAAGTAAACCGTATTGTTAATCAAAATTATTTTAAAAATGATATTTTTAGATATTATTTACCCATAGATCAATTTAGTCCAAAGGTACAAACCTCCGGATCAGTTAACCCAAAAGCGTTTTACTCACATGCCGATGAAGGTTTAAAAGAAGGGGGAAGTGATCTTCTAATTTGTCAAAAAAGACTATATGCAGAGGATACATCTCTTGAAGGAAGTGTTGTTTGTGAGACCGAGCCAACGGCATTTTCAGACCAGATCAGAGAAATTCAACATTTTTCTTCTCACCCCAGTAGTCGATTTTTAGATTTATTACGACTTGAGGCCATTAGAGAGCACCTAAAAAACTATACTAACCTTACTGGAGAATTACCGACAAGGAATTCAATTTCAACTTGCGATCGCGCTTACGGACACTCATTAAATAATTTATATGAAATGGGTGCTCAAAAGTTTAATCCAGATATTGAAAATCGTAATATGGATAAAGCTGTTATCGCTAAAAGAAACAGATCAATGATTCATCAACTATTTAATTTATCTGAAAAAGCAAAAATTTTATTTGAAGTTAAAAAAGAGGATTGTCTTTACGTTGATGAGGAATTTATTTGCACTGAAACATTATTATGGAAAAAAAATAAAAAACCTTATGAGCAATTAAACGTTCAAATACAAACAATATTAAATGAATTCCCTCTACTGGGTGAGCAAGTAAAAGGGGAAGAAAGTTCATATAAATTAATTATTAACCAAAGAAAAAAATTTGAATCCCTTTTGTCTCTTAATGATAAAGAAATTTTAAAAAAGAGAAAATATATACTTAAAAAAAATATTGTTAAATCTATGATTAATTTTTGTAACATTGGTGAAGAAGGCATTAAATCAGAAGATCTTATTTCAATGAAGGGACTTCGCTCTGTTACTGCCAAGAATTTTCCTGGAAATAAGTTTGTTGAACTGGGAATGTGTTTGGAGGAGATGTATCGAAAAAAAAATAAAAATGATCAAATGGTTAACACAGCGAAAATAATTGGTTGTGCTGGTGTTTCTCTTGGTGCGGGTATATTGACATTTTATGCCGGTGGGTCTGGTGGTGTTGCAACAGCAATTGGTTTAGGATGCTTTAGTTTAGAAACTTCGACGCTCTACGATAGCTATATAGAAAGCTCAATTCATCTTGAAAATATTAATGCCTGCATGATTTCTTCACCCGACTTATCAGACGGTGATATTAAAAAACTATGTGGTGAAGATTCATGGAAAATTGCCAAAAAACGATACGAGCAAGCTGCTTCAGATCTTAGGCTTCAAGCAATTTTATCCCCTTTGGAAATCCTGCCAGTTGTTGGAGACCTATATGCTTTAAAAAGTTCTAAAAAAAGTGTTTTTTCGATTCTTAAAAAAAGAGATGATTTATTAGATGAATACAAAATAGCAAAAAATACAGGAGACTCTGAGCAATTAATTAGCATAGAGAACTCTTTAGAATCTTTAAACAATGATCTGCGTTTATCTGGAGTCTCTGCAGATGATTTAAAAGCCCATTATCAATCTAAAGGTCTTAATATAGAGAATGAAGTAGTTTCAGATTCAAAATTACCGATTACTAGTGATGACCCAGATCTAATACTATCCGATTCAAAATATCCGATTACTAGTGATGACCCAGATCTAATACTATCCGATTCAAAATATCCGATTACTAGTGATGACCCAGACCTAATACTATCCGATTCAAAATATCCGATTACTAGTGATGACCCAGATCTAATACTATCCGATTCAAAATATCCGATTACTGGTGATGACCCAGATCTCATATCATTAAATAAAAGGCGTTCTCTTAACTCATCTAATACTCCCTTAACCTCGTTAGATGAAAACCTTACTCCTTTGGAAAGACCAAACCCCATTAGTGGCACAAAAGGTAAACCTCATCCTTTAGATATAAATTTTTTCCATTTGGATGCTGATGATTTCGTTATTAGTATTCAGAAAAAGATGCCTTATTTAAAGAGCGCACAAATTAATTTACTTAAAACTCTTGATAGAGGAACTCTGGCACGTTTAGAAAAGATTATGGACTTAGGTGGAGATTACAATGAATTTGGTAAAAAGCTACTTTCTCAAACGTATAAACATCAAAAGGGAATGCTGACCTTAAGCAAGGACCAAATTAGTGATGTTCTTTTTAATTTATTGAAAATTGGCAAATCTAAAAAACAAACAGCAAACACCTTTGTTAACTTTTTATCAAAGGATAAAGTAGGTCTTCATACATTAGATGAATTTTTTAAAAACTGTTTAAAAAAAAGAAACTGCGATGAAATCGCCTCGGGGCTTAAATCAAGGCTTAACACCCAAGGAATTGATCCTAAAGAGATATCATTATTTGAAAAGTCTGCCGGCCCATATATGGAATACTATATTCCTATGGCAAGTAAAGAGCCTTTAGGAAAGCATATTGGTAAGGGTGGGTTCGGAAGTGTTTTTTGTCGTGCGAAGTCACCTGGTTGTAGTGAAGTCATTAAGATACCCTTAGATTATCATGAGCAATTTATATACGATACTGAGATTGAGTTGGCCTTAGAGTACCTTGTTTTTGGAAGAGCAGCTAATGTAATTTCAGGTAAATCACAGGTTGTGATGATTAAAGAATTTATAGGAGGAAGTGAAGCAGGTGACATTCTCTTTGCGGGGAAAAATTATTCAGATGCTCAAGTAGATGATATTGTCGAACTATTTTTTGATCTAAAAAAGGCTAAGTTAAAGAATCCTAAAGTTTTATATGCAGACATTAAGGGAAATAATTTAAAATGGAACCCCAAAACGAATAAATGGGTTTTTATTGATACAGGTGCCAGAACTCCCCGATATATGTTTGATGACCCTGATGATTTTTTTGAAACATTTGGAACTGAGTTCTTTTTTCCCAGTTGGGTATCGCAAGATAGTGCACAGCTAACGAAGTCGATCGCTCAATGGAAAAAGGTATGTCGTAAAATAGTTTCAAGGCTCATGGGTTCGGTTCAAGTAAGGTTATCACCAATGTGTAATAAAACACCTTAAGTCCTTCGGGCTAGGCGAATTCAGCTACTTGGAGTGCGTAATAGGTGAAGGTAGGCCTATCATTTTTTCATAAGGTATTGGAAAAGCATCATAATATTTATATTTAATGAAAGATGAAATACATCTCAATCCTTTTTTTAATATTATCTCTTTCAAGTAACTGTCATTCAGGAATAGGCACTCACTGTTTAAAAACTATAAAGCTTAGTTCAAAAAAATCTATGGAAGTGAGGAGGTTTGAAAGGAATGAGCTTTTGGCCCATCAAGCGATTGTCACTGATTTAACACAGGGAGAAGTTATTCATTGGAAACCATTTTCTGAGAACAACAATAAGAACTCAATGTTTGAACTTATAATTCACAATAGAAGAACAAATAGAACACGAATGGTATTGTTTAAGCCAAGGTTTCGGGGTGATGGGCATGGCTGGAATAGAGTTCCAATGGAATTTGTCGCCTATGAATTAGGGCGATTATTAAATACTGATTTAATTCCTCCCGTTGCCTATAGAAGAAATATTTCTCTTGGCACGCATCATTTTAGTGAGGGAGCCTTTTTATATAAAGTTCCGGACACTCATCCATTAGGTAAAGTAAATCATCGAATTTGGGATTTAGAATTTAATTATCAAAAATTAGACAAGGAATTATTTTTGTCTGACGCTAGAGTTTTAGATGTTCTATTACAAAATCCTGATAGGCATATTAATAATTTTATGCGCGGCCGACACTGGGTTGATGGTATTTATCGCCCTTTTCTTATTGACCATGCCGCATCCCTTAAAAAAGGTTTTGAAATATCACTCGAACAAAATGATGCATTTAAAAGCGGTAGTATAACAGTATTTAGAAGGTCAACATTTGAAGGACTTAAAGCATTAAATCTAAAACAATTACGAGGTCTAAATGAGTTTCTGTCTGATATTGAGATTCAAAAAATAAATGAACGTAGAATGCAGATACTTACTTTTATTGAAGGAAAGATTCAAGAAATAGGAGAGGAACACGTCCTTTTCTAACAAAAATTAAATATCTTTAGCTAGATCTTCATTGAAAAATTCCGTAGTATTTCCGCATGAAAATTATTATTTTAAATTTATTGGTTATTTTATTTTCAATTGCGGCTACTTTCTCTAGTGACACCGTTTCATTTGCGATAATTGGTGATGCAGGACACCCTGGCCAGCAAACTGAACAAGTTCGCCAATCTATTTTAAAATCTGACGTGAAAAACCTTATACTGCCTGGTGACAATATTTATGACTTATCACTTAGCTATGATGATGTATGGTCTAATTGGATAGATTTTGACTTTCCAGTCGTTGCCATTGGAAATCATCATCAAAGCTACCCTGAAGAAATAGCCTATTTTAATATGCCAGGAGAGTATTACTCAAAAAAATTTAAAGGAATTCATTTCGTTGTCTTAAACAGTGATAACCGCGAAAATATTCAAGAACAAAGCCTATTTTTGGAAAAACACTTAAAATCACATAAAAGAGATGAACCTTTATTTATTGTTTTTCATCACCCCCCAGCGACCGTAAGTTATAGACACTCCTGGCATGAACGAGAAGATTTTCAAAATTTAATACGACCCATTTTAATGCGTTTTTCTCATAAAATTGATGCTATTTTAGTTGGTCATGATCACCAGGCCTCAATTTTTAGTTATGGTGATATTCCAGTTATTGTTTCTGGTGCTATATTTGAGTTTTTTGCTTCTAGGCATGTAGATCAATTAATATCAGGTGTGCATGCGGAAACTATCTGGAGATTCAATGAAGGTTTTTTCTGGGTTCGGCTTGATGTTGATAAAAGTAATAAATGGTCTTGGATAAATTTTATTGATGTAAACAGGAATAAAGTGGTTTGTTCAATAAAAATTAAAAAAAACAAAGACATGGAAATTCGCTCAAATTGTAAAAATTAAAAACCAAAATATTTAGTTTGTTGTTATTATTAATACAATGGAACTAACATTTAAGAATACTTACACTCCAAAAGATAAAAAAATTGCCATACTTTGCTTAAAGCAAGGCGAAAAAAAAGATGGAATTTTTTTTTATGCTCATGATTTAATTGAAATTCTTTCTAAAGATAATAATTTAACAATTGTCTCCAACCATCTTTTTTTTAATACACTCTCCGAAAGCATTAAAAATTCAACTGAATTTTTAAAGTTGCCCCATATTTCAAATCGAATTACTAAGTGGCTATTTCTGATCATTTTTTTACCATTCATCATTTCAAAAAAAGGTCAATTTGATGAAATAATCTTTTGTACAGAGGACCTTCCTTTATTAAGTACCAAGTTTTTTAGGAAAGTACTATTTCCTAAAACTAAAATTAATCTTGTTGTCCATGATTTAGCAGAGTACTTTATTTCAAGGTATTCTCCTTTTAAAGATTTATTTAGAAGAATTATGGTGAAAAGGTATATTAAATTTTGTGATTTTGTAATAACAGTAAGCCAAAAAACTAAATCAGACTTAATTGAATTGAAATTTAAAAATGAAAATAATATTTTACTTTTTTATAATCAGATAAAATTACCTGAGGTGAATTTAAAGGAAAGTCTATTTGATTTTCCATATGTTTTATATGTTGCTGGGTTTGATTTTCCTTCAAAAAATCACATAGGTCTTATCAATTTATTTAATAGTTTTGGGGAAAAACAATTTCCATACAGGCTTGTTTTAGTCGGTAATGCGGACATAAAATCAAAAAATCTTGATAATATCAAAAATAAAATAACAGAATTAGGTTTAGGTAATGACATAAAAATATTAACAAATATTTCTAAAGATCAACTAGATTGTTTATATCAACATTGTGAGTTTACTGTTTTTCCAAGTTTATACGAGGGTTTTGGGCGACCGATTGTGGAATCTATTCATTTCGGTAAAAAGGTATACTCAAGTGATGTTGGGGTCTTTAAAGAAGTATCCTCTCACCCCTTGGTTTTTCCACTTGATAAACTCAGAGGTCTAAAATGAATGTTGAAAAAATAAATATACTAAATATTCCTTTTTCAAATTTATCTGAAAGTGAGTTCCTCGAAAACTGTCAAAAAGGACTTGTCGTCACGCCAAATGTTGATTTCTTTTTTTACTCCCATAAAGACAAAGATTTTTATAATATTATAAATTCAGCTGATTTTGTTTTGTGTGATTCTCAACTAATTCTTTTCGCTTCTCGTTTTTTAAATAAAAGAATTAAGCAAAAATTATCAGGCTCAGATATTTTTCCTAAATTCTGTTTTCATCATAGAAATAATACTAATATCAAAGTTTTTTTAATGGGCGCTATGCCAGGGGTTGCTAAAAAAGCTGCTAATAAAATTAATTCTCAAGTTGGGCGTGATATCGTTACATCCTTTTATTCTCCCAAGTTTGGCTATGAAAATGATGTTATGGAATCTGAAAAAATGATCAGTATGTTTAACGACTCAGGGGCAAATGTATTGGCCTTTGGTACGGGATGCCCAAAATCCGAAAAGTGGTTAAATATTTATAAAAATAAATTAAATGCGGAAATTATTTTTTGTATTGGTGCAACTATTGACTTCCAAGCAGGCAACATTCAAAGGGCACCGAAGTGGATGAGTCATCTTTGTCTTGAATGGCTTTATAGGTTATTAAAAGAACCTAAAAGACTTTGGAGAAGATACCTTATAAATGATCCAAAGTTTTTTTGGTTGATTTTAAAAGAAAAAATGGGAATCTATAAAAATCCTATGTCTTAACTTATTATATCAATTCACTAATGTTGGAAAAGCATCGCTAAATAATTCTGTCATAAACTTTTCATTGGACATGTTTTGTTTTGGTACTGTGGAAATACCTCCATCTATATTTTTATTAACAGATGTGAATAATTCATCATATAAACCTTGAGACTCTCTGATTGTACCAAAGAGCTTTCCTGTTTGGGTCTTTCCTGATGCTTTTAGGCTTTCTTCTACTGCTATTATCATTTGTAGATTTCTCGCATAAAGCTCTGGGCTTTGCCCTGTAGAGCGAAGGGAGCCATTTGGGTTTATATCTAGGAATACTTTTCCCGCATTTAAGGGTGAGTTAGGGGATTTAGTTAATACACTAATATTCTCAGGAGGTATATCTAGTTGGTACGCCTTTTTTATCAAAAACTTTTCAAAACTTTTATTATTTAGTGGGAGTCCTTTTTTAGATAAATATTTATTTAATTCTTCAGTTATTCTTGCAAAGGAACTAATCATCAAATCTTTACTTTCCATTCTTTTTGCTAGTCTTACAACTTCTGTATAATCAGGGTGCCTCACAATATCTTTTGTATCAAATATATTTCTTGGTTTTATTTCATGTGTTTTTATCTTTTGGTTTAACTCTTCTGATTTTCGAAGTATTATCCTACTTTTTGGTTGATCATTAATTTTTTCTTGTAACTTTGTCAGGCGAGCAACATCTTCGGCACTTAGAAATTCACCCTCTTGAAATAATGGAGAAGCAGGCTTTTGTATTTTTTTTCCTGGTTTTGGTTTTGGTTTTGATTTATGGCCATATTTTCTAAGCGCCTTCGAGGATTGACCAATGCCAAGGCCGATAGCACCGATATCTACTGCCTGACCTGCTGTGATTTTTGATTTTACGACATCTATACATCTTTTAACTTTGAGGCCTGGTGCACTGTCATTGTAATTATCTTTTAGCTTATCTAAGAGTTCTTTTTGTTTCATAGGGTTTACAATGATCTCCCTTAGAGCTATTCCACCCATTACTCCTAAACCTGTAATTCCTAGTCCCTTTATAATAGTACTTGAAGATTTAGCAACTGCACCACCAACGCCACCAAGGACTACTCCTAAACCTCCAACTACGATACCTTCTTTCCACATATTTTCGAATGAGTTACCATTTTCTTTTAGTGTTTCTGCGGATAAGGCACACCAAGCGGACAAATCATCTGAGTTTAAAAAGTCAATTCCCGCTCTCGTCATGGTTTTTGCTGTATCTGCTAAATAATAAAATCCTGTTGCGTTAATTGACATATTTCCCAGAGCGGCCATCGTTCTGCCAAGGTTTGCAAGCTCTACACTTGCCGCTGGTGCAGCTAATCCTCCTGATGCCGCTATCATAATGCCACCTAAAACACCTTGGTATATTGTTTGAGCATTATTTACTGTTGCCTGAAGACCGGTACTCACATTTTCGACAGCTTCGTCACACAGTACATTTTGTTTAGTAATAAATCCTCGGAAGTTTTTAATAGCTTGGTCTATTTCAGCCTGATCAAGATCTTCCGGAAGTGACTCCCTATATGCTCTTGCTAATTTACTCGAAAGGTCCCTTCTTCTTTTTACGTATTTAAAATATAAACCCTCTTCACAATCATCACCTAATATATACTCACTAAATAATTCCCACGCCTTCTTATCACAAGCGGTTGTGGACATTGCATATACGATACTATCTTGGTTTCTCTTTAATTCCTTGAGTTCATCATCCATGGCCTTTAAATATTGATTTAAGGTTCCGACAAACTTTGCTTGTTTTTTTGGATCATCTGAAATGAGTACTTTTTCCTTTTTTTTATCTATTTCAAGTTTTACTAATTCCGATTGGTTTTTTGCCATAAAGGCCAGCAGTGACTTCTTTATTTTATTTTGAGTTTGAACTGGATGCTTACTTAGTTCATGCTTAATAATATCCTGAGTTGATGTATTAATTTCCTCGGCCAGGCCTTCAGTATAAATTTGATCGTCATAACTACGTAAATTTCTATTCACCTTACTGGCAATATTGCTTAAGATATACAGTTCCTCGCAATTCATTCCACACTTGTTTGTCGATAGGCCATATTCTTGCTGTTGGCAATTTTTACAAGGAATTTGTGGTGAGATTCCAATTTCACTTAGCTCAGAACTAATATCAAAGTTTATTGGTTCTGCCTGTCCTGTATTAATTATTTGAGAGCATAATAGTAAAATGATGACAAAATTTTTCATAGAAGGTTATCGTCATATTTTTATAAAAAAATAATTTTAAATTTTATTTATTTACTATGTTTTACCCACCACCAGTTCCATCGCCGCCGACTTTTTTGATAACTGACTCTTTTGAAATTAAATTTTTTATTGTATTACCTAGAGTTATGCCACCGCCAGTGCCATCACCGCCAACTCTCTTGAAGGTATTTAAACTTTCTATTGGTAGTACAGCAATATTATGAAAATTGTCACCACTTTTAATGAGTATGTTCTTTAATTCAGTGTCATATATTTTTTTACCCGATGGTAGTTCGATAGTTGTTATTACTGATTTTGAATCAGTAATAAATTTTATTTGATCTGTCGGAATATTTTCAATAGCACTAACTTTAAAATTTTCCTGAGAATATACTTTTGATGAAATTAATATAAGGATAAAAAAGATAGAATTCATTCCTTACTCCCTTAGTCCTTGAATTGAATTAAATGAATCACAGTAAGCAACAGAAAAATATGGTATTTCTCCATGGTTACCTGGTTCTCGAAGAATTTCTTTACATTTATCATGGAAATCTTTGTGTGCCTTTAATATCTTTGTGAGTCCATTTTGATTCAACCCTTCAGTTAATGAATGACAATAATTTCTTTTTTTTCCTACGTGATTTGGTTGATAATATTTTGAGTATGTAGGTAAGTGATGTTTAAAATTAATAAAATCTCTTACTATTATTCCTTGGTTTTTAAGATGATATTTATTTTCATGAACAAAAATAATGTCAAACTCTAAAAAGTTATTAATTATTTTCTTTGCGGGAGAACCTACTACATCTCTAATCATTTCTTTACTTACGCCTTTAGACATAGAGCACATAAGGTAAGTGATAAAGTAATCTGGTTCTAAAAGGTGATTTTTAATTGTATCAGGAATATTTATTTTGTCCTTTTCGCTTAGGGCAACTTCTAAAATTTCCCCTATCGATTCTCCAAGGCCGCTTCCGTGAATTTTAAGTGCTTTAGTTAAAAAATTAATATTTCCTGACCCCAATATGATTTTTATAATATTATCTATGCGTGGTAGGCTCTTATCATTTTTAATACGATTGAAAGTCGCACGACTTAGGCCTATTTTTTCAGCTAAATTGGCCTCGGATTCGCCGGGGTATTTTGTGTTCAAATCATTTATACATTTACTAAGGATTTGAGACCAATCCTTGTATTGAATATCATCAACAATCATTTATACTATCTCCTAATTTTTTATGACTCATTGGCAAGATAGTCTTATATGATTTTTTTTTAAAAAATTTAACCTATTAGAATATTTTTCTCATGGTGAGACACTCTAAGTGACTGAAACTATCAGTTTTTTTTATATGATTTCTTATCGTAGGATTTTATCTCTTCTTGTGTGTAACTTTTTCAAAGATGAAATAAGCTTAAGATGTTTTTTATTATTTTTAAAGTTTGAGTCTGTTTTATCAAGTCCGAAAAACCTAATTTCACTTGTGATGATTTTCATTGCTTTCTCAAATAAGTCTTCACCGTAAAGCAGCTTAAGAGTTTTTTCATAATCTGTTATTGAATCATTTGTTTCAATATTAATTTGAATTAAAATAGAAATTATTCGGTATAATTTGTTTCTAAGTCCATTAGCATCATTAAATGTAAAAAATAAATCAATACATTCTTTAGATGTCTCGATTTCTTTTAATGCTAGATTTATCAGTGCCTTTAATTCAATAACTGTCAGCTCACCCCATGAAGAGTTTTCATCAAAGCTTACTCCGATAAGTTCAGATATTGGCATGAAATCATCATATTGTTCTTCTTCAAAATAAAGTAATATACTTTTCAATTCTTCATCAGATAGATGATGAATGTTAAGTATCTTTTCTCTTAGATAGTTTCCTTTGTTATTATTGTCCCAAATAAGATCGTCCACAGGGTAAATCTCTGAGTACCCAGGAACTATAATCCGGCAAGCATAGCAGCCCAGTTCATCTAGGTCTGAAATGTAAACTTCTTTATTTATTTTTTGAAATATACTCATTAGATAATTAAACTCATCTTGTGTGCTTCCAGAAAAATTCCAATGACAAAAAGTGTAATTGCTATCTTTTCTAAAAAATTTCCAAGAAACTACGCCTGTTGAGTCGATAAAGTGATCAATTATATTATTTGGTTCTGATACGCTTTGATAATTAAAGCTTGGTGGGGGCATTTCATTTAGACCTTCAAAGCTTCTACCTTGGAGTAATTCTGTTAGGCATCTTTCAAGTGCTATTTCAAAGTTTGGATGGGCACCGAAAGAGCAAAAAGCTCCACCTGTTTCTGGATTTAATAATGTAATACATAAAACAGGAAAAATTCCACCTAAAGAGGCATCTTTAATTACAAGGGGAAAACCTTTTTTTCTTAAAGCTGTGATACCTTCATAAATAGTCGTATAATTTTTTAGTATTTCTTCAGGGATATCCGGTAGAGAGATCTCATCAAGAATAATCTTATTTTTTACCGCCCTTTCAAATATTTCAGAAAGACATTGAACTCTTGCCTCATATTTAGAGTTACCGGCACTCATACCATTGCTTACATATAAATTCCCAATAATGTTTACAGGAAAATATACTTTCTTTTTATCCGACTGCCGGATAAAAGGAAGAGCACATATGCCTCTTGTTTTATTACTAGAGTTCGTATCAATTAGGTGCTCAAATTTAAGTTCACTATTAGGATTATATATTTTGGTTGTATATTGGTCTAATATTCCACTTGGAAGCTGTTTATCATTTACATTTTTAAACCATTTTTCTGTTGGGTAATGGGAAAATGGCGCATCATTCATTTCATCACCAAAGTAGTAATCAGCATAAAAATAATTTGTACTTAATCTTTCAAGATATTCCCCTAGAGCAGAACATAAAGCAGATTCCTTTGTTGAACCTTTGCCGTTAGTATAATTCATAGGGCAGTCTGCATCGCGGATATGAACAGACCAAACGTTAGGAACAGGATTTCTCCAAGATGAAATTTCAATCTTTATCCCAAGTTGATCTAATAAATTGGTCATTTCATTAATAGTATCTTCTAAGGATTTATCCTTACCGGGAATACTTGTTTGGGTTTGTTTGTTTTTAAATTCATCGAATATATTATTTGTTTCTTTTGTTAGTGATACTTTTGTTTCAATATTAAAATTAATACCTTCTTGGATTGTTCTTTTTACAGTACATCTTTCGATAGACTTAATCATTCCTTCACGGTCCTTTTGAGCAATGTATTCTGGGATTTGAACGATGATATTAAAGGTCTGCTTATATCTGTTATTTGGATCTACAATATTATTTTGTGAAACATATATTTCCTCAGTGGAAATATTGCGGGCATTGCAATATACCTTCACAAAATACGCCGCACACATAACAGAAGAGGCAAGAAAGTAATCAAAGGGGCCGGGTGCAGTTCCGTCTCCTTTGTATCGTATTGGTTGATCTGAAGGGACTTCAAAGTCATCAAACTTGGCATTTAATTTTAAATTATCTAAGTATTTTACATTTATTTGCATTATTGCTTTCTATATTAAATCTAGGTCATAAACCATCGTTTTTTATCATTTGGAAATTTTTGTAGTGTATAAGTAATTAACATCTCGGCCGTTTAAAATTTTTACAACGTTAAATGGTAAGTATCCATTTAACACCCTACAAATTTTGGCCTCTAGTTTGCCTATGTATCCTCATATTAAATTCTGAGGTTAAAATTATGAAATTAAAAAAATCTTTATTATTAGCAGTTACTTCAACAATGTTATGCACCAATGCATTTAGCGATGATTTAAATAAATCACAACACAATGGTAAAATCGGTTATTCTCATGGGATTCAAGGAGTTGAAGCACAAGGAGTTGACCCTGAAAGACGAGTCATAAATGAGGGAGAGATCAAATTTGAATATGATTATACCTCTAAGAACCTTGAACTACTTAAAAATGGTGACGTGGCCATCTACGCCAACGTTAAAACGGGCGCAAAGCTTCTTATTCCAATATATGCATCCTATGGTACAAAAACAGACGATAATTGTGATTGTAATTTACCAAATATTGGCTTTAATGGAATAAACGCAGATATTGTCGCAAAAATGGGTGATATCTCCGATGGGCCCGTTTTTACAATGAGAAATAATTTAAAATTATTTGGAAGAGACTGGAGATTTTTCTCTGAGGATCGTGATGGAGTAGGTAGCTCGACAAGCTTTTCTGATAGATTACTTTTTGGTGGTGACACTTCCTCTCAAGAACAAACAACTGATGAATTGAGGCATTTACTTGCAAACCCACACCAGTTAGTTAAATCAACGAGCTCTAGTGATACATTAACTGGAAGTGTCTTCATGAATTTAGGTGATTTTATTCTTGAAGGATATTTAAAGGGTGGAATAGAACTTGCTTCATTTAATATGATAATGCCCGATTCTGATTTTTGGATCGGAAATTATGGAGCAGGTGTCGTTTTAATGGGGAAGGGAAAACATGCTCGAAAAAAACTACAACTCGATTATGAAAAAAGCTCAAACTTAAATCAAAAAGATAAGCTTCAAATAAGTGATCAAAAATTAGAACTAGGGCTAGATTTAGGTTCAACAAGGTTTTTTGTAAATAATCAGCAAACCTTATTAGATCTTCCATCTGAAGAATTAGCAACACCACATAAAATAAATGCTTTTAACTTTGGTGTTGAAGTAAAGTTTTAATTAAATAAAAATAAGTTTTTAAAAAGGTCTAGGCTATCTAGACCTTTTTTTTTTGTAATAAGAATATAAAATTAAATAATGAAAATTTTTTTAGTTCTATTTATTATATTCGTTGTTTCCTGTGATAAAAAAAATCCTAAGGAAAAAGCCTATGACTATATTTGGTATTTAGACGCATTTTATTTTGATCTGACAGGGACACAAGAAAATAAATTAAAGAGTATTGTTGATTTTTATTTTGAAAAAAGCATTCCTATCAACAAGCTAAATAAAAAAATCTATCAATCTGTTAGTGATTCATTAATTAATAATAAAAAAGATCTTGAAATTACCTTGATTTACGAAATCTTATTGAAGAGAAGAAAACTTCAGGAGCCTATTATTAAAGCTCAACTTAATCAGATTAATGAGTTTTATCAAAGTTTATCCATTGAACAAAAAAAAGAATTATTTGATAAGTTAGATTCTTTTAAAAATAAATCAGCTAGGTTTAAATTCATGCTGGGTGATAGTTAGTTTACAAGGTACCAGCAGGTAGGTCTTGGAAGATCAAGTACACCAAAAAATCTTGTATCAAATCGGGATTGATTACTTGGATAATTATTGTGGTCTAATCGCTCTAGAGTTGGTGTATCTGGAATGCTCGGTGATACGAGCCGGCTCCTTTGGCACCAGGGACGCCCATCTGATACTTCCTTGTCGTCAAATTTAAAAGGCCCTCCCCCAAATGATGCGAAATTTCATGGCACATCAAAAGTATATACACGTCCAGTCCTTCAAAATCTTCTCTTAAGTAACCAGTAAATACTGAAACACTCCACTCAATTGGTTTTTTAGCCCTTGTTATAACATAGTCTATTGATCTTTCTGTTGAGGCCGCTGGATAATTTATCTCCCGTCGGCATAAAGTTTATTTACGAAAGTCTTAGTTCCTCTATTTTTTTTAAATTCCAGAAAATCTTTATTAAACCGGCGGAACTCTGTTTGAAGTACACTTTCCTGAGCATGACTTTAAGATAATAGCAGGAGTATATTGATTAGCATTACGGTGTTAAATTTTTTAAAGAAGGCCACTTATCAATAGATATAATCTTTGGCTTCTAAGAATGTAATTATTCGTTAAAAGCTTCGACATCCGCTAGTTGGCCATGTATATTTACGCCAATTTTTTTAAGGAAAAAATACATGAAATCTCAACTTCTTACAAAATGCCTATTCATAACTTTGATAGCATTAAATGCTTATTCAGATGAATTTCCAGGTCTTGGTTCGTATATCGATAATGAAATTATCACTATCAATGATTACAAAGACTTAGGTTTTGAGTCTGATAAGTCCGATATTATGGAGTCCTTATCACTTCAATCACCTGTTCGATCTCAAGGACGGCGGGGGACCTGCTCAATATTTTCAGCTGTGGCCCTTTTAGAGTCTAAGTTAATAAGTGATCTCGGGTTTTCAACGGATATTAATTTAAGTGAAGAATGGGTTCAGTTTCTAGCAATGAGAGCTAGAACTTCAGATGGATATTGGTCCTATCGAAACTGGTACAATATTTCAAAACACGGAATTTTATCGGAAGAAAGTTGGCCATATGACCCGACTGTTTGGAGCGAGGACAATTTAGGTGAAACTCAAATAAAAAGATGTGGCCATTTAACTGAAGTAAAACTTAAGTCTTGCCTTTTAGGCCATCGAGACCATGATTTACTCATCGCCAAAGATGAAGAAATACTAGATGTTGAAAGCGACCTATTTGACCCTGAGTTTTTTGATTTCAAAAAAGAGGTCAAGTATAGCCTAACTGATTGGGTTGATAGCCTCTATGATGGATCCTATTCTTGGTCATCAGCCTATCAATTATACAGTGTATCTGAGGTGAGAGAAGCCTTAAAGAATAAAAATTTTATGACTTTAAGTATTCCATTTTTTTACGGAGCCTGGAACCATGGCCGTGCCGATAGCCTAGGTATTGGTAAAGACGCAAATAACTGGAAAAAAGGCTTTGTTGGTTTCCCGGAAGCAGGTTCTATGGATGTAAAAATTAGTCTTGAAAAAGAAAACCGTGCCGGACATTCCGTCTTGGTGATCGGTTATGACGATAACGTTATAATAAAAACCTCACAATTAATGGAAGATGGAACTCGTAAAGACTTTGAATATAAGGGAGCATATATATTTAAAAATTCATGGGGAGATAATTCATTTGGGGTTGAATCACCCATAAAAGCTGGTTATGGATTGATCTCAGCAAAGTATGTTCACAATTATGGTAGTTTTTATCAGTTAAGGTAGTCATAAAGTTTCGAGGTTACTAATGAAAGTTTCGGATATTAGATCAAAGTTTATTAATTATTTTAAACAGCAAAATCATCAATACATTGAATCTAGCTCCCTTGTGCCACATAACGATAAAACTCTTTTATTTACTAATGCTGGTATGGTGCCTTTTAAAGATAGTTTCACTGGCGCTTCAAACCCTAAAAATCCTAGAGCAGTAAGTATTCAAAAGTGTGTTCGTGCAGGAGGAAAGCACAATGACTTAGAAAATGTTGGTTTTACTGCTCGACATCATACATTTTTTGAAATGATGGGGAATTTTAGCTTTGGAGACTATTTTAAAAAGGAAGCCATTTTAATGGCCTGGGAGTTTCTTACAGTTGAGCTAAAAATTCCAAAGTCCAAACTCTACGTTACTGCCCACCATTCTGATAAAGAGGCTGTACAAATTTGGGCGAGTGAGGCAGGTGTAAATAAAGAACGAATTTTTTTTCGTGGGGATAAAGATAACTTTTGGGAAATGGGAGAACTAGGCCCATGTGGACCTTGTTCAGAAATTTTTTATGACCATGGTGAAGAATATTCTGATACCACTGCTGATACTTCCGAGTGTATTTTAGATGATGAGTCGAGATATGTTGAGATTTGGAACTTAGTTTTCATGCAATTTGAAAAATATAGAGAAAACGGAGACATTAAAAAACGAAATTTACCAAAACCAAGTGTAGACACTGGGGCAGGCCTTGAAAGACTAGCGGCGGTTCTTCAGGGAAAGTATAATAACTTTGATACCGACTGTTTTTCGCAAATTATAAAAAAATTAGAAGTTATCTCTGGAAAGCCTTATACTGATTACCCTCATTGGATGAGAGTTATCTCAGATCACGCCCGGTCGGCGACGATGCTTTTAGCCGATGGAGTCTTGCCTTCAAATGAAGGAAGAGGGTATGTACTTAGAAGAATAATTCGACGAGCTATTCGGCATATTGATTTACTCGGTGTTCAAAAAATTACCTTTTTTGAATTAGTTTCTCCCGTTTTTAATTCACTTGGTGGGTTATATCCAGAAAATGAAAAAAATCGAGAATTTGTTGAGAAGTACCTGAAACTTGAAGAGGAGAGTTTTCGAAAGACTCTTAAATCAGGTCTAAAATTATTAAATACAGAAATAGATAAAATCAAAAAACGTGAAGACAAAAAGCTATCAGGTGAAAAGGTCTTTGCCCTATATGACACTCATGGCTTTCCTGTTGATTTAACGGAGATGATCCTTAAAGAAAATGATTTAGATGTTGATCGAAAAGGTTTTGATAAGGCCATGGATGAACAAAAAAATCGAAGCAAAAAAGCGAGTGATTTTTCATCATCAGATCAATCGCAAAAAAGATTTTATGAAGTACATGAAAAGTTTGGTGATACTCAATTTTCTGGATACGAAAGCCTTACTTGTTCGGCTAAAGTGTTAGAAAAGGTTTTTATCAACGAAAAGACTGGGATAATTTTTGATCAGACCCCATTCTATGCTGAAAGTGGTGGTCAAATGGGTGATCAAGGTTTGATTTATGCCAATGGGCTTGAAATTAAAATTATTGATACCCAAAAGCCTGTTCATGATGTTTTTGTTCATTTTGTTGAAGGTGACTGTAAAAGCCTAAAAGTAGGAGATTCAGTCGAGCTGCATGTTGATTCAAAAAAAAGAAGCTTAACGACGGCCAATCATACAGGCACGCATCTATTGCAAGCAGCACTCATTGATATTTTAGGCAGGCACGTTAAACAAGCGGGATCAAACGTTGGGCCAGATAGATTAAGATTCGACTTTACACATCCTGAGGCAGTTAGCGGAATTGAGCTAAGAAAGGTTGAAAGCTTAATCAATGAAAAAATTAAAGCGAGCCTAATCGTAACTCCTGAAGTTATGTCAAAAGATGAAGCAATGAACAAAGGGGCAATGGCCCTTTTTGGTGAAAAATATGGAGAGGAAGTACGAGTAATTGATATTCCAGGGTTTTCTGTTGAACTTTGCGGGGGCACCCACGTCAGTAATACCTCAGAGATTGGTTATTTTAAAATACTATCAGAATCATCCTTGGCTTCAGGAGTAAGAAGGATCGAAGCTTGTACAAGTGATGGTGCAATTTCTTTTTTACAAGAAAAAGCATTAATGTTTCTGGAGGCAGAGAGGTTATTAGATACTAAAGGCCAACATGCCTTAAAGAAAATACAGTTTTTAAAAGATGAAAGTATTCAAAAAACTAAAGAGCTTAAAAAGCTAAAAGATCAACTTCAGTCGGCCAATTCTAAATCAAAATTTGAAGGAACTACTAAGCTTAAAAGTGGTTTAGACTTTAAGCATATCAACGCCGAGGAATCAGAGGATATTAGAAAACTTGGAGACTTATTTATTGATAAGTTTATTAAAGGTCTTGTTGTTATCACGCAGGAAAAAGGTAATAAGGTTAGTGTTCTTGTCAAATCATACAAAGGTGTTAGTGAAATAAATTGCTCAACTCTTCTAAAAGAAATGATTGCTGAGTTTAATGGAAGAGGGGGAGGAAAACCTGATATGGCACAGGGCTCCTTTGATGTATCATTTAAAGATCAGTTTTTTAAGAAAATTAAATCTCACATAAATTAATCATCATTAATTAAAAAGCCAGGCATGTTTAGCTTTCGTGCTAACTTTTGTGCAGTGATGATTAATCCCACATGAGAATAAGTTTGAGCGAAGTTACCCCATTGAGAGAAGTCTTTTGGACAAATATCCTCGCTAAATATGCCAAGTTTATTCGATTTCTTTATTAGTGACTCAAAAACTTTCTTCGCCTTTTCTAGTTCATCTATTTCAATAAGTGACTCTGCATACCAAAATCCACATATTAAAAATGTTGATTCAGTTGTTCCAAAATCATCTTGTGCTAGGTAACGATAAATTAAGTCACCGTCTGTTCTCAACTCAGCTTCGAGTGCACTTATATGTTTTGATGCTTTTTCTTTTTGAGTTAAGTATTTCATTGTCACAAGTAAAAATTCACTAGCGTTTAGATTTTTGTTTTCTTGACTCATTCCATATACTGACCTGGATTCATCGTAACACTTCTCTATTTCTTCTGCTGCCAATAACGACAGCCTTTTAGCTTTTTGCTCTAAATCCTTATCGTTATTTAATTTAGCAATTTTGATTGCAGCCTTTGCACCTGCCCAGTGAAAAAGATAACTCTCGGCGTGTTTTTGCTTAATTCCTCTGAATTCCCAAATACCTGCATCGGGCAATTGCATGACCGCTTCAATTTGAGTCAAAAGGTTATCCACGAGGCCAATCCCAGGTGGGTTAGTAGTTTGGTTGACCCTCAAATCTGTATATAAAGGCTCTAAACTTAAAATCATTTGACCGTAAACGTCATATTGCTTTTGGATGTACGCCAAATTTCCAATTCTTACCGGTGTGTTATTTTTGTATCCTTTTAGAGGGAGAATTTTTTCTTTAATTTCAGATTCACCACTGATCGTATAAACGGGTTGGAGATTACTATTATTTTTTACAACAATATCCTGGATCCAATGTGCATATTTTTCAGCCTCATTAAAATGCCCCAAAGCAATGAGGGCATTTAAAGTGAAATAACTATCTCTAATCCAACAGTATCGATAGTCCCAATTCCTTCCACTGCCAGGATGCTCTGGTAAACTTGTCGTTCCGCTTGCAATGATTGCTCCAGTATCTTCATATTGATGAAGCTTTAACAATAGCGCCGATCTAATTACTTCTTTTTGATAGATTTGAGGAATGTTTGTGGTTTTAATCCAATTTTGCCAGTATTCGGTGGTTCTTCTTAAAAAATCTTCAAAGGTCTGCTGAAGTGGAGCTTCTAATGGGCTCCCCCAGGTTAAAACACAGTATTTATCTTCTGTTAGAGTAAAAGAGTTTTCATCAACGATATGAGTTAAAGAGGCATTTGTTGTCAGTCTTACTTGTTTATCTAGGCCAAGGTAATTAATTGAGTTACTGCCAAATGACTTTTGAGCTTTAACTTCACCATATTTTCCCACAGGCTGACATCTGATTTTTATTAATGGAGTTCCGGATATTAATTCAATCTTTCTGAACAATGATATAGGCTTATGATGCCGCTCATAATTTAAAAATCTTGGAGCAAAATCAATTAGTTTAAACTCCCCGTCTGAGGAGATAAAATGAGTAACTAAGATATTCGTATTGGGTAAATAGTATTGATGTGATTGATATTTTTTTTCAGGTGATATTTGAAAATAACCACCGTTTTCATCATCAAGTAAACTACCAAAGATAAAACTCGAGTCAAATTTTGGCCAACATTGCCAAACAACATCTCCATTTTCTGAAATATAACTCATGAAGGAACAATTACCAATTATACCAAATGGGTAAGTATGTTTTTTACTGCTCATGATTAAAGTGTAGAATAAGACAAGATAAATTTCCTCAAGGAGCAAGGATGTCCCGTTGGATTGTTGTTAGCAATAGATTGCCATTTTCATATGATAAAAAGAAAAAAACTATTGTTCAAAGCTCAGGAGGTCTTGTCACTGCTATAAAAGGCATAAAAACGAAGAATGAAGTCGTTTGGCTTGGGACAGCTGATGAAGAATTAAAAAAGTTAAATATTAATAATTTATCTAAAGAAAAAATGACCAAGTATGTTCCTATTTATCTTTCAAAAGAGCTTTATAATTCCTACTATAATGATTTTTCAAACGATGTTTTATGGCCTGCCTTGCACTATGAAATGGATAGAGTGAGGTATATTGAAGAGCATTATAATAACTACAAAACTGTAAATGAAATATTTGCTAAAAAAATAGCTTCTATCTGTAAAAAAGGAGATGTTATTTGGATTCACGATTATCATCTTTTTTTATGTCCAAGATATTTAAAAAAACTGGTTGGGGAAAAGGTTAAGGTTGGTTTTTTTCTACACGTACCTTTTCCAAGTTCAGAGATATATCGCCAACTAACTCCTAGAAGAGATATTCTGAGCTCTATCGTTTGTTCTGATGTTATTGGTTTCCATGATTTTAGCTATCTTCGCCATTTCTCACGCACTGTTTATGATATCTTAGGTTTTACAACTAAACAGATGTCGATAAAAACAGATGTTGGAACTACTAAACTTGGCGTTTATCCAGTGAGTATTCCAAGTAAAAACATTGAAGTAAAATCACAAAGTAAGGGTGTCGAAAAAGAGACCCAAAGGTTATTTCCTTTAAAAGAAAATAACAGGCATTCACTGATACTTGGTGTTGATCGATTAGATTACACAAAAGGAATTCCTCAAAAGCTTTTAAGTTTTGAGAAGTTTCTTGCGGACAACCCTTCATATGTAGGAAAGGTTCAATTGATTCAAATCGCTGTTCCAACAAGGGTTGATGTCCAGGAATATCAAGAGCTAAGAAGTATCGTTGAAAGAAAAGTGGGAGAGGTTAATGGTAAGTTTGGTAAAGTAAATTACACTCCTGTTAAATATATTAATAAATCCATCAGTTTAAATGAATTACTGGCATTATATCGTAAAGCAGATGTTTTACTCGTTAGTAGCTTAAGAGACGGGATGAATCTTGTGTGTTTGGAATATGTTATGGCGCAAGATAACGCTTCACCTGGGGTTGTGCTTTTAAGTGAATTTGCGGGAGCAAAAGCAACGTTGAGTCATGCTATAAGTATAAACCCTCATAATATTTTGGGGACAAGTAAAAAGATAAAAACAGCAATAGAAATGTCTAAAAAAGAAAAACTAGAAAGAATAAAGGTAATGAAGGACTATTTACTTGGATATGATTCCTCCCATTGGGCGGAAGATTTTATGAAAACACTTTCAACACAGAAAAAAAATAAGATAATTGATGCAGTTGATATAAAAAATAAAAAAAATTGTAATAATCTTAATAAATTATTTAAGAAGAAAAAAAACACGATATTTTTAGACTTTGACGGTACCTTGGCTCCGATTGTCTCCAACCCTGAAAGTGCTAAGGCTTCCCCAGGGGTTATGAATGTTTTAAAAAAACTCTCTCGTTGCTCAGATTTGATAATTGTCAGTGGACGTCCTGAAGCTTTTTTAAAAAAGAAATTAGCCGGTATAAATTGTGATATGGCGTTTGAACATGGAGCGCTTTACTATGATAAAAGTCAGAGAAAAGTGAGAAATTTAATATCGACAAGTAAAGTAAAATGGTATTCTCAAGCCTTAAAAATTATTGAAAGCTATAAAAATAGAACACCGAATAGTTTCATTGAGAAAAAGAACTACTCCATTGCTTGGCACTTCAGAAATTCTCCTTCTGATTATGGAGAGTTTCAGGCACGAAACATGGTGGCGGACCTCCGTGGCTGTTTTCAAGGATTGCCTGTAAGTGTGATTTTAGGAAAAAAAGTCGTGGAAATAAAAGCCTCTGAAGCGAATAAAGGTAGATTTATTGAGTGGTATTTAGATAGGAATAGTTCCTCTGAAATTAATGTTTTTGCTGCCGGGGATGATCGGACAGATGAAGATATGTTTGATGTGCTTCAAGATAGCGGGGTTACACTTAAAATTGGTAGAGATGATAAAACAAAGGCTCACTATTATTTAGAAAATCAACATGATATTGAGAAAATTTTAATTGAACTTTTCTTATAAAGCCTTCGGAGAAGGCCTTAGTAATTCGTGATTGAATTTAATGTTTACCGCTTTTAATTTATTTTGAATCTCTTTTATATTTTTAAAATCGATTGATACTTCGATATGTTGAGCGCGAACGATTATATTTTTTTGTGGGAATATTTTTTTTAATTTATTTAAATCATTTTTTTTGAAAAAAATTTTATTAGTTATAATTTTTTCTTTTCCATTGAGGTAAATTTTTCGGTAAGTGGTTTGCTTTCTTTGTCGTTCACCACCTAAATTAATTGTTGGTCTTTTAATAACTTTAGCAAAATTTGTTCGTTTGTTTTTATCAATAGTCGTGTTTTTTTTGGTGTTTTTATTTTTTTCTGTTCCATTTTTTATTTCTTGAGATGAAATATTTATTTGTAAATTAGTTTGATCTTTTTCTAAAGAGATATTGTAAAAAAATATCAAAACCGTTCCCACAATTAAAAATAACGGTATGATATATCTCATAACATGTTCCATGATATCTCCGCAGTTGGAGAGTCGAGTTCTTGTTCATTTATTGCTTTAATTCTAAAAGTATAATTTTTACCTGTCTCAAATACCTGCCAGGTTTTATTTATATAACCAGATGGAGAAATGGAGGTCTGATCTTTATTCAAGTATGTCCAGTGATGTTCCTGGCAAGCTTCTTCTTGTAACGTAATACAATATTCAAATCTTAAAATATTTGAAGTGTCATTATGTTGAAATGATACCTGTGGCGTTGGAGTGAGATTAATTGTTAGGTTGTTAATTGGTTGTGTCGTGGGATTCTCCTGATTATTTCCCCAGGTCCCTCCAGAGAGAGCGAGGGCAATGTAGTCTACTGTTCCTGCGTCATTAATCTCACCATCTATAAATTTAACTTTCCATTGCCCGATAGATGACTCCCCGTAAAAAGCATTCGATCCATATAAGACAATCTCTTCATCGATCAATGACCCAACGACATCTGTGTTTGTGTAGCTCAAAATTGATGTGGTTCCAGATGGGGAGGTTAATTCAACTCCCACTTCATCTGGGTGCTGATGATTAAGTCTTATTTCCAATCGCGCATGCTCAATAGTAAAGTTATGCTTATCAACATTAATTAAAACCTCAACTCCTGTAGCATCGTTGTCTGGTATATTATGCACTAGGGTATTTTTATATATAGGTTCAAGGTTTTCACTTACTGTATGTCTGAAAAAACCTACTTGATCTGTGTAAACTTCAGCTAATGAAATAGTTTCTTTTACATCAACTATCCCAAAACCGGTAAAGTTATTAAATACTAATCCATAATTATTTTCTATATTTCCGGTATCCCAGTCATGTCCGATGAGCCCATTTTCTGTTGTAGTATAAACTTCATTTAAAAAATGTTCGTGAATGGAAAAATTCTCAATTTGATTTGCTCCCTGAACTAAAAGGTACTTTATATCTCTAAATAAACAGTTACTACATGCCTGTCGAATAAGTGAAACAACGCCAGAGATAATCGGTGAAGAAAACGAAGTTCCTTGCATTCCTGAGTAAGTATAATCACAGTCTTCGTTGTATAAGTAACTTCCGTTTTCAAGCTGATGAATAAAAGGAATAATGGAAGTTGAAGCTGAAGTTGAATTACCCTTAATGCAACCGGGTAAGTCTAGTCCTATCATGAAACCATGATTCTCACCTCCTGGAGCTGATATCAATATATTACTCCCAGGAGTAGAGTATCTCGTAGGCCTACCCAGAGAGTTTGTTGCTCCAACGACAATTATTTCTGAGTAAATCTTGTCTTGGTTATAGTTACTATTACCAATGAAGTATTCACCTGAGTTTCCTTCACAATTTTCTAAGTCTCCAAATTGGTCATTTCCCGATGCTGTAATATAGGTATTATTAATGATTAGAGTGTTGTGCTTTAAAATCATTTCGTAATCGTTAGGGTTAGTAAAATAAGCACTAGTTGTAACGTCGCAATTAGGATGGCCGTAGGAATAATTAAAAATACTAGGCTTTGTCGCCTCCATCTGGTCAAAGAAATTAGTAGATGTATTTGGTGCTCCAATAAACTTATAACCAACTAGTTCTGAGCCTGGAGCAATTCCTACAATTCCCAAATTATTGTTAGTTGTTGCGCCGACAATTCCCATAACAAAAGTACCATGGGTATCATCGTCTTGACTTGGTGAAGGGTCGTTGGTTGTAGAGGTTGTGTAGTTTTTTGAAAGAGTAAGTGCCGTATTATTAAGGTCTGGATGATTTAAATTAGTACCACTGTCAGATATGATTATTGACTGACCCGTACCATCGTATTGAGAAAAAATATTTTCAACATTAATGTCCGCGTCTTCACTCCATTCACCGTGTCCTAGTGGGGATTCACCGTTATTTTTAATGTACCACTGCAGATTATATAATGGATCATTAGGGGAGAAGGCAATAGCTGGTGAGGCCCCTGTATCATCAGATATATTATTATCTGATTCATTTTTTAAAGAGTCAGAAGGTTCTTGATCGCTAGTGGAGGTCTGATCACCTTCTTTTTTATCTCCAGGGATTGTTGAGTTATCTTTTTTGAAACATCCACCTAGTACGGCCAAAATAAAAATTGTTGAAAGAATACGGAAATACATAATGTATTATCGGTTAGTTTTCTTAAATTTTTGGTGAAAATTGTCATAAAAGTTGTCTAAGTGAAGCTAATTATTTAAGAATATTTAAAAATTGAGGGATATTTTATGAAAACGGCAGTTACACCAACAAGAGAACAAAATTTTAGTGAATGGTTTCAACAGGTTATAAAAGTAGCTGATTTAGCCGAAAACTCAGTCGTCCGTGGATGTATGGTTATCAAGCCTAATGGATATGCTATTTGGGAAAATATGAAGTCTATTCTCGACAGGGAGTTTAAGCGAACTGGCCATAAAAATTGCTATTTTCCAGTACTAATACCTTTAAGTTTTTTGGAAAAAGAGGCTGAGCACGTTGATGGTTTTGCTAAGGAGTGTGCTGTTGTAACCCACCGTAGGTTGTCTGCAGATGATTCTGGATCATTAAAACCTGAAGGTGAGTTGGCAGAACCTTATGTTATAAGACCTACTTCAGAGATGGTTATTGGAGAGAGTTTTAGTCGATGGATTAATAGTTATAGGGATCTTCCTCTTAAAATTAATCAGTGGGCAAATGTGATGCGTTGGGAAATGAGGCCCCGTATATTTTTAAGAACAAGTGAGTTTTTGTGGCAAGAAGGGCACACAGCACATGCTACTAAGGAAGAAGCGATTGATGAAACCTTACTAATGTTAAATGTTTATAAGGATTTCTTCCAAAAAACCCTTGCGATGCCTCTAATTGTTGGCCAAAAAACAGAGTCAGAAAAGTTCCCTGGTGCAGATACTACTTATACCGTCGAGGCGATAATGCAAGATGGAAAAGCATTGCAAGCAGGTACCTCACATTTTCTTGGGCAAAATTTTTCAAAAGCGCAAGGTATCAAGTTTTTATCTAATGATAAGACTGAAAAGTATGCATGGACTACTTCTTGGGGAGTAAGTACTAGAATGATTGGAGGCTTAATTATGGGCCATAGTGACGATAACGGGTTAGTTCTTCCTCCAAAAATTGCGCCCATTCACTTGAAAATTATACCTGTGTTTAAAAAAGATGAAGATCGAAAAGTTGTAGAAGAGTACATTTTGAAAATAGAGTCAGAGCTAAATGAGTACTCCTATAATGGAGCGCCTATTTCAATAGACGTTGATTGGCGTGACCTAAGGGGCGGTGAAAAGTATTGGTCTGCAATAAAAGAAGGTGCACCCGTAGTAATTGAAGTTGGGCCAAGGGATGTTAAGAATAATAAAGTATTTTTAACGAGAAGAGATTTGGGGCCAGGAGAAAAAGGTGCGAGTGGAAGAGATGAATTCATTAGTGAATTTACAGATCTATTGGAGTCCATTCAGGAGAATTTAAGTAAAAATGTACAGCAAAGATTGGATGACTTGATTTGTGAGGTGAATAATAAAGAGGAGTTTGAAACCCTTTTCAAAAAGAAATCTTTACCTCAAAAGTTGGCCCTCGCCTATATCGCTGATTCGGAGGAAAATCGAAATATTTTGAGCCAAAAAAGCTTAACATTTCGTTGTATTCCATTAACGGAGTCGAAAAATGAAACCGCTAAATGTATTTTTAGTGGAGAGAAAGTAGATAAAAGAGTATTGATTGGTCAAAGTTATTAAAGAGCCTACGATTTGCTAGGTAAATTTTTCAACGGAAAATTAAGCTTTTAGACAATTTCTAATGTTTTCTATAAAACCCACGGAAGTAAATACTGGTGGTGCTTTTGAAAGTTTTGATATTTTTATTTCTTTATAGCTCAGTTGTTTTTAGCTGGAGTCTAGCTCCTAAGTATACTGATTCAGTGGAAACAATTCACGAGACAATTGATCGATTCTCTGAATTAAAAAATATATTTTATAAAAATAGAGATCATCGATTGATTTTTACAGAGGTCTATTTAAATATTACGAAGCAGATAGATCTTGATCTTAGTAATCATAGATACCAAGATTCAAAATGGGTCGAAGTAATAGTCGTAGAGTTTGGCAACAAATATTTAAAGGCCTTAAGAAATTTTGAAAATGGTGAGTTTTCGAAGGTTCCAGCTCCTTGGCTTGCCGCATTTAAAATTAATGAGACTAAAAGTTACAAAGTTTCGGCTCAATTGCTTTTGGGTATGAATGCCCATATAAATAATGATTTACCATATAGTTTAAATACTACATTTAATAATGGTTTTGCTCCAGATTTAGTAAAGTCAGATTACTTTTTAATGAATAAAATGTTTGAAGAAAAAGTGCCTGAGATTAATAATATTATTGAAAGGCAACATAATTTTTTATATTCAGGTGATAAAGGTCTAAAAGACTATTTCGTATTTAAGGTTCTTCAGTCTATGAGAGAACAAGCTTGGAAATTTGGTATGGGTTTAAATTCTTCATATGCACGAACTAGGATAAATACCATGATTGAAATGGGTAGAGTTTCTAGGAAATATTCAGCCTACATAATTAATGGCCATTTTTTTATACCTAGATACTAGTTTCCATAAATATTTACTTTTTTATCTGATTGATAAAAACTCCAAAGGAAGCCTAAGGCAATACCACTATTGTTATTTTCCTCAATTAATGGGCTTTTGATATTTTTACTATGTCTCAAATCTGCATAAAAACCTCCAAAAAATAATTGAAGGGTATCCCCAATGTTAAAAGCTATTCGACTAAATATTCTTCTCGAAATCTCACCTGAGTTTGCTTTGTAACTAGAACTCGAAGGGAAGGAATTATTGCCACTTATTCCATAAAAAAAAGTATTATATTCATTATTTCCATATAAAAGGCTAACGCTTGTAAATAGCGACGCTGATTTAGATTTAGTTAGATAAACCCAGTAGCTAATACTTGGGCCTCCAGTGATTCCTATCTGTGTTGATTTTAAGTTGGTGGAGTTAACTTCATAAGCTGATCTAAGTGAAATATTAAAGTTTAATTTTTGAATATCTGAATTACTAATAAGTCTAAAAATAATTCGAGGGCCAATCTCTCCAATATAGTCGATATCTTTGAGTCCTTCTCTAATAGGATTATCATTAGAGTTTATTGGGAAAGAAAAGCCTAGGCTAAAACTTAATTCTATTGATCTTGAATCTGTTAGCTTTGCTCTAGTTCCTTCTTGATCAATTCTTAAATATTTACCACGGTAGACCGGCCAGATAAAAGGAATCGTTCTATTTTGGTTCTTTTTTGAACCCGGATAGTAGGGGATATCAATATTTATGGCACCCAGGCCAATTTCAAAAAGAGGCCTAGAGTTTTCGTGAAATCTTTGATTTATCTGTGCTGAAATACTTTGCGAGGTTATTATGGTCGAAAATAAGTACAAAAGGATTTTCATTAAATTTATCATCACATAATAAATATATTTTTTATATCAGAAAATTAATGTACCTATATTTTTGTTGTTATAGCGCTTGCAGCTTTTCTTCCAGATACGAGTGCTCCATTAATACTAGGAGTTTCCAGATAGTCACCAGCAATTAGAAAATCACTAATATTTTCAGGTTTGGCCTTATCTCCGATTACAGGCAGTGCCTCTTTTATATGATATCTTCTAATATGGAAAAATTGATTATTTGGAAATAATTTTTCAAGTTCTTTTTTTATTAATTCTATAGGTTGTTCATTAAAGAAGTTAATAGAATATAAGACCTTGCCTTTGGGTGCATAGTTTTTATTTGCCAATGATACAGGTGCAATATGATTAATTAGATTGGATCTTTTTTTTGTAAAAAGGTGTAGTACGGGTTTTTGTTTATTGTTATTATTTGTCCAAAAATAATCAGTAAAAATTGAGTGAAATTTTGTACTTGCAGGGGGAAATGCTTTTACGATAAAATCATAGCGTTTTCTTTCATTATTGATTTCTATTTCATTTTTAGAAATTATTTCTACATTACTTTTTAAATTAATTTTTGTTTTATTTAGTTGATTTGCTAAGTTTAAGGGCAAGTCTTGCATACCATTTTTAGGTAATGTTGCGTTGTCGTTACTGAATAATTTGAAAAGGAATTGAAAAAATTGAGAATCATTACTGAGTGATTTGTTTAAAAAAATTCCAGAGAAAAAGGGAATGAAAAAATCTTCGATTATTTTATTACTGAACCCATAATTTTTTAAGAACTGAATTGTTGATAAATTTTTACTGCTATTAATATTATCGTATCTAAGTTTTAAAATTAGTAATTTATCTTTTAAAGAACCAATATTTGATAGAAGCGTCGGAAATAAATCGGATATATTGCGAAGGGGATCACCGATATATTCATGATTGATCATGGCACCTGGTATGAATGGATAAAGCTCAAGGTTTTTGTAATCAAAAGAATTTTTTGCTTCAGGATATCGACCTAAAAATACTTGAAATCCATGATCTAATAGGAATCCATCAACTTTGTCAGTTTTTATCCTGCCGCCTATACGGTCGGTTTTTTCAAAAATATCTATATGAATATTTTTATTGTTTTCGAGATGCCTCGCACAGTTTAGGCCAGCAAGTCCGGCCCCAATAATGGCCACTTTTTTTTTCATAATGATTCCCCATCAAAGGATACAATATAGAATTGCTATGGGGAAGTATGTAGAGGTTTGTTCTAGGCGACGTTTTTTAGTTTTGTTATTTCAAGGTGGATGTGATGATGAGGTAAGGCATCACTTACCCAATCCACGTATGTATCAAAACTGATACCTTCAAGGTGCGCAGATTTCCAACTTATTAGTATTTTATCATTTAATAAGTCGTAGTTTATGGTGTCTCCATGATCTTGTTTAGACTCATAAAGTGCCTCCTGAATCTCTTCTATGAAGTGTTTTTTAAGGGCCTCTAAATGATCTTCTGAGTTCATGATTTCCTCCGTGAAATTCTTTTCGGGTAAGAGTAAAAAAAAAGTAAGTGGTGTTTTTATTTTTATAAGAAAGGATTTTTTATTTATGTTTATTTTTTTTCTAAACTTATAAGAAGTACCTGTTTTTTATTAGTTGTGACGCTAGCTTTTTAAACCCTGCTCGATCTCAAGGTATTTTATTTAGATTTTAAGTATTTAAAAAATCATTTGCGGGGTGAGTATTTATCGTTAAAAGTATTCCTTTTAAAATTTAAATAAATCAGAATAACTAATTCTAACTCCATTGATTTCTTTGATGCTTTGGATAAACACCTATTAATTTAAATACGATGTTATTAGTTCTTAGAGCCTTAATTAGGCCTTCTAGCTGGTTTTTTATTTGGCACGATTTGGGTCCATCTAGCTCGCCATCTATAAAGAAAGTATAACTAAATGGTGTTTCAGGAATGGGCATTGATTCAATTTTTGTTAAATTAATTTTAAAATTTTGAAAGTATCCCAATACTTCAAGGAGAGAGCCAGGTTTATTATTGGTGGAAAAACTCAAAGAGAATTTATTCCCCTTATTATAGTCTTTTACTTTTAATGTACCATTTTTTAAAAGCAGAAAGCGAGTATAGTTGTCATTTGTATTTTGTATACAGTTGCTAACTTCATGAATGTTCCAGATGTGGCGGCACTGAGGCCCTGCAATAATTGCGGATTTTTCAGGGTACTTACTTTTTATCATTTTTTGACAGGCACCGCCTGTATCAAACTCAACCATTGGAGTTAAGTTATGCAGTTTTATATAATCATGACATTGAGCAAGTGCTGCTGGATGTGAATATACTTTTTCTATCCCTGATATATTCGTAGGGTTCTTAGAATATAAAACATGCTCTATTTTTAAATAAAATTCTTGCACAGCCTGTATATCATTTTTTTGAATAAGCTCAGTATTTATATCGATATTGCCAATGATAGAGTTTTCAACAGGAAGAACGGCAAAATTTATTTCCCCTTTTTTCAGAGCATCAATTACATTTTCACTTAATGTGAACCCATTTATGGAAAATGTAGTAGGGGGACTTAAGTTCTTTAATATTTGGTTGCTCGCTTCATAGGAGTAGGATCCTTTACTACCTTGGTAACCAATAATCATCGCTTTTCCTAAAGTATTTGATTTAAAACTTAATAAGTTTCAATTTTATATCTTATTTTATTTTTATTTAAAATAAGAATATTTGATTGCGGCCAAACCATAAGCGTACTTTGCAAGATATTCGAAATCAATATACACATAACCGCAATCACCATATCCTTTACCCCACGAATTTTTCAAAATAAAATAACCTTTGCTTTTTGCTTTGGGAGCACCCTCTGGAAGTGAATCATTGTAAATAAACCCTACGAGAACTGATGCGTGACCTCCAAGTTTTTCTTCCTTTTTATATTTTACATAATTTGTTCCTTCACCTGCATTACTAAAACTTTCTCGTACGCTAAAACTAACAATGATTGGTTCTCCGTTATTTAAGTAATGAATTGCATTTTCCAAGCTTCCTCTAGTATTTAATAGATTCATAAAAGATATTCTTTCTTTTATTTTTACGTAAGGACTAGATATGTTTGGTATTTTGTAAGAATAATTGAACCATCCTTTTTTTTCTTCACCAGTTTGAAAAGCATAATCTTCGCAAATTTTTCCTTCATAATTATTACAGCTTTTTGGATACTTCTTAGTCTTTTTGTTAAAGGCTTCTATGTATCTTGAGGGATTGTATGGCCATATTCTTTCTAATGGTATTTTAACTTTTTTCTTTCTTAATTTTTTTAGTCCGCGTAGTGTATTTAGTCCGTACTTGTATCTTCCTAGAAAATTTCCATATATTTCATTATAAAAATATGTCATTTGCTCACTAAGGTTGTATTCTTGTTTTTTATTTTTATACATTTTTATTTCGAGGGCACCCACCGTTGAAAAGGCTGTGCAAGTTCCTCTTCTCTTTTGATTTTTAATACATGGTAATGAAGAGCGAAGTTTAAAATTATTAGATTTCAATAAACCAAAATTGCTTAACTGATCAAAACTGCACTTATTTGATCCATCAGTTGTATTTTGGTCAATTTCTATCGCTCCAATTGCGTCTTTACATGAGTTTGTTGGCCAACTAGATTCAAGATTAATCTTCTTAAGCCTACTATTCTTTTTATTATAATGACTTAAAATCGGGTACATCTTTTTGTTAAGATATTTATGGATTTCTTGAACAGTTAAATTTTTAAGTTTTTTTGGTAATAATATATTTTGTTTAAATCTTTCATTGTTTAAATTAAAAAAATCTTTATATAGGTTGACTAGATTTTCTTTATTATTAAATTCAATTAGTGTTTCACCAAGCTCTTCAAGCATATCAGTTGATTCTTGATATAAAAACATTGAATTATTTGATCTTTTTGTTGAAGAATTTATTTTTCTTTTTATATCCGAGCATTCACCTTCCGTAATCTCATTACAGTTTTTTATCAATGATTTAGAATCCTTGAATTTTTTAAGTTCATCACTATTAAAAAGGGATAGTGCACTTGATCTTCTTGACTCAAGAAAATTAACTCCTGTTAGAAAAGCCTTTTTGTCTTGTTTTATATCTTCTCTAATTTCATTTGGATTTGTTTGCTGCATATCAGCATGTAGATGATTTGTTGTTATTAGTGTTAATAGTAGAGAAAGTTTGATCTCTTTAAATTTCATTAGTAATTCCTCATATATCATTTCGTTTTACTTATAATTAAAGCATATTTTTAAAGAGATGTTTTTTAGAGGAAAATGTGTAATTTATTTAGGAAAAATTAAAATGAAGAAGAGGCCAGATAGGCCTCTTCTTTAAAACGGATTATCTTGAAAACTTAAGACAAGTAATTTCTTCCATTGCTCCAAGTCCAGCACACTTTGTAATTTGAAGATTGGTTTTAACGTCTCCTCTTTCTACTAAAATAAGACATGCAGTCTCACTACTTACATCGCTTGTGCTAATTGAACAATTAACTACATTTGAGACAGATAGGTTCTTCCCTAAAATGCAATACTCTTGATTTGTGTTTGATTTTGTATTTAGACAGGCATTTAAAAATTTAGTTGATTTCTTAGATGCTTTACACTGTTTTTCAATAGCTTCACTCTTTGCTAACTTTTCACAAAGGCCATTCTTTTTTGTTTGAGTTCTTTTTTCTTCTTGTTTTTTAATTGCCAAATCTGCATGTCCCCAAAGGATATAGTCCTCTGTTAAAGAGAATGCATTTGCTGATAGTAATAAAGAAACAACTAATAATAAATTTTTCACCCGATATAACTCCTGATCTTTGGTAATTTTGAAATCTATAACTAACAAAATAAATGATACCAATGGTGTCTTGTTGTAAAATTTACTTATTTTTAAAAGGTGAAATAGGCGAAATTTGTTTAAAATATACTGATTTTTAACTCAAATTTAAAAATTTTGGTAAAATATTGAAAATGTTAATATCTAAAAACAAGCTTTTTATCTTTTTACTTTTTTTTCTTGGGATTATTTTAAGATTAGTTTTTGTTGAAAAGCAAACTCTATGGATGGACGAAGCTTCTGTCTATCTTGAATCATTCGAAAGAAGCCTCGCTGAGACATGGTCTATTAGACATCGTTTACAACCTCAAAATGCTCCACTTTTTCCATTAATGATAGCGGGGTTGCATAGTCTTTTAAAATCAAATGAATTTATTTTTTATAGATACTTTTCCGCATTAATAGGTATTTTGAGCTTGTTTTCAGTTTATCATTTTTCAAAACTTTATTTTAGGGATCAAAAAAAAACATTATTATTTTTTAGTTTAATTGTTTTCAGCTCCTTTCATGTTCAGTTTTCTCAATTAATAAGATTTTATATCTTACTTTTTCTCTGCTTCTATACTCATCTATACCTTTCATTCAAATGGTTTGAAGGCAATCAAAAAACTAGCTTACTTTTAATTTTTATTATTTCATCAGTAGGTTGCTGGACGAATCAATTAATGGCGTTGTCTTTTTTAGTTTCTAGTTTGTTTTATATTCAAAAATATGGATTTAAATTTCGTAAATTGTTTATCTTTAACTCAATAAATATTCTGGGGTTTTTAAGCTCTTTACCAAGCTATATTTTATATATGAATGGAAAATTTAAGATTGGTTCTTATCGTGAGTTAAGCTGGGGAGACCTAGCCTATATGATAAAAACTGTTTTCATTCCTAAGCATCTCGGCCTAAGTTTATTGGACCTTAGGCAGCTTCAACATAATAAGTATGATATTAAGCTCCTTTTGGAAAATATCACAAATGTCGTTTTTCTCGAGATTGCCCTAATGTTTATTGTTGTTGGACTTTGGATCTTTTACTTAAAGAAAATTAGGTTCTTGAAGATTAATTATTTAGTTTTCATATTTAGTCTTATGTTTTTTTCTATTTTCTTGTTTTATAAAAATGTTCCTTTAAATAGTAGGTATTTTTTTATTTTTATGCCTCTATCTTTATTAGTATTTGTTGATAATTTAGTTCTTTTTGGAAAGTATAAGAACATCGCTTTTTCTTTTCTTTTATTTATAAATATTTTTTCTATGGGGAATTATTATTTTTCTACAAAACATCATACTCTTAATGTAGACAAAATATATTCACTGCTTTCGAATGGTAATAACTATGTAAGTCTCGAGTCGAGTAGATTTTTTATAAGTTATTTCAATAAGAAGTATAAAAATAAAGATGTCAGTATTGTTGAGAACCTAGTGAATCGTAAAAAGTATATACAATTTTTACCAGATTTTTTTAAGCAAAAGGAAAAATTTACTTTTGTTTATACTCATCGAAGTGTTCTAACCTTGGATAACTTAGACTTCATATTTAATGATTTATCCAAGACGCATATAATTGAAGAAGCGCATAAAAGTATTGATCCGTACTTTAAGTTTTATAAATTTTCACGAAAGTAAAAAAAAGCAGTATCTTTAATTTTTCATTACCAAATAAAAAGAGAATAAAAACTTAGTTCATTAGTTATAAGCTTAAAATTCACTTGATCACTCGGTAATTTATGCTTACGGTTATAATTACTTAGGGAGTTTAAACCATGAATTTATTTCAATTGATATAATCATTGTCCTATCCTTAAGCTATCTAGACCTATGTTTATTCCAAACTTTAGGACTTTAAGATGAGAAACCTCACATTTATATTTTCTTCTTTTTTAATAATTTCTAACTCTTTCTCTTCGACAAAGTACCGTCAAATTGAAGATGTACCTGAATTATACTCTGTTCCAAAAGATAAAATAATGAAGGTTCAAGAAGTCATTTCTAGGCATGGTGGAGGTACACCTAGACCTGAGAGTTGTCCTTTAGAGAGTGAGAAAAATATTGATATACTTACAAAAATAAATAATATCAAAACTCTATTTAAGGACAATTGTCTTGATAATAATCAAAATCGTATGGAAGAAATTCTCCAGGGCGCGCAAAATATCCAAGCCGAATTAGATAAAATCGCTGAAGAGTCCAAAGAGGCAACTGATGAGGAAATTGAATTAGGTTCTATCGCTCCTGCAGAGGTTGATGTTGCTGGCGTCACATTAGATGGCGAGCAAGTCGCAAATATCTTTGGGGGCATTAGTAAAATTTATGAAGAAAGGACATGTAAAGGTCTTCTTAATAATAGAAATTTCCTAGAAAAGACAAGTGAAGCGATTGTGGATATTGCTAAAATTGGTCTGCTTGTTCCTAATACGCAGGTGTTGGCCGTTGCCGGCGGAGGAATTGCATTAAGTAGTATTTTAAATATTATAAACAATTTATTTAATAAAAGGTTTGATTTCGAAAGAAGTTCCGACCGACAAACTTTTATACAATTGAATTGTGCCTTCTACGATATAAGAAAGGACATTCAAAAATCGGGTTTTTTAGATGTGAAAACTAGTATTCATGAAAAAGATAAAGAGTTGGTTAAAATCCTAGTTAAGGATATTGAAGTTGAAGTCAATAAATTAAACAAGAGTCTTAGAGCTGTAGAAAAGAAGTTAAGACTAGATCGCGCCCGGTTTTTTCTCGAAAATATAGGACCCATTTTTAATTTAACCGAAGTTTTAAAAAAAGGCCGATCTATTCTAGATAGTTCAATTGTCATATCGTCTGATAAATTATTTGTGATTAGGAAATTAGCTTTGTTTTCCCCAGAGATTCTTAAAGAGATGGAAAACTACACTAACTCCGGTGGATCAAAAGTCTCAATTTTAGATGAACTTTTTAAACAAAATATTTCTCTTTTGGATTATGAAAAAAACCCAGAGGGAATAAGAACTTTAGTTGAAATGGACATCATGGAGTTTAGCAATAGTTATTTAGAAAATCTAAAGTTCCACTTTGACAGGCTTATAGAAGATAGCGAAAAAAATAGCGATAAAATTGAAAAGCTTTGGAGAGAAACTACTATCATTAATAATGTAAAATTAGTTGATTACTATAAATCTCTAGAAAAAGAGTTTGATAAAAAAGAAAAACAAATTTCCGGTTTCTACCTAAAAATGGTCAATGTAGAAAAAAGAGTAAAAAGAATTCTTGAAGAAGATGGTTTTACCTCTACTGATGATGGTTCTGAAAATATCGTTACAATTTTAAGCGATTACGATGAGATTGTTGCTCAAATTTATGGAAAGTTTGGATATAAATTTCTACAATACACCTCAAAAAAGTCAATTAAAGTGAATAAAGATTTTCTTAAAAAGTATGAAAAATTTAAAGAAAATCACTTAAATCCTTCCTCTGGAGACCAACTTGTTCCATCACCGGAAGGTCTAAAGCCTTTACGTCGAATGTTTGCTTGTCAGGATGCGATGCCTTATAGACGAAGGTGGAAGTTTGCAGAAAGTCTTGCGCAGCAAGGTTATGACTTCGTTGCCACAAATAGTGATTTATTTCATGCAGATATTGATAGAGTTTGGCTTGGAAGAAGTGGAGATCGTTTTGGGATCCATAACTTTTTATCAAAATATGAAAAGATTCAACAACATCATAAATCTGCTATATTCGCGCACAAGCTAATGACAGGGAAAACTGTAAAGCCAAAATATGTCAAAAAATATATAAGAAAAAAGTACCTAGGAAAAGCGATGATTAATGTGCATCAGTCCAAGCCTAAGGCATCGATAATTCAAGAACTTATTGAGAGGTATGATTGTCAAAAAGCGACGCAAATGGATTAATATAAATTAACGTTGGGGATATTGTTATCGTCAAATAAAACTTCTGGTTGTAACTTTAAACATGCTGAGAAAAATTAGTTATTTTAATTACGCACTAGCCATTTTTATTATCCTTTGGGGTGCTTGGGTTCGCTTATCCGGCTCTGGTGCAGGCTGTGGAAAACACTGGCCTCTGTGTAATGGGGTTGTTTTTCCACTTGAGCCATCAGTAAGAACTTTAATTGAATATACTCACCGATTTACTTCCGGTGTTTTTGGAATAACTGTTTTTTGGGGCTGGGTTTTAAGTATAAAGTCTGGTGGCAGTTACCTCAAAAAAAGTTTTCTTTGGAGCCTGATTTTTACAATCTCAGAAGCTCTAATCGGCGCAGTGCTCGTCAAAAAAGGGCTTGTAGAAGACAATGACAGTCTAGCAAGAGGAGTTGTTATTGCCTTGCATTTAGCTAATACAATGGGGTTGTTATATTTTTTAACTCAAAATATTTTTTTTAGCAGTAAACATCAAATTTTAAAAATGAAACCTCTTCTCAAGCTTGAAATAATAATAATTACATTTTTTATTTTAACTGGTGCTACGGGTGCTATCGCGGCTCTGGGAAATACATTATTTCCGGAAACAGACCTTCTGGCAGGAGTTGCGAAGGATTTTTCGAGTTCTTCCCATATTCTTATTAATCTTAGGACTTTTCATCCTTTTTTTGCCTTAATTCTTGGTATTTGTGTTTATCTGTACACAATTAATTTTTCGAATCTTAATGGACGGCTTTTGAATGGTTGCCTTTATATTGCTATCGGTTGGGGAGTTATAAACTGGGTATTATTGGCACCTAGTTGGGGAGCATTGATTCATTTGCTTATCGCAGACGTTTTTTTTAGTTTATTTACTTATATGTGCTTAACCCGCCGAATTACTTGAATTTCTATTTTCTACCTTTTTTTTTCTCATTCACTCCTGTATGTTCCTCTTCTATTCGTAATCGGAGAATATATGCTTAAGTTATCGAAATTATTATTAACACTTTCTTTAATATTTACGAGTTATTACTCTTTTAGCTCTGACGTAAATAATTATGTCTTTATTGACAGTAAAACTCTCCGAAAATCATTTGAAAGATGTGGAATTATAAAAAATAGAAAGGATATCGTAATAAGTTTGTCCTTATCTCAAAGTCAATATGGATGTGTCATTTCGGGACCAATGGCCAAAAATGGTTTTAAAGCACTTGGTAATAATTCAGTTCCAGTTCATTCACTAAATGAGTCAATTGTTGTTGAAAGAAGTAAAAACACTTCAAATAAAGCAGATAGCGAAGTACTTTTTTTAGCAAAAGAGGATTTCGGGTTAATTGAATATCTTAAAGAAAACCCTACTCATGATGGTAGAGGTATCATAGCAGGCGTTATAGATGACGGTGTTTCACCTCTTCAATCAGGGTTTCAGTTGACTAGCACTGGTGAACGTAAATATATCCGTCATTATTCAAACTCCTCTTATTATCAAGTAAAAGTAACGCCAAGCTCTCAAGATGAAATTCTTCTAGAAGGGCCAAAGGTTTTACTTGGTGAGCTGGATGAGGAGTCCTTCGATTACGATTTAAATATTGATAATAAGAAAACAAAAATAGCTTTCAAAGTTACTGTACCAAGAGATCCAACCGGATTAGACGTCATATGCGCAGACTTAAACAGCAACAATGACTTTGAGGATAATGAGTGCACAAACTCATTTAACCTAACAGGAAAATACCTCGTTAAGGAAAATGGACTAGATGTTATCATGGTTGAATTTGACCGCGAGTCTTCTACCGTTACCTTTAATGAAGGAGAGGGGAGAGGAGATTCTCATGGTGAAGGAGTAGCCTCTGTACTACTAGGCCATAATATTGGTGGTAGATTTGATGGTGTAGCTCCTGGAGCTAAATTAATAGATTATGATTTATCTGAACGTGGGGCCAACGCTGATGAGTCAGCCTACACAATCGGTAAATTTCTAATGGCGATTGAATTACTCGCAAAAAATGGGGCGTCTGTTATAAATATTTCTTACTCCCTGTATTTTAGCTCAATTGAATCTCAGATGGTTATGAGAAGCGCTATTGAAAATATTTCTAATGAATACGAGTGCCTCATTGTTTTTTCAGCGGGTAATAATGGCCCAGGTCTAGGCAGTTTAAATAGAAGCGCAATATACCCACATAATAGCCTACGAACTGGTGCTTATGTTGGTCAAAAACTTGATGAATATGTTCATGGAGTAACAGGTCTCCCCGATGAAGGGAGAGTGATTTACTACAGCAGTAGAGGGCCTGGGGCAATGGGAGGAGCCGGTCCAAGTTTGATATCACCCCTGGCAAGTCTTACTCATGCCGACATTAGAAATGGCTTTAGAGGTTTTTCAGGAACTAGCTCTGCATCTCCTGCACTTGCTGGTTTTGCCACAGTATTTAAATCTGCCATTATTGAAAGTGGCAGACAGTTTAACTTTGAATCTTTTGTGTACGCTATTAAATATTCTGGAAGAAGAATCAAAAACTCTCCATATGTTGAGCAAGGTTATGGACTCCCTAAGATAAGAAGAGCGCTAAAAGTTTATGATTTAATGATCAAAGGAGAGTTCCCGAGAGTAACAAGCGTTGTTGTCGATAAGTTTCTTCGTTGGGGATTCCCCTCTGAGGGGCTTTTGCTAAAAAGATCAGAGCTTGGACAATTTAATCAATTTTTTGCTTATTTCACTAATCAATTCCCAAGTACAATAAGTGCAACGGAGCGTATGAATACAGCGCTCCCTGTGGCAGTAGAATCCTCTCTCTTTATTGATACAGTAGAACATAGCTGGATGGATCATGGAACTAATAGAATAGGGTTTTCGATAGATGAGGAAAAAATAAATTGGGGTTCGGATACAGAGATATTTGGAGAGATTATCATAAAGGCTATTAATACTAATATTCCTGTCGCTGTGGTACCTGTTACTTTAATAGACGATACGCCTTTTAAATCTTCAAGAAGGTACAACGTCTCGATAGGCTCAGAAGAAGGTCAAAGAATTCATCTAAATATCGAGGATAATGTAAAAGCGATTAAATTTAATGCTAATTTATTAACGGAAGATGACGACAGAATTATGATAACTTTGTTTGATCCTTACGGAATAAGGGTTCAAAGAAAGTGGTTAAATAGTTTTTCTATGAATACATTTTACTTTCCCGTCAGCGAACAAGGTCATTACCAAGTTGGTATATCTAGAAGCAAAGGGACTAATACTGAGACTAAATTCGATTTATCATTGAGTCCCATATCCATTTCGCTGGTATCGAATTTTATTTCGATGGATGACGATAAAAAAGTGTTCCTTAATGTAAAAAATAATAACAACAAAATTTCTGGTTCTTTGAGTTTAACTTTTAAACAAAAACCTGTAGAAAAAAAATATGTTCGTTATCAAAAAGAAAAAGGTTTCTTTTTTGAATGGCCAGTAAGCAGCTTTGGAGATCATGAATTAATAATAAATTCCCCTGATAATAAGTTTAGTTACTTACTTGTTCGTTGTTTTCATAAAGTTGATCAATTAGATGAGCAAAGAGGTTTTGATCTTAACATTTCAGAAGATGCCCAAAAGATATCAACGAGATGTATTCCATTTGACTTTTTCAATGAACGCGAAAATGGAGATACTCTGATCTTTTCCTGGAGCAAAAAAATTGATAAAAAGGTTTTCTCATCAATAAAGTCTTTGAGTAGAGGCGATATAACAAAGTTTAAAATTTCGTTAGAAGATATAAATGAGGGCCTTTCAGACATGTTAGAAATTGACTTTAGGCCATCAGATGGTGCTAGTAATTTGGTCATTCCACTTGGCCGTGTCGTTTTGATTAAGTAATATTGGTATAAAGTGCCGAGTTTATAGCCCGTCTGTAAGTGCTTGATATTACTCAAAGCGCTCTGCTGTAAAAATTTCTTATCACCTAGAAAGGTTATAATGCGAAGGGTAAAAATCTAGAATAGTTTTAACAAAGAGAGAACTAATGATTAACTTTTCAAGATTATTTATTATGAAGTTTTGTTTACTACTTTCCCTCAGTGCTTTGGCCAAGGAAACAGTATTGTTAACGATTCATCGAAAAGATAATGATAAAATAAACCACCTCTATTTGAATACTAACTCTGAAAACCAATTAAGTAATATATACTTGGATCTTCCTGGCCCAGTCAAAATGTATGATGCAAGCACAATAAGAACGGGAACTGGCATCTATTTTCAACGTGGAATTGCGATAATATCTCTTAAAAGCACTGACCTTGATATTTCTCTTGGTGGCCATGTGGAACTATCGTATTTGAGTGAGTACAAAATCGTTGGGGAAAATAAATACAAAATTATTCCTTTAAAAATATTTCGAAATGATCAAGGAGAGTGGGGGCTGTATCGAAATGATTTAAAAGTTAAAACTGCTAAGACATATCCTTACACTTGGGGAATTAAGAAATTTATTCTTGAATAAAACCTTTTACATAAATTTTTATAAATGATCTAATAAGCCCCTAATTTTTAGGGGTTTTAATGAAGTTAAGTTCATTGTTTATATTTTTTATTTGTTTTCTAGCTTTTTCATGTAAGACGCCAAGGCCAGATATCTCTAAAGCTCTTCCAACTCAAATGACTAAAGACATATTGGAAAAAAATCCTTTTTGGTCAATAAATATCGCGACAATAAATACCTACTCCATTCCAGTACTACCTCCATTCAGACAGGAAAGAATCAGTTTAATAGGGGATAGAATAGATCACTTCCAGTTTGATTATGTGAGTATTCAAGAGGCCTTCTCAAGCTCTGTTCGTAAAAAACTTTATGCTAGATCTTTAATGCCTCATCAGTTCTATTTCGATGTCAAAGGGACCATTGGTAGCGGAATGGTGATGTTGTCAAAGTTCCCTCTTGAAAAAAAATCATTTTGGTACCATTTATTAATGGGCAGAAAGCGTGATGCAGAATTTTGGAGTGGTAAGGGAATTGCTAAGACTACAATTATTAAGGATGAATTGCCTGTTTCACTTTATAATGTGCACTTACTCTCAAGATTATCTAAAAATTCTGATGAGTACACCGACTACAATAGCGTAGATAGATTAAGTGAACTTTTTGAAGTATTCACTCAAATTATCGAACAAAGAGACAGTGATGCTTTTGCTATTCTTGGTGACTTTAATATGAACTCTAAGAATAAAGAGTTTGATTTTTTTAGAAACCTCACTCAACTTGAAGGTACATATTTTAAAGATGAAGAGTCTAATTTTTGTACCTATTGTGAAGATAATACATTTAATACTAAGTCCGAAGGAGTACTAGATTATATTTGGTTATCACCTAGACTAGAATTCCTTGAAAGCGAAATATTTCTTAAGAAAACTTTCGTTATTGATGGAAAACCGAGCAATTTAAGTGACCATTATGGTGTAAGAGCAAAAGTTGGTATTAAAAGTGGCCAATTAGATCTTGGAGATACTAAAGCGTTAAAAAGAAAGTCTCTTGCCCAAATTAGATGGTTGAAAAATATTTTGATAAAGGAACTTAAAGGTATCGACCCATTCAAAGAAATTGGTAAAGGTGTTACAGAGAGACTTTGTCGATCCTGTAGAATCAAAGATGTCATCGCTATAGCAAGTAAATATATTAAAGCTTTTGATGAAAAAGTTAACTCATCTGCTTTAAATGAAGATGAATTTATCTTAAGGAATCGAATTGAGTCCTACTTTTCCTTGTTTTAATTGCCAGTATTATCCATTAATATTGTCGTATGATTAAAAATATACTTCTTGTTAGAGGGTTATCCCGAGAAAAGTCGCACTGGGGAGATTTCCCGTTACAACTTCATAAAGCGTTAGGATTAAAGGTTCATTGCATTGATTTGCCAGGTATGGGCGAATTCAATGACCATTTAGCTCCAATTAATATTCACGAAAATACCTTGTTCTTAAGACAACGATGGCTTGAGCTTGTTGAAGAAAACCCTGGAGAGTGGTTAATTTTAGGAGTATCACTTGGAGGAATGGTGTGCTTGGACTGGGCGACAAGTTTTAATTCTGATGCAAAAAATTTTATAGTCGTTAATAGTAGTGTTAAGGGCCTTTGTAAGCTTTTTGATCGAATGAGTCCTTACGCATTATGTAAAATGAGTTTGGCGTTTTTATGTAAAGGTTCTTCTCAAGAAAAACATATTTTTGAACTCACGAGTGTTCAAAGTGCCAAGTCCACTTCATCAAGAAATATCATCAAATCTTGGATTGATATTAGGAACAAAAGACCTATAACTAGGTTAAACTTTTCTAGGCAGTTGCTGTCGGCGATGAGATACCAGTATGTTGATAAGGAAATAGATAATATTTTATTTATCGCTGGAAAACATGATCAACTTTGTAGTTATAGAAGCAGCATTTCCTTAGGGAAAAAGTATAATGCTCCCGTTAGGTTATGTGATAGCGGTGCTGGTCATGACTTTGCCCTTGATCGCCCCGATTTTTTGTTGGCACAAATAGAATCAATCTTAGAAAATGAAATACAAGAGATAAGGTCTGTTCACTATATGCAGACAAAAACTATAAATTAATTTGAATCTATATAGAAGTTAACTTGTTCATCATTGGAACCCAATGCATATGAATCAGTGGATATTTTCCCATTACTAACTTTTACATGGATCCAGTTTTGTTTAAATTTCTGCTCAGCTGCGCCATTTGATAACTTTTTTACCTGAAAATACTTCCTCGTGGCCGGCATTATGCATTCAGAATTTGTGCAATGGACTTCCGCCATTTGTCGACGAATAGGAAAGTTATAAGTGCCGCTAGCGGTCCCCACAATAGTTTGCCTGAAACTATTTGTTAATGGATTTGTTTCGTCCCAATGAAGGTGCTCATGACCACAGAAATATATATCTAGTCCTAGCTCCTCAAAAAGTGTTGAGGTTGTTTTGTAGAAATGAGTACTTGTTCTACCAATAGTAGACCTTAAAGGGACGTGGCCAAATCCAAAGCGAAGATTTTTTTTATTATTATTTTGAGCAAATTCTTTTACCCACTTTTTTTGTTTTTCTCCAAAATTTTGGCGCCATAAGTTAAATATGAAAAAATCAACATTTTTATAATTAAACATAAAGCTTAAGTAGTCATTCGGTTGACCCAAAGACAATAAATTTATGGATTTACTAATAACATTTTTTGCCCATCGGTCATATGCCTTTTTATGTGCTGGTTCGTAATAGTCATGGTTACCAACTGTTGGAAATAAAGGGATTCCTGCTTGGGTCAGTGGAGCTAGAAGAATTTCCAAAGAATTATACCAGGTAGAAACCTTTGGTAATTGATGGCCATCATTTCTGTTACCATTTGTATGGTCACCGGTGATAAAAATTAAGTCCGGTTTTAAATTTAATACATGTTCAATTACAACTTTTGCCTTAGCCGGAATTTTTCCTGATGTATAAATATGAATATCAGACAATACGACAAAACTTAAATTGTTACTTTGGTTCTTATTTGCAAAACCGTTTATCGCTGTAAAAGCAATTAAGGCCAATATAAATGTTTTCATTTTTTCTCTTAAAATAAATTAAAAACAGGTGTTTCTTTCGCGGGATACTCTTCAGCTTTTTCACACTTTAATACTCTGAAAATAATGTACTCATCTGGGTGATGGTAAAAGTACTTTACATTAGTTGATCTTTTTTTACCGTTAAGAACACTCTCAAGATCAATTCGTCGGAAGATAAATTCAGACCAATCCTCACACTCAGAAATAGACCAACCATAAATAACCTTAAAGCCAACTCTTTCAAATTCCCACCGATTTAATGGAGAGGAAAAATCCATAATGAAAGACCTACGGTCATTGTTATCAACATAAGAGTTTGAGTTAAAATATTTGTCAATATAAGTAGGTATTAGGTCTTTGGGGTTATTGTTATCCCAGCAACGTAATTTACCCTGGTATGTTTTGGCATTTAAAGAAAGGCTTGATAGCGCTATTAAAATTGTAAATGTTAGATTTTTCATGAATGGTTTATTTCAAATTAATTCTACTTTGTAAAATTCCTTGGTCTTTGGATTGTAATTATTTCTCAAATTAAGTTGATAAATTTCCTAGTTGTGAAACAATAAGATTTATTTAAAAAATCATGGAGGATTTGTATGAAAATGATACATAAGGTGTTGATTTTAGGTGCTTTCTTTGTTTTCTCTGATACTAAAGCACTTGAGTTCGAATATGAGTTGAGTAGCTATCCTACTAAAGAAAATATAAACAATTTCATAAAAAGCGACCCTGTTAGTATAAAGGTCTGTTGTAGATATCCATCACAGTCTGAGATTGAAACACTTAATAAATTAAACTTAAGAATGTTAAAAATAACGGCTGGTTTTTTCCCTAGTGAAGATGAAATGAACATTTTAAATAAATATATTGGTGAATATAGTATTTCCCTATCTGAGGTTTTCCCCTCAAAAAAAGATTTTTTAAGGATGAATAATTCAAATATTTCAGAACTAATTATTAACTCAATTGATTTTTTAACGATGGGTGAGGTTAAAGCTTTTAATAACTTTGATATAAATCTAAGAGTTAATATTAATCATCAAGAGTACCCTTTACCGAGACATATGAAAGTTCTTAAATTGTTGAAATCAAAGTTTACTGTTGCCTTTAGAAACCATGCTCTACCAGGTATTGGCCATGCAAATTTTTTTAATGCCTTAAAAACAAAAAAGATTTTTACGGCCATTAATAAATTTCCATATGGTGAAGATTACATTGGGGTTAATGCATTAAGTAATTCAGTGATTGAAATATCACCGGACGAATATCTTTATCCTCAGGATGTAGAGCAGATTAATAAAATGAATAAGACTAAAGATATATATCTTGGAAACCAAGCACCTTTTAGTTCTTTTACGATAGACCTTATCAAAAGTATCAGTGCGAATAAGGTATACGTTAAGGGCTTTGGTGAATTCGATGAGCAAAACGTCGATATTTTCAGAACAGCAAAATCAAATATAATATTAGTAAAATAAAAAAAAGCCCCTCTTCAAGAGGGGTTTTTTTATGATTTCATCAACCCAATTTCTTCGAGTCTTTGATTTAAAAAATCTTGAGCATTTATTGGTGGATATTTCTCCCCTTCACCAACACATGTTGGTATACATTTTAGTTCCGCTTCTGGGTTTGGGTGAACAAAATAAGGCATAGAGAATCTTGCAGAAGTAGAATTGTCAGGGTTTACAACTCTATGAATCGTTGAGGGTAAAACCTCATTAGTAATCCTACTCATCATGTCTCCGGTATCAACGACAATTTGTCCGGGGGCAGAAGTAACTGGTAACCAGTTTCCATCTCTATCTAATAATTCTAGACCAGAATCTGTTGCTCCTACCAATAGAGTAATTAAATTAATATCTCCATGCGCGGCAGCTCTTACTGCATTTGTCGAATCAAGTCCTTCTAGTGGAGGGTAGTGTATTGAGCGAAGAATTGAGTTTCCTTCTTTTATCATTGGATCAAAAAAGTTTTTTTCTATATTCAACCCTTCAGCGATTGCTTGCAAGAGAAGCTCAGAGGTATTATTCATTTGGTCATATAATTCAGTTGTCACTTTCTCAAAATCCAAAATTTCATCAGGCCATACATTTTTTGGGTAAAACTGTTTAAATCTGTGGTTTTCTGCTACGTCTCTACCAACGTGAAAAAACTCTTTTAGATCTGGTGTTTTTTCACCCACTGCTTTTTCAAGGCCAAATGGTATATATCCTCTTTGTCTTTTGTATTCTTCTTTTCCGTATTTTAGTTTATCTTGAACTGGTAACTTGTAAAACTCCATAAACATCTCATAGGCTTTATTCACGATATCTTGATTAACTAAGTGTTCGGTTAGAATGATAAAACCATAGTCTTTAAGGCCAGAGAAAAGTGAATCAATAAAACTTTGTTTTTGATCAGCATTACCTTGAACGTAGTCAAGTAAACTTAATTCTGGTACTTTTCGAACTGTGGGCATGAATACTCCTTGGGAATGTTTTAATGTGCCATATTAACTTCTGTAATAGGTGTATTACCCTTTTATTAGAAAATCAAAGTTTTTTTGCGCAGCAAGGTAGACTATGACAAAAATGGCCATATTTTTAGTAATTTCATTAACTTATTATCTTTACGATATTGGAAATATTGACGGTGTTCGGCAGGGAACAGAAGCCTTATACGTACAAATTGCAAAAGAAATGGCCGAATTAAATAGTGTTTTGACGCCTATTTATAGAGGAGAGCCTCATTGGTCTAAACCACCTCTTCAGTTTTGGTTAGGTGCCTCCTTTCTTAAGGTTTACGGAGAATTCTCTCTTGGTGTTGCGAGAGCATCCATGGCGTTTTTATCTTTTTTATGTGTAATTTGGTTAGGGTATATTTTTAAAAAAATTTCAAAAATTCAACCTTTACAGACAATAATGATATTTCTTGGTTGTTTTGGTACCTTAAAATTTTCTCGAACTTTTATGATGGAAGTTCCTTTAATGTTTCTTCCTACAATTTCTTTATATTTATTTTATTTATATCTAACCCAAAAAGATTATTTAACATTAGTATTAGCAATAACTGTTGGATCCTTGGCGGTCTTAGTAAAAGGTCAGATTACTCTTGTGATGGGGTTTTTATCTGTCATCACTTACGTTCTATTTAGATTTTTACAAAAGAAAAAATTAAATTTTTTCTTTAAACAATCATTTTTTTATTTTTTTAGTATTCTTATTTTTTCTTCAATTTGGTTTTTTCTTTGTTATTTGGAGTATGGAAATGATTTTTTTAATTATTTTTTTCTTCGAGAAAATATAGGAAAATTCAATCAAGTTAATATGCCAATAAAAAGAATTATAGAAGGTCTTTTGATGTTCTCGTTTCCATGGTTCTTTTTATTACCTTTATTTTTTAAAGGATTAAAAAACTTTAAAAATTTAAGTGAGTTTCAATTATTTTCACTAAGTTGTTTTTTAGGTCATTATCTTATTTGGTTTTTCCCAAAGCAAAAATCACATCACTACGCGATTCCTGCATTATTGTATTTTTTAGCCTTTTGTTTTGATTTATTTAAAGAAAGGCCAAAAATATTCCTCAGTCAAAAAATGCTCTCAGTATTTAGTCATTCATTATTAATAGCATTAGGTTCTTTTTGTTTATATTTCTCTAATGATTATGTTTCTGGTTTTTGGAGTTTGTTAGGTATTTTACTTTCTGTTTTATCGTTATTTTATATTTTTAAATCTAAAATAAATAAATTTATGGTTCTTACGTGCTTTTCCTTTTTTACATTGTGGAGTGTTTGTTTACCTGTTTTTTTTATCCCATTAATTCCGAAGGAAGTTTTAAATGTTATTAAAGAAACTCCTGAAACTAGTATTGTTTTGAATGACAGAAGGTCATTTTTTTTCGAGCAGTATCTTCAAAAAAGTGTAAAAGTAATCACCTCGGAAAAGATAATTAATAATATAGAAAAAGGAAATTTGGTTATATCCTCAAAACAAAGATTGTTTAATGCTGGTTTTCCTGAGGAATTTGTTATTCATAGATGGAAAAAGTGGAAAAGAAAGGTACGTCTTAGTGATGTTGTAGAAGCTTTAAAACACAGGGATCTTGGTTTTATTCAAGAGGATATGTATTTATTTTTCCAAGATAATAAGCTCTATAAATCTAAAAAATAAAATTATCTCTAAAAGTAAATCTAGTTTCAAACTATTTTGACGATAAGCCATAGAACTTTTTGGAGATAATTTATGTCTGTTCCCTTTATTGATATGTATAGAATACACTTTGAATTAGAAGAGGTTTTTAAAGAAAGATTTGATGAGGTTCTTAAAAATAGTGCTTTTATCAAAGGGAAATATTTGAAACAGTTTGAACAGGATTTTGCAAGATGGGTTGGAACTAAACACTGCTTAGGTGTTGGCTCAGGGCATGATGGTTTGATTTTATCACTAAAGGCACTAAATGTTGGCCCTGGAGATAAAGTTGTAGCTCCTGCAATGACTTTTATATCCACGGTAGAAGCAATCCATGAAGTTGGTGCATCGATTGAGTTAGTTGATGTAGATAGTGATGGATTGATTGACTTAGAGAGGGTTGAGGATTTACTAAAAACTGGTGAATATAAGTGTATGATTGCCGTTCATCTTTATGGAAAAATGGTAAACCCGCATGCTCTAAAGCGTTTGAAAGATAAGTATGGAGTTTTCCTTCTTGAAGATTGCGCGCAAGCACATGGCGCAAATATTGACGGGATAAATGCCGGGACAGTTGGTGATGTGAGCGAATTTTCTTTTTATCCAGGAAAAAATTTGGGTGCACTTGGCGATGGTGGAGCAGTGTGCACAAGTAATGATTTAATAGCAAAAAAAATTGAGTCTCTTAGAGAACATGGCCAAACGAGAAAATATCATCATGAGTTTTTAGGTGGAACAACATCAAGGCTAGATAATTTACAAGCGGCATTTCTCATTGAAAAACTAAAATGTATGGATGAATGGAATATTCAACGTCAGCAAATTTCATTGATGTATAATGCTCATCTAAAAGGTGAAGAAATCTCTCCAGTTCATAATTTAAATCATAATGAGCATGTATTTCATTTAGTTGTTTTAAATGTTGCCGAGCCTGAAAAGTTAGGAGAATTTTTATCTAGTAAAGGTATTGGACATGGAAGGCATTATCCTATTCCGATTCATCATATGGAGTGCTTTAAAGAGTTTAGTTTTTATTATTCAAAGTTTCCAAATGCTGAAAGGTTTGCATATAAAACAATAAGTGTGCCTGTGTTTCCAGGAATGACAGAAACAGAGGTTGAAAATGTTTGTAAGGCCATTAAGGAATATTCAAAAACAACAAGCGTGGAGAGTGCACATAAATTAAGTCAATCGGCCTAAAGATAAATAGTAAGTGTTTAAACTTGTGCCGTAGCTAATATTTTTATTACAGGTTGCCGAATTCTTTAAATGGCAAATAGGCGAAAAAAAAATATAAGAATAAAGAGTTTTATACTTTCCTCTTTTTTACTAGTTATTTTGTTTTCTTATAATAACTGCACAAATTTAAAAATAAAGAAAGGCCATTTTAAAGAATCACAAGTCTTAGGGCTTAAGGCCGATGCAGCAGATCATGAGTATAAATTTACCTTTTTAAAGCATGAGCTTCGATTTAATGGAGCGAAACTCGATTCAAAGGTTTATTCAATCAGTAATTTATCTTTATACCCTCATTCAGATATGTATAAAGAAGTTGTTATTTTCGAAGATGGTAGAGAGTTAGTTATTCCCTTAAAAGTTAACTCTTTGGACCCATTGAGAAACTCAGCTCTTTTGAGGCTTCGTAGTAATAAATCTCAGCTTAAAATTTATTTGAGATAAATAGGGATTCTCAATATTCATTTTAAGGTACATAATTACTAAATGAGTGGATCAAATTTATTATTGGGCTTACTGCCTTTAATTGTCTTTGTTATTTTAGATACTTTTTTAAGTGTGAAAAAAGCTCTATTGTTTGCACTGTTGCTTGCCATGGTGGAGGCGATATATACAATCTATACTTTTGGTGAGTTAGACTTAGTTACTGGCCTTTCATTCCTGTTGCTGGCAGTTCTTGGCGGTACTAGTTTTTATAAAGAAGATTCTATTTATTTTAAATTTCAGCCTGTTATTTTATCTCTGTTTTTAAGTATCTATCTGTTATTTACCTATTACTTTGGAGTACCACTATTCGTCGAAATGGTCGAAAAGTATGGTGGAATTCTTCCAGAGAATCAAAGGGTGATTTTAAATCTACCAGAGATGCAAGTCTTATTGAAAAATATTAGCCTTACTTCAGGATTTGGATTTTTTGTTCATGGAATTATTACTGGATATGCAGCGAAAAAACTCTCGAATATATGGTGGCTCATATGCCGAGGCATAGGTTTTTATATTATCTTTTTTATCTCATTTTTAGTTGCTAGGTTTTTAATGTAAAAAAAAGGCCGACAAAATGTCGGCCTAATGAAATTATTTTAGTAACAATATGTTTCCCACCAACAGTCCTCGTACCAAACATTGTAGTAGTAATCATAGTATTCTTCACAAACCCATACGTCTTCACACCAACCGCTAGTAGTAGTTGTTGTTGTTGTTGTTGGACTTGCTACAACTGCGAGTAAGGCAATTGCGATAATAAGACCTGCGAGTAATACTGCTGATGAAGCGTCACCTAGCCAATTAGCACCAGTTGCATAGTTTCTTGAAACATACTCTAGAGCGAAGGCTCGAGCCTCTTTTCCAGTCATCTTAGATGACTGAATTGTGGAGAATAAGTCGTCTATGTCACCTGCTAATTTTTTATCTTGAATATTTTGCTTGATGAACTCTAAAAGTTCTTTATTACTTAAGCCTTGAGCTTGAAGCTCTTTAAGACTTTTATGAAATTCTCCAACTTTTTTGTTGTAGAATTTTTTGTCTTTTTGATCCCATTCAACTTGTAGTGAAAAGTTTAGTTGATCAAATGCTGTTTTCAATTGTTTCATTTGAGAAATTGGTGCATTGGCAAATGTATTAAAACTAAGCGTTAAAATTAAAACTGCCATAAGTTTTTTTAAGATCATATTTTCCCCCTATCTGGAATGATCGATGTTAAATCTTGGACTCGAGGGAATAATGGTAAATTTAAACCAATTAGGCAAATATGGTTTTGATAAATTGGTAATAATTTCAGAGTTTTAAATTAAAACAGTCTTTAAGTGTTAGAAAAAGTAAGAAAAGTACTTTTTGAGGACTATAGGGACAAAGTTTGGTCCCAAGATGGCCCCTAAATTCCCTTCAGGTGAAGATATCGCATTAGTTTAAGTCGAGTCAATGGGTGATAATTTTCAGTTTTTTCATAGGTTTTTATTATTGATTTGGTGAGCTGATCTTTTATATTGGAGCTTGCATCAACAGATGGCCTTAATTTATACAAAAACTTGTCGGTATCTATTCCTATAACTGACTCTAGTCCATAAAGTACACCTAAAACAAAATCAGCATTGGCAAAACCATTTGTTTCGTATTGCAGTTGAAAGAGTTTTTTATTTTTTGCGTTTTTACCATTAAATGTATTATATTTTTTTATTTTTTCAGCTAATTTAGAATTTCCACTTATTTTTGTCGCAAAATAATCCGCCATCCCCTCATTAATTGGAGATGAAATATTTATATCTATTTCGTCAGATAGAGCCTGGTGCGTGTATTCATGGTATATAATTTCTGGAACTAAAGCTGAATCTAACCAATATTTTTTTCTAGTAAAAAACCATTCTATCAGGTTTCCATTAAAGATTAATAATTCAAGAACTAAACTTGCACCTGCAGTTCTTATTATTGAGTCAACCCTTTGTGTCCTTGTTAATTGGGTATAGGCATCTCTTATGAAAACATCACCTAAAAACCTATTTAGGGTGGGGAGGTGAACCTGTCTTCTGAACTGTTTAAATGCTGCTTTAAAAGAACCAAGCTTAGGTTTCTTTTCTAGGTCTTTGTACTTTATGATTTTTTTTGGACGAAACCATATCTCTTGTCCCCATGGGCCGATCCCTGCTGATGGATAACCTTTTCCTTGAGGAATGGAGAGAGCATTATTATATTGTGGATCTAAATTATCATTCGCAAAGTGACCTAATTCATTAAATACATTCTTTATTTCTAATCGGATTGTCATTTGTTTCAAATTTTTTACATAATCAGAATTAAGTCTATTGATAAAGTATTCTCTTGCTTTTGTAAGGTGGTAGTAAACGGTGGAGGCCTTGAGGTGAAGCTCTTGGTTTTTTGTTGTTAGCACTATTGCTTCATTACTTTTCCCATTTACGATTTTAAAGTATTTTCCTTCAAAATGGGTTTCGGAAATAAGATCTTTTAACATAACTTTTGTTTTTTTCGCTTTGAACTTTTGGTTTCTATTAATGATGGTTGTTTCATAACCAAAAGTAGAAAATGAGATAATAATTAATAAGAACAATAAATATTTATTCATTTTATATCTCCAAAAATAGAATGTTCATAACTGGCAGTTTCGGTTTTTCGGTTGTAATACTCAATTGCAATTAGGCCAAAAGAAATAAGGTAATTATAAGGAGGGGGAGTAAACACAGAGGCAATTTGTGATGTAATTGAGGCCCAAACTTTTACTTTTTCCCATTTGGTTCTTTTAGGGTTCCATAGATCCTCTATCTTATAAAGTTCTTCAAGGAAATCATGATTAATGGTACCCATTTCATAAGATGCCGCTAAAAAATCATGAAAACTTGGAACAGTATTATTAAATAATTGGTTTATTTTTATCTCACTCATCTCTTTTCTAAAGAGCTTAATACAAAAACGATATACCTCTGTTGGAGACTCAATTTTAATTTCTTCAAAGAGGTTATTGTTTGTGTCAAAAATTTGAATATTAAGCCAACTCGCCATCTCTGCTCTTTGCTGAAAGTTTTTTATGACTTTATTCATTATCGCTATTTGAAATGCATTATATTTTTTAAGTAGGTTAACTCGTGGAGAAGTTTTTAATTCATCTACCGGCCGGCTTATAATATTACTTTTCTGCCAATCTATCGCCGTTCCCGTATTGTCTGGGGAAATCTTAGACCTTATAGTTCTTAGTTTCTCCTCGTATTTTTTATTACTTAATTGAAATTTATAAAGGTCTTTTTTGAATGCTCTTAGGAGTAATTTCTTTTCAAATTTTTTGAGAGATGAGTTTTTTAAAAATGTTTTGATCCTTTTTTTATTAAACTTAAATTCACCAAAAAAACTGGTGGTGTTTTCAATGAAGCATTGTTTAGATTTACTGCGGAGTGAAAATATCCTTAGAGGTTTTTCATTTTTTTGTGTGAACCTTTTAGGATTAAAGGAACTTAAATTTACCGATGGAAATACTTTATTAAAATTTAAATAGTTACCAAGCGCTACATCGTCGATAAGATTATTAATCCTAATGATATAAAGATAATAAGTTCTTCTTATATACTGCCTGTCTGTAATTTCCATTAACTTGTTTAATTTTGTTAAAAGCTTTTCTTCACAGATGTAGTCATTTTTAATAAATGTTTTTTTGATGAATTCTAGTTTTTTATCATCTAGCTCTTTAGAGAATTTCTCGATTCTTCTATTGAAATTCCATCTTCCAAAAAAAGTTTTACGATAAAAATGAACACTCTTTCCCTCAAGTTTATTTAAAAAAGGAGTGTTCTTATAATCGATACACCAGGCCCTCTCAGAAAGGAAGCCTAAGGATATTAGGATGAATAAAAAAGTTGTCAATTGTTTAGTCATCATCTGGACCTTAACCTATTAATAACCGATCTTAGGGCGGGATGAAAAAATTATAGGCCGTAAAATATTCAAGAATTAACTATTAAATACATGTTTTTGGTAAGTTAGAGGAGATGAAATTTTTAATTATTATTTTTCCGGTTTTATTGTTGTTTTCTTTTAGTGCTTTTAGTGAAGTCTCAGGAAGAATTGTTAAAAAGAGGACGTGGGACTTCGAGAAATTTACTAAAAGTTTAAGTTATCAGTTTGGATTTTCCTATAATTCCAATTTGAAAAATCCAGAATTAAGTGAACACTTCTCTTCAGTTGTTTATTCTCCTTCTATTAGATCAAATTACTTCAATAATATTCCTTTATCAATGTCACTTAATTTTACTCAGGTTAAAAATAGTGATGACAATTTTAATTTAGGAAATACCGTTGTTTCTACTTATGGAGAAATATTTAAATATTTTTCTAGATCTCACTCTATTATTTTACCTACAAGTAAAATGAGCCGTGACATAAAAGGTAGTCTTGGAAGTTTTTCAAATAAAATCTCTTTTGGTTACAAAAAGGAATTTAACAACGGTCTTATTTTTAATAGCAGTGTTGGGATTGCCCATGTCTTTAGTCTTTTTAAATTTAAAACAGATGTTTACGGAATGAGTAACAATAATAATCTTTTTACTGAAACTGTTGATTTTGGAATGATATATAAAAATATGAGTTTATTTTCTTATTTTGGGTTCTCTCAAGCATACTCATATTACAATAACATAAGTGAATCTTACTTTTTAGGACACTCTTTTGGTATTAAACTAAACGAGTCACTCGGTTTCAGTTTAACCTATTCCTCAGGTGGATCTTTAATGGCCCCAAATGGAGAGGATTTAGGAATTAGGTTATTCGATAGAGATAATGATACATTTTCTTTAAGTGCAAATTACAAATTTTAAAAAATTCTACCAACTATAAACGATTAAATTTGAAATCATTTCCTTGATTTTTTCTGACCAGGGGTGCTTTCTAATTTTGTAAAGATTTACTAATGTTCCATATTTTTTATGGCCTCTATCCGTAAGTCTAAATGCACAAGTCTGATCTAAGCAATATTTGTATTTTTCCCAATACATTCTTCCTAGCTGATAGAATTTGTCATATTTTGGTGCCCGTTTGTTAAATGAAAGAATTTTTTGTACCAAAATATCTAAATGTTGCTCGCTCCATTCAAAAAGGTCATAAAGTAAAAATAGTTCGTTGAATGAATATTTATCTAGATTATTAAGAACTATTTCTTTCTGATCTAAGTTGATTTTACGTTGTTTCTTATGAAGTTGAATACCTGTTATTTTTGATATTTTTTTTAATAAAAATTCTAATCCTGGTGTGACTTCTTTTTTTAACAATATTAATCCATTTTTATAAAAATATTTGGGAAGTTTTGTAGGGATTCTTTTTAACATACTCCAACTACCTGAAAATTTAATTTTCGCCTTTTTAAATAAGTCAACTATTGCACCTGCACAGTTTCTTCCAAAAAAAGTATACCTTGATTTTTTACCTCTATATTTTTTTAGTCTAGCGACTTTTAGATAAATTATTCTTTGGTCATCAGATACAGCATACCCTATTAATGACTTAGAATTAATATCGTAAATTGGTTCAATATTTTCCTCAGAGTAATTTTTATAAACATATGATGCAATCCCAGTAAGCGATAAGGAAAATTGATTTTGAATTTCTTTGTGGTAACTATAAATGTAGGTTTTAAGTGCTTTGAATAAATTTTGTCGCATCTTCAAATCAGAGTGAATTGCATACCTATCTAATTTACGGTTTTGATGTTTTATATAGTTGTTATGAACGTCCCTATATTTTTCAATAGTGGGGTAGACAGCGTACCCTCCAAATATTCCCTTTAAGTAACTTAATCTAGGAGTATTAATATCTGCGACTAGGCTTAAGATAAAATCATTACCTGGCGCCACTTCATTCCTTGAGACAAATTTTACCATGGCGTGGCCAAACCTACTTTCTAGACTTTTACCTGTAGGTGCTGCAATTACTAGTTCTAGACCTTTAATTCTATTTCTAGAGATGAGGTCTTCTAAGATCTTCAAATTCTTTATATTTTTTTTGTATAAATTTATGTTCCTTGCCACAGCTAGGCCAATATTTAATTCCTTATTAATTTTTTTACTTTTAGGAAGCGTTTCCCACCTTGCATATGAATTGGATAGGACAAGATAGAAAAGAAAAATGAATTTAAGGGAATCAATCAACCTGAAACTCATTCTTCGTTTTCCGATAATCTATATTGAGAAATTAATCTGTCCTCAACAAGGTTTATTATTTTATTAAGACTCATGGGGAGAACATTCTTTTTAGAACAAAATATCATTTTTTTATCTAATTCATTTATAATAGTTGAGATATGCTCTACTGGAAGAATGACTAAACCATTACGGATTTTTATTTCTTCTGTAAGTTCTATTAATTCTTTCCCATAGGTTATTTTTGATTGCTGTATTAACTGTTTGCACTTTTTCAGTTCGTTTAGGGTAATTATTTCGCCAATCACCGTTGTTGAACTAAGAATGGTACCAGCTGCTAGAAGAGTTGATGATGTTGTACTGCTTAACCCTGTAAAAATCGCGCCTTCCGTTACACTCGAAATACTTAGGTATCCAACGTAACCTGACCCAGCTCCTGTCAAAGGGATAGATACTCCTAAAAGGCTTGATCTTTTTATTTTATTAGTTATTGCATCATCATAGGTTGCTAAACAAGAGCCAAAGGATAAAATTGGAACAAAAGAAGCGACTGTTAGGCACAGTATCAAATAAATCTTTACTCTATTCATATTTTTTTCTCCCTAGCTCTCTTTAGCTGAATTTTTAACAAATTTTAGGAATTGATGTTATTTTTTGAAATTTTTACAAAAAAAGGCCCTCTTTAAGAGGGCCTTTTCCTTAATATTTAAAATAGTTAGAAACTATCTTAGTCTTTTTGTTACATAGTTTCTTATTGCCGGGAAAGTGAAAAGCTCATCTATTGACCGACAAAATACTAAATTTCTATCGCCGTCATCTATAATGTTGGCTATTGTTGACTCTTCAATTGAGAAGTCATTCAATGTTAGTCTTATATTGTCAGTCATTGTAGTAAGCCTTCTACCAAAGCCAATTTTTGATTGGTTTATTAATTCTTTTGCCTTTGTGAAAACCTCCACTTGTGCATTGGATATTGTGCTGCTTGAGGTACTTACAGGTACTGACCCTAGTGTGCCAGTAGTCGTTGTAGTTGATGTGAGGGGGGCGTAATAACCAGCTGCGGCAGCAGAGCTGGAAAGTAAAGGAATTGCTGTTGTAGAGGCCGCTGCGTTGATATTACTCTTTCTTATTTTAGCCTTATATAAATTGTTACAACCGGAAAAAGCGTTGTTTACATTAAAAATGATTACTAACGTTAAAAATACAGACCTCATTAATACTCCCTTTATCTATTTATTTAAGTATTTCTATATTGGTCGAATCGGTTTAATGGCCATTAACTTGTAATTATTACCCTTTATAATCTAAATATATTGGCCATTAGATTGCTCAGAAATTATAACCTTTGCATGAATAGTCAGACTTATATTGATAACCGTAAAGTAGTTCTTGATAAAAAGAAAAAGGCTAGTAGTTACGCCAATTTAAAATACATAGATGAAAAGATTGAAAGAAAGCCGGAGTGGCTTAAGGTGCCTTTACCTTCTGGCGATAATTATTCAAATGTTAAGAAAGATCTAAGATCTAAAAAACTTTGGACAGTATGTGAAGAAGCAAATTGTCCAAATCTCTCAGAATGCTGGTCAAATAAAACAGCGACGATGATGATTTTGGGTGGAACTTGTACTCGAGCATGTAAGTTTTGTAATGTCGATACGGGAAACCCTAAAGGGGTTCTTGATCATAGTGAACCAGAAAATGCGGCAAATATGGTTGGAACAATGGGACTAAAATACATTGTTATTACCTCTGTCGATAGAGACGACCTTCATGACTTTGGTGCTGGTCATTTTGCAAAAGTCGTCAACGAAGTAAATAAGCAGCATCCCAATACTCTAGTAGAGGTTTTAATCCCTGACTTCGATGCACAAAACGAACATATGCATACCTTGGCAAAAAGTAATCCATTTGTGGTTGCTCAAAATATAGAAACAGTTAATCGTCTTACTAAAAGAGTTAGAGATTCTCGTGCCGGCTATGAAAAGACATTAAAATGTTTAGAGTTTTATAAAAAAAACTATCCTCACATGACGACTAAAACTTCTCTCATGCTTGGACTTGGTGAAACTAAAGTTGAGGTTGTTGAATGTTTAAAAGATCTGAGAGGGATTGGTGTAAATATTGTTACCTTTGGCCAATATCTTAGACCTACAAAAAACCATTTACCTGTTGATCGTTATGTAACTCCTAAAGAGTTTGAGGAGTTTAAAGAGATCTCTTATGATTTAGGGTTTGATTTTGTGGCCTCAGGGCCTTTGGTACGAAGTAGTTATAAAGCTGCTGATTATCTAAATCATTTAGAGAAGAAAGGCCTATGGCCTCGTTAATAGAAAATCTGGTTGAGGAGTTAAATTATAGCTCTTTAAACGCTAATATAACTTGGAAAAATGAATTCATTTTTATTGAAAAAAATGATTGGGATTATATTGATTGTCTTCAGTTTCAAGAAAAATGTGTTGAGCTTATTTATAAAAAAGTATTTAGTAAATTCTCTATTGTTATTTTTACCAATCATCCATCTTGTTTAACACTTGGCAGAGGGCTACAAAAAAAATTAACCCCAGGTGTTGGATTATTGGATTTTGATGAGTCACTAAGAGACAAAATTCAGGTACCTATATATGAAATAAAAAGAGGTGGGGGAATTACATTTCATCACCCGGGCCAACTAATTATTTACCCTATAATAAATTTATCTTTCCATGGTTTAAAAGTTTACCCATTGATGGCAAAGCTGTTTTATATTTTGGCCGAAGCTCTTAACAAACAGAACGTTGTTGGAGTTGACTACTGTAGAGATTTATTGGGTCTATGGTTTGAAGACAAAAAAATTGCTAGTATTGGTGTTCAATTGAGAAGGTTCGTTTCTTTTCATGGAATAGCTTTAAATATTAAAAATGATGAATTAATTCAAAAAGAACTTAAAAGAATTTATCCTTGTGGATTGCCGGGCTCATGTTATTCAAACGTAAATGATTTATTTAACGTATGTATTGAACGTAGTGAATTAATAAAAGACTTTAAATTTCTATGTAATGAATTAATTAATGAAAAAAATGAATTTTCTTAGATTAAAATTTTTTTTAAAAAAAATCTCTCATTTTTCCAAAATCATTTTAAGTATGGTTTGTTTTTCTCTTTTAAATAATGACTAAAAAAAATACTTGGCTAACTTAAACTCAGGAAAGTGTTTGATGTTTTTTTTAAACATAAATGAGCAACATCATTTATTGATATGTCCATAATCTGATCTGCTGGAAAAGGTCCATACTGCTGGTCTTTACCGGGGATGCTTATATATACCTGCTTATCAAGCTTTAGAGATACTCTTACATCCGTTATTATGCAATGAAGTCCCGTCGTTTCGTTAATATTTAATTCTAGATATTTGTAGGGGATGAATAATTTTTGACTTTCATATAAGTTATTTGTTGAAAGGTTTTTATTTAACTGGAGACATTCTTTTTTTGAAAAAAGTATTCCTGATTCGAGAAAAGTTGCGACTGATTGATTCGGTGGATTTTCTAGCACATCCTCAGGATGACCTTCGGCGACAATTCTCCCTTGATCAAGTATGAACAATCTATCAGCGAGGTGGATAGCTTCTTCTTTGTCGTGAGTGATAAATATTCCTGATATTTGATTCTCTCGTAACCAATTACGAACTTTTTGTCTTAGTTGAATTCTTAAATTTTGATCAAGAGCAGAAAAAGGTTCATCAAATAAAATAATATCTGGCCTTTGATACATTGCCCTTGCAATGGCAACCCTTTGCTTTTGACCTCCACTTAATTCACTAGGATAGCTGTATCTTTTATTTCCTATTTTAAATAAATCTAAAAGGTCTTCGAGTTCTTTTGGGGCAGGTTTTTTTCGGGCCAATTTAATATTGTCTTCAACAGTTAAATGATGGAAAAGGCTATCTTCTTGGAACACGACCCCAATATTTCTATTATTTGGTCTAACGAAATGATTTGGTGAATTCAACTTTTTTCCATCTTTTACTATTTCACCTTGAGTAGGGTGTTCTAAACCTGCAATAATTTTTAAAAATGTTGTTTTTCCGACACCGCTTCTTCCCAAAAAAACGGAGATTTCACCTTTTGTGCAACTAAAATTGATGTCTTTTAATATTTGGTTGTTTCCATAGCTGAAGTTTAATTTACAAATGTTTAGCATGCTCATTTTCTAGACCTAAGGTTAGTGATTAGTACAATGGGGGCACCAAGAAGCAGAAGAACTAGTGCACTCGAGGCGGCCCTTTCCCATTCGCCTTCACTCGTGAGTTCATAGATATTTATACTTAATGTATTTAAGCCAAAAGGCCTTAACATCAGTGTAATTGGAAGTTCTTTTATAACTTCAAGGAATAATAGGGAAAATATGGGGACGATATTTACTTTTAACACAGGGTAATATGTTAGTTTAAACCTTGATAGGTAGCCTAGTCCCAATACTTTTGCCGTATTAATCGCAGAATTATTTACTCTTTCAAATGCGCTACTCCAATTTCTTTCCCCGATAAAAAGAAAACGATAAAAAATTGCTATTGTAAGAACAAAAATTCCACTTAGATTTATTGATAAACCAAATATGCGATTTAAAAATGTAAATATACTTATAAAACTGATTGCTATGATTGGCCCTGGAAGAGAATATCCCATAAGTTCAAATGGACGAATATATTTTTTAAAATAATCGCCATTATCTTTTGATATATATGTGTAAATATAGCTTCCGATTGAGCAGGTTGAGGCCAGTCCAATTCCAAGGTAAATAGTATTTAATGTAAGTGGGACTAATTTATTAAGACTCATTTCATCTGATAAGAAAGTCCAACTTATTAGATAGGATGCTGGAGCAATGATAGATAATATGAAATAAAAAACTATCGGAATATAAAGTGTAAATGATTTTAACTTACTTAAGTGAATTGGAGGGTGAGACATGTGAGATCGTCCCTTTACTTGAAAACTTTTTTTTCCTTTTATTTTCTTTTCAAAGCTAAATAAAGTAACACTGAAAATGATTAATATTAATGAAATTTTTAAGGCCAATCCATAGTTGAATAAACCAGTCCACGCAGTGTAAATCCCCGTTGAAAGAGTGTCATAATTAAAAGCACTTACTCCTCCAAAATCACTTAATACCTCCATTGAAATAATCATCATGCTTGCAAAAAACCAAGGAGAGACACCAGGTAAAAGGATTTTTTTTACAACTTCAAAATTTGATAAGCCCATTGTTTTTGCTACAGGCCATTGATTTACTCCAATCGAATCCATTGCTTTCGTCATTGCTATAGATAAGTAGGGTGACAGGTACAGCGAAAAAATAAAGCCAATCCAAACGGATCCGAGTTCCCTTGTGATTAAATCAATATTTATGTTGAAGTATTCTCTACAGAAAATATTTAGCCCTGATCCGTAATCTGTTGCACCAATGAATATGAAACTAGATACGTAAAGGGGTAGCGCTAATGGTAAAAATAACAGTTTTTTTAATATATATCGACCTGGTAGGTTTGTAAGACTAAGAGTAATCGAAAAAAATAGCCCCCAAAAACTAGAAAAAATAACAACACATATTAATAAAAGCCCAGTGTTTTTTATTAATTCCGGTAGTATTTTCAGCAGATAAATAATATCGTTTTGATTAGTGTGGTGGTTTAGACCTTGATAGATTATTAAGAAAACGGGAAGGCCAAGAACAATAGTTCTTGGCCATGTGAAGAATTTTCTAAAGTTCAGAGAAATAATTTTATTTATAACCAACCTCTTGCATTAATTTAATCGCTTCAGGTTGAAGCTCTCCTGCTTTTGTTAGATTAAAAGTAGAGTTTGCCTTAAATGATCCCCAGCTTTTAGTTATTTTATTTTTTTGTGCTTCTTTTAATACCGGAAATTCCAAGTTTGTATTTGCAAATGTAGACTGGGCCTCTTTGCTTGATAACCATTCTAGAAATTTAATCGCTTCTTTTTTATTTTTTGAATGCTTACTAACTCCTGCACCACTTACATTTACATGTACTCCATAGGATTTTTGATTCGGCCAAAAAATCTTGACCGGGTATTGATTATCCTTCTTTTGAAGTCTCCCAAGGTAGTAGGTATTTACTATTCCTAAGTCACATTGTCCGGCATTAATGGCCTTTATTAAATTTGTGTCACTTGAGAATATTTTGACATTATTCTTAACCCAACCTTTTAAAATTTTTTTCGTTTTTTCTTTTCCTAGTTCAAAAATTAACATACTTACAAGGGATTGGTTGTATACTTTCTTTGACGTTCTCAAACATAGTCTGTCCTTAAACTTTGGGTTCGCAAGGTTTTCATATGATTCAATCTCTTCAGCTTTTACTCTTCCAGGGTGATAAACAATTGTTCTTGCTCTGATACTCAATCCAAACCAATGATTGGTTTCATCTTTTAAGTGGTTTGGAATACTTTTTTCTAGAATATTACTTTTTACCGGAGAAAATAAATTCATTGATTTTGCGAACCAAAGGTTTCCTGCATCAACGGTCATCAAAATGTCTGCTGCTGTTTTGTTTCCCTCTGCGATTAAGCTTTGTATCAAGGCACCGTCTTTTCCTGTTTTTAATCTAAATTTAACACCAGTTTCCTTGGTGTATTGATTCATTAATGGTCTGAGTAAATGCTCCTTTCTAGACGTATAAACAGTTAGCTCTTTGGCCAGACAGTGGCCTTCAAATAAAAGTAATATTGTTATAAAAATAGCTCTCATATGGAGGAATCCTTTTTTAGTAATGTATAAATTTCAATTTAAGTCACACAAAGTGTGTTTCCCTTGTCATATTTTAGTTTGGTATGTTAAACATTGTGAGAAATATTTAAAGGAAATCCTATGTTAAGTAAACAAATTTATATGGTATCAGTACTATTTACTCTCATTTCATGTGCTCACAATGAATCGGTTCAATATACTTATAAATCATATAAACCAGTCTACAAAAAAGTTGCAGACAAACTGGTAAATGCTATTCAATCTAACACATCGACAAAGAAGGAACTTATCAGGTTAAGTGAGGCGGCTATAATCTCCGCGAGACCTATCTTAAAAGCTTTCTCTAATGATTTTCCAAAATGTAAAAATTTAGTGAACTTCATGCTTAAAAATGAAAATGAAATGAAAAACTTAGCACCATCGAAAATAGAAACTGATTATCATGAAGGTGAGGCACTTCCAAAATTTGCGGACCATTGCCATGATATTAAAGAAATTCTTGTTCATCCTGCGACTGTTATTTCCCTTGCAAAGCATAGAGGACTTAAAGACTCCAAAGAACAAATGTATGATGAGATGGAAGAGGTTTTATCACATTTAGACGCTCTTTAAAAAAATATTTCCAATATCACCTAAAGGTCTTTAAAATCTTAGATTATTCTATTGTTTTTAAGGACCTTTTCTATGCTTAAAAAATCCCTTTTATCTACCCTGATTATTTGCCTAGGCCTTTTAGGTCGCTACATCTACCAAAAAAAACTTCCCTTAGTTTCCTTTACCAATCATCAGGTTAAAAAAGAAGTCGAAATAAGTATTGATTCTCGTGGAGTTCCTACGATCAAGGCTCAATCTTGGGCCGATGCCCAATTTGGACTAGGCTACATGATGGCACATGATCGTCTTTGGCAAATGGAGGTACTTAGGCGAGCAAGCTCTGGAAGATTGTCTGAGTTATTTGGAGAAAAAACAATAAAAGTAGATAAATTAATGAGAACACTTCGTCTTCGCTCTTCCATGGAAGACTACTTACTCAAAAATGAAATTGAACCAAAAATTCAAAATTTAATTAACCCATTTATCAATGGAATTAACACATTTATAGCACAAAAAAATTATCCTATTGAGTTTGATATGCTGGGTTTTAACCCCGAGCCTTGGAATCTCACTGATGTTTTAGCAATATCTGGCATTGTTACATTTTCGTTTGCTGAAGGGATGATTCTTGATGCTCTTGTTGCGAGTCTGTTGAGTGATTTTTCTGTAGATCAAGTAAGTGAACTTCTACAAAAAGTAAAAAATGATCAACAGTACAAAAACTTTAAAAGTTCCTCAGAAAATGTTCAAGTCTCCACTGTTTTAAATGGAATCGTTGATATTTTAGATGAGTTTTCCCATCCGATTGGTTTTTTTAAAGGATCAAACTCTTGGGTCATCTCAGGTAAAAAAACAAAATCAGGAAAGCCTATCTTAAGTAATGACCCACATATTGCTTTTTCAAACCCAAGTTTTTGGTATGAGGCCAATATAAAAACACCTGAACACTCAATGTACGGATACTATCTACCCGGGGTTGGTTTTGCTGGTTTGGGTCAAAACGAACACAAAGCGTGGGCGATTACGATGAGTGAAATGGACGATGCTGATATGTTTATTGAAAAGCTAAATCCAAATAATTCTGAAGAGGTTATGGAAAAAGGAGAGTGGGTCCCGCTTAAAAAAACAGTCGAGGAAATTTTTGTAAAAGGTAAAAATAATCCGATTGATTTTCCTGTATATGAATCAACTCATGGCCCGTTATTAAACGGGACAAAGTATGACAGAGGTATTGCTTTAAGTCTTAAGTGGGCATTTCATCATCCTAAAAATCATATACTAAAAACCTTTTATGAATTAAATACTGCTAAGACTGTTAAAGAAGTCTCAAGTGCCATAAGTTATGCCGCAGCTCCAGGATTTAATGTCAGCTCTGTTGATAAAAATGGTAATATCGGTTGGCATGTTATGGGTCTAATTGCTAAGCGGCCAAACGGAGCCTCTGGACTATATCCTCTCGAAGGTTGGTCTGGTAAATATGATCAATTTAATTACTTGAAACCTTCTGAAAATCCACATTTATACAACCCCGAGCAGGGGTTTATTGCTTCCGCAAATTATTATCCACAAGTAGACTTTGGCCATAGTTTTAATGGCCAATGGCAACCAGAGGAGAGATTTAGAAGGCTTCAAAAGATTTTACCATCGAAAAATGACTGGGACTCTGAGTCTATTAAACCTATTTTTTTAGATAACTTCGTTCAAGGTAAAGATGAAATTGTGCGAATACTAAATAAAGTAGCTCCTAATCATGAACTAGTTCAAGAGCTAAATCAGTGGGATGGTATTTGCGGGGTTGATAGTAGCGCTTGTTCAATTTATTATTATTTCTCTCGAGTTTTTATGGAGAATATTCTTGAAGATCAACTTGGTAAAGAACGATTTAATGCGTTTTCAAAAACAGCTGATTACTGGCAAACATATAGAAATTTTCTTCGGGTAAAAAGTAATACCTGGTTTAAAAAACAAAAGAAAAGATACATTGAAGAGGCATTAAATATAACTCAAAAAGAATTAAGTAATCGTTTTGGAGAGTCGATTGAAAATTGGGCATGGGGATTTCTGCATACAATTGAGTATAAGCATTTAATTGGACAAAAAAAACCGTTTAATCTTTTATTTAACCTCGGTCCTTTTCCCGCTCCAGGGGGATATTCTCAGATAAATAACTTTGCCGCGCCAAGAGGAGATAAATCATTTAACGTGAAATCTGGCCCATCAACGCGTCGAATTGTTGATTTTGGTGATACGGATGTATTTTATAGCGTTCTTCCTACAGGTAATAATGGAAATTTATTAAGTCCTTATTTTGATGATCAAGTTTCCTCATTTTTAAAAGGGGAATTTTTTCAAGTTGATTTAAAAAATATAACTCCTGTGGCATTTAAAATTAAACCAAAAATCAATTAATTGAGGGCCTATGATTAAAAAATTAGGGTTTTACCCATTGCTTTTTATATTATGTTTACCTGCTTTTTCTGCTGGGTCTAAAAATTGTCGTGAAATAAGAGGTGTTTTTGATATCGGTAGTGGCTCAACTAAAATGAAAGTTTTTGAATGGGATGAGTGCAGGGATAAGTTGATTGATGAATTAAAAAAATGTTCTGATCATAAAAAAGTCGCCTACAAAGAAGATCTAAAAAACTCGAATGAAATCAAAGCTTCTACTATTGAATACGGAATAAAAAAACTTAAAGAGCTTAAGCTAAAAGCCATTTCTTGTGGGGCAACAGAGTTCTCTGGTGCTGCAACGAGTGCTTTTAGGCAAGCTAAAAATGGAGAGTCTGCTGCTAATTATATTGCTAAAAAAACTGGTGTACGTATACAGGTTGTGAGTCAACAAGATGAGGCCAAGCTTGGGGTAATAGGGGCAAAGTTAAAGGCCAATATTGAAAATAAAGATGTCTGCATTTGGGATATTGGTGGGAGCTCCATGCAAATTACTTGTGAATCTGGAGATAAAACGAAAAGGTATTTAGGACACCTTGCAAGCGTACCTTTTAAAAATGAAGTGTTGAAACTCAAAGCCTCAAAAAAAATATCACCAAATCCTATTGGTAAAGAAACCCTCTCACTGATTAATCCATTAATAAAATCTGAATCGGAGGATATTTTTGACTCAATTGGGAAGCTTCTAAGTAAAAATATTGTTATCGGTATCGGTGGTGTTCATTATTATGCCGTTAGTAAATCTGTTAAAAAAAATAGATATAATCCTTCAGACCTTAAAGCTTGGATTACTAAGAGCATAAATTTCAATGATAAAGAATTAGGTGGGGGAGACTTCGTTGATACTTTGGTGACAAATGTAATACTCGTTCAAGGTCTAATGAGAGAGCTAAAAATTAAAAATGTCACCGCCTATAAGGTAAATCTCGCAGATGGTGTTTTGGCCAGTAAGTCATTTTGGTAGTAAGTGAAAAAAGAAGAATTAAATCTACTGGAATAATTGTCGCAGTATTAACTGCAGTGCATTTCATTCACTTAGTTGATTTTGTTGTGATGATGCCTTTAGGCCCTGCTCTTATGAAGCTTTTCGATTTAACTCCATCTGGATTTAGTGCATTAGTTTCTGTTTATAATATTGCCAGCGGAGTCGTTGGAATTGTATTTAGTTTTTATTCAAACTTGTTTCAAAAAAAATATGCATTACTTGTATCGCTCATCGGACTTGGAGTTTGCACTATTATGACGGGTCTTTCTTCCACCAGTGAGGCCTTGTTTATTTCAAGGTTGTTCACAGGTCTATTCGGTGGAATGTTAAACCCCCTTGTTTTTGCATTGGTCGCCGATCTTGTTCCTTATAAAGAGAGAGGAAAGGCAATGGGATGGATAATGTCAGGGTTTTCTTTGGCCAGTGTCTTTGGGGTTCCTCTAGGCCTTTGGTTAAATGATGAGTTTGGGTTAACCGCACCATTTTTCGTGATTGGTGTTATTAGCTTTATTGTTGCAATATTTTGTGGATTTTTTGTTCCTAAAATTTATAAAGCACCTCAAACATTAAAGTTAAATTTACTAATAGGGGAAATGAAAGAATTTTTTAAGCGCAGTAGCTATAAGCGAAGTTTTGTTATTATATTTATTTTATCTGGAAGTATGTTCTTACTTATACCTCTTCTTAGTCCATTTGCTGTGAGTAATATGGGAATAAAACAAGAGGAACTGAAGTTCATGTATCTAATTGGCGGCGTCTTTACTATTTTTACGGCCAGGCTGTTTGGAGTAATGACCGATCGTTATGGGCCAAAAAAAGTATTTTATTTAATTTGTTTTTTATCCTTTTTTCCCATTTTAGTTTTCACTCAATCCGGTGAGATAAGTTTTTTCTCCTATATAGTAATCGGCAGTTTGTTTATGTCCCTTGTTAGTGGTCGAATGATCCCGGCCATGACCTTGATTTCAGGCATTCCAAATGCTTCTGATAGAAACCGTTTTATGGGACTCATTAATTCTCTTAGGGGTTTTGGATCAGCAATTTTTGCTTTTTTAGCTGGTCTTATAGTTGTAACCAGTTCTAGTGGCCAACTGATAAATTTTAATTATGTTGGCCTTCTGGCCATCGCAGTATCAATCATCGCAATAATTCTTTTAAAGAATCTTAAGGGCTAACTATTTTTTTAAATTTAGACTAGAAAGACTCGCAAATGGGTTGTTTGATGGAGCCTTTTGTTTGAAGTTTTGTTGATTTTTATTTATAGGGTTACTTCTTATATTTGATCTGGTGGATCTTTTTATCTCCGAGTCACTTTTTAGACTTAATGCGATTCTCTTTCTATTTGGGTCAACCTCTATAACTTTTGCTTTTACTTTTTCTCCAACTTTTAAAACCTCAAGAGCATTAGAGACAAATTTATCTGCCATTTGAGATATATGGATTAACCCATTTTCTTTAATTCCAATGTCTACAAATGCTCCAAATTGGGTAATATTTGTCACAATCCCAGGATACCATTCTCCTGGTTTTAAATCATTGATCGTTTTTAAGTCTGATCGGAATTCAAATGGCCTAAATTCATCCCGAGGGTCTTGTTTTGGTGCACGAAGAGATTTGACTATATCTATAAAAGTAAATTCACCTAATTTTTCTTTTAATTTGTTATCTTGTTCAAGTCTCCCAATTGTATTTGAATCTTTTGTTAATTCATTTAATGATATTTTATTTTCTAAGCACCAGTTGTTAAGTACTTCATATTTTTCTGGATGAATAAAGGTACCATCCAAAGGGTTTTTTCCGTCATAAATTCTTAAAAAACCAGCGGACTGTTCAAAAACTTTTTCAGAAAAACGACTTACTTTTAATAACTCTTCTCTTGATGAAAAACCTTTTATTTTTTCTCTGTGTTTTACTACATTTTCCGCGACACTTGATCCAATGCCTGAAACAAAAGATAGTAATGGTGCAGAGGCAGTATTAAGATCTACCCCAACAAAGTTTACGCAGCTTTCTACTACGCCGGATAATGATTTTTTCAATTTTGCTTGGTTAACGTCATGTTGATATTGTCCTACACCAATGCTTTTGGGATCTATCTTTACAAGTTCTCCAAGTGGGTCTTGAAACCGCCTAGCAATACTTATTGCACCCCTGACAGTGAGGTCTTTTTCAGGAAATTCTTTTCGCGCTATTTCACTTGCAGAATAAATACTGGCGCCATCTTCATTTACAAGAAGTGCTTTTGTTTCTCCTGATGATACTTTTTGAATATGAGTTTGAAGGAATTCAAGAGTTTCTTTTCCATTCGTTCCATTACCAATCGCGATATACTCAATTCCTAGTTGTTCTATGCAAGTTTCAATTATTTTTTTTGATCCCAGTATGTCGCACTTTGGCTCAAAAGGATAGATAACCGTATCTGCTAAATAATTACCATTTTTATCAATAACGGCGACTTTACAACCTGTTCTTATTCCAGGGTCAATTCCAAGAACTGCTTTTTGGCCTAAATAGGGTTGAAGCAATAAATTTTTTAGATTTATACCAAATACACTTATTGCTGCTTCATCACTGAACTTTTTAAGTTCGGTTTTTACTTCAAGATCAAGACTGGGGTGTATATATAATGAATAAGATTTTTTTAAGCACTCATCGATAAACTCTTGAAGCCCTAAAGTATTATCTCCGTAAATTTTCGCCTTGAGTGTTTTAAAAGCAACTTCCACATCATAACTAACTTCAACCTTTAGTACGCCTAGATTCATTGCTCTTCTTACGGCGAGAAAACGATGCGCTGCCTTTTCATCTTTTAATGTGGCAATTGGTTGCTCAAATTCAAAGTAGTCTTTAAATTTTTGTGACTCAGAAATTTTTTCTCCATCTTTTTTTAGACTTGTCTTAAGGCTTGCTGACTTCCAAAAATCTTTACGCAAGATATCTTTTGCCTCTATGTGATGAGCGTATTTTTCCATCAGAATAAATTTAACACCTGTCCAAACGTCTGCGACTGTTTTGTACTCTTCACTTAAATATTCTTTTTCAATGAGTGAATTAAATTGTTCTTTTGAGAGGTTCTCTGACTCTATTTTATTAGCAAGTTTATCAAGTCCTGCTTCTGTTGCCTTTTGGCCTTTTGTTTTTCTTTTTGACTTATAAGGGGCGTATAGGTCTTCTAGTGCAGACATCGTAGTCGCTGATTCAATTTTACCTTTTAATCCAGGTGTAAGCTTTTTCATTTCATCAATTGTTTCAAGAATAAATTTTCTTCGTTTCTCTCGTTCTAAATAGGAATCATAGGTTTCACCTATTTTGGCAATCTGGACTTCATCAAGACTACCATGTGCTTCTTTTCTGTATCTTGAAATAAACGGTACTGTTGCATTTTGCTTTTTCATAAAATCTAAAACAATGGCCACTTGTTTTTGGGAAATATTTAGTTCTGTTGAAGTATAACTAATTCCTATAATATTGATTTCATCACTCATTTGTTCATCCATTCCGTGGTTAATTTAGAAAGGGTATATTAATTTATTTATTAATGTTTTGGTAATAAAAAAAGGCACTCAAATCTGAGAGCCTTTTAAATCTGAGCTATAAATAAAAAAATTACTTGTTAAGCATTACAAGGGTCAGTGGAATTATAAAAAAGACCAACGCAACATATAAGAGACCGTAGAACTTGGACTTTTCTACAAGTTCAGAAAGTTTTGACGCGCACCAAAGTGGGATTTTTCTAATTTTTTTGTTGGGGAAAATCATTAATGTACCAATTACATTAAAAATCAAGTGAACAAAGGCAATGGTAAGACCTGCTGCATTACCAGTCATCGCAGCCAACATTGCTGTCGCAGTGGTTCCTATGTTCGCTCCGAGTGTAACAGGAAAGATGGAGTTTAAACTAAGTACACCAGCGCCGGCCATTGGGACGAGTAGGGAAGTAGTAATGGAGCTTGATTGAACTGAGATTGTAATTAATGCACCAAAGATAATCGATATTAAAGGATTTTTTGAAAGAAGTTTGTTTATTACCGAATCCTGGTTACTGGTAATAAGTGTTTTCATGTTTTTCACAATTAGTGTTAACGAGGCGATAATTAAGACACCGGCGATGGCGATCATTATAAAGGCGGCAACATTTGGAAATAAATCTAAAAGCGTCGCTTTTAATGCCTTAACTGGTGGCTTAATCATTGCTTTTATTGGAGAAGAATATGTTACGCCAGAATAGTTTCCGTATACTAGTGTTGTTAACCCGACGGAAATTTTTTGAATGAAACCAAAAGTAAGTTCTAGAGGAAGTAGTACCGCTACACTTATTAAGTTAAAAAAGTCATGAACAGTAGCTGCGGCAAACGCTCGTTTAAAACTTTTTGTGTCATTCATGTAACCAAGTGATACGAGTGTGTTCGTCACTGATGTACCAATGTTAGCTCCCATTATCATTGGAATAGCACCAGTGATAGATACTGTCCCTGCAGAAACTAGTCCTACAATAATAGAAGTTGTAACACTCGAGCTTTGAAAAAGTACTGTGGCCAACATTCCGGCCATGAGGCCAATAAAAGGCATTTCACCTAAGTCAAAAAGCGTTTTTGCAAAACCGCTTCCTAACATTTTTAGCCCACCACTTAGAGAAGTAACGCCAATAAGGAAAAAATAGAGAAGTATTGCTGTAATTGCCAGCTTGCCAATTAATACAGTGTCTACTTGTTTTAATTTACATTTCGCTGGGTCTTTCAAGCTTTTAACCTCTTGGGTTGAACTATTCATAGATCCTCTTTTTAACGTGTTAATTATTTGCCAAATCTAAAGGATTTCAAAAATTATTCAAGTTAATTTGTAATAAGTTCTGTTAGTATTCTGTTAGCTGCTAGTATTATTTTAATTACTTAACTTATTTTTTTGCCTATTTAAATTGTCATTATAGTAAACCGTTAAGATTTAGGTAACGACTTAAGTAGCTATTTTTACAACCTCCTCCTCCTCCTCTGATTATTCTTCTCCAAAGTAAACTGTCTAGTAGTAATTTTTAATAGGAAAAAGACCGATTATAAGGAATCGATAAATGGGGATTATATGAAGATTTTATTATTAATAATAACTATTCTTGGCGTTGTTTCTTGCGGTGGTGGAGGTGGTGATTCAGCTTTATCAGGAGAAGGTGGAAATGATACGCCAAATAGCTCTGACCCAGATAATTCATCCTCCGACACAGGTTCGGGAGAAAGTAGTTCTTCAGGTATAACATTAAGTGGTATTTCTCAATTAGGCCCAATTGAGGCTGCTTCCGTGCAAGCCTTTTCAATCGATGAGGATGGAGAAATAGATGAAACATGCTCAGAACCTGATAGTACGGATGTAAATGGATCATGGGAACTAAAGGTTACCTGTTCTGATAAAGACATTGTAATCATCTCCTCTGGTGGGTTTCACTATAATGAGTCTGATGGCGAAAAGGTTCAAAATTCTGATAATGACAAAATCCAAACTTTTATTCCTGAGTTTGATGGCGAAGTCGCGCAACAACTAGAAGCAGTCGGTGGTGTTGGTATAGACCCTGTTACGAACACGGCAAGCAAGGTGATAATAGAAAAAAAACAACCAGGAATTTCTTATAAGGAAATATATGAAGCAGCTGTTCCTGCTTTTACGGAAACTTTTGGTGTAAGGCCCTTTGGTCCCTGTTCAAACCCAAATAAAGCGGGGAACCAAATAGATCCTGAAAGGGAAGACGATAAAAAAATGTTTGTCGTTGCTGGGTTTAATAAAATGATAAAGGATAATTTTGGAGGAGAGTGTGATGAACTTGCTGTTGAGAAATTATTAACTAAAGATTTAATTGATTTTAAACAAGATGGAAAAATTGGAAGTGGCACTGATGCGGTAGTTATATCGTCTTTGACGAACGAAGAGTTTCAAAAAATACTTGGTGATGTAGATTGTAATTTTGATAAAGTCAGAGAAGTATTTCTTAGTGCTAAAGATTCAGTTGAATCTGGTACAGGTTCAGAGTCTTTAATGAAGCATATTCAAGATGGCGCAGAGGCATTTGCTGCGGAAAAATTAGTTAACCTTGAATTGGAATTGAAAGTTGAGCCTGTTGAAAATCCATTAGATATGACTCAATTTCCTGAATATGATGAAAAAAGAGATCGTGCTCACGCGGACTACGATCCTACAAAAGATAAAAGAGTTCCTATTTACAATCCGTATAATGATGAAAATTTGCTGGGGAAAGGAACTGTTACAATTGATCCTAAAAAGGACCCATGTAATGAATTATTTGATCCGGATGATGATGGAAATATAGATTATGATCCGGCGAAAGATTTTTGTAAGCTTGCAAAGGAACAATTTAAAAAAGACTTGGCCTTGGGACTAACACCTGACCCTGGAGTTATACAAAACTTTATTCAAAACAATATAGAAGTTCACTACTATGAGGGAGAAGGAGAATCACGAGAAATAAAAGATGATTTTAAGGCCAACATTGATCTTGTCTTGATTCAAAGGGAAGACGTAAATTTTGAAATGGATAAAATTAAAATGTTTGATAATGAAGTTATTAAACAAAAAATTATTGAAGCCGACCAAATAATTGAAAAATTCGATGACAAGAAAAAAATTATAAACATGGTGAATAATGGCAACGGTATTAGTGCTATTGGGTCGGTTTTAAGTAGTTCACCTACTCCACTAGAAGGAGTATGGAGAAGTCAGGTTTGTGAAAGAGATGGAAAGAAGTTTTATAAAGAGGTTGTTAAGTTTCAGGGTAGTCTTGTTTTTATTGAGCGAAATCCATTTGATGATAGCTTATGCCAAAGACCTTCAGATATCTCTATGCTTTCAGATCTTGATTATAATGAATTGTATAGTAGTGGCTCTATCGTGCTCAATGAGGCTAGTGGTTATTTTGAATTCCAAGGTTTGGCCAAAAGTGAAAATTTATTTCTTGGTTATGAAGTTGATGGCCAGGTTTTAAAAGTAGGTCTACCTCAATCAGAGTCTGAAGGTAGTGACCTAAGTTCAGTGACGTCCGCACCTGATTGTTCGTCACCTGTTGTTGGCTGTTTTAGTAAGCTAGAAGTAGAAAATCCCCTCGCCTATAATGAAAGGGAGTTTGCTGAAAGTGAAATAGATAAAGATTTTAAAAACATTGAAGAGCAATTTAATCAACTAGATGCTGTCTTTACTAAGTCCTCTTTAGTTTTTACTGCCAGTGAGTTCATATTAAACAAGACAATCTTTAAAGATAAAAATTGCAAGATTCCAGAGGATGAATTTGTTACTACTGGTACATTTTCTGCCGGTGACTTGGATGTTGGAGATTTCACAGTGGACTTTACTGAGGACGGTGATACCGCTCCAAATTATTTCGCTAAAATTTTAGTTTTTGATGAAAATCCTGAGGATAGTGAAGTAAAGTGGACAGGTGTTTTAGGTGATGATCTTTTTGGAGTTCGAGGTCATAGTGCTGAAATGCGAGCGGATTTTTTTAATTTCCAGAAACTATCGAACCTGTTTACACGAGAGGGTGGCACCATAGATAGTTTAACCGGAACCTGGGAAACGGATTGTGTCGAAAGCCGTGATATTTATATGGAATATTTAGATACTTCTGATATTGGAAATATTGGTGAAATAAATATTGCGAATGAGGTTGCTGAGAATGTTGATTTCTATGTTCCACCTGGAGAAAATGGAGGTCCTCAATTTGGATACCATGATTCAGAGGAACTTATAGATGGTGACCAAGGGCCAGATTTTTCAGATTCAAATGACTTCTTATTTTCTAGTCCACAGACAAGCCCTCATGATTACTCCAATCCAATTGTATCTTCATCATCAACTTCAAGTGATTTCGATGGGGTCTTCGTTGGTAGTTGTGAAGGTGGCGTAGGTATTTTAAGTTTTGATAAAAAAGACAGTAATGGTGGCCAAGTAAAATTCGATTGTGAAGGGGATGTAATAGAAGGCAACTTTAAAGTTGATAAAATATTAAATGAAAGTGATGTTTTTGAAGGATACTATAAACTTGATATTGCGGGTGGATATAAAACTATAAAGCAAACAGTTGCCGTTTTAAATGATGGCCGTATTGCCTTTGCTAAAGGTGATTGTTTAGAAGATGGTTGTGGCAGACCTCCAATAAGTGATATCGCTTTAGCAGATGAAGATTATAATGATTATTTCTATAAAGTGGATAATCAATTTGCCGGTATAAATTTAAATAATACTTCTAGTAAAAACTGGTCTTCAAGTTGTCGCTGTCGTGACCATGAATGTGGAGATTCATCCCTGTATGAAAAAATGACGATTTCTTTTGAATATGTCTCAGGTGATGGAATGAGTAATGGAGGTAATTTTACATACGCAAGAACTTTGTATGTGGATGACGCTTGTACTAAGGAATCGGAAATCCAAGATGATGAGGGAAGTGCAGAAGGCGAGTACTATTTCCAACCAGAGCATATTATTACCTATGAAAATGGTGAGTATATTTTGGCATCATATTTATATTTAGATTCAAATCTTCCCTTAAGCGCCAATAGCGATAACTGTTTTTCTTATACGATTGAAGACAGTGGAGAGGAAGTAGAAAAGTTTAACTGCGAAGCCGGACTAATGGTTTTAATTGACGGGCAATTAATGCTTGATGAAGGAGATAACAATAAACAAGCTTATTATGATGATCAGTATGAATTTGAAAATGCCAGTGAATTTGAAAATCAATTTAATGAGCATGATGGTGCGGGTGGATTCGTTTTTTCAAAATTATTTGATGAAATCCCCTACAAATTTCCATTTGAAATTCATGCAGAAAAACAGGTAATACCTTTTAATTCAATCTCTGATATTTCTAGTTACTTCTCTTCCCACTTGAGTGCCTTTTCATTTGATTGTGATCTCGGCGACAAAGGTACTTTAATTGTAAGTGGAATGGCGCATATAACTTGTGGTGATAGTGATCCTGAAACCTACAGCTTGGATTCGGCAAATCCAGGAAAGCTCATTATAGATGAGAGCTCCTCTAACTTAAATAATTTACCAGAAGTATTTTATATCTCTAAGGTCGAAGGTGATGAGGAAATGTTATTTGTTTCACAGGATGTAGGTCTTCTTACTGGTAATAAAGCTGGAGCTAAACTTGGTTATGAGGTCGGTGATTTTTCCTCTATTGATGGCACTTATTTGACTCCCTGTTTGCCTGACTTTGAATCGATGAAATTTATAAAAGAGAAAATTACTTTCAATGAAACAACATCAAATAGTATAAAGTTTAGTAGGATTGTTTTTCAAGATCCCTCATGTGATTCTCCTGAAGGTGTGGACTTTCAAACTGAGGGAACTTACTCTTTTGAATTGGGTGACCTTGATTACGTTAAAGATCTTGTCATTATTGTTGATCAAAATACAGATGGAAAATGTATCGATAACAACAATGGAACTTTTGAATGTCGCCCCGGTGAGTTTGTTTGTGTGGGTAATTACCTAATTCCAATTAATGAGGATGATCAAGGGCAACCAGAGGAAGGCGGAAGCTCTACATTTTCGTTTACATCGGAAATGTTATCTCACTTTGGAGGTGATTGCCCGTCAGGTTTAGATAGTGAGTGTCCCTCAAATTTTCCAACTTGTATCGTTACTGAATTAGGTTATAAATGCAGTGATAAAAAAATAGGTGCTTATTGTATGTCGGGTGAGTCTTGTCTGAATTATAATTGTGACATGATGTCCTCAAATACCTGTCAACCAATGCCTGAATAGTTAATATTTCATTAAAAGCATGGAATTACGCTTTATAATTATATTATTTGAAAAAAACCTTACATTATCATTATTTTGGCTCTTTTAGAGTAGAATTACATAAAATTAAAATATAACAAATGGAGTTGTTGATGAAAAAATTAATGCTTTTTATAATTATTGCAGGTCTCGGTGCCTGTGGGGGGAGCGGTGATGGTGGCTCTGTATCAGACAATCCAAGTAGTGGTGCGGGCTCTGCTAGTTGCTCAAGTGCTCTCGATGGATTAACAACATCAGATTCAACAGACTCTTTTAGTTCAACAGGAGTACTCGCTTCAGTTACTCAAACTGAAGATTGTACTAGTTCAATTTTATCCAGTTTATCCCTAGCGGCAGCGGATATTGTCCCAAATCCAAAATGGGACGAAGAAGCACAAAAAAAACATGATGAGGCTTGGGCCTCTGGCGAAAATGAAGATGCTTTCCCGGATTGCCAGGGTTACATTGTTGAAGCAAGTCCAGGTGAAGGACCTGAGTGTTTTGGTCCTGAGTTAAGTTATCAAAATCACCTTGATGGCCAAACTAAAAGCGGTGGGGAGGGGAACCTAAACTGTGATGATAATGTTTGTGCTGCCCCAACAGGGGACCTTGGGATTTGGACTGCAACAGAGGGTGATACAGACGAAGCTTGTGCTGCTGCAAAGATAAATAGTGATATTGAATATGTATCAAGCTTTACTAATATGTCTAAAGATGTTCAAGCAATAGTAGAGTGTCTTGCACAAACTGGTAAAATTAATGAACCAACAGATGGTCAATCAAATGACATTACTAGTTTTGTTAATGACGCCATTTTAAATGAAAAGCTTGATTTTCAGAGTGCCACTTGGGCATTAAGTGGCACTGATTATACAATTAGATTGATTGCCAATTCTAGTGATGCTAACGGTGAGATTAATATAACAAGCAATAACTCATCAGGAGAGTTCATTAATATCTGGGGCTATTTTGGTGGTAGTGGAGAAAAAACTTCTTCGTTTGTTGCAGCACCTAATAGCTATCTTGCCTTTAGTTTGTATGGAGTAAAATCTGGAACGGCCGTTAATCAGAAATTTATTTCTGCTGTTTTTGAAAACACGGCGCCTAATACGGATTCATCTACAGGTGATTTTGACTCAGATAATATGTTGAAATTAGATTCATCATGGACGATGGATCATCGGACAATTTTACTGAATGATCCAGGAGATACAAACGATAAATTAATGAAATATTCTTGGATTGCTGGAAAGCATACGACTGGACCAGATGACTACTCAAGGACATTTTTTTCTAAGGTAAATGCGGCGGATACAGTTGGTTATGCATATTATGGTTATGGGAAAAGTACTGCCAGAATGGATATTACTAACTTCTTTTGCAACTGGAATGGACCGAATCAAAAAAAAGCTGATGATTTTAATGAAAACCTTGCGCAGAAACAAAGAATTACAAAATCAGTTAATGGAACCATATGGACAACAACTGAATCTGATAGTGAAATAACATATGCTCCGGTAAATAGCTGTGCCAGTGACAATTCTGATCCTAGTGACAATACAATTGATACCAGGGCATTAGACGTTGATAGTTTAGGAGATACAAAGGTTCCCGGACATGTCGCAGGGACAAGTCCTATGGTTTGGGGATTAACCTCTGATAATATGACTCAGGCGACTGCTTTTGATTCCAGTGAATTAATAAATATTTCCACTGACAGTGATGCATCTGCTTTTAGCTCTATGACTGATCCGACTGATTAATCCAACTTAAAATATGAATGGCTAAAAGGTCAGGCATTGCCTGGCCTTTTTTTTATCGGATGAAATGATAATATTTACTATCCTCATTAAATGGAGTTATTGATGAGATTTCCTTTTTTTATACTTACAATGTTTACTTTAGTTTCCTGCGGTGGCGGCGGAGGTGGTGGCGCTAGTTCAAGTAGTGATGGCTCAAGTTCTTTTTTTCCTGCGGGTCTTGCGGTTTCGAGTCCAACTGCTAATACTTCAAGTTCACTAATTAGTGGCCTAATGAGCCAAATATCACTTTTGTCGGCGGTTCAATTAGACCCCTCGGAAAATATTGATATTAAAATTGATAAACTAACGGCGCTTGCTTCGGCTTCTAGTGGAACTTGTCAATTTAGTTTACCCGATTTCAATGGAAATGTTGGCCCTAGTTGTTTTGGCCCTCAACTTTATTATATTAATCATCTCGATTGGACATCCGGAGATAAATTGGGTGTGGATACAGATGATGGTGCGGCCAATTTACCCAGTGGGGATTTAGGTATTTGGGAAGCCTCCCAAAGTACAGGGGAAGCGTGTTCTGCCGCGAAAGTGAATAGTGATATGGAAAATATATCAGCGAAAGTCGATACGGCATTAACTTTAACTGCAGCAGTAAGCTGTGTTTTAAACCAAGCTGGGACAACTTTAAATGTTGGTGATGAAGAAGACGTAGAGTCAGGTTTAAATACCGCACTTAATGACTCTGACTATACTATTCTTGAAGCAACGGTGACAAGAAATAGTGACTCTAGTGGAGGAAATGAGGTTTACACTGTTTGGGTTCAAATCGGTAAGGTTGATGGAAGCACAACTTCAGATTTTATGACTTTATCTTTAACCCACTCACCAAGTAGTTTAAGTGAATCTATCTTTGAAGGAGTATTTTCAGTCCTACAAAATAAAACCACTGAACAACACGATCATGGTTTTAGTTTGGTCTATAAACAAACTGGCAGTGAATTAAATTATCAGCTTCGCTACACTGATTTTGATGTGACTCCGAGCTTTTTTGATATGTTTGATAGTTCATCAGGTATTTTAAAAATTGACCAAGATGACCCAGGAAGTGGAAATCAAGCATGGGATAATTTCTCTCAAACAACAGTGACAAGAAATATAAAAACAAAGGCAACTGCTTTTAATTATACCTGGCAAGCAGGAACTGGAGATAGAAACTCGAGGATGTTTGACCTTTGGACAACTCTAAATGGCTCAACACATACAGGCGTGGCTTTTTATGGCTTTGGCGATAAATTTGACTCTTCTTCTGGAACAGGACCTAGTGGGGGAATTGAAGGATTTTATTGTAGTTGGGCAGGGCCAGAAAATAGTGGTTCTTTTGATAAGTCTGATTATGCTCAAAAGCAGGTTATCCAAACAAACTCTTCAGGTATTTTTGAAGCGACTGAAAGTAAAATAACTTATGCCCCAGTGAAGTCTTGCGATATGTCTTTGGAGGAGGAAAATAGCTCTTCAACAAATACAAATAAAGAATTTTGGTATTGGACGGGGGATATAAATGATTCACCTGGGGGCACAGGTAATTGGAGTTCGGGAGGCTATGCTCAACCAGCAGTATCTAATGATTTAATTGAAATTTCCTCTGACACTGATTATGACGCTAGTAATATTCCTCAATCGCCGGTACTTAGCTTCTAATACACTTTAATTAGTTTAAACTTTTAAAGGTCAGGCGTTGCATGGCCTTTTTTTTTATACTATTGCTGTTTCAAAATAATCGTATCGATTTAACTCTAAGTCTTCAGGGGCACATTCCATGAAGTTTACATATCCTTCTCGTTTAATTTTACATATACTTCTATGACTTTAAGTGACTCTTGGTGTGTCTGCCAAAAGATTTGTCTATGCTAAATAAAAATAATAAGAGTTTCATAATTCCCTCTTTTGTAGTTATTTATGTAGGGGAAATACCAAAAAGTAAGCACTTAAATCTATTTTTTTAAGAAGCTATTGTTAAAAAATTAGACACCTAAAGAAGAGGTTTATTTTGTAGAATTGATTAGTGCCTTAATTAGTTTTTTAATGTTCTTTTCTTGAGATTCAAGACAGTAATCCGGGTGAACTCTAAGTTTATTTTTTAACACAGGCGAGATGAGAGTTATCGCGGAATGACAAATAACAGAAAACGTATTTTTAATAATAAAAAAAGCCTGGGTATTAGTTAACATTTTATTGTTATTTTTAAGAACTTTTTTAAAACTATTTATTCCTGGTGGGCCAAAGTTTTCTGGGGCCGTGAGAATAAGTTTATCTGCATTTTGAAACTCATCAGATAAATACATTTTATACGTGCATAAAAGCATCGTTGATTCTTGAACGAATAATCTAAATACACTTAATGAGAAATTTTCAAAGGATAAATTTTCTTTATAAAGGGCGGTGATTTTTTTATCAACCATTTCGTATTGATTGGCGACCACTTGATGAAAAAGATTTTCTTTTGTTTCAAAATGGTAGTTAATCGCCGAAATATTTACTTCACAAGCCTTGGAGATCTCTCGCACACTTGTTGCGGAGAATCCTTTTTTTCCAAAGAGATTGGCCGCCGTTTGAAGAATAATATCTTTTGTTGAGGTTAATTCCATTATTTTGCCATCTCTATGATTTCTTCTTCCTCAGAAAAAAACCTCGAAAATATTTTTTTAACTAGATCAATTACATCTTCTAAAATTGCATAAGCACAAGGAACCCAAACAATAGTTAAAATGGTGCCACTGGTAAGGCCCCAGGCCATGGCAAGAGTCATTGGGATTAAAATAGCGTCGCTTCCACCTATTCCGTAAGCGGTTGGGAGAAGCCCTGAAATGGTCGTTAGAGACGTGACAACTACCGCTCTAAGTCTCATGCCGGATGCCTTAGATAAAGCTTCATTTAAGTCCATTTGTGGGTTCTCTGCTCTAAGTTGATCAATAAAACTAATAAGAACGATTCCCGAGTTAACTATAATTCCCCCAAGCCCAATGATTCCAATAAGTGCTAGAAAACTAATAGGTCTTCCATGCAGGTAAAACGCAATACTAAAACCAAGTAACCCAAGTGGAATTGTGGACATGATAATTAATGGCCTAAGATAGCTTCCAAAAATAAACACAAGAAGTGCAGCAATGCCGATAAGGCTTAAAATAAGCGCACTGAAAAGTGAGTCCATCGACTCCTGAGTGCTTTCAGCCGCCCCGCCGAAGCTAATGCTAATATCAGGGAAATCTTTTTTATATTTGTTGTAAGATTCAATCAGTTTTTTATTTGCTTGAGCTGATGTAATAATTTGATCATTAACTTCACCAGTTAATGTTTTTGATCTTTTAAAATCAAAGCGTTTTATTTGAGGTGTTCCACTCACTCTTTTAAAAGTGGCAAAGGACGATAGAGGAATTAAGTTTCCTTGTCTGTCCATAATTTGAATTGTTGATAAATCATTGAGGTCTTCTCTATTTTTATCTTTAAATTGGATTTTCAAATCCACATCTTTATTATCAATCGTAATAGTCGTTAAAACTTTTCCACTCACAGCGGAACGAATAATTGACCCGATGTTTCTTGTATTTAGTCCAAGCCTAGAGGCTTTTATGTCGTCAACTTCAATAAAAACCTCATCATCACCGATAACATCATCAACTCGTAGATCACTTACTCCAGTAAGTGTTGATAAATCAGCTTTTATTTTTTTAATTAATGCGTAGAGGTTTTCCATATTATTACCTCTGAAAGTTGCCTCAATAGCATTACCCACTGGCGGCCCATTGATAATTGTCTCAAAGGATAAGTTTTTTGCCCCTTTATGGGTGATGGTTCTTAATTTTTTTAATACTTCCGTATGGGGAATGTTGTTTTTCATGTGTTCACTAACAAAAATAGTGATCATTCCCACATTGTTACCATCTTTTCCTTTTGGATCAGCCGGCCGATCTTTAGCGACACCACTTCTTGAAACAACATGTTTGGCGTCTTTTTCAAGTACTCTTTTTACATCTTTGGCCACTTCTCCGATGACTCGATTTGTTTCTTCAAGTCTTGTTCCTTTTGGCGTTTCTATGCGGCAGAGGTAAATTTCTGTTTGATCTGCCGGAAATAAAATAAATTTATTAGCTACACTCATAAAATAAAAACTAATACCTATAATTCCAATAAATATTCCCAGTGCCCAGTACCTGTGATTAATTAAATTTTTCATCATTATTTCAAATTTATTTTCAAACTTTTTAAACCAATCATCTTTTCCGGCAGTAAGTTTTTTACTGAGTTTTTTTCCGGCAATTTTTAGTCTAATTGGCAAAAAGAAAAAACTCTCAATGAGTGACAATATCAAACTAATTGTTACGACAATTGGAATCCATCTAATAAATTTTCCCATTACACCTTTAGTGACAAGCATGGGTAGAAAGGCTGCGATGGTTGTTAGAGCAGTGGCAGTAATTGGGAGCCACAAATCATTGATACTTTTTTTTGCCGCTTCACTTGGAGAGAGGCCCTCAAGTCTGAGTCTTGTGAAGTTTTCAGAAATAACAACACTGTTGTCGACGAGCATGCCAAGGGCGATAACTAATGCCAAAATTGTAATAGTGTCTAAATTCATTCCATAACTTGGCATTATTCCCATGGTGCCAAAAACGGCCATAGGAAGGGATAGACTCGCTGCGATTCCAATTTTCCCCGGTAAAAAGAAAAATAAAAACACAACGACTAAAACAAGTCCCGTAACGGCATTACTTGTTAATACGTTTAGTCGATTTAAAACCTTTTCCCCTTCATTTGAGTAAATATAAAGATCTAGGGATTTGTTTCTTAATTTAAAATTTTCCACTTTTTGGTTTATTTTTTTTACTAATTCAATCGTGTCAGCACCAGCCTTTTTTGTGACGACTAATAGTGTAGCTTCAATGCCATTGTGTTTAGCGAGAACCTTTTTTTCATCCGCTCCATCAATCACATCTGCCACATCTTTTAATTTTATTGTTTGACCTGAAAAATTTGATCTAATAACAAGGTTTTTCAATTCTTCATTATTTTTTATTTTTCCTTCAATTCGTAAAAGAAACTGGGAGGTTTTTGATTTTATAGCACCACCTGGAGTGTTTTTATTTCGTGCTTGAATGGCAGAAGTTATTTCATCCATTCCCACATGAAGTGATTTCATTTTTTTTGGATCAAGATTAATTCTAAACGTTCTTGGGGAATATCCAACAAGTCTTACATTTTTCACCCCTTTTAAATCTTCAAGGTCTTCTTTAAAAAAGTCTGCTTTTAAATCTCTTGCCCGTTTAGTGTTAGGGCCAACAATGGCCAGCTCCATAACTGGAAATTCCTCTGACTTTACTTCAGTAAAAACTGGAGGATCTCTTAAATCGGCCGGAAGTTTCGTTGTTCTATCAATGGCCTTTTGAATATCACTCATGGCCTTTTCGACAATGACATTTGAATCATCCATATCAACTCGTATAACGATCGTGGATAGTCCGGCTTGAGAGATGGATTTTACATCTTTTAACCCCGTGACAGAGCGGATCTCATCCTCAAGTGGTTTTGTGACTTTTATTTCTATATCTTCAGCTGAAGCACCATCATAATTAGTGATTATAGTTGCGGTGGCAAGGCTAACCGATGGGTAGCTTTCCGCATTCATTCGCATTAGACCCATAATTCCAAAAATTATTAATCCAATAGAGAGAATAGCGGTTAACTTTGAGTTCTTTAAGAAAAATAGAGCTAGGGTATTCATATTTATTCCAATTTAAATATTTAGAGGGCAATTAAATTTTGTAAAAACACTAAAGTAATCAAGTAGGGTGTGAACGATACTTAAATTTGTTTGGATACTTGATATTTCACTTAAAAAATATGCGTCTTCTTCTTGAACAAGTTGTTCAATAGATAGCCGTGCTTGTGAGAACTTTAGCCTTGAATTTTTAATACTCATCTTTAAGCTTTCCGTGTTCAACTTTTGATTATCTAGTGCGGATAAAAGAACTTTTACGGATTGTCCGATTTCTTTATGGAATGCAGTGACTTTTGCCGTGCTTAAAGTTACAGAGGTTTCACCTTTTAGTTTTGCTATTTTCTCATAGCTATTTTTTGATTTTGTTTTTTCTGATGTGATGGGCATTGATAGTGAAAATACAATGTTTCCTACAGGTTTTGGATCATTGGATAGATTATCGATACTATCAGAATAAGAAAAATCTCTTCCGTTTAATTGAGCTTGCACTGTAACGTTAAAATCAATGTCGTCATGTATTTTTGCCAGTTTTAATTCATTTTTTGTAATCTCTTCATGTAGCTTCGAAAGATCATCATACCTAGTTAAATCTAGTGGAGTATCATTTAATGATGAGATTGAATCGGTACAGCTAAGAACCTTTTTTGTTATTTCATTAATGTCGTAATTTTTTAAGTTAATTTTTTTTTCTCCAAGAGCAGGGATGATTTGTCTTAAGTTTTTAAGGATATTACTTTTGGTATATTCAAGTGAATTTAAACTTCCTTTCCTTGATGCCAAAAGAGATTTTGTTCTGGCAAGAACCCCTTTGTCAGACACAGCGCTTTTGTATTTTTTTGTAGTGATGGCAACTTGTTTTTCAGCTTGTTTGATTAAGGACTTTGTTAATTTAATTGATTCTTCGTTGGCCACAAGAGACCAGTAGAGTTTTTGTAAATTTAATTTAAATTGATGAGTATTAATTTCTTTATTTATCTCCGCTACCTTAATCTGGCGAGATAGTACTTTAAGTTTCTTTTTAGTGCTTCGACCTAAAAAGTCTTTATACAAATCAATGAAAAAATTGGCCTCTGCGCCAGTTGTGGTACTTCGTCTTAAAAAATTGTTAGTGAATTGCTCCGTAAAGATTTTTACTTCGCTTTGGAAGCCATACTTACTTCCAGAGGTTATAGAAGCTTGTAAGTTTTTTATAGGAGATGTTACTGGGACAAATTGATTTAGTTGTCTTGATTTGTTTTCTCCATAAACGCCTTTTAAATTAAATTTTGTTTGAAAGTTCTCATTCATTAGGCGTTTATTTAAAAGCACTGATTCAAACGATAATTTTATTTGATTGATTGTTGGTGTGTTATCTATTGATATGTCATTTAAAAAATTTTCTCCAATAAAGACGAGTTCCAATTTTTTAGGGTCATCAGATGATTTTCCAGTTAGACAAAAGCAGGCACAAAGTAGAATCATATATAATTTCATTTAGAACTCGTTGGTAGATTATTCAAACGTTTGTTTGAATTTATCTTGTGGGGACTGATATGCCAATAAATGATTAGGGAATGTTTAATCATCTTTTGGATTTATATTAATTAAAATTTTGATACGATTAATTTATGCTAAAAAGATTATTCATCTCTAGACATTTTTGTTTCGCATATTCCTGCTTTTTTGATTTTGACCAAGTTTTCTTATTGGCATTATCAAAAACATCAAACACTTTTTTCTCTGAAAATGGAACTCAATGGGTAGAATTATTTAATTGATTATGATGTTTATTCAAATTATGGAAATTGGATGTAGAGACTGGTGTTTGAGATTATCTTGAACAGTAGTCATCAACGCAGTCTTTTCTTCTTGGTAAATAGGGTCGAATATAAATAAAACCTTTATATCCAAGGTTTAGAATTGGCCTAAAAATTATGTTGTTTGTTATTTTTTCAAGAACACTCCAAGCTGGTAGTCGTTTCCAAATTTCCATAAACGCATCTACACCTCTGACAAAAGTTCCATCTAAAAGTTGAATGTGAAAGTATTTATTTAAAGTGTGAGAGTCAATTTCAATTTTTTTAAAGTCTGGGGCGGTAATGTCCACATATTCAAAGACTCCATTAATATCCTTTTTTTTATAAAGGTTTATTTCCGTGTCACAGACAATACATTTAGCGTCGTAGAAGATTTTAATCTTTTCCATAATTACTTTTAACATAAAAGGTTACGATCTATAGGTAAAAATAACCTTATTAACTGGATTTTATTTAGACATGTAATGTGAGAGTTAATTTTTACGATTAGATTTCATGAAGAAGTTATTGATTTTAGGTTTATTAATATTAGTATCATGTCAGGACACATCTGTACTTGAAGAAGGGACTGTTAGTGTTGAAGAAAGCGTAGATGAATCGATATTATCAACTTACGATGAGAGTAACGCCCCATTTGGAAATTATCTAAATTCAGGGATGACAATAACGGAGGCCGTCTCAACTATTGAGGAAAAGACTATTGTTAATCCTCTTATTTTGAGTAATTCCACCGTTGAGGTAGGGGATTCTGTCGCCGGCGCGATTGGAAAGTTGCAAGCACAATTAAACGCAGGTGGGGGATCAGGTGCAATGGCGAACTACCGCTTAGACTCCACAAATGTACCTCTTTATAATAATAAAGGAATTTTTACCGACTTAGAAAATCACACCTCTGGATTAAAATTTGAGTCTGACGGAAGTATTGACCTTTACTCAAATGAAACAATGGCCGCTTCATTCAATGAAAATAAGCTAGAAGTTTTTTCTGATCTTTATGTTAATGGTCAGATCTATACTTTATCCGACAAGCGTTCAAAAAATAATATAGAAGAACTGAAAAATGGTCTAAATATATTAAAGATAAATCCTGTTCGATTTAGATGGAAAAAAACAAACAAGAAGGATTTTGGCCTTATCGCACAAAATGTTAAGGAACATTTCCCCGAGGCAGTTTCGGTTGATAAATCGGGGTTGCACAGAGTTAATTATGCAAAGTTGTTAGTTCCTTTACTTGAAGTAGTAAAAAAACAGCAAGAACAAATTGATGAACTAAAAAAGACTATAACCAAATATCAACCCTAGTTGTTGTCCCGCATAGGTTGTTGTTCCTTTTAGGCTGGTCATTTGATAAAATACTCCAATAATGAAGTCATTAAAGATCTTTGAAGTAATTTCACTATAAATCTTCATTCCTTGCCAGGTAGTTGTATGATCTGTTTTATCCCACACAAGATAACTCCCTCTTATTTTAAAGTAAAAAGAATGATCAAGAAGACTAAATAAGCTTTTGGCCATAGGGCTTCTGTGAAGTCCTAGCTCTGTTGCAATGTCAGTTAGGCTGAAAATTTTTTTTTCAAGCCCTATATGTAAATAGGCTAAGTTATTATTTATTACTTTTTTAATTGAGTTATTATTTACTAATTCATGCACGTTAAAAGTTGGAAGTGATTCATACTCGGCGCCAAAACTTAATACAAAGTCTTTCGTAAGCTCAGATGCAATATCACCTATTAGTGAATAACTGATGGGAACTTTAGTGCCATCATTTGAATTATTATAGGAGCCCCTTATTGTGCCAGTAAAGTGTTGGTTTGCATTATGTCTTATATAACCGAAGTGAGACTCAATCGTCATAAATGAATTTTGTACATATCCGAGCTTGTTTTTACTGGTCATATCTTCTTCTGATATATTATTTAATCGGGCTTGGTAGTTGAGGTCTAATAAAAATCCTGGGGAAAACTTATACTTTCTTTTATCTTTAATAATTTTTATTTTTATTCGATTTAGTTTTTCGGCGATTCTCTCATCTGTATTATTTTCTTCGAAATTTAATTCTTCGCTAGCAAGCCAGCCAGTAAGAAGTTTATGCTGAATTTTATACCAATGTTGGTATTTGTTTCTAAAAAGTGCTTTATAGTTAGTTCTGTCTAATACTTTTATTTTATCTTGTGATGGAAGCCTACCGACAATCAGTGGGCTATCCTCATCTAATGGAAACTTTTGTCTTTCTTGTTCGGAAATTGGTCGGTACCAAATGGGGGCATATTCTCTTACAAGTTTTCCACCTTTAGGGATGAGTTGAGTAATTTCTAAAACATGATCACATTCGGATATATCGGTTAATAATTTTGAGTCCTGGACCCGAGAGACTTCTACAGTACAGGTGTCGCCATTTTTAAATTCAATAGTTAGTTCTTTTCCGGGAAAGTATTTATTTATATTTAATTGATGATGGATCTTTTTTGACTCATCTCTTAAGTCTCTTTCATTAAGATTAATTAGGCTCCATATAGGTACTCGAAGCTCAACAACGCCGCTAGAGACACTTTGTGCCTTAATACGCGGAATAATGATGAAAATTATTAAAAAATAAAAAATTCTAAGTTTTTTTTGCATCTTTTTATTATAAAAGATTTTTGTTTAGAGGGGGAAGATTTAAAGTCTGACAAAAAAGGTCCGAATAGGTTATTGTGAAATTTATCATCTTTATAACTCTTCTAATTTCTTGCAGTTCAAATAAAGGAACTGTTAATTCCGACCAGCCTGAGTTGGAAATTGTTAATAGTAATTCAATAGATAAGCTATTTGAAGGCCATCAAGTTGGCTCGATCAAAGGGAATATTCGGAGAAGTCCAGCAAGTAGCGGATCTCACTCAAACATTAATCAATTTCGAGATACGTTAGCACTTTTAACAAGAAAAATTGCTACACACATTGTAAGTTCAAATAGTGAAACTTTAATGCTTATAGCTTATAATTTATATGGTGATTTTTCGTATTGGAAAAGTCTGGCCCATTTAAATAAAAATATTTTATCTTCTCCCTATAAACTTAAAAAGGGTCTGAAACTAAAATATTATATTCCTAAGCGAGACTTTACTTATCAACCTGAAGGGCTTCCTTTTTTGATAAAGTACGGCCAAAGTCTTTCAAAAATTAGTGATATTGTTTATGAAAACTGGAGAAGATGGCCTGAAATATACGAAAACAATAGGCCATTGATAAAAAATCCTGATGAAATTTATGCTGGCTTTACTCTTTACTACCTAGATGATCCCAATGAACTTGTATCGTCAGTTAAAACAAGCCTTCGGAAAAAAGCTATTAAAAATTCTCGTTCCCAAAATAGATTATTTTTATTAATGAAACATAATATTAATAAAAAGGGGATTCTAACAGTTAATAGAAGAGTTCCTTCAAAGTCATGGAGTTTAGAGCAATTAAAAAATAAATTTAAAAAGAAACGGTTACCTAGTAGTGAGGCTGAAACAAAATTTGTTCCAAAAAAGGTTAGGCTTAGGGAAAATGAAATTAAATCTCTTCAGGAAGTAAAAAAAGCTGTGAAGGTGAATCAACGTAGAAAAAAGAACTCCAAGACGAAAAGCTCTCTTTTAGATAAGGTGAAAAATAGTTTTAAGCAATTTGAATATTATTAATTCAAAATATTTTTACTATCCTCTGATTCAATTCTAATACTTTTTTGGGTTTTAGCGCCAAGTTTTTTTAGATTTTCAAATCTTGATATTAAGTTTCCTCTACCATCAGAGAATTTATTCATGCAGGAATCAAACATCATTTTGTTTTTGTTCATTGAGTCACCAAGCTTTAATAGATCCTCTTGGAATAATGCCATCTTATCATATATTTTACCTGCTTCAATTGCTATTTTTTCAGAGTTTTTGTTTGAATTTTCTTGTCTCCAAATTGAATAAATTAGCTTCAAGCAAGCAAGTAATGTTGAAGGAGAAACTATAATAATTGACTTTTCAAAAGCATTCTCAAATAAATTTTTATCTTTACTATTTGCTAAAGAAAAAGCCTGTTCAATTGGTAAGAACATAAGGACAAATTCAGGTGAATATAACTTCTCATTAAGTTGATACTTTTTTGAGCTCAAGTCTTTTAAATGAGATTTTATTGAGTTTAAAAAATCATCAAGGTGAGGTTGTTTTCCTCCTTCTTTTTCTTCATTAATAAACCTCTCATAGTGAGTCAGTGAAACTTTTGAGTCAATTATTACTGATTTATTTGAAGGAAGATTAATGATAACATCTGGCTTTTGGCGTTTACCATTTTCATCTTTAAGGCCTAGGCCTTCACCTTGAGCTATATAATGTAGGTCTTTTTCAAGTCCTGAGAAGTTTAATAAATTTTCTAAAATCATTTCTCCCCAATCGCCTTGTTGTTTAGAGTCACCTTTCAAAGCCTTTGTAAGGTTTGAAGTTTCTTGGCTCATTAAATTCCCCATTTGAACAACTTGATTAATTTCTTTTTTAAGGGCGAATCGCTCCTTTTCCTCATTTATATAAAACTTTTCTATTTGGGATTTTAATCCTTGTAGGTTTTCTTTAAAAGGAGAGATGACTTGGTTAATTTCATGATTTGAATTTTGTTTAAGCTCTTTTAATGACTTTAATAAAGCTTGCTGGGACAATGATTCAAACTGTTCCTTCATTTTGCTTTGAAGGTCATCTTTTAGTTTTATTTCTCTTTCTAGCGCCTCTAACTTTATTTGGCCCATTTCTTTTTCTCTTTGATTTTCTATTTTGAGTGATTCGATAAGCTTTTCTTTAAGATCAGTATCCTGCATCAATTGCGCATATTTAGCTTTTTGATTTTTAATTAAATATAAAAAATAACTAAATATTGAGGCAAAAATAATTGATAAAAGTAACAACGTAATTTCCATGGAAGTCATAAAATACCTATTTATTGTGAAATATCTGCCTGTTATAGCACTTTTCCATTGATGCTAGAAGGGCATTATGACAAAATGCCACAAAATAAAGGTATGGATATGAGTAAATCAATTAAAGCAAGTCACATTTTAGTTCAACAGGAGTTTGAAGCGAATGATCTTCTAAAAAAGGTCTCCGAAGGAGTATCATTTGGTGATTTGGCCAGAGACTTCTCTCTTTGTCCCTCGGGTAAAGATGGAGGAAGCCTTGGATTCTTTTCTAAGGGGCAAATGGTTAAGCCATTTGAGGAGGCCGCGTTTAATCTAGAAGTAGGAGAGGTTTCTTCACCTGTTCAGACTCAATTTGGTTATCATTTAATAAAAAGGGAAGAATAGTTAATGAATGAGATAGAACAGGAACTTTTTGTTAAATTTGAAAAAGAGATTCAGTTAGTCTCCTGGGAATTACTTAAACCCCATCATTCGAGGCACGCATTATTTGTTGTTGAGCCCCATCTTGACCTTATTCAGATTTCTACAGATGTCTCCTTGGATAATGTAAAAGCAGTAAAGAATGCTATGGAATTAAACCTTCTGAGATATCCGGCGGAATCTGAAATAAAAAAGTGGGAAGAGGATCCAACGACTAATATAGGGAAATTTCTTATCGTTTCACCTTATGTCTTTTTTCAAGTGGAGTCGTAAATTGGATAATATTTTTTGGGGTGCCAGTGAAAAATCTAAATTGTTTGTCAAAAACGAGTTTAATGAATTCCTAAAAAAAGGGAATGCTCATACCAAAAAAATCTGTGTAAAAACAAATGGTTTTCCAAAACATATAATAAGCTCAACTCACTTCAGTAAAGAGTTTTTAGAGCACATTTATTATCTTGCAAAGTCACTCAAGAACTTTCATCGAGGTAATCCTACCTATATTTCTAACCTTTGTTCTGAGTTTTCAGTTTTAAACTACTTTCAACAAGCTTCTAGTAGAACATTTCTAAGCTTTTCAACAGCCCAGAGTCTTCTAGGTATAAAAAAAGAAGAAGTTAGATCTATAGAAACAAGTAGTTTTTCAAAAGGTGAGTCTGATATTGATTCACTGAGAACTATTAGTTCATACTTTGATGCAATAGTTTGTCGTCATCCAAGTAGCTATTATCATCTTTTTTCTGCATGGGTTATGAGTTGCAGTGAACGGGAAATTCCTATTGTTAATGCTGGTTGTGGAACTAAAGAACATCCCACTCAATCATTATTAGATTTTTTTACAATAAAAGAAAGTTTTGCAGGAGAGCTTGATGGCCTAACTATTGGCTTTGTTGGAGATTGTCTACGTGGCCGAACGGTGCATTCTTTGGCCAAGTTACTTGCTCTTTTTGATGATATAACACTTGTTTTTATTTCACCTTCAGAACTATCTATCGATGAGGATACTCTTAATTACATTCGAGAGATATCTCCAGGAACAAAAATTATAATTAAAAATGATGGTATAGAGAAAAATCTTTCTTCTTTGGATGTTGTATATATGACCCGTATTCAAAATGAATGGGGGAACAAGGGGTCTTACCCGGAAGACTTTAGATTCAAAAAAAATTACTTAAATAAATTATCAGCTGATAGCATTTTGATGCATCCGATGCCTAAAAAAGAAGAGATGGATCCTGCTCTAGATTTTATCAAAGGTGACAAGAGACTGGTTTACTGGAGGCAACAACGGAATGGAATGTGGGTCAGAGCCGCCCTTTTTTCCTATTTGTTTGGAAAATCTAATCAGCTAGAAAATATAAACTAAAATCAATTATGCTTAAAGTATTCTAGGTTCTTAGTATCATAACCTTTTAGATCGATACTATTTATAACCTCACTGACTTGTTCCTGACTAGGATGAGGTGTTCTAAACATAATCCACAGGTACTTTTGAGACGGAACACCTATTGCTGTCCATTCATAATTATCTGCTAGACCTATAACCAGGTAATCAAATTTCAGTGGCCAAAATGGAGAAACTTTCCAATAGGCATTTGTTTCAGTGTCTATAATAGTAGCCGTTTGAGGTATTTTTTTTATAGGTCCTGTTAATGAGTCTTTGTTGAAGGAAAATTTTATTTCAATTTTTCCATTTACGTATTTATATTGCTCAAGTGGATTAAATCCACCTTTTTCTAAGAATGTAACTCTTCCGGCTATAACAAACCAGTCACCCATAAACTTTTCAATTTCTACCTTGTCAACTGTATTTTTATAGGACATTGCTGAGCACCCTCCTGCGAATATTATAATTGAAAAACTGCTAATCAACACGAATATGAATCGCACCATCATTCCCCCATTCGAAATTATGATCTATTTCATTATTTTCTAGATACTCAATTAATTTAATTCTGATGACACCACGACCCGTTATAACAAGTAAATCATCTTCAATACCTTTAATTCTAATTTTGCCGATCTCTTTTTCAACAATTATTAGAGCTTCTTCGAGTTGATATCCATGTAAATCAATCTTTTTCATAATTATTGGTATCTGATATCTAAAAAGATTACAACTCATAAAATGTTAGATTGATTATTTGATTTTTTTTTTATTTATAGTGGATGAGATATTTTAATTTACTGGTTTTACTTATACTTACAAACGTTGTTCACGCAGATTGTGAAGTTTTCATCGGAAAATGGATTAATTGCACAGTAGATACACCTCGTTTAAATATAATTAAAAGAAAGTTATTAAATGCCTATATTAGGCCATATACGATTGATATTTCAAAAGTAGATGCAAGTACACTTAGATTTGTTGGTACATATAAAAAATTATTTTCTCGTCGTGAGACTATTCATGATGACTTTGTCGTTTTTAATGAAAATATCACTATATTTTGGGCGGATATGCCTGATGGGAAAGCAGGACCAGTTTTAGAAATGAAAAGTATCTGTAAAAATAATAAAATTTATGAAGAAATAGAATGGGCAAACTTAGACCTGATAACTTACCCAGAAGATTATGTGGCAAAGAATGACCGCTTTTTTAATTCTAAATACTTTGTGGAAAAGGACTATTTTCATCGTAAAATTTATTCCAAAAAACTTAAAGAAGATGAATTTAAATATTTGGGAACATTGACTTGTAAAAAAGACTAATTTTTAAGGTTTAGAGAAGCTTGGTAAGCAGATGACCAGGCCCATTGAAAATTATATCCTCCTAGAAGACCCGTAACATCAATTGCTTCTCCTATAAAATATAGGCCCTTTACATTCTTTGCTTCCATCGTTTTTTGATTGATTTGCTTAGTTGATACACCACCCTTTGCCACTTCTGCTTTATTAAAACCTTCATTGCTTTGATACAAAAAAACGTCACGTTGTAGTGTCTCAATTAATTTATTTAATATTTTTTTTGAATGTGGGCCCTTTGTGTCGTCGAAAGAGTGTCTTTGAAAAAAATATTCTGTGAATCTAGCAGGTAAAAATTTAGATAAAACATCACTCAGTTTCTTTGTCTGATTTTCTCTTAGTAAACTAGCTAATTTATTATTTGGATCCCAATTGATTTTATACATGTCACCAATTTCGGCCCATAATGTTAATTTCAATATAGCAGGACCGGAAAATCCTTTGTGAGTTATTAACAAATCATCTTCGATATTTTTATTTTTAATATGAATCTTTACTGGCAGGGATATTCCAGAAAAGTTTTGGGTATTTTTTTCAAACAGAGGAACAAGAGCTGGCCTAAATTTTATGGTTTCCATATTAAAATGATTTGCCAGCCTGGCCGATAAATTTGATCCTCCAATCTTAGGCATTGGAGGCCCTCCACAGGCCACAATTAAATTATCTGTTGTGTAGACTTTATTTTTAATTTTTAAAATAAAAGAGCTATTTTCTTTTTTTATAAGATTTTCTGTGACGCTTGTTTCGTACATAAAGGATGTCTGGTTCTTAGATATTCTGTCCAATAACAATTGCAAAATGTCTTTTGATCTATTGTTACAAAATAATTGGCCGAGTTTTTTTTCATAAAAAGGAATATTGTTCTTAGAAACTAGGTCAATAAAATCATTTTGAGTATACGCCTTAAGAGCAGCTCTATAGAACGTTTTACTTTCTGATTGAAAGTCATTAAAAGTAATGTTTTTATTTGTGAAATTACAACGACCTCCACCGCTAATAATAATTTTCTTACCAGGTTTAGAGTTGCTTTCTATGATCAGGTTTTTTTTATTGTTTAATTCACCAGCTAGAAATAGACCAGCAGCACCAGCTCCAATTATAATATTATCAAAATGTAAGTTGTCTTTATGTTTAATCATCATATTCTTTTGAGGGCCGTGTAAGGACGTACATCAATACAAAGGCCAGAGTTACAGGTATTATTGTTTTTACAAGAACGTTATATTTAGTAAAACATATTATCCAAGTCATAACAGCTGTTATTGATATGAAGCATAATGTTTTTGCTTTGGTTTTAATTACTCCCTTTTCATTATAATTTTTAATAGAGTCCCCAAATTTAGGAAGCGAAATTAGCCAGTTGTACCATTTCTCGCTCGATTTAGAGAAAAGGAAAGCAGATAGCAAAAGAAATGGTGTTGTAGGTAGTAATGGAAGAAAGCTACCGATAATTCCTAATATTAGACTCAAAAAACCTAATGTTAAAAGTATTTTTTTTTTCATTTTTCCTTACGTAGTTTTTCTTTATTTTCTCGAAGCCATTTAATGATATCTCGAGATTCATGCATATGATTATTATCAATAAACAAACATGGTACAGTGAATCTTCCTGTTTCATTATATAGAAAATCTCTTTCGGAAAGATCATTGTGAATATCAGTTAGTTTACAATTTATATTTAATTTTCTTATTTCACTAAGAACTATCTGACAAAATGGGCAACTATCGAAGTAATATAGGTTTAGATTCATATATATTCCTTATTTTTATAAGTTTATTATTAAAAAAGGATAAGATTGTTAAGCATATTATTCGTTTTTACAGGTCTCTAAAGAGGTAATTCTATTGTAAATGTGGTGCCATTTTTTGGTGACGAATATACATCAATTTTACCACTATTTTCTTTAACAACTTCCTCGACAGCGGACATACCTATTCCTTGCCCAGATATTTCGGTTACTTTGTCGATAGTTGTAAGTTTTGGATTAAATATTAACCTAAGTATGTCCTCTCTAGACATCTTTGCCGTTGATATTCCAAGCTTTTCGGCTGAATTCTTGAGCTTATTTATATTAACACCTGATCCGTCATCTGAGATGTTTAAAGTAAAAGTATTTTTTAAGTGAGTGGCCTCAAGTGAAATTTGCCCCTCTGGGTCTTTGCCTAGCTGAATACGCTCATCCGGTTGTTCAATACCATGATCAATAGAGTTTCTAAAAAGATGAATGACTACATTAAAAACATCTTTAAATTTATCGTCAGGGATAGAGATTTCCCCACCAATAATTTGAAAAGGCTTTATTTTTTTTCCAAGTTTCTTGGCCAAATTGGATAAAAGAAGTTCGTAACCTTTAAAATAATAGTTTAATGGCACTGATTTAAATTGACGTTGAAATTGTTGAGCCAAGTCAGTGTTATGTTCATTCAATTTTTTGTGGAAAAAATCAATATCATCTTTTTTTACTTCTTTGGTCGGGGAATTTGTTAAAATGGCATCGCCTACAATGGGAGAGATTTCCTCACAAAAGCTTAAAACTATATCTTGGGTATGTTTTATTTTTTTAATAAATTCACTTTTTAAATCAGGTGGAAATGCATATTCAAAAGTTTCCTGAGCCTTATTTATACTTTGCTCTATTTTATGAATATAGGTGGTAATATCTTTAATCTCATAAAGACTACATATACCTTTAACAGAGTGAAGATGTCTGAGAAGGTCATTTCTTGGTTTTTGCTCATTGATTTTTTCAAGTAGATCAAATGCTAAATTTAAAAAATGTCTTGCTTCTTTAAAGCTTGTTACAAAGCTATCTTTATTCTTTATGATTTTAAGAATCATTGTTACGTAAGAGTTTTGACTATCAAGCTTCTTTTTTGAATCTACTTCATTGGTAATATCAGTTCCAACGAGAACTATGTTTGTTAATTCGCTTTTAGAGTTTTTTACGGGAAAATATTCTAAATTTATAATTAAATCTTTGTCTTTATTACGATCCTTAACGACTATTTCTTTTAAACTTAGACTTAAAGTATCTTTAAATGGTATTAGCCCTTGAAATGTTATTTGACACCAGTCTTGGAAGGTTTTCTGCTCAACGCTTGATAGAGGCAATAAATCAGTAATTGTCGTATTAACAGGCTCTTTACCAAAAAAATTCACTACAGTTTTAGTGTAAATGGGAAGGCAGTTTCCATTTATGTCAAACATAAGAAGTGCTTGTCCAATAGAGTTGGCCATTGTTTTTAGATACTGATTTGCTTTTCTAAGATCAGAGGTTCTTTTTTCTACTATTTTTTCAAGATTTTTATTGTAGATTTCTAATTTTTTTTTCGCTGCTTTCAATTGATCAATTAATTTTTCGTTTTCAGCTAATTCAGCATGGTATTTCCCATGTAAATTAACTTCCAAGGCCATATCCCTTAAGAATGTAATAACCTGGTTATCACCTAAATATTTACTAATTACTAAAACAGTTCCTTCAATATTGTCACTTGTTTTAAATTTTGTTTCAATTTGGGTATTGGTGTTGTTTTCGCTTAAGCTCTGAGCTTTATTGAGGAAGACTTTTGATTCTTTAAAGTGCAGGTATTCTTCAATAGGCGTTTTTTTTAACTTTCTAATTGTTGTTTGAAAAAGAATTTGAAAGGCATTATTTGCGTAAATTACCTGTTTGTCATAGCTAGTTATGATTACTGGGTCCAAGAATTCATCGAACAAATTTTCTATTTTATCCATATTAGTCTTGATGTTTCTCCCATGCGTATAGAAGCTTTTCTATAAATGATACTTCTTCCCATGGTTTTATGAGATAATTACTAGCTCCTTCCTTTATAGCATCAATCACTTCCTTGATACCATTTTCTGTTGTAACCATTAAAAATGGAACCTTTGAGTACTTTGGATTGGCACGAATCTCTATCAAAAAATCGTAACCAGTTCCATCAGGGAGGTTCCAATCAGAAATGATAAATTCGATCTTTTCATTTTTAATAATATCTTTAGCCTCAGCGAGCTTCTCGGCTTCAAATATTTGACCTGAAAAACCCATTTTTTTTAATTGGTTTACGACAGCTTCTCTCATGGTGAGAGTATCTTCTAGAACAAGAAATATTAACCCCTTGGGGATCAGAATTTTCTTTTTACTCATATTAATATTATAGATGAGACTCAAGAAATTAGAAGTAGAAAAATTTTCAACATATCATCATCTTAACTATTTTAAGAAATTTTTGTTTTTGCTCTAAGTGACATACATGGGCGGAGTCTTGAAGTTCGTAATTTTGAATGTAACTAGGACTATTTTCGGCTATTTCTTTGTATTTTATATCATTTTCACCGTAAATATAATTTATTGTATGTGAGCTTAGTTTTTCCAATTGGGAAGCTTCAAGGTAGGTCTGCTTCCCTGGACTAAAAATACTTAGCATTTTTTTATAGGTTTCAACTTGTTTAAATGAAGCTTGATTCAATTTATTATTAAAATCTTCACTTTTGGAATAGTTGCCAAATAGGTTTTGTCTGTACCAATTTTTTAGAAAATCTTTGTAATCTTCATCATTCTTAATATTGTCTAGAAGCTTAGAATCATAATTTTCTCGCCTTTTTCTCTCTTTTGGGCATTTTATACCAAGGTAGTTTGAGGAGATCATTGTAAGAGAGTTAAATATACTAGGAGATCGTCTTAATAAATGAAGTCCTATTCGTCCACCCATAGAATACCCAATGAGGTTAACGGGTTTATTGTTAGATACTTTTTTTATTTTTTGCATTATTTCGTCAATACCATCATTGAAGGTAAGAGCTTTTTTGCTAACCTCTAGTGAAACTGCTTTAGAGAAAGGAATCTTCTCTAATGCAAAGTTCCAATCTTCTGTGGTGCCAAATAGTCCGTGCAGAAAAATGGTCTTGTAGCTTTTTGAAAAATTTTTTAATTCTAGCTTTGAAGGCTTGATGCCTGTAATCTGTTTATTGTGAAGCGTAATTATCTTTTTTGGTCGAAACTCATTTTTCAGGTTTATATTGCACCAACTAAAAATGTTAGAATTAGTATTACTTGTAAATTTGCGAGGGTAGTGAAGAAGGTTATATCTTTGCCCCCATATTTCATCGTCTTCTAGATCTAAGTAAAAATCAGAAATATTAGGACACTTAGATATAAGATCCCTAACGGCTTCTAAAGAAACATTTTTTCCACCAGATATAAATATTTCATCAATCCTGGATTTAAAAAAAAGATTACCATTTTTAATTTCAACTAAATCAGATGTTATAAATGAACCATTAGATTTAATAAATTTATCGTTTAAAAAATAGCCGAGGTAGCATGTGTTTCCTGAGCATATTAACCTATCTTTTTTGATCTCTAGCTCCCTGAATCTCAAAGGCGCACCTAGGTGAAAACCTTTAATTAACTCATCTTTATTTAATGGATTTTTTACGAGATCTCTAATAGTAACAGTTGATGTCATCTCACTTAATCCATAAGTGATGGCAATAGGTAAGTTTTGTTTATTGCACTCTTGTAAGAGGCTGGGGTTTATCTTTCCTCCGCCAACTAAAGCATTTTTTAAATTTGGATACTTCGTGTGATTTTTTATTAGTGTTTGGAGTTGGGAATTGACTAAAGAGAGGTGAGTTATATTTGAAGGCCTATTGTTTTTTAGTGAGAATTTTTCAACCGATCCCCCCGAAAAAAAAGACCTGAAGAGTGGCATAAGGCCAGATAAGTGAGAAGTTGGCAGATTTAGTGCATAGATAGAGTTAGCGTCTAGTTTTAAAGTCTCTTTAACACCAAGATAATGATAAATAATATTTTCCAGTGTGATTACAGTGGCTTTTTTTTGATTTTTTGTGCCGGATGTGAAAAAAATCAAAGGATATAATAGTTCATTTTTCTTCCAGAAAAGAGGAATCTCATTGTCATTTGATAGCTTCATTTCATCGCATACTACAGGTATAAGTCCATCACCCCAGGCATTAAAAATTTGAATTAACTCACTCCCGTCTCCTGAGTTTTCAATATGGTGAAAGCGATGATTAACCTTTTCTTTTTTTTTATAAATATTTTTAAATTTTAAATAAATAGTTTTGTAGTCAATTGATTTTGAGTACATTTTCTTTTCATTTACTATGTTGAAATGTTGGATAAGATGACAAGGAACTAGGCGTTTAATAACTTCTAAGTAATCCAACAAGCACTCCAGCTATTTTTAAGTCTTCTTTTACAGATATTGGTTTATATTTCCTATTTGCAGCGATGAGCTTTATTTGTCCTTTTTCTTTTTTCATAATTTTTAAGGTTGCTTCATTATCTATGATCGCTGCAATTATTTCTCCTTGTTCAGCAGTTTTTCTTTGCTCGATTATAACAATATCTCCATCCATAATACCTTTTTCAATCATTGAGTCACCATTCACTTGAAGACAAAAGTTAGTCTTTCTAGGATTGTATAGGTGGGGAGGTACTTCAATTTCATCATTATGTTCAATTGCTTCAATAGGGATACCAGCGGCGATATTACCCATTATTGGCAAAGTGTTATTTGTCTTTTTATTGCTTTTGTTAAGCTGAATACCTCTTCGTGCATTCCATTCGTTGCTTATAAGTTGATGGTCTTGTAGATACCTTAGGTATCTTTGAACACTGCCAAAACTTTTAAACCCAAAATATTCTTTAATTTCTTTTTGGGTAGGGGATACACCTTCATCGTTGATGTATTTAACAATATAGTCGTAGATTTCTTTTTGTTTCTTGGTTAGCATAACACTAGTTTATGCGTAAGTTGTTTGTAAGTCAAGGGAGCTAGAATTGCTCCGCAAACTTTAATTTCAATTGATTTAGAATACCGCGATCATTTGCATTTAATCCCACTTTCGTAATTTTATTATATTTATTTTTTACACTAAGGTAATCATATAAGACAAAATCCTCTTTTGGTAACTTAGTTAAAATCTTAATAAGGGCAGTATTTTTGTAGTAATGGATTTTCTTAGGAATTATTTTTTTAAATTTTTTTATTATTTTTTCTTTATTTTTAAAAGAACATTCTAATTTAGTTATTTTTTCAATAGCCTTTTGTGTTAAAAGTATCTGCCTGTTTATAATAATACCTTTTTTAATATTCTTTTTTAACGAGAGTCCAAATTCTTTATTGTAAATTTTTCGTTCATTATTCGTTAGTTTTGAATCCTTTAAAGATATATTAACAAAAAGTGTACACTTCTTTTTAAATGCCAAACCAATAAAAAGAGAGTGAGCTTCTTTTCTGAAAAAAGTACTCCAGGAGGACTTCTCACTTTGATAAAAAGTCTGGTTTTTACTTTTTTCTTTTTCTTTTTTTAAATAATGTTTAATCCACTTCTTATTTATAATTCCAAAAAGACTTGCTTTTTTAATATTGTATATTTCTTTTTCTAAATAATTACTTTTATTATCAATTTCCGTTTTTTCTAGATTTATTTTTTTTGAGTCTAGTGTTTTTAAAATATAGCTTAGGTCATTGAAGTTTGGGTTGTCAGGAAGTGGACGTTCTTGAGAAAAATAATTCTTGCTTTGAATATTGCTATATAAATGGTTTTGGTCGAGTCCATAAAGTTCGGAGAAAAATCTTGATAATACTTCATTTGAAAAACCCGAAGATGTTTTTATAAATTTTCTTTTGTGCGTATTGTGAATAATTTTTTTTATAAAGTTATTTTTAATGAGGTTGGTTCTTAATGCTAGATTGTAAAAGCTCATTATATACTTAGGGCTTTCTATTCCAAGGATAAGGTCCTTTCCTTTGTAATATGATAATTCCATACGTAAAAATTTTTGCTTAGTTTTCTTTTTTAAGATCGAATCTATAATTGTATTGTATGATCTGTTTGAAGGTACCTGGTTTTCCGAATATAGCACTTTAATCTTCCAGAAACTAAATACAGATGTCCCTAAATTAAAATAGACACCAAGTCTTTTTCCTATTTGTAATTCTTCTAAAATAAATTTTTTATTTTCAATATAAACTATTTTTCTTTTAATCTTTATTATCGCTTTTGCAATTACAGGAGCACCTGGACCTATCTGAAAGGGCCCGTAATCATATTCTTTTTTCCTGAAATTTTTTGTTATTCTCTTGTTTCTAAATAAATATTTTAAGGCCTTAAATTCAGAGGAAAAGCCTTGGTTAGGGGCGTCCTTAGCTAATGTATTTTTAGAAAATCCAAGTGTGGAAATAATGACAATTAAATTTATTAATAAGAGACGGTTCATAAGTATTACTTATCTTTTGTTTTAAGGTTTTAAAATCCTTTTGAAAAAATAATGGTGTAAAATTTTCATAGTTAAAATCCATATGATTTCAATATATTAGATGACATTAAATGTAATTTTTATAAAGTTGACGCATTGACCTTGGAAAATATACACGTTGTTCAACGACAACAATGGCATCTTTTTATAAGCAGGAGGAAACATGAAACAATTATTTTTTGGATTTTTTGCATTAACCCTTTTTACTAGTGCGCCTTTACTTAAGGCAGATGTAATAGATGGTGACTTTGAAATTTCTCACTTCGAAATAACTGAGGTGCCGATAAACAAAAGCGATGAGATAGCTAGGAGCGAAAAGGATATTCTTGAGGAAATCGTATATGTAGTAGATACATTAATAGCTGTTGGTAAAAAAATCTACGAAGTAGTTGATGCTGGTAGACCTGTTGTAAATGCTAAATTTAATAATGTCAGTGTTTTGCCTCGTAGTGAAAGTGGTGAGGTTGTAAATCCTTTCTATGATATGGAAGGTTGGAGTCAACCTCTCCATAGAAAATATAAAATTGTATTCAAAAACCTTTATGGAATTGAGGTTGTTAGTTTTACTTACGGTGTATCCTTTCAGTATGGTGGAAAACATAATAGTTCAGGTGCATATATTCTTGGCGCCAATATTTATCCTGACCAATTAAATGTACTTTGGGGGTGGAATCTAGATGCGAGTGTTGAAACAGTTAGCATCTCAAATACTTCAAGCGCTCAAGATCCAGTAGCATCATTACAGCTTAAATTGGTTGGTAAGGTTACAACTCCAATTGTAGAAAATAGATTTAGTCATGTTTTTTATATGACCGGAAATGGCAAGTTAATGTCTAATAAGTAATTTTTTCAAAGGAGCCTTATTACTAAGGCTCCTTTTTTTTTGTCATAAACCTTAGTGTATCTAGACCTGGTAACTTCATCTTCTTATACTTTTTTCTTTTTGATAGTGAATATAAAAACTTTATAGCTAAAGGGCCATCAAAGGTTGAACTAAGGTTGTAAGTAATATTTTTTCTATCTAAATTTCTGGTAATATAATTTAATTCGTTGACCCCACCTATTAAAGAAAGTTTTATGACAACGTGTTTGATGTGAGTAGGGAAGTCTTTCCAGTTTTTATTTATAAAATAAGATAGAATATCTTCATCCATGGCCATTTTGTACGCCGTGTTTTTGGTGAAATTAATTTCTTCACATCTATTAATGAATGAGTCTTCTATGTATTCAACGGTAGTATGTGGAATATCTTTTAAAATTTTATTCATTTGACCAGAGGTACAAAGTTTATTTCCATCAATTCTTAGTCGTACTCCTTTCGTTTTGAGAATCTTTTTAATTATTTGATTTTCTTTGAGAGGATCTTGTCTACCTACTTTTATTTTTATAGTTGAATTCTTTGGAACCTGATTGTTCTTAGTTGGCCAAAGCAATGCTGATTCGAGCCTTTTAGGTACCATGTTTTTTTTGAAGTATGTTTGCATTGACTTACTGAATTTAACGCTTGGTAAGTTTTGTTCACCCTTTTTAAAGGATATAAATGATTGTTCCAGTGATTCTTTATGCATTCCCTCTAAGATTGTAATCTCTGTGACTTGTTTATTATTTTTTAAAACTTTTATAATAATTTTTGAATTTATTTGTTTGTTTATGATCTTAAAGGGGAAAGAGAAGTTATATGTATCATTAATATATTTTAGCACTTCATATCCTAGAACTAAGAAAAATAAAAAAGCACCAACTAAGGTTGGTAAAACTAATGAGTCCTAGCCCTTTGTTTAAATTTTCCCCATGTGGTGTTTTTAGCAAAAAAGTTATCGATGTAATTGATAAAATTAAAGGTAGAACTATTAACTCTAAAGATAATTCATGGAGAATCATGCCATTAATAGTTCCAATCATAATTAGAAGTATCGTCAGATATTTTGATTTTTTTTCACCAATAAATATGGCCAAAGTTTTTTTCTTTGTTTTTTTGTCTGAATAAATATCTCTATAGTTGTTTAAGGACATAAGGGCAGCAGAGAAAAAGCCGGGCATACAAGCCGAATACCATAAATCTAAGTTTATTGTCTGGCTTTGAATAAAATAAACTCCAACAACGGCCACAACCCCAAAGAATATAAATGCTAAAAACTCGCCAAGCGCATAGTATGCCAATGGAAAAGGCCCTCCAGTGTAAGCATAAGCAACAACAATAGATAATAATCCGATAAAAAATATCTCAATACCAGATTTGTAGCTTATGTAGGAACCAATAAAAAAGGCAGTGGTAAATATAGAGTATGTTACTTGTTTTAACTTTTTATAAGAAATATCCCCTGAGGACATTGATCTTTTAGGCCCTATTCGATCTTTTGTATCAATACCTCGAATACCATCATAAAGGTCATTTGCTATATTTGAACCAATTTGCAGAAGTACTACGCAAATAAGAGTTAAAACAAATAAAGAATTATCTATGTTTATACTGTTTTTTGAAAGGTGAGAGTATGCGAGTAGAACTGGTGCCAGCCCAGTAAGCAAAGTTTTTGGTCTTGATAACAGTAGCCATTTTTTCATTAGTTACTCAGGGTTCTAAGTTCTTTAAATAACCTTATATTATTATCATCATTAACGAAGCATTCGATGATAGTTGTTTCTTTTATTTTATCCAGGTTATTGATTATATCAAGGTATGAGTTTTTACTTTCAATCTTTTTATAATTGAGGTTAAAGGCTTTTAATATTGATCCAAAGTTTACGTCGTGATCTGTTGTCATATATTTTTTGTAATCTGAATCTATTTTTATTGGAATACTGTTAAATATCCCTCCACATCTATTATTGAGAAGAAAATATATTACAACTTGGTTTTGTTTTTTTAATTCATGTAGTGAATTTAAATCGTGCAAAAAAGAAATATCTCCATTAAAAACGATAACAGGTTTGTTTAGTGCTTTTGCTACACCCCTGGACATCATTGTAAAGCCTTCTATGCCTGAGACCCCCCTGTTTGTGATAATACTGTGCTTTGGGAGTTTACGGTCTGGTATGTAGTAGTCAAAAGTTCTAACTATCGTTGAGTTTCCTAAAATTACTGTTTTTGGGTCTTTAACGATGTCCAAAAAATTTTTAGATATAAAAGGAAAAGTGAACTCTGAATTCTCAATTATTTTTCTCTTTCTATTTGATAAAGTATCCCAATTTTTAAAATTAAATTTTTCTGGCGCTTTATAAGTTTTTATCGTTTTGAATAAATTATTTTTTAAAGAACATTTTTTTTCATTTACTTCAATGCAAATTTCTTGGTTGTTGTTTATCTTTTCTTGGTAAATTTTAAGGTTTTTTGATCCTTTCAATTTTAGAAAATGTTTAGAAATAAGATATTGTCCGAACTTAATAATCAAGTCTGGTGGGTTGTCGGAGTAGTACTTTTGTATTTCGGGGTGATCAAAACTAGGCACAAGGTTTTCGACGGCAGTCAATTCACCTTTTAAATTAGATGTAATATCTAACATAATAGGTATATTTGAGTCTTTTAGGATTTGAAACTCAGCGATTGTATATGACCCACTAGCAACAATAATCAGTGGGTTTTTTGAAAGTTTTAGGTCCTCCAAAAGCTCGGGGATAATTTTCGTCGGATTATCTATTTCCTTTTTTTCTAATTTTATATCTTCTAAATTTTTTTTAATTCCTTCCTCAGAATCGTCGATAGGTTCACTGAAATGAATATTAATTTGATTAGGCCCATTACTTGACTGAAGTTTATTAAAAAATTGAACTATTTCCGAATATTTATTTTTATCGATATCAAGATCGATGGTTAATTGGTTTTCGAGAAATGGTTTTAATGGCAAAGTTTGATCTGTTGTTTGATTTGAATTGTTTTGAATAAGTTTTTTTGGCCGATCAGCAGTTATAAGTAAGATAGGTGTATTTGTTTTTTTTGCCTCCGCTAAAGCGGGTAGATAGTTAAGTACTGCAGTTCCACTGGTGCATATGAGAATAGATTTTGTCTTATTAGCTTTATAGAGACCAAGGGCAAAATAGCCGGCTGCTCTCTCATCTATACAACTAGTTATGCTTAGGTTTAGCTTTGATGCTGCTTTTATTAAAGGGGCACATCTAAGCCCTGGTGAAATTACAGCATGTTTAACTCCAAGCTCCTGGCAAATCTCAATTATCTTTAACGCTTTGTATTGGGAGTTATTAAGTGGTTTTGTCATTATTAAGTTTTGTTAAGAAGTTTTTCATTTTATTTGTTGTTTCATTCCATTCTTTGGTGTCTATTGAGTCTTTTAGGATTCCCGCTCCAGCCTGAATTTTGATGGATCCATTTTTCGCGTACTCAAATGACCTAATGGCGACTAAAAAATCAGATTTATTATTTATAAAGTCTATATATCCAGATGGGCCAGCATAAAAGCCTCTTTTTTGTTTTTCTGTTTTTAATATAATGTCCTTGGATTCCTTTTGTAAATTTCCACCGACGGCAGGTGTCGGGTGGAGATTTTTTACCAAGGTTTTGTCACTTAGGCCTTCGCTGAGGCAAAAAGAATATTGAGTAAAAAGATGTTGAATATATTTTAATTTAAGTGGTTGTAGCGTTGATTTTTTAAGAAGTCTTAGGTTTAACTTGTCTGCTGTACTTTCTATAAATTCGCAAACGGCAAGGTGTTCTTTTATTTCCTTTTGATCATTTTTTAACTTATCAAATTCTTCTTGGTCTTCTTTGTCTGAGTTACCTCTCGAGGTTGTTCCGGCAATTGCATCAACCTTAATATTATTTTTGTCTCTTTTGTATAGTGACTCTGGTGATATTGAATAGAATAATTTGTCTTCTGTATTTAAAATATATTCATATGAGTTATTCATATTAGGAACTTCAAGAGTTTTTAAGACATTTTTCCAGTGTGTTGAATTTGTATTAAGTTTTATGGATCTAGATAAAACTACTTTAAAAAGTTTGTCGGTAAATGCATTTTTTATATCTGAAATATCTTTTTTCCACTTTTCGAGATCCGGAGAGTAGATCTTATTTGAAACGGTGAAATTCTTTGGAAAAAACGAGGAACTAAAAACCTCTAAAAGGTCATTATCATCAAATTTATTTTTTAATAAGATGATTTCAGACTCTTTCGTTTTTTTTATTAAAAGTATGGGAGAAAACAAGGTGCAAGTATCATTAAAATCAAAGTTCATTGACCCAAATAAGTAGTCGGTAATTGTATTGATTGAGTCGACGGATGAAGCCTCTTTATCAATGCCGACAGCAAGAAACTCGTCATTGTTTTCTTTCCCGCGGAAATAACAAAAAGTGGTGTCATTTATAAAATAAATGAGTTTTCTAATGGATATGTCAGAATTTTTTAATACTCTCTTTGCTTGGAGCAAAATAAGAAAATCATTTATGTCCCCTTTATTTTGTTGCAACATAAATACAAGCTATTCCAAAGGTTAAAGGATGCATGTTAACTTTTTTGAATCCATTTTCTAAAAAATGGTCGGCAAATTCTTGTCCGTAAGGGAAGTCTTCTACTGTTTGGTTTAAATATGTGTAAGCATTTTTATGTCCAGATATTAAATTTCCTATAAAAGGTAAGACGTGGCGAAAATAAAACAAGTAAAACTTTCTTATTAGGTAATTCTCTGGAAGAGAGAATTCCATTATAATTGCCTTTCCTCCTGGCCTTAAGACACGGTGCATGTTTTTCATGGATTCTTGAAAGTCAGGGAAGTTTCTTATTCCGAAAGTCACGGTGATTAGGTCTTGAGACTGGTCCTCAAATGGAATAGAGACGCCGTCACCTATTTTTAATTCGCACTTATCCGATAGGGATTGTTTTTTGATTTTTTCGTTACCAATGGAGATCATTTCTTGAGATAGGTCAATTCCTTCAACCTTTTTTATGTGATCTGACTGTGCCAGTAAAATCGCCATGTCACCTGTTCCTGTGGCCATATCGAGTGCATTATCGACTTTTGTTTTATTTAAAAGTCTTATTATTTTTTTTCGCCAAAGCCTGTCTATACCAAGTGACAAAAGAATATTTAAGAAATCATAGGTTTCTGCGATTTGATCAAATAATTTGTAACTATAAGTTTTATTTTTTGGGCCTATTTCACTCATTTTCTACTTCCTGATTTATTTTATTCTGCCATATATTTTCTAAAATGTTTTTAGAATATTGCTTTGTATAATACTTGTAGATTACATACTTTATTTACAACTATTATATTGGGTGTTAATTTTTGTCTATGAATTCTACTAAAAAGATGTCTGATTCCAATAAGTTAATTGAAAAAATTACAGGGCACTTTTCTGAAAAATCCTTTCAACTCCCTTCAGTGATAGGTCAGACAGCTGTTCGAGATGCCTTAAACAAATCAGTTCTAAATGGTGGTAAAAGAATAAGGCCATACCTTACATTATTATTTTCGGGTCTTGCTGGTATTAAAGATAATGGTTTAAAAGACTGCTTGTCAGAGTCAATCGAGTTTGTTCATGCAGCTAGCCTTGCTCATGATGATGTAATTGATAACGCCAGTAAAAGAAGAGGAAACCCTTCGATAAATATCTTGATTGGAAACAAGAAATCAATACTTGCTGGAGATTTCCTACTTGCCGAAGTCATAAATAAACTCTGTGGTTTCAATAATATGGAGGTTCTCTCTGTTATGGCCCAGACCATTAAGGACCTATCCCTGGGTGAGTGGCTACAATATGAATTACTTACAAGTAGAGCTTATAAAGAAGACTCATTTGAAAGAATTAGCCTATTAAAAACATCTTCAGTTTTAAAGTGGTGTGTGGTCGCTCCATTAATTGCAACCAAACAAAGTAGAGAGCTCATTGAACTAGGGGAAGAGTTTGGAAATAATCTCGGCCTAAGTTTTCAGTATTCTGACGATATTCTCGATTTTAAAGGTACCTCCAAAAAAGATGTTAATCTTGATTTAAAAAATAACCAATTAAATATGGTTACTTATTTATATCTAAAAAATAAAAACTACCTTGACCGATATACTTCGGGTGAGAACCTTTTAGATTTAGTAAATTTCGAGGAAATTCAACCTTTTGTTGATGAGGTTGAAAGAAGCGTGTTGAAGCATATTGATATATCTAGACAAGTTTTTTCAAAAATTTGTTCTGAATTAAATACAAGTGCTATTTCGCAAGAAAAAATAGCTATTAACTTGCTTTTATCCCAACTAGAAAAAAGAATCCTATAGTTCTAATTAGAAAAATGATTTGTAATCTTTTTGGCAAGCTGACTCTATTTCCTCTACTGTTTTTGGTATGTCCTTAGTCAAAACTTCATGTCCATTTTGAGTAATTAAAATGTCATCCTCTATTCTTATGCCAATTCCTCTGTATTTTTCAGGTACACTCATATTTTCTTTATCAAAATAAAGTCCAGGCTCGACTGTGAAGTACATATTAGGCTTTAGGGTGATAGTTCCATTTTTATCGTTCGTATAAGGGCATTGATCATGTACATCCATACCAAGCCAATGGCCTGTGCCATGTGGATAAAATTTTCTGTGCCCTTCGTTTTGGAAATTTTCCTCAACGGAGCCACTAAGAATCCCAACCTGAATAAGCCCTTTTATTAATTCTTTACTAGCAGTTTCATGTAAATCTCCAAGAGTTTTCCCTGGTCTTGCTTCAGATATAGTTTTAAGTTGGGAGTTAAGGACGATTTGATATATTTCTTTTTGTTCATTAGTGAATTTACCGTTTACGGGAAATGTCCTTGTAACATCACATGCATAAAGGTTTTTTTCAGCTCCGGCGTCTATGAGTATTAAATCACCATTCTTTAGCTCTGTATCATTTTCTATGTAATGAAGAATATTGGCATTATTACCTGATGCGACAATTGAGCCATATGCTTCTCCGCTACCACCATTTTTCCTGAAAAAATAGTGAAGGCATCCTTCAATATCACGCTCATTTATCCCAGGTGCTGCTTTTGACATACATGCTTTATGGGCCAATGTTGTGATACTGGCCGCTTTCTTAATATCTTTTATCTCTTCTTCCTCTTTGATTAACCTCATTTGTTCAATAAAATGGTCAATATGAGTGACTTGGGTTGGAACATAAGTAGTCTTTCTTCTTCTTGTCCAAAGCTCATTTGTAACTTTATAAATTTTCTTTGTAATAGAATTGTCATGAAAAGCTGATAGATATAGGTTTTTAGATCCAAGAATTAATTCTTCTAAGTCGCCTTCAAAATCTTCAATGTCTTTTGCTTCATCAACTCCTAGGACTTTAGGGGCAAAGTCTTTTCCTAACCTAATACCAGTCCACAGCTCCATTTGTGGATCCTTCTTACTTAAGTACAATCTTGTTTTACTTTGCTCTCCATTTTTATTTATTATCACTAGCACTGAGTTTGGTTCTTTAAACCCTGATAGGTAATAAAAATTACTATTTTGTCTAAAGCTATACTCTGTATCATTGCTTCGCTGTTTTAGTGATCCGGATGGGATTATTGCGATTCCATTGGTAATACATTTTGTGAGTTTCTCTCGTCTTTTGCCAAAAGTTTCTTTATTGATTGAAAATCTGTTTGGTACCTGCATATATATTCCTATCTTTGAAGTAGATTTATAGTTCTTTCTTTACCAATTGTTCTTAAAAAACCTGCTAATTTTGGGCCTTTTATTTTGCCAATAATAGCTTGGTATACTTTTGGAAAAATATCTCCTGGTGTCAGACCTTCTATGGAGTGCATTATTTCATAAAGCTTTTCGTGAAGATCTTTATCCGTTTTGTATTGAGCCCAATTAACTTTTAAATCCTCAGTAAGTGTATTAAAAAATTGAAGTTGGTTTTGATCGAGTTCTAACTTTTGAGGTTCGTTGTGAACCGAAAACTTAAAGTCTTCTGGTGCATAGTTTTTGAGCCAATTTTGAGCACATTTTGACCTGTTCTCCAATCTCCTTACGTCCCAGTCACTTATTATTTGTTCGGAGTAATGTTTTTTTGCCTTATTTAAGTCCCCGTCATTGATTTGAATAATGTTACATAAATGTCTGAAACTTGGTTGTATTGGGCATTTATCTGAAGGTTCTATAATTTGAGATAGTTCATAAACTCGCTTTGCCATTGCTGCTTTTTTTTCGTTTCCTTGCTCTACACCAAAGGAAAGTCTCTCCGCTTTATCAAAGTCTTCATAGACTTTTAGAACATCAAGATCGAAGCTTACGGAAAAGTCTATATTCGTTTTATAACTGGCAAAAATATATCTTAATATTTCTGGCTCATATACTTCAAGTACATCGTTAACTGTCACTACCTCACCGGATGAGCTGCTCATCTTGCCGGATCCGCCCTTTATGGAGACAAAATCATATTGAAGGTAAATTGGTGGTTTTCCACCATATATTTCCTTGACCAATTCTTTACCGGTAGAAAAACTTCCTCCTTGGGAGCTATGATCTTTTCCTCCTGGCTCAAAGTCTACATTTTCGTATACCCATCTCATTGGCCAATCCAATCGCCAGGGAAGTTTGACACGTTTTGATGTTTCCAGGTCTTCATTGCCTTCAAAGCCACAATTTTCACATTCATAATTTAATGAGTCCTCACCATTAAACTGAACCAATTTCATTTTATCAGTATTGCACTTTTCACAATATAAGCTTACTGGCAGCCAATCAGGGGGAAGTGGTGTCGATCGATGAACATTGAGAATTTCTTTGATTTTATTAGTATTTTTTAGGGTTTTTATGATGTTTTCATTGTAGTCACCAGATTTATACTTTTTTGCTTGGTAAATTGGCTCGACAGCAATTCCTACTTTTTGTAATTGAGATTCATAATTTTTCTCATGATGAGCCGCGTAACTTTCCTCTTTCTCATATGGGTCGGGAGTATCAACAATTGGCTGAAACATGTAGTTTTTTAATAAATCTTGTTTTGGCATGTTCGCAGGTATTTTTCGGAAAGTGTCGTAATCATCCCAAGAAAAGATAAATCTAACATTTTTACCTCTATTTCTAAGCGCCCTTGCTACGAGATCAACGGTTATTGTCTCTCTGAAGTTTCCAAAGTGGACCACGCCACTTGGTGTTATTCCACTGGCCAATGTGTAAGTTTCTTTTTCACCGTTTTGTCTAATTATTCTATCTGCGGCGAAATCGGCCCAATGTATCAATTTATTTTGTTGGTTCGAAGGTTTGTCTTGAGACATAGTTTCCTCTGATGTAATTTAATATAAATTTCATGAGATTTTTATCATCCTTAGTTTAGATAATAAAGAGGCATTAACATGTTTATTTCTTTTCAAATTAAGATAAGGTTTTTCAAAGCAAAAAAATGGGTTTTTTACTAAAAATTTTATTTATATATTTTTTAATTAAGTTTATTTGGTCTATTTCCAAAGGTACTCTTTTGAAAAAGTTACAAGCCTTGATTGCTAACTTAATTCAAAAAAAAATGAGAGAAAACGCGGACGTATTTTCGGAGGATGATTTTTCTTCCTCAAATAATAGAGCAAATGGTAAAACTAAAATGAAAAATCAACGAAGTAGTGATACCTTCGAGGCTGAATATAAAGTTTTAAAAAAATGAGAAATAATGTCAAAAAATGAAAAAATTTTAGTTGTAGAAGACGAAGATGATATACGAGATTTAATTCATTTCACTTTGTTTAAAGAAAAATTTGACATTGAAATATCTGGAGGGGGGTTTGATGCCATTGAGAAGTTCAAAAAGTTTAATCCTGATCTCGTATTATTAGATATAATGATGCCCGAATTATCTGGACCTGAATTACTAAAAAAATTTCATGAGATAAAGCCTGATATTTCTTGTATTTTTGTTACGGCAAAAGGAGAAGAAGTTGATGAGGTTAAAGGCTTTGACCTAGGGGCCGATGACTATATTATAAAGCCTTTTAGCCCAAAACTTTTAACGGCAAGAGTAAAAGCAATCCTAAAAAGAAAAAAAAGCGGCAAGAAGGGCGACGGTATTTTAAAATATAAAGATATGGAGTTAGACTTAACTTCTAGAAAATTTTACCTTAGTGCAAAAGAGGTTCCTCTTACATTTTCAGAGTTTGAAATATTAAACCTTCTTATTAACAACCCTGAAGTTGCTTTTAGTCGGTCAGAAATTGTGGATTTAATTCGTGGTGAAAATCATGCCATTAGTGACCGGTCTGTTGATGTTCAATTTGTCGGGATCCGAAGAAAGTTAGGTTCCAGTGGAGAGTGTATTGAGACTGTTCGAGGCATAGGTTACAGGCTAAAAAAATGATAAGTGATAAATTTTTATCTCAATTTAACGATTTCTTGCCTTATGGTGTAATTCTCATCTCAGAGGACTTAAAAGTCTTATATCATAACAAAAAAGCAAAAGAGCTTCTTTTTATAAAATCAGACATTGATAACGAAGAGTTCTTCGATAGTTTTAATAAATTTCCCAATCTGTTACTTTTTATTGAAGATGCTTTTTCTGGGAAGAAAAACTTCTCCCGTGAATTTAACTTGTCTGAAGATAATATAGTTCAAGTTGATGGTATTTTCTTAGATGACAATCAAAGTTTAAACTCATTAGACAATATAAAAATTAACGGCGCGTTGATTTTATGTGTTTATCCTGTAAGTCACTTTAAACGTTCAGAGAAAAATCAACGACAGTTTGTTGCCAATGTTAGTCATGAATTAAAGACTCCGTTAACATCGATCTTGGGATACATTGAAACATTGCTTGATGATGATAATATTGAAATTGAAACTAAAAACAAGTTTTTAAAAATTATTCAAAGACAGTCACAAAGATTGGCGACAATCGTGAGTGATTTATTAACTTTGAGCCAGCTTGATAAGGAAGAGGTCACTGACACAATTAATGATCTAAAAAACTCTAATATAGTTGATGTTATAATTAACAGTATCGACTCGATGGCCTTTAAAGCTGAAGCAAAAAATATAAATTTAGTTTTTCATGGACATGAACAAATTCTTCTTCCTTTTGAACCAGGTCTAATGGAACAAGCATTAATAAATCTAATAGATAATGCTATTAAATTCACGCCAAATGATGGAACAGTTGAGGTTAAGTTAAAATTATTTAAAAAATATATGGAAATCAATGTTATTGATGAAGGCCCAGGAATTCCTGAAAAGTATCATACAAGGATATTCGAAAGATTCTTTAGTGTTGATAAGGGAAGAAGTAGAAAACTTGGTGGGAGTGGTTTGGGACTTTCTATTGTTAAGCATATTGTTCTTAATCATAAAGGTGAGATCTTTATAAACACTAATCTAAATAGTAACGGAAGCACTTTTACTATACATCTTCCATTGGAATAAAAGGGGTCAACATGACATTAAGCGGAGAGTATCAAGCAAGATTAACGAAGATTATGGACGACTACAGAAAGTCAAGACCAGGGTCCCTACAAAGTGTTCTAGAAGAGGTCTGTGAGGCCATAAGGTATGGAGAGATTATTGACGCTTATCAAGCAAGATACTTACGTGACGCTTTATACTCATCAGAGGAATTGAAAGCGAATAATAAGGATATTGTTGAATTAATTGAGAGTAAATTCTTTAATTAAATCTAAATAAAATTTTTCAATGGAAAAATTTTTACTAAATTCCCAAAAGTTCTTTATATTCTTTTTCAGTAAGGATGTTTTGCTGAATCGCCTTTTGGAGAATAGTGATGTTTTTGTAAAAAACGTCCCTATCATTTGCATCTACAAGTGATACATCAAGATGATTTTGTCCATTTATATTTGACTCTTTAACGTATTTTTTAAGTTCTAATATGTGATTAATGACATCGTTTTTTTTCATAAATTGTTCAGTATCACCATTTGTCATTAAATCTCCTTAATTTATTTTATTGGTTGATTTCTTTTCATTATGAGAATTATTAAATAACATTAATTTCTTATCTTGAATATATAAAGGGATTTTTTATGACTAAAGTTAATTCAGCTCTTTTTCTGTTATGCGTATTTATTAGTAGTAATAGTAAAGCATCTGGACCTGTCGGGAGTAGTGAAAGCTTCCTCGACACAGTTAATAACCTTTTTGGTAGTATAGTAAGTGGTTATGCCCCTGTCTTATTTTATGAACTACCATTTATAAAGTTACCGATGATTCTTTTTGTTATGGTTTCAGGTGGGATATTTTTTACATTTAAATATGGGTTCATCAATATTCGTCTCTTTAAGCACTCTATAGATGTTATTAAGGGTAAGTATGATAACCCTGATGATGAAGGTGAGATTTCTCATTTTCAAGCACTTACTTCAGCGCTTAGTGCAACTGTTGGGCTTGGTAATATTGCAGGTGTGGCCGTGGCCATTCAGCTAGGTGGGCCAGGAGCAATTTTCTGGTTGTGGTTGGTTGCTTTCTTTGGAATGAGTATGAAGTTTACTTCATGTAGCTTTGCTCAGTATTATAGACGTGTAAGCCCTGATGGTAGTGTATTAGGTGGACCCATGGTCTATCTTGAAGAAGCTTTTAAAGAGAAATTTAACCTTGTTTTTATTGGTAAATTTTTAGGTATATTTTATGCTGTAATGACAATTATGGCCTCATTTGGAGGAGGGAACTTATTTCAAGGTAATCAGACTTTTGAGCTTCTTGCTAGTGAATTTCCTAGTGTCGCAGATAAGCCTGTTTTGGTTGGAGTCATTTTAGCAGTTTTCTCTGGAATGGTTCTTTTAGGAGGAATTAAAAGAATAGGTGAAGTTACATCTAAACTAGTTCCGGCCATGTGCTTATTTTATGTTGGCTCATGTCTTGCCATCATTTTAGGTAACCTTTCGGAGGTTCCTTCCTTAATTGGTTCGATTTTTACACAAGCATTTAGTCCTGCGGCCATTTATAGTGGGGGTCTTATTGGAGTAATTATTCAAGGTGTTAAAAGGGCCAGTTTTTCAAATGAATCTGGTCTTGGTTCAGCGGCAATAGCGCATGCAGCAGCGAAAACAAAAGAGCCTATAAGAGAGGGGATTGTTGCAATGATTGGCCCTTTTATCGATACCATAGTTGTTTGTACCATGACTTCGTTGGCCATTCTTATTACTGGGGCACACCTAGATAAATCTGTCGCAGGGAAAGGAGCCCAAATTACTTCTTTAGCTTTTTCAAGTTTAGGTGAAGTGATGCCTCTGTTGCTTTTAATGGCCACTATTATTTTTGCATATTCTACTATTATTAGTTGGAGCTACTACGGTGAAAAATCAACTGAATATTTGTTTGGTAAAAAGATGATTTTACCGTATCGAGTTATTTATTGTTTAGTTATTGTATTAGGACCTGTCTTAAAGTTAGGTCATGTAATAGATTTTTCTGACTTAATGTTATTGTCGATGGCATTTCCTAATATTCTAGGAATGATTGCTTTATCTCCAATGGTCAAAGAAAAGCTTGATGATTATGTAAAGCGATATAAGTCCGGCGAGATGCCTGTTTACAAATAGAGTTAAAACTCTAGTAGGGCCAATATAATTATTGGCCCTACTTTTAATAACCTTCCCAAAGCCTTGCTTCTTTTATTACTTCATCAATATTCATATTATTTTGATTCAAAAGAACCTCTAATAGCCTGCTTACTTCATTTATTTCTTTGAAATTTAAAATACCGTCTTTATTTAAGCTAACCTTTAATCTTTCATCTTCATGAATCCTTTCAATTACTTTGGTGTATAAAACATCGAGAATGATTTGAACCCTTGGTGTTTTTACACCGTAACTTAATGAAAGACTTAGTTCGTCTGATACAGCGTGATGTGCAAGTCCAGGGGGAATATATAGAAATTCATCAAGACCTATAGTAAAAGTTGTATTTGATTTAAAATTTCTCAGGATTTTAAGATCATCATGTGGAATTAGACGGTTATTAAACTCTTCTACGCTATTGATTTTGCTTTCTAATGACCAAGTTTTTTTACCACTTATAGGTATGATAAACACACTATATTGATCAATATGAGGCCCAGTTGATCCATTTGGGCCACAGATAACGCCCATTATGTCTTCCCTTAAATCTTCAGGGATAAAATTAAATTTATCTTTTATAACGTTTAAATCAGGTAAATATTGTTCAAGGTTTTGAACCATTATCGACCAAGGAATATTTGGAGATAAACTTGTTAACTCCTCTTCATTAAATGGTCCTTGAGTATATTCGAGATTATGTAAATTATTATCTGGGATTTTTATTAGCCTGCTTATACTTTCTTCTTCTAAGGTGATTGAGGAAATTTCATTTAAGTCTAAGTCAAAGTTCCAGTTATCTGGCCTTCTATATAATTGTGCCTTTTTATTCCAAATATTTTTAATAAAGTGGGACTTTTCAAAGTCTATTGATTGGTTCATAAGTTACCTTTTAATAATCTTGGGAGTTTTTACATGAATAAATCCATATTGACGAACCTTGTGTGTGCTATGGGGATTATTATATCTTTTATTCTCGGCGAGCCTGGCCATATTTTATTTGAGGGTTCCTTGTTTGGCCTGTCCGGTGCAATGACTAATTGGCTTGCAATTCATATGTTATTTGAAAAAGTTCCAGGGCTCTACGGCTCAGGTATTATTCCTTTAAAATTTAACGAGTTTAAAAAAGGGATCAAAGAGTTGATCATGGGTCAATTTTTTACATCAGAAAATATTAACTCTAGTTTAGGAACCTCTAATGAATCAATTTTGAGTGAACAAAACAAATCCCTTGTGTTTGATGGTATTGTTAATTCTGTAATGAAAAGTGAGCTTGGAGGAATGTTGGCGATGTTTGGTGGCAAAGTCGCTTTAGAGTCTATTCGCCCTCATTTTTATGTTGAGTTGGATAGTATTTCCAATGAACTTAAAAAGAAAATGGTAAAGAATTTAGTTTCGATAGAACATATTGAAATGGTCGTTGATAATAAATTAAGTGAACTTACTCCAGAGAAAGTTAAAGAAATTATTGAAAATATGATAAAAACTCACCTTGGCTGGCTGGTTGTTTGGGGCGGCGTTTTTGGTTTTTTGATAGGGGTTTTTAAAAGCCTATTCTTTTAAACTTTTAAAACTATAGTCTCCTAAAAAGACGGGCACTCGCTGGTGAATACTGGTTGGTAGTATCTCTAAAATACTTTGCGTTATACTTGAAAATTCTATTCCACCAGCCTGTTCAAAAAGGTAGGCCATTGGAGAAGCTTCATATAGGAGTCTTAATTTTCCGCTCGGATTATCATCATCTGATGGATACATAAATACTCCACCTTTAAGTAGAGTCCGGTGAACATCTGCAACCATTGATCCTACATATCTTGCTTTAAAATTATTTGATTTAAAATTTTCTATTTCTTTTTTTATATCATCATTCCATTTATTGAAATTTCCTTCATTAACACTATAAATATTATTTTTTTTATCAAGTTTTATACTAGGGTGAGAGAGTAAGAAAAGTCCCATCATTGGGTCAAGTGTAAAACCATTTACACCATTTCCTGTTGAGTAAACAAACATAGTTGATGTTCCATAAATAATATAACCGGCCGCAATTTGATTTTTTCCTGCTTGTAGAAAATCTTTTTCGTCACCACGTACCTTCTTGTGGATTGAAAATATTGTTCCAATAGAGATGTTAACATCTATATTAGAACTACCGTCGAGTGGATCAAAACAAATAATATAATGTCCGTTTTTTCCTTCTTCCGGGTAGATTGGTTGTTCATTTTCTTCAGATGCTAAAGCATAAAATTGTCCACTTCCAGATAGGTGTTGAATAAGAAGCCTATTTGCAATGATATCTAATTTTTGAACTTCTTCATTATGGCCATTGATTGTACCATGGCGCCCAATGATGTCCTCTAGCCCTGCTCGTCTCACATGCGAAGAAATTATTTTTGAAGCTGAGCTTAAAGCCTCAAGTCCAAGAGAGAGTGAACCAGTTGCATTTGCATGCTTTCTTTCTTCGTGTAATATAAATCTTCCTAAATCAATACCCTTTTTCATATTTATTATTCTTCCATTAAAACTAAATCTTACAAGCCAGAAAAAACGATCAGTTTTAAATGTTGTCAATAAAAATTATTGTAATGTCCTTTATGACAAATATTCAATTAGAGTCATGAAAAAGCCGATAAATATTTTCTGAAGGGGACTTTATGGGAAAGGTTATTTCTGTTGCTCATTTAAAAGATAAACAACTAGAGAAAATTAAAAAATTAGAAAAAAAATTAAATATTTGTATTATTGCATATGATGTTAGGGAGGCACCCATATATAGTAATTTGTCTGAAGATGACCTCAAGGAAATAAAAGAAATAGAGAATTTATTGGGTATAAGTTTAATCGCCTATGAATTAAAAAATAAGAAAGAGGTTGCTTAGAAGTGTATGAATTTAAGTCATTTCTAGATTACATAAACGAGGTTTTATTTAATCTTGTTCACTTTAATCACAATAAAGATTTAAAAGGTGATGTATTAATCAATCAGGTTTATTATACAGGTGTTCAGGCCATGTGGTATGTTGTTTTCTTCAGCGTAATATTCTCATTTTTAAGTTCTTTTATCTTTTTCAAATTTTTATCGGTTGGGGACCTTAATTTACTTGGAGAAACTATTGTTATTCTCGCAATTAGAGATTTTTCACCAATCCTTGTTAGCTTAGTGCTTCTTCTCCGCTCAGGGACGGCCATTACAAGCGAGATTGGTGCGATGAAATGTGATCGAGAGATCTCTCACATTTTAACACTTGGAATATCTCCGATAAGTTATCTAATATCACCTCGGATAATAGGTTTAATGTTATGTAGTGTTTTTCTTAGTGTATATTTTGCTTTATTTTTTATTTTGTTTTCTACTGGATTTTCCTATCTTTTTTCTAATATTCCACCATTTGAAATTTTTCAGCTTGTTCATTCCAAAGTTGATTGGGTTGATTACTTAATAATATTATTAAAAAGTTTATCAGGGGGTCTATTAATTGGATTGATATGTTGTTTTCGTGGCCTACAATGTTTGGAAACAATCACTGAAATACCGCAACAAAATATATACGCTGTAAGATACTCACTAATATCCATTTTTTTATTTCATTTGATCTTTTTATTCATAGAGGCTTTAAATTCGGGGCTTCTTAGGTATTTGAAATATGCTTAATATTAATAAAATTAAATTATTTTCTAATAGTGATTTGTTGGTTTCATTTACAGTAAGCCTCGGTAATGGTTTGCATGTTGATGGTATTGCGGGGTCAGGAAAAACTAAATTATTTAAAATTTGTACTGGAATACTACGGCCTATTTCTGGGGATGTTATTTATAATAATGTAAGTATTTATAATAGTGATTTTATAGATCTTAGTCTTACTAGAAAAATGATTGGAGCTATTTTTGAAACCCCTGTGATTTTGAGTAATTTAAATTTGAAGCAGAACATTGAATTTATTTTAAAATCTAGGATGAAGCCCTGGAGCAAGCATGTTGATGAATTAGTAAAGCTTTATGGGCTTGAGAATATTTTGAATTTACGTAAAATTAATTTAAGTAGAGATGAAGTTATAAGATTTAATTTTCTGAAAATTATTTTAAGTAATCCAAAAATTATCTTCATGGATGAAGTCTCATTAACAAATACAATATCTATCAATAGACATTTTTTAAAATGGCTAAAAGTAAATAAAAATAATTTTACTATAGTTTTTTTTGGCCATTATCCAAAGGAATTAGACTTTATGATAAACGATAGAGTTAACATCTCAGGGGTAAATAAACAGGGGGATATTAGGCATGCAGGCTAAGAAAAATAGGCAATATGTATATGTTTTTATTTCAGTAGGGACTATCTCATTCGTTTTATCGATTGTATTTGCACTTTATAAAAGTAATTTTTTTTCAAAAAGAACTTACTACAGTTTTTTTCTCGATTCTGCTGCAGGTTTATCTTCTCGCCCAATTGTTTCATTTAAAGGTGTTGAAGTGGGTCGAGTTTCCAGCTTTAAATTAAAGGAAAAGGTCAAAGTAAATTTTTTTATATTAAATAAATACAATAGATATTTGCAAAAAGAGGAAGTATTATCATTTAAAAGAAATCCATTAACTGGTGATATCATTGAAGTTGAAGTAATCCCAATACTGAACCCAGAGATAGTATACCCCAAAGGATTTACAAACGAGTTTGTCACACTTGAAGGTGTTAAAGGCGATATAGTTGAAACCGAAAATGGTGTTTATTCTCAAGGAGTTGATCGGCTGGTTGGGAATGTTGGTAGATTGGTTTTAGATATTAAATCTAATAATTTAATTGAGAAACTTAATTTAACTCTTGAAAATACAAATAAGTTTGGCGCTGCGATTAATAAAATTCTTGATAATGACCCTAGGGATGTTGAGGTTGCTTCTGATGAAATTGTAAAGTCATTAACTGAAGTAAAAACATTAATCTCGGGTCTTAATAAAACAAATCAAAAACTTTATTCAGTTTTAGTAGAAGTTGAAAAAAATAAAAATAAAATTGGAGGAATTTTAAATCATGGTGAGACGACTCTTATCCAAGGGCAGCAACTAATCGAAGGAGTTAAAAGTAACTCTTTTTTATCTCCCTTTATAGATGACACGAAGGACTTAAAAGAAAATGTATTTATGGAATAAATTTATAATTATATTTTTGTTTATTTCGTTTTTCGTTTCGTGTCAGACTTCGAGCAAGAAAACATCTGAAGAGAGTCTATCTTTCTATATTATTGATCTAGGAGATAGGGAGTATAAACAGGGCAATTTTGAAAAGTCACAACTGTATTATCTACAGGCGAAGAAAAAAAATAAAGATTTGTTAAAAAATATTTTTTTTATCTCAAGGCTAATGAAAGTTGCTATAAAGGTAAAAAACCCAAATATTGTGAGTGAATGTTATGCTATCATCAAGTCCTTTGATATAAATCTACTTAGAAATTCTTTTTCAAAAGAAATTTATCATTATTCACTTGGGAAATACTATAGCTATCAGAATGATAAAAAAAACGCTATAATTAACTTTAGTAAAGCGATTGAACTTTCTAATGGGAAGAGAGATAGTTTTTATCAATGCCTTATTAGCGATAAAAATAATTGTTAAAAATTAACATGTTCATCAATTAGGTATGGGCCTTTGTATTCTTCTCCTATTTCATAATAGTAATACCAATATGCACATAAGAGCTTAGCTTTCTTTTCAAGTTCAAGTTCCGAAAAATTAAATCCCATTATTGCCTTGAGCTCTGGACGAATAGTGTTCATGAAAAGTTCCCTTTTTGAGTCTTTTGCTGCTTTTTTCCAAAACATATCAAGGCTTTCTTTCGTTAAGTTTGGTCCTTTTTTAATTTGTTTTTCAGTATAATTATTACTGTCATTGGTTATGTTTTCAGTCGGTTTCATGTTTGGAGAAAAATAGATTTCATTTAAATGATTAATGCTAAATGATACACCATGGCCGATCAAATTAGTCAGGTAGCCTGAAGAAATATAAAATTCACCATTGATTCTTATTTTTTTTAATTTTTCCATATAACTATTTTAACAAAATCAAAATTTAGATTAGGCCTAGTCACTTATTTCCCGATAACCAATTATGATTGATGAAGATGAAAGTGAAGTGAAGCCCGAATTTGAATTTGAGTACAAAGGCCCATTGGGCTTTACATTATTTTGGTTTATTTGGAGCTTCTTTGGCTTTCTATATATGGTAATTCTAAGTGACTCACCATCTGTATCTCTTGAGTGGTTTTATTTGTTTTTGACTGTTCTTAGTGTAATGGCACTTAACAACAGGAAATATGGAGTTAATCATAGTATTCGATTTTATAGGGATTATGTGGTTGTTCCGAGGCTACTTAATACTTGGTTTTGGTTAGAAGAAAAAATTACTTATAAAGACATTGATGAAGTTGATTACCTTGATTATGGTGATGGAACTACAAAGAATCTTTGTGAAATTACTTTGAAAACAAAATTAATAACCTACCCTATATTTGGTAAAAAACTTAGTGACAATGAATTTAAAAATATAATGTCTTTACTTCGCAAGAAAACAAAGATGCGAGTTCCGGATTTGCCCTCATTTATAGATGATTCTGGCCATCAAAAAGAAATTAGGTCTATAGAAAAAGAGGTGACAGGAAGCTTAGCGCTATTGTCATTGTTTGTAAGTGGTCTCACTATTTTGGGTATAAGCTTGTCTACACCTTATAGCGACATAATTAACGGACAAAAAATATTTTTCTCAAGTTTTTTATTATCATTTTCGTTTGTGGCCATGATTTATTTTTTTACTAATAAAAAACTAAAAACCGCTGGTGTTAAGAAATTAGGTTGGAAAAGAATATTTTTGATAGCCTATATTTGGTTTTATGGTGGGATTTCTACAACTTTTGGACTTATATTTTTGAATGGTAAGTTCAGTCCTGACACTGCCTTTTCTGTTCCTGTAGTACTAGATAAAACCCTTCTTCGAGAATCAAGGAAAGGAAAATGTGTTTCTTTGGTAAAATCTTCTTTTTTGAATGGTAATAGAGCTCCTGCTTCAGTAGATGAAAATGCTATAAATGTTTGTCATAAAGTTTTTGAGAGTTCGTCTTCTGGTGATAAATTTATTTTAAAATATAAGAATGGTCTCTTTAATGAAGGTTGGATTTCTGATATGGTTAAGCAGAATATCCAAAAATAAAATTAACATTTGAGATCACTTTGAAAAATATATTGTACCACTACGTTCATTGTCCATTTTGTGTCCGAGTCAGAATGGCCTTAGGTTATTTAGATGTTCCTTATGTCTCGAGGGTATTGTCTTATGATAATGAAAAAATTCCCATCGGCCTTACTGGAAAAAAGATGCTTCCGATTATGGAAAGTTCAAATATTACTCTAAATGAAAGTATCGATATAATAAGAAACTTTGATGTTCATGGTAAGCTTTTTATTAATGTGTCAAATGAAAAAATTAATGAATTTGAAAAGATCTGTCAAAGTATTGGCAATACTCTTCATCCTCTCGCCATGACTGCTTGGCTTAATACTCCTGAATTCAATAATGATTCTAAAAATTATTTCAGAATAAAAAAGGAAGTGAAAAGGGGGCCGTTTTCAAAGCTGATTGAAAAAACACCTGAGCTTAGTAGTTTACTCGAGGAGTTTATTTCTAAATTTAACTTTCCAGAAAGTTTTGTTCTTGGAGATCAACTTTCTATTTTAGATATTATGGTTGTTAGTCACTTCTATGGTGTCTATTGCTTGAATGACTTTTATTTGGATCGTCAAGCTCATGATTATTTCCAGAGAGTTAGAGATATTTGTAAGTTTAACTATCACGAAGATTATGATGTAAATAAAATATTCATACATTGGGAGGCATAATGAGATTCCTGGTATCATTTTTATTGATTTCATTGTTTTTAATTTTGATTTTTTTTCTTCGACCTAAAGAGAACTCCGTCATTGATCTCGAGGTTAGTACTAAAGTACTAAAAGATGGAAGTATTAATACCGAAAAATTCCAAGAGCTCAAAAAGGTTGTTAAAGAAAACGATACTAATTCAATTACTGTTTCTGATGTTTCGATAAATCTTATTAATAAGTTGGGACAAGAAATACTTGATGAAGTTGATGAATGTGAAAGGAAGTTTGATGAGGTTTTGTCAGTACCGATAAATGAAATTTCTAATGTTGATAATGAAAGTCTAATTTATATTTTAGAAGATTTTGATGAAATGAAAGTGTCTTCGCCAAAGCTTGGTAAATTGATGAATGCCCTATCAAATATTGAAACCGAATCCCTGTCTGCAAATAAAGATATGATGGATAATTTATCACTGATAAGACCTTGCAGGCCATTTGAAAAGATCAGTTTTATTAATGAATTAACAAAAAGATACAAGGATAACGAGAGGGATAAGTTTTTAAGAAGAAAAATTAAATTAAGTATAAGAAACTATTTAAATAAAGAACTAGAGTTTTCAGTGAATTTATCCTCAATAAATATGTTATCTAATATTGTGATGTCACTAGTTGATGAGAAAATTTTTGATGAATCCATGAAAGAGACCTGTGAGCTTTTAATTGAAGATTTGGAAAATGACTTCGATGATTTGGTTGATTTAGCTGAAGACTCTTTAGAAAGTGAACGTGGTGATTTTGACTCAAGCCTGATTAAAAAAGAATCTATCCTAAGTCAAAAATATAAAAAAAGGTTATTAACGATTATAGACAAGATATAATTAGTTCCAAGGACCACTTATAGTTTGCACTCTAAAAAACTTACGGTATGTCCAAATCTCTTCATTTTCCGGTAGGGCATTGCCATATAGGCAATAGTTCCCATTAGTAATGTTGATATTATGATCTATGATGTCTTGATAATTATAAACATATGAAACTTGCTCATCGTTTGAGTCTCCAAGACTTGTAGAGAACTTTAGATCAAAGTTTTGTCCCTCATGTGTATTAATTTTAAAAATATTTAACGAGTTATGAGGATTTGCCTCTAAAGTTATTGTGCCACAATACTCGTTAGTAAAACTTGCTCTATGGTTTGATCTATCCGGGTGCTCCGTAGAGACGATAAGCGAAGAACTTAAAGAGGATACGTCTATAGTTCCATTAGTACCGGAGTACCCCCAGAGGTTAAACTTTCCTAGTTTAGAGTTTAATAAGCCTAGTAAACAAATATCAGCCGAGTCTAAGGGGAAATTTAAGTTAGTATCTAGCCCGTATTCAAGATTTGACGTTAGGGCGAGTTCATAAGTTTTGCCGCTACTTTTTAGATAATATAAATTGCTATTTTTACTTTTATAAATAACTCCGCAGTACTCATTTTGGTTTGATGTTTCTTCAGGTATCGAATTATCTTCCTCTATATATGAGGAAGATTCGTTTTCATCAGCTTGAGGCGCCTCATCTTCTACTGGGTTTTCAACGTTATCATCAAATTCAAGTTCACTTTGAGTGCCATAATCAACTTGAACAACACGTTCGTATTCAGTTGAAGAGTCAATACTATCTTTTTTTTCTACTGTAACACCGCCGATGCAACCTGTTACAAGTAACGACAATGCCAAGCTAAATAATTGTAATACTTTCATAATATACCGCCTAAGCTATGTAAGGCTGCAATTGGAAGGCCATGTTTATTATTTAAAAAAACACAACGTTACACGTCTTTTTGTTTAAAAGATTTACATTTATTAGGGCCGAAAACCTTTCTTGAATGCTTCTAAGGACTCACTTTCTTGAGGTGTTAATGGAAGAGTAGAGCTTTTCCATATATTACTCCAGCTTGGTGCGTATAGTTTATAATAATCTCCATTGTCATCACCAATTTTATAAGAATAAACTCTGCTGTTACTTACCTCAGTAACGATCTTTTCTTTTGCTTGAGAGACTGATTCTCCTGAAGTTCCCATCCACCATCTTGTCATAAAGGGTAAGTCTTTTCTGGGGATGTATTCATCATTTTTGTTATATAAATAGTTTGGTCGAGTTATAGCATTTGGAGAAATAAAATTGGCAAAGGTATAATTAAACTTTTCTTTTAAAATATCGTTTTTAATATCATCTTTATTAAGGTTGATAACGGGGATTCCATACTTTTGAAGTCCTTCCGTAAATTTCTTAGCTGACTTTCCTAAAGTGAAGATTATCTTTAATTCATTGTTTCGTACTACTTTTTTAATAATCTTATTTCTGGCACTAACGATTTCATCTTTTTTGGTTAGCTCTGTACAATTACTTTCATCTTCTAAGCAATTTACAGGAAGTGTTCTTAGTATTAGGTAATCGTTTTGAATGCCAAAGTTTTTTAAAAATGGTGTAAGTTTTTGACCAACAGTTCCTGTTAGGGCCCTATTTGAAAACATATCATTGTAGCTAAATTGATCAGTAATGATTAATAATTTTATATTACTAAACCTTCCTCTATAAATTCCTGTGTGACCAAAGGAAAGTGATTGAGTTATTTTATCCTTGTATTTCTTTGTTGAATTAAAGTAATCGATAAGTAAACTAGAGTATTCTTTGGGTCCTTCGTCATAATTTCTTCTTAATTCCATAGACTTTGGTGACTCAAATGGTAGGTCACCATTTTGAAAACTTTGAGGACGATCATATTTTGTCCAAAATGTTTTAGGATTTTTAAAATATAGGTAATGTACTCTTGGGTCGGGCTTCTCTTTTAATGCTGTTTCGTTTGGAGGAATACTTTGGCAGCGACCATTAACTCTCGCTCCGTTATTATAACATCCATTTGTTGAGTAAATTTGAATGATTGATTTCCCTCTTCTATTTGAGGTCGTACCCTTTTTCCCTAGGGTCCAGGGAGTACCAAAAGAAAAGTCACTATGAGGAATGGATGCATAACCATATTTAAAACTTTTAGAAAAATCTCGATTTGAATTTTTGTCTGCATACAAAAAACTAGGATCATCTTTTATCCAACCCTTAACAAAGTCTGCCTTTTTTTTAAAATCTCTAATTAAGCCGCCACTTGCAGAGGACCCCGCATTCCTCGCGGATGCGGCACCTGGATGTCTTAAACCAATTGCCTTAATCCCCCTTAATTTTCCTTCGCCAATACAGAAGCTTGATGTCAATTTTCTATAGCTGCAACTTCCTTTTGAATGACTATTCATCCAGGTTACTATTGAATCTTTTCCTGCAGTACCAACACCAATAATAAGTGATAATGATGATTTATTTGTCTCTAACATATAATTAAACATTTTATGGCGATGTTTAACTATTATGGAGTTAGGGTTCTGGGCGAGCCATTTTAACTTTTTATTTTCAAGCTTTTTTATTGGGTTAGTTGCATCTTCTCCATACAGACTATATTGGCCCGTTATAGTGTAAACAAAAGTATTCATAAAAAGATAACTTCTTGTAATACCAAGATAGTTTAAGAACTTTTGCATTCTTGTTCCGGTAGAGCCGGTAAAACTTCTGTTTGACAGATTTTCATCTTGAGCTCCTTCTTGGCCTACGATAAAAACTTTGACTGAATCAGCAGTTAATCTACCTCTGTAAAACATGGGGCCGATATGCCACCTAAACTTTTCACCCCTTCCTCCAATTACTTTTTCACCAAAGAGTCTATAGTTTGGAGTTTCTGCAAATAAATCCGGCCAATTACTACTCTTTGGCGCACCCGGGTCATAATGATGATGGTTGGCCCTCGTTGCGGAGAATGTTTCTAGGGATAAAATCATTAATAAGAAAGTTTTCAATAATATGTTTTTCATAATATTTGATTACTATGAATAAGATTTTGATGTCCTCATTTTTATTGAAATTATTATAATTTTATCATTAAAAATCTAAGTGCTTGATATTATTGCGGTGTTTCATTTGCCCATTGGGTTTATTGTGGCCAAGATATATGTACTTTTTTCATGGAGGATAAAGTTTTGAAGAGACTTATTGTTTTTAACCTTTGTTTACTTATAAGTTCTAATTGTTTTTCGTACGAGCGAACCATCTCTTTTATGACATATAATTTGGAAAACTTATTCGATACACTTCATGATGAAGGTAAGGAAGACTATACTTTTTTACCTCTTATAAGAAAAGAGCGTGACCCGGAAATAAGATCTTTTTGCTATAAGATACCAAACCCAAAATATAGAAATGAGTGCTTTAACTTAGATTGGTCGGCACCTGTACTCTTAAATAAAATTAGAAATTTGTCTAAAATTATAAAACAATCAAATCGGGGAAGAGGTCCGGATTTAATTGTTTTTCAAGAAGTTGAAAACTACAATTCCCTTCAGAAATTAATTAATCTAGGTCTTGAAGGTGAGGGTTACGAGGAGCTAGTAATTGTTGAAGGGCCTGATAAGAGAGGGATTGATGTGGCCATAGTGTCTCGTTTTCCCCTTGCTAAAGATGTAAGGTATCACCAAATAAATTTAAATGATGCATTTCCAAACATTTTAGAAATAGAAGGTATCAAAAAAACACGAGGTATTCTTGAAGCAACATTTTCCATCAAAGGTAAGCTTCTCTCCATTTTTGCTAACCATTGGCCATCCCAAGCGAACCCAAATGTAACCAGAATGATTGCGGCAGAAACTTTATCAAATGTAATTCGAAATCATCCCAACCCGTACATTGTTGCAGGTGATTTTAATACTGAGAAAAATGATAGGCAAAATGGAATCAGAGAAATTCTGATGGATCCAAGCAGTACTGATGCACTTATAGATGCGGAAGGAGAGTACAATTTATTAGAAAATAATGTTTCTAATTTTAATAAAGGTACTCACTTCTATAGAGGGCGCTGGAACTCTTTGGATAAAATTTTATTACCAAAAAGGTTTATAAAAGGGTTTTGTAAGAAGAGACATTGTCTAAGACCATTCTGGGATTCTTTTGAAATAGTATACGAGGACTTCATGTTAGAAGGGATTTCATATGAAGATGATGGAGAAATTATTTTTGAGAAAATTCCAAAAAGGTTCGATCCTGAAACTGGTCTAGGCGCCAGTGATCACTTACCAGTCCTGTTAAGATTTTCTTTATAGATTTGGATAAGGTCACCAATCTTACCATCGATTTTTGGTAATTTTTTTAAATTTAATAGCTTTGCCATAAAAGGAAATATATCTATATTATTAACGGGCCCTAATTTTATATTTTTTATATTTGGTCCTAGTCCAAGAAAAATACCATGCATCTTTTCATCAGAGGGACGATATCCATGTGTCCCTCTTTTTTTTGGTTCTTTTTTAGGCTTAAGAGTAAGGTACTTCCCCGGTTTTGCCTCAATTAGTATTTCAGGTGCTCGATGTTTATGAACAAAATTAAACTGCGGAGGTATTTCATTTTTTTTATATGCCGTCCAATCATTTGATGATTTTAATACTTTGTAAGTTTTATTTATCTCCTTCTCTTTATTAATATAAAGAAGGCTTAGACTACCTTTGCCGACGATTTTAATATTTTTGTTTTTAATTATTTCAGAGGGGATCTGAGTATAACTTTCACTACCAATTTCTCTCATGCCATGATCACTTACAATTAAAATGTTTGCTTCAATCTTTTCTCTTTTAAGGCCAATTATAAGTCTTCCAATATTATCATCTACGTCATGAACTGCCCCTTTTACCTTAATTGAGGATGGGCCAAACTTATGTCCAGCTGAGTCCACTTTCGAAAAGTATAAAGTTAGAAAAGAGGGCCTATCTTTTTTAGGGAACTTAAGCCACTTAATTATTTGATCGACTCGTTTTTCATCAGGAGTCTTGTGGTCATACTTGAAAAAGTAATTGGGTTGATAACCGTTTATTTTAGCTTCTGAGCCAACCCAAAAGTAGCTTGCTGTTTTTAACCCATTCTTATTTGCAGTGGCCCAAAATGGTTCCCCTAAGTACCAAAATCCGTCCTTGACACTATTTCTGTCACTTAATTTATAAATACTTTTTGGCCTCCTTTTATCTTTGAAGCTATTGGAGAGTATGCCGTGATTCTTTGCTGTGAGACCAGTTATAATAGAATAATGATTCGGAAATGTTTTTGATGGATATATTGGTATTAATGATTTTGCTGAAAAACCTTTTTTCTTTATTTCTAAAAGGTGTGGTGGTTTGTAGATTTCAATATAATCATACCTAAAACCATCTATGGAAATCAGAATTAGGGGAATTTCTTGAGCAAAATTTAAAATTGGAAATAATAGTAAAATATAAAAAGTTAATACTGCTCTATCGGGTCTTCTTATTAATATTTTGTTCATATTTAGCAATTTCTTCAGGGCTTAAATCGTTTACCGTAACCTTTTTAATACTTTGTATTGATTTTTTGTAATTTTCACATTCATGGACGGTACCATCTGATTCTAGAGGAAGAAATTTTTTACCGTCTTTAAGCCAACTTATTTCATTTCCGCAATATTTACATTTTGCCATTACATGCCTTGTTAATTTTTATTAACTCTTAGCAAGAAATTTTAGGATTTAACACAAATTTACTCTATTGTTAGTTGGTCAACTTCGATAATCCAGTCTTTTTCTTCCTGGTCATTCATTAATTTTTCAAATTCATCAAAGTTGGATTTTAATGATGCTGGGTCACGCTTTGATGTTATTTCACCATTTAAGCCTTCCCTCGTTTTAACTGATTTTCGGATAGAATTCTTAACCATTTCTTCACGCTCTTCAAATCGATCGGCATAAGATATTGAAACCACAAAAAACATAAAAAGGATCTGATACTTTCTTTTTATCATAAATTAACTCCCACTTTATAATATCATCGTTATATTGATTTTTCAGGGGGGCCAATATTTCCATTGAAAATGAATTAATTTTTAATTATTATGAGCAAAGTTTGTAATAAGAGGTATTTAAGTGAGCTCCATAAAAGATGCATTATTAAAAGTAGGTTTAAAATCTTCTAAAAATGAGAATGATCGTCAGAAAAGAAAGAATTGGGTAGAAGTAAAAAAAAGCGTCATTCACCAAGAACAAAGAAATTACTGTGAAGCGTGTGAATCAATCCAGCCTGATGTTGAGAGATATAAACACAGAAATCCAATTGTAGATGCTCAGTGGATTTGTGTGAGCTGTGCAGACAAAAATATGATAGACGATAAATTTCGTGTAACCTCACAAAGTGATTTCAGTATAAAAAAAATATTCAGAAGAGAGTTTGGCCAAACAAATAAAGAAGTTGGTCTAAAAAAGGCTAGCTCAAATAAAGATGTAGACGGTAATAGAAAACTTAATACTCGTTCTAAGTTTCATAATAAGGAAAACTCTAATCCATCTGGTGCAGGGAGGAGAAAAAGTTTTAAGAAAACTTCTTCTTCAGGAAATAAGAAATACTAGTTCTTAGAATAATATTCTTTAAGGCCTTCTCCAAGGCTTGTCATATTTGGCCCAATCATTTTTTCGAGTAGCGACTCAATCATTGGTTTAACTTTACTCGCGAGAAGTCTAGGTACTCCTGGAACTTTATCGGGGTAAATTTTAACTGAGCAAGAGATACTTAACTCTGTTGTTCCATTTCCGAGGTCTCTAAAAACATTTTTTCCTTGAGCATCAAATAAATCGTTTGCCAAAAAGGATTGAAGTTTATACTCGACAGATTGTTTTTGGTTATCCCAATGTGCAACATCTTTCCATGAGAAAATTTCTGGTACTAAAAACTTTTTAAGTAAGGAAGGCATTTCAACTTTTCCGTACCAATGATTTATGACCTCTGTATTGTTTTCATCGATAGGAGCGTGTTTCTTTACTTCTATTTTTTCAACATTAGGTAAAAAGGGGACAATTTTTTCAAGGTTGTCTCTAACTAGTTCAAAAACCTCGTTGGAAGGCCTATCAATAATACTTTTTGTTGTTAATTCCATTTTTTCCCTTTTAATTTATTTTTTGTCGAAAGAAAATTTTCCTGGTCCTGAAATTAGTAATGCAGTAAACCCATAAACATATAATAATGGGAATTCAATTTTTGTAAATGGGTCCCCCGCATGAATTATGAGAGCTGCTACCAGCATCGTTATAATAATGGGGATTGTTGCCATTCTTGTTTTTAAACCTATGCAGATCAGAAGAGGACAAATTAATTCTGAAAATATAGTAAGAACTAGAGAGGCAGAATTACCAATTCCGAGTGGATCGGGAAAATTACCTTTCATTTGGGAGTAATTAAGAAGTTTTGGTAAACCATGTGAAAATATCATCGTTAAACCAAAACTAAGCCTTATAAAAAGAACTGAAATATCTTTATTCATAAAATCACCTTATTTATGAAGTATAATCAGAATTTTGAAAAAATTCTACTTCTGGGTTTTTTTCTATGGCCAACTTAAGGTCCCATTCACTTTTTACACCAAAACATACTCTATCTTTTCCGTCATATAAAATAACGTTTGCATAATCGATTTCAAATGACTTCTTTTCCAATTCTGATTTAAATTTTAACCAACGAATTCCTTGGAAAAAATGTGAGTTGAATTCACCGCGTACGCCATATTCATTTTCAAGCCTAAACTTTACAACTTCAAATTGTAGTATCCCAACAGCGCCGAGTATTTTTTCATTAGTTGTTCTTCTTTTAAATAGCTGAACCGTGCCCTCTTCGGATAATTGAACTAGACCTTTGTCTAGTTGCTTTGCTTTCAGTGGGTCCTTTAGCGTTACTTGTTGAAAAATTTCAGGAGCGAAGGAGGGGATACCAGTATATTTACAGTCTTTTCCCTCTGTGAAAGTGTCACCTATTTGAAGTTTTCCATTGTCATGAATACCAATTATATCACCTGGAAATGCCTCTTCCGCTAGTGACCTATCCTGAGCTTGAAAAAATACTGGTGACGATACCTTTAATTCTTTCTTCAGTCTCGTATGGTATATCTTTTGATTACGCATAAATTTGCCAGAACAAACTCTAAGGAAAGCGATACGATCCCTGTGGTTTTTATCCATGTTTGCCTGAATTTTAAAAACAAAACCGCTAAATAATTTATCTTCAGGCTCAATGAACTTCTTTTCAGCATGAGCAGTATAAGGAGGTAAGATAACCTCTCTTTTTATTGGAGAAGGAGAGAATTTTGCCATGTGGTCTACTAATTCTTTAACTCCAAATGAGAAAAGAGCTGATCCAAAAAATAATGGTGTTTGAATTCCTGATAAAAACTCTGATGAGTCAAGATTCGGAATAAGCCCCTCAAGCATTTCAAGGTCTTCGTTTAATTTATTTAAATCATCCTCACTAAATATATTCAACTCTTTTAAATGGGCCATGTCATTAAAGTTAATAACATCATGGTCCAAGTAACTTTTTCCATTTTTATTAAATTTAATAATTGTCTTTGTTTTTCTGTCGTATATTCCCTTGAACTCAACTCCGTCTCCTATTGGCCAGTTCATTGGAATGCATTGAATACTGCATATTTTTTCTACGTTATCTATTAGTTCAAAAGGGTCCATTGCATCTCTATCAAATTTATTCATAAAGGTTACGATAGGTGTATCCCTCATTCGGCAGACTTTCATTAATTTTCTTGTCTGTTCTTCGACTCCCTTTGCAGAGTCTATCATCATCAAGGCAGACTCGACTGCGGTAAGCGTTCTATAGGTATCTTCAGAGAAGTCTTTATGCCCAGGTGTATCGAGCAGGTGCATCGCTCGGTCAAGATAATCAAAACTTATAACAGAGCTACTTACGGATATTCCTCTTTGCTTTTCAAGCTCCATCCAGTCACTTTTGGCGTAATTACCCTGTTTTGACTTAACCATACCAGCCTGACGTATTACCTTACCTTGATGAATGATTTTTTCAGTCATTGTTGTTTTCCCCGCATCAGGGTGAGATATGATAGCGAAAGTACATCTTTTTAGAAAATTCATAAATAATCCAGTTTACTAGTGCTTTATTCTAGTTTTTTTGTGGGCCAATTTTATTTCTTCAATGACTTTCTCTATAGTCATTGATTGTAGATTAAGGGCAGAGATATCATCGACAGGAAGGTTTGGTAAACTGTCGAAGTTATCAATAAGAATTAGCTCTTTGTTGGCCTTGACTTCGTCCACTTTTTTTATTGGTGTAAAGTGTGGAACGGTATTTAGTACCTCCGGGTACTTTGTAATAATCGTTTTTATACCTTTTAACACTTGAATAAATCTATCTAATTCGCTTTTTGTGAAGGATTCAGTAGGCTCTATCATTAGTCCAAAAGGTTCAGGGAAACTTACAGTAGGGGCGTGCATACCAAAATCCAAAAATAGTTTTCCTAATTTTCCTATTATTTGAGATTTAGGAATTCCAGCATTGATAATACTTTCAAAATCTTCTGGTGATAGGGTGATAATGAATTCGTGCATCCTGGAAATTTTTTCAGCGCCTCTCGGGAGAGTGGGAAAAGTATTTTCAATTTTTTTATTAAGATATACTGAAGACAAGACAGCAACAGAAGCCATTTTTTGAATTCCAGCAAACCCTAATGCCTTTAGATAACTCAAACACCTAACTTTATGAGCAAAATTTCCAAAGTGGCGGTGGAAATCTCCGATGCATTTTTGAGTTCGGAATACATTAAATTTTTCTTCATTTTTTGATACCTGGATTCCCGGAAGGTAATCAATTAGTTTCTTAGATACTGCTACTATTGCATCTCCAGGTCCGCCTCCTCCATGTGGTATCGTCCATGTCTTGTGTAAATTGTTATGTACTGCATCTACGCCGAGTTTGCTTAAATCAATAATACCAGCAATAGCATTCATGTTGGCGCCGTCCATGTAAACTAATCCATCCACTGAATGTATAAGGTCCGACATTTCTTTAAAATTACTTTCAAAAATTCCAGAGGTGTTTGGGTTTGTTACCATAACTCCAATAATTCTTGTTCCGTAATCTTTAACGGCACTTTTAATTTGACCTAGATCTACTTGTCCTGATTCGTCGGCGTCCACAAGAACAATACCTTTGTCTCTTGTCGTCTCTATGCCGGCCATGGTTGCTGTTGCGGGGTTGGTGCCATGAGCAGACTTTGGAATTAAAATGATATCTCTATTTTCATTTTTAGAGCGGTGATAGGCTTGGAACATTTTAATTCCAACTAATTCACCCTGAGCCCCAGCTACGGGTTGAGTAGTAACACCTGGAAGTCCAGTTATTTTCTTGAATGCCTCTTGAACTTCCCAAAGTATTTCCAGCGAACCTTGGGAATCTTCTAAAGGAATCTCTGGGTTTGATTCAGTAAAACCATTTAATGATGCATTATAATCATTAATGTATGGGTTATATTTCATGGTACAAGAACCCAACGGGTAAATATTATCGTCGGGTGAAACATTTAGCTTGGACAATTTTGTGTAAAATTCTTTTAATTCATCAACTTTAACTTTTAAAATATTTGAACTCTCGTTGTTAAGAAGAGTTAAACTTGTTGGTGAAATCTGTGTTGTTTCAAAATTTGTTTCTATTTGTAGAGAGGCAAGAAATTGAATTAATTTATCTATGTCTTCTTTGGAAACCATGTCATTAAAAAATAAATGTATTAAGTTTTTATTAATCCCAGCTCTTTTTGTTGCATCGACGCCGATGTGGATTCCGTTTATTGAGGCTTCTCTAATAATATTAACAGATAGATCCGGAACTTCTATAACACATTCATTAAGGCCTGTTGTGGGGAATGCTACTCGACAGGTTGAAATATCTTGAATTTTCTCAAGAAAGTAATTTAAATTTTCTTTTGACTGATCAATCTTTTGTCTTAATCCATCATCTCCTTGAGCCAAAAGGGATGCACCAATAATTGTGGCAACAAAACTTTGATTCGAGCAAATGTTCGAAGTTGCTTTGTCTCTTCTTATATGTTGCTCTCTGGTTGATAAAACCATTGATAAGCATTCGTGACCATTTTTATCAATCGTTTTTCCGATGTATCTTCCAGGAGTACTTCTTATATGAGACTTTTGTTTTTCATTAAATCTTACACCAAAGATTCCAAGGCCAGGCCCACCGAAGTTTGGTCTTAAAGCTAAATGTTGTGCCTCTCCAATTATAATGTCTACACCCGTTTTATTACTTCCAAACTCGGATGGTTTTTTTAGTCCACCTTGGCATAAAAGTATCGGGTCGATGACACCAACACTAACAATGTTATGTTTTTGAGAAATATCAGTTAGTTTATCAACATCTTCTAATACACCCATACAAGTAGTTTGATTAAAAGCAATTCCAAAAACATCTTCTTCCTTAATTAATAACTCAAATGCATCAACATCGGTTTTTCCTGTTTGTTTATTTAAAGGTATTTTTTTGATGTTGAAATTTGTTCCGACTACTAATGTTTCTAAAACATTTAAGTCATTTGGATGAATTCCTTCAGAGACGAGGAAAACGTTGGACTTTGATCTTGATATTTTTTTTGAAGTATTAATGGCCTCAAATAAGCCAGTGCTTCGATCGTAAAGGCTTGCATTAATTGCTTCAAAGCCAGTTAGCCTACTCATAAGATTTGAAAAAAACCATAAACTCCATAAGGTTCCTTGGCTTCTTTCGGGTTGGTAAGGAGTGTATGCTGTCGTTAGTCCCCTTAGATCGCAAACGAAAGGCACTATCTCAGGCGTGGAGTAATTCTTAAGGGCATCACCAGTAAAAGATATTTTTATATTATTTTTTTTAGCAACCTCTTCAAAATATTTTGGAATATTTCCATAAGATAGTTCATCAAGTGACTTTAAGGCCTGAAGTTTTTCCCCTTCAAAAAATAGTGACTTGTCTAAGTGAGTATAGACATCAGATAGTTTTTGATGACCTGAGTCAGCTAGCATCAAATCTATTTCTTCTTCAGAGCTACTAATATAATATTTTTTTAATTCTCTTTTTAGATTTTCCGGATTGAATGGCAGTGAATGTTTTTTAGTCATGTTATACAGCCTTTTGAAGTGAAAACAATTTATATATTTCTTATTAAACAATACTCGTTGACGATACCAAATTTAACTAACATTGTTTAGACATGAAAAATCAAAAATATCTGATATTTATAGAGGATAAGTTGCCTACAAAGCAAGTATTAAAACTATGGAAATTGGCCGGTCTAGAGATAAAGTCCGAGAGGGGAAAAAGTGATTGTCTTCATGGAGTAAAAGATAGCTTTTTTTTATGGAAAAATGGTATTTTGACATTTCATAGTGGTGTTAAACTTAAGCTTTCTTCTAAAGATTTGATACAGCAAATCTCTAGGCTGGATAATCAAAAAGTCTCCATTAAAAAACAGCCTTTTGCCAAAGCACTAGGGCTTAAAAATAGAGATGAAAACTGCTGGATTCTTGATGGTACCGTTGGGTTGGCCAAAGATTATTTTTTAGCAAGGTCATTTGGCTTTAATGTTCTGGGACTAGAGTGTTCTAGTTTGTGTTACTCTTTACTAGGAACAACTGTCAATCAATATGACCTGAAGTCTTCCTCTTGTATTTTAAACTTGGAGACATCTGAGTTCTTAGAGAAGTTTGTTCAAAATGGTATGTCTATAGAGGAAGATCTTCATAAAAAAGAGGTCTTTGAAAGTTTGACCGATAGTAATTTAACTTATTGCAAAAGTCTTTTTGAAAAAGTGAGCGAGTCCGCACCAAGTGTTGTTTATCTTGACCCAATGTATGATGAGGGAAACATGAATGCATTGCCCTCAAAACAAATGCAAATATTACGTCATGAACTAGATATCCAAACGGAAAGAAGTATTGAAAAACTCTTTAGGCGAAGTTATGAATTAGCTAAAAATAGAGTTGTTTTAAAGCGCTCTGTTAAGTCATCAATTAAATTTAAAGACCTTTACTCTTTCTCTAGTGCTGGAAAATCTACACGTTATGATGTTTATCTAAAAGTTTAACTAGCCTGTTTACTTTTATATTTACTGAGTTTGAAAATTGTTTTAGCGGGTAATTTTTCCTTGATGAATAAACCAACCTTGAAGCATATTTGTTTGACGTCGTTCACTTTAATTTTTTCTTTCGAAATAAACCTTACCTCTGCTACAATTGGTATTTGTAAGTGTTCATTATCAATTTGGGTAATAATCAGCTTTTCACCTTGAGTTAGTTGACTAACATATTGATTATTTAATTGGACTGCCATTCCATTAAAGTGAAAATCTAAGATATTTCCTGTAAGTTTAAAATCTTCACCATAAGACGCCTCTTTTTGGCCTGAAAATTTCACTCGATGCTCTGTGTCGATATTGTTCCTCGTATTTCCTCTAGTATTACTAAAGTTTAATAATTTTGGGATGGGTATTGTTAGGGTTCCATTTTTATGGAATTTTAATAGTGATTTAAAAAATAAACCTGTCTCAGTATGCTTAATTTTAAGAGATTTAGATTTTGTAAGGTGGTTAATTTCATTTGAGCTACTACTCATTAGAAGGATTTCGATTGTATTGTTAGGAAGTATTTTATGTAGCCTAATAGAATAAAACTTCGCTTTCCCTGGATCACTTAAGTCATTTTCCCAAAGGAATAGTATATCCTGGCCTTCTATTGTATTTTCGATGAACTGGATAATCGAATTTTGATCAACGAGTCGTAAATTCCCCATAAAAACTTTTCGGCATTTTAATCTGAAAATAAACAGAAGCGTAATTGAATATTCTTCTAAATATTGCTAGTTTACTGCTTCAAACTCTCATTAATTTTAGGAGCTTACTTGGAAAATTTAAAGTTATATGGTTTAGGTAACGCACTGGTAGACTTAGAATATATTGTCTCAGAAGAGGATTTAAAGAAACTTGATTTAGAAAAAGGACTAATGACCTTGATCGATGAGGATCGAAATAGTGCTTTGGCGAATTCTTCCTTGAATATTCATAAGCAAGCTGGAGGTGGTTCTGCCGCAAATACTCTTTACGGTTTTTCTCAACTTGGTGGAGTTGGCCACTATAGTTTTAAGGTTGGGAATGATTCAAATGCAGAAATTTTTATTAACGATTTAAATAGTGTCGGAATCGAGCATTCTTATACTTCTACAAATGGATATGATGGGACAACTGGAACTTGTCGAGTTTTTGTAACACCAGATGGAGAAAGGACAATGCAAACCTTTCTTGGGATTACTCAATCTTATGGTGTAGAGCAAATTAATGAAAATGCACTTAAAAACTCCGAAATGATTTATGTTGAAGGCTACCTTGTCGCCTCTCCAAGTGCTCTTGAAGCTTGCAAAATGGCAATGCAAAAAGCAAAGAATAATAACGTAAAGATTGCGCTTACTCTATCTGACCCTTCAATGCCTACATATTTTAAGGATGCCGTGAATTCCTTATTAGAATTGGAAGTTGATATTCTTTTTGGAAACGAGGAAGAAATCAAAATTATATCTGGAGAGGACTCGCTGGAGAAGGCCTATCTTAAATTAAAAGACAGGGTTAAGTTACTTGTTGTAACACGGGGAAGTGAAGGTGCAATGGCCTTTGATAATACTAATAAATTTACAACTCCAGGGGAGAAGGTAAATTGTATAGATACATTAGGTGCCGGGGATTTGTTTGCCGGAGCATTTTTATATGGACACTTATATGGAAAGTCGATTCCTGAATCTTTGGAGCTAGGTGTAAGGTGTAGTGGAAAGCTGGTTGAAGTTAGGGGGCCGAGGCTTTCTGAAGAAGAAATAGCTAAACTTAAGTAAAAAAAGAGAATTATATGACAAAAATCAAAGATATTATAAATGGTAAGCTTCTAGGTAAACACATTATTCAAGGTTGGGTTAGGTCGGTAAGAAAAAAGAAAAAGTTTTCATTTGTTGTCGTTAATGATGGGTCCTGCCAAGATAATTTACAAATAGTCCTGGACTTAGGAATACCTGGTTATGAAGAAGTTTCTTCTTCATTAATAGGTGCTTCTGTTAAAATTGTTGGTGATATTGTTGAGTCTCAAGGCAAAGGACAGAGTCTTGAAATGATAGGTTTAGAGTGCGAACTACTTGGGTTTTGTGATGAATCTTACCCACTACAAAAAAAGGCAACCAGTCTAGAATTCATAAGGGAAAATGCACACCTTAGGGCGAGAACCAATCTTTTTGGTGCTGTTTTTCGTATTCGAAATGAGTTAGCTAAAGCCACTCACGATTTTTTTTATAATTCAGGTTTTTACTATATAAATACTCCGATAATAACTGCAATTGATGCCGAGGGTGCGGGAGAAATGTTTAATGTCAGCACTCTCGATCCATCTAATATGCCAAAAGATGCTAAAGGTAACCCAGACTACTCGAAGGATTACTTTGGTAAGTCAACATCACTTACAGTTAGTGGGCAGCTAAACGCTGAATGCATGGCCATGGGTCTAGGAAAGGTTTATACTTTTGGGCCTACCTTTAGATCTGAGAAATCTTTTACAAGTCGCCATTTAAGTGAATTCTGGATGGTTGAGCCTGAGGCAGCATTTATGGACCTTGATGATGTTGCTGAGCTTGGTGCGAATTACATTCAGTATTTAATTAAAAGATCATTAAATAACTGTAAAAAGGAACTGGATTTCCTAAGCTCCAGAGAAGAAATTGATGATGACCTCGTAGGTCGTTTAGAGAGTGTCTTAAATAATCAGTTTAAAAAAATTACTTACACGGAAGCTGTGGAAATACTTTCTCATTGTGATCAAAAATTTGAGTTTCCTGTTCAATGGGGAGCAGAGCTTCAAACAGAGCATGAGCGCTTTTTGACAGAAGTTCATTTTAAATCACCAGTGATAGTTACTGATTACCCCAAGTCCTGTAAGGCATTTTACATGAAGCAAAATACTGATGGTAAAACTGTAAGGGCCATGGATATTCTTGTTCCTGGTGTTGGTGAAATTATTGGTGGGAGTCAAAGAGAGGAATCTTTAAGTAAATTAAAGTCTCGTATGGCAGAACTCAATATGGGAGAGGATCAACTTCAGTGGTACTTAGATCTTCGAAAGTATGGGTCTGTTGTTCATTCTGGATTCGGTTTAGGCTTTGAAAGAGCTGTAATGTATATTACTGGAATGAAGAATATTCGAGATGTAATTCCATTTCCAAGAGCAACTGGTAGTGCAGACTTCTAATCAGTAATTAGTTACTTCTTATTCCTTTGCCTATGATTTTGTCTGTTTTTAGAATTGTTCGGTCTTTTTTCGTCCGTTTCTTTTTGTTTTGTATTGCTCTCTAAGTTTATAGAAGCAGTATTTACTTTTTGAGACTCTGTAGTCACAGGAGAAGCTTTTGCTTGCGCAGGTTCTGATATTAAATCTTCTATATATTCTAAAATCGGTTTATCTGTTTCGTTCGTGATAAGTCCATACTCCTTTGGTAGTTGATGTCCTTTTGGTGGGAGTCCGTCTTCTTTGTTGTACAGTTTCGCACCAAACCTTTTTATTATTCCTTGGTCTGTTAAAACGTCAAACTGTTCCTTAATTACATGTACTTTAAGAACTTTTCCGATATCACCGTTTGTTAGCTTTATGGCCTTACCTTCTTTGGGTAGAATTTTTTTCTTTTGAGTATAAACTTCGTCTTCATATTTAAGACAACATTTAATTTGTCCGCAGATGCCATTTATTCTATTTGGTGAGATTGAGAGGTTTTGATTTTTTGCATGTTTAATGCCTACGTGCCCAAAAGATGTTAGGAAGCTAGAGCAACATGTTTGTAGCCCGCACACACCAACTCCACCAATCGCCGCAGTTCTCTCTCTTAGGCTGATCTGTCGAAGCTCAATTCTTAGTTTTAGTTCTTTCACTAAGTCCTTTACTAAGTCTCTAAAGTCAATCCTTGAAGGAGCATTAAAATAAATGACTGCTTTTTTCCCTGATTGCATCATCTCGACGTGAGTGATTGTCATGTCCAGTTTAAGTTTATTGATTAGGCTTTTTGAAACCTCTTCGGTTTCTTTTTCTTTTTTAAATAAACTTAATTGCTCTTGAATATCGGCCTCGGTAGCTTTTTTTAGTATTGTCTTTAATGGCTGTAACTTTTCAGTGTAGGGGACTTCATAAGGAAAAGAGTTTATATAGCCCACTTGAATTCCACGATCACTTAACGCCATAACACTTTGGCCATATGTAAATGGAAACTCTCTCAATAAAAACGGAAATGATTTCGAATTACCTGGAAATCTTACCCTGACCATTTTGAGCATTTCTCCCCATTTGTAATTAAATTCATAATCCTTGAGCTCACTATTTTCTAGTGAGTTGTCTTTTGATTGATCTTCTTTTTCCTGTGTCTGGATTTCTTCTGCCATATTAATTTTTCTCTTGATTCATTTTTTTTATTAACTTAAGTTCGCTGTCTAAAGGTCTTAAGTTTAATCTGTGGTGTTCGGTAGCGTTTTTTATTATTTTTTGTATGTATGAAAGTTGATTGTATGTTAATTTTGTAATTTTACTTAATGGAAAATGGTTCTTGAAAAATAGGTCCAAATCTGAGGACGTTAATCCTTTGATTTTCTTGGCCAGGTCATTAAGACCTATTTCCTGCTTGAAGTCTAAGCTTAATTGAGCTTCTTGAGTTTTTTCATCATAAGGAATTGTAATCAATCTACTTTTTATTGTCTTTGGTATGTCTTTAAAGCTCGTAGTAATCACATAGATTTGTGAATGTTTTGGAGGTTCCTCTAAAATTTTTAAAAGTCTTTGATATTCATTATTTGTGTTTAGAATATAATCAAAGTCGATAATTCCAATATTAGATATATTTTTCCTTGGTTTATTTAATAATTTGTTTTCAAAATTATTTATTTTTTTCTTTAGTTTTAATGAGTCACCTTTACTGTCTAAAATATGAGTATGAGATTTTATTTCAAGCTGATCAAACTTTAGTTTTGAAAAATGCATAGTAATCAAGCCTTCTAAGGTTTTAATTATTTCTGCGTTTTTATTTCCATCGTTACAACTTATTAAAAATGATCTAGACAATTTATTTGTAAGGTGGCCTTCAATGATGCGATTAAAGTTAAACGACTTCATTTAGGAGAGCTCTTTTAATTTAAGGTTATCCATTATTTCTTTATGAACAGCCTCAGGAGATAATTTTCCGTCGATTTTAATAAATTTTCCTGGCAATACACTACTTGAATAAGAGTATCCCTCAATTAGTGAGTTATAAAAAGAAACTTTCTCCTTTTCAAAGTAGTCCTTATCTTGGTTTCTTTTGTCTTGCCTTTCAAGGGAAGTTTGAGTTGATATCTCTAAATAATATGTGATGTTTGGAATAGTATTCAGGGGAGAATGACTGTGTATGTCAAGAATAGTGTTGGCACCAAGCTTTCGTGCGAACCCTTGATACGATATTGAGCTGTGTATATATCTATCTAAAATGCAGATATTATTTGGACCTTGTGTAATAAAAGGGAGTACTTTTTCTTTTAAAAGTTGCGCTCTAGAACTCGCAAACAAGTATGCCTCGGCGATAGAGGCCAGCTTTTGTTGGTTATTTAATATTGCGTCACGAAGCTTCTCACCAAATACGGTGCCTCCTGGCTCTCTTAGACATAAAACGTTTAAACCCTTATTCTCAAGAAGTAGCTTTAGCTTTTCTATTTGTGTCGTCTTGCCACACCCGTCGATTCCCTCAAAGGATATGAGGTTACCAAATTGTGGTAAGTAAAATTTGTCTTTTGCTGTAAACTTCATAACGTATTGGAATTTATCAGCTCATAAGTTCTCTGGCCAATACTTATCTAGTATGGATCTATTTGTGGTATTTCCTCTTGGAGAGGTTTCTCTTCTTGGTAATAATCCTCTTCATTTTGATAGTCTTTTTCATATTTGTCTGTGTATTTCGGTATTTCATCCTCTATATCCGATTGGTAGGGGTCCTCTTCCTTGTTTTCTTGGTCTTGTATGTCTTCTTGATACTCATTATCTCTTTGTTCATTGTATTCTGTATTAAGCTCATCATGATTGTTTATAGAGTCTATACCGTATTTATTGTCTAAATTTTCTTGGTTGAGGTCCATAATAGGCTCTGACCGATTGGCCTCAATATTATTTTTGTTTTTTGATTTTGAGGTGGAAATGTCTGAAGATGGGAGTCTTTTCTTTTTAGGAGTTGGTTTCGGCAGTTTTCGTGCTTGAACTCTGAACCTAGACCTTTGGGATCGACTTTTCTTTGGTTTTGTTGGTGATTGGTTTGATTTTTTTACAATGGTTTGTTTTTTTATTGGTTTTTGTTGAGTTTTAGCCTGGGTCTCTAACTTAGGGCCTAATTTATTCGGTAAGACAGATTTACTTTCTGGTTTAACTAAGAAGTATGAAGAAATTATAATTATAATTATTGTTATAAAAATTGGAACTTTAGTCTTTTCTTTTATTTTTCTTTGAATACCCTCTATATTTTCATGATTTTCTTGGCTGGTTATTTTTACGAGGTCTCCAAGGAGGTCTTGGTTGATTTTGTCGACTTTTTGCTCTGGTTTATTTTTTTGTATAAATCTTTGATTGTTTGGTGGTGGTAGTCCCTTTTTATTCTTTTTGAACTTTTCTTCAAGATCTTTCAAACTTATTTCATTATTCAAGCTTTCCTTAATTACTTTCCTTGAGTCTAAGTAAAATAGGTCTAAGCAATTCAGGAAGTCCTGTTTTTCAACGTATATAGACTGGTTGTCTAGAGAAACCTTTATAAGGGATTCATCGTTAACTTCGAGCCTTTTAGACTTTTTTAAAATATTAAAAATTTGTGTTAATTCATCCATTTTTACTTTTTTATAAAATAACGGAAGAATTTGGCATTAAGTTAAGTGGATTTTGTTAATAGGCAAAAATGGCAAAAAAAGGCCCTATCCATTAGGATAGGGCCTTAAAATAATCTCTTGTTTTTAGGTGCTTAGAAAGCTCTGTAGCTTAGCCCGAGTTCGTAAGTCAGATTTTTATAAAAATCGTCCTGATAGCTTAGTTTCTCATCAGAAAAAGGTGTTGAGTAAACAGTAACGTTATAACCAAGCTTTTTAGTTACGCTACCTGATATATCAGCATTAAAAGTAATCGACGCACTTTCGTCACTATCAAGTGAGTTGTTCGATTTAAATACTTCTTGGAAAAATGTTAATGATAAATCTTTTGGTAATTTAATTGATTGGGAAAAAATCCCTAAAAAGTAATTCCTTGTTGTTGATTTATCTTTTGAATCTCTAATGTCATTTAAAGCTAAAAATGCAGTCGCCCCGATGGAGAATTTCTCATTTACTTTTCTAGATAATGACGTAGATATTCTGTTGTGTCCGTAAACATTACCACCACTTCTTGCTGATGGGTCTGTGATATATCTTTTTTCAAAAGCCGCACTCATATTTATTCCGTGGTCTTCTTGATTTAAAATACTACCCCTGGTGTATTTCAGAATGGACTTAGAGTGTGTAAAATCTGTATCACTACCTTTTTGGAAAGACCCTGTAACTTGGTTTTGCCACCTTAATGAATCCTTGTCTGAAATAGTGTAATAAAGGTTTAAGATATTAAGTTGTTTGATACCATTGATATTATCAGTTGTTCCAATAGTGCTATTATAAGTAGAAGCAGCTAAACCAAATCTTTCTTTTTTTATTAATTCGCTTAATGTCTTTGGTGCTGTGAGTGTTTGCGTATTTGCAAAACAAGGAATGCTCGCTACTGCCAAAGCTAATGTTGCGAGGCCTTTTATTTTGATAATTCTCATTTTATGTTCTCCTCTCGTTTCAATTGGGTTAAAATACGTTAAAAAAATTTTTAATCAAGAGATTTTGTAATTTTAATTACGTTTACGCCAAAAATATAAAGAAAAGGTGTCATTTTGGCCTTAAATTCAAGACTTTTGCGGACAATCTTAAAATCTGTCTTTATTTTTTACTTTCTTTTTGTCCGTTATCCTGTTCTGGTCATTATTAGGATTCTTTCTTTGGGGATTAAGAGACTAAGGCAAAGAGCTATCTTTGAGAAATCTAATAATCTAAAGGTTGATCTTGACTCTTCCCATGCCTCTCATTGTTTTCATGTTTCAAGTCAAGGGGAATTAGAACAAGTTTATGCACTTATAGAGAAAGCCCTTCGTGAAAATAACTTGGAAAACATTGAGATTGTTTATACTTCATCTTCTGTCAGAAAAAATGTAATTGCCTTGGCATCACTTTATCCCAATAGGGTAAGGTATTTTGCCTTGGGGCTTCTTTCTTTTAACCCATTTAGTTTTTATGCTCTTTCTCAAAAAATTACTGCTGATACCGTTCTTATGTGCCGTTATGATTTTTTTCCTGAGTTACTCTTTTTGAGCTTCTCGAAAAGACTCATTCTTCTCAATGCAAGAGTTCAAAATAAAGGAAGACTGTACTTTAAGGTACTAAAACTATTTAACTTTATTGTGTCCTCCTCTGATAAGGATGAAGCTTTATTGAAAAGTGAGGGACTGGATGTTTATGGAGTTGCCGACTTTAGGGCAATGAGAATATCTGATAGGCAAGTTGCATCGGTTAGTTGCTTTGATTTTAAAAACTTTAAGAAGGCCTGTAAATCATGGGAGGGAAAAGTCTTTTGCTTTGGAAGCTCTTGGAAGTCAGACCTAGAGGAAATTAAATTTAAAAATTACTTTTCCAACGAAAACTTATATTTTTTCTTTCCACATCAGCTAAATGATTTAAGTATTATTGAGCACTTGAAATATCTTCCTAGTAACTCAAAAGTGATCAAAGTTCTTGATAGATATGACTTAGTTAGTGATATTGAAAATGGAGCTAGAGTTTTTATTGTTTCTCATATGGGGGTTCTTTGTGATTTATATCCATATTTTGACCTAGTTTATATCGGAGGTGGGTTCGGAAAGAGCATTCATTCCGTTTTGGAACCGTATGTTTCAGGTGCACTTGTTTTTTGTGGCCCTGAAGTAAATCGCTCCTCTGAGTTTGATTTTATTACGAGTAGGGAGCCAAAAAAGTTAAAAAAGGTTCAAAGCTCTTTGGACATGGAAAGCTTTTTTTGTCAGAATATCTCTTTTGTTCGAAGGGGAGAAGATCGGTTGGAGCATATAAAGTCCTTTAAGAATGAACATGAAGTTTTAGTGAAAAAGGTATTAGGGTTTAATGAGTAAGAAAATATATCTTGGGGATCAAACTCCTGCCATATTTCATATTTTAAAAAATTCTAAAAGTGAGCTAGCTTCTGATTTTTTAATTTTATCTCTGGAAAAAAGAAATACCGAGCATCTTAATTTAATGCTTTGGTCTTCTGTTGAAATTCAACTATTTATAGATTTTTTTAAAAAAGATAAGGGCCACAATATAAGCTTTAATTCCCAAAACATGGTTTTCAATATGTCGTTTGGAAAAATCATTATTGGAGGAGATGGCCTAGAGAATTTAATAGAGATTATTCGGAAATCAGGTGTAGGGCTAGGTAACTTTGACACTTTAATGAGTTTACATATTGGTTTCCATAAAACTTATTATAAATTCATGAAAGGCTTAATAAGTTTTGGGCAATACAATAATATCGATTTACAGGGATACCTTGATGATCTTCCTAAGTCTTACAAAAATTTCTTAAGTGACCTAATAAATTCTGATTTTGGAAATGAATTTATTGCAGAGGTCTCTAAAGTTTTAGGGGGAGGTCCTTACAGTAGTAAAATGCTTTCAATTCTTTTTATATCAAAAATTTTATGTGGAATTCACTTAGTTGACTTAAAAGATATCATTAATGCACTAATTCCCAACTTTATAAATACTAAAGAATTAAATTATTTAAAAGTAGAGAATTTAGGTGAAAAAACCTCCAAACTTAGCTTCACTGGTTATGAAGGTAGTGAGATAGCTTCTTTTGATCAATTGTATTGCTCAGAGTTATTTGATAAAAATTACTTAAGACAATATTCGTTGTCATCACCAATATATTCAAATGATTGCCGTAAATTTTCTTTGGGAAAATTTACTTTTGAGTCGGAAGATACTTTCGGTCCAACCTTGGTAATTTTAAATAATTTAAAGTTGAATAAGAGGCAGGATTTCATTAAAGAATTTAGAGGTTCTTCTGAAAATAAAAATATGGCCATATCAACTGTCGAATTTAATTTAATAAAATATGTTGAATCCAACCCATTTGGGATTGGGCCTTATCTTACGTATCTTTTTTCCCCAAATTGATATTATTTAAACATTTAAGGTATAAATATAGGTAATGAGGAAAAACTCTGGTCAAACAACCGTTGAATATATCTTATTTATTGCAGTAATCACCGTTGTTGTAATTAACTTAAGTAAAAAAGTTAAAGAGCATTTGCTTGGAGAGGATGGAACTTGTACCAATCCAGAAAGTAAATCATTTGTATGTGAAGCCTTTAATCTTGGCCTGTTCGACCGCGCAGGTGGGTATCGTTTCTTCACACTTCGCAATAAGTAGCCGTTTTTACAGAAGCTCCCTTTCTCAATATTGAAAAAGTTACATAATTTAATAGTACCGCCCCGTTTTGTGCTATAAGTCATTTGTTTTAATAATTACCAAAAGGTTCATAAATAAACCTTAGGAGAGTAGTGATGAAAAATATTAACAAGTTATTAGCACTATCATTTTTGGCGACGACATTGGTTCCCACAAGTTATGGTCAGGACTTTTCAGGAGAGGAATTCTCCAGTGATGTCCCCATAGACATTGAAGGCTCATTTGAAAGAAAAACTGAGGCAGACCGAGTCGAAAAATTAAGACAAAAACTTGAGCAACAAAATGAAGACTTTGTTCAAAAAAAGATCGAAGATTTAAGATATGAAAGCGAACAAAAAATGGCAGACACATTAAGTGATGCTTTCAGTGGCGGGATCAAAAGCGATGCTGTGCCAGCTAAATCGACTGAAGAACTAAAGGCCTCTCCAAAAACGTCCAAGAAGTTTGGTGGAGAAGAATTTTTAGTTACACCTTCATATGTATTAAGTAATTATACAGGAGATGGATATAACATCGAATCAGACCTTGGTTTTGAAGTAAACATTGAAGGAAAAGTGTATAGAAACTTAACGATAGGTGTTGCAATTGGGTATGACTCAGTTTCTGCAATGGATCTTGGGAGTTCAAATAACTATGGAAATGGGTATGGAAACTTTGGGGGACTATTTAGAACGTTAGATATTACTATGCTTAAAGCAGGTTTAAATACTAAAGCTTATTTTGGTCATGGAAGGTTTCAGCCTTATATCGGTGCCGGAATTTCAATGACACGTGCAAACTTGAGTTTTGATAGACAAAACTTTTATGACACAATGTATTTTGGCATGCTCGAAGGAGCTTCTGAAGTTGATTCAACTTTTTTTAGCGGGTCACTGATAGCCGGAGCAATGGTTAACTTCACGGATCTCGTTGGGTTAAGTTTACAAGGTGGATTTTCAAAAGGCTTTTCATCAAATAATAATCAGGTGATTTCTCTTACGAATGATCAGTATAATTTAAGAAATTTCGCTGGTATTCTTGGGGAAGGTTCGGCGATAGATTTTAAAGCTGGTTTAGTGATTAAGTTCTAATTAGTATTTGAAATTCAAAGACAAGGTTAATTTTGCCCTGACTTAGTTCAGGGCTTTTTATAGGGGAGTAATGTATGAGTAAAATTTTGGTGTTATTGTTATTATTAATAGGTAGTAAATCTCATTCTTATGATATTTATAGCAAGTGTGATTTTCATACGAAAAGTGACAGAGCAATGTTCCAATGTGTTGAGTTAGCATCTGAAGGTAACTTTAGTTCTGACCAACTCAGTTCTTGTGATTTTTATACGGACTCAGATATGGGGTTCCTTTCTTGTTTAGAAAATATTGAGCGCTTAAGTATCTCAAGAGATGTACTAAGCACTTGTAACTTTATGACCAATTCAGATTATGGATTATTTGAATGTATATCATTTATAAATGCTCGAAAAGTTCCTCTTAAAGTCATGAAAAAGTGTGATTTTCATACTATTTCTGACGAGGCAATGCTGTACTGTTCTGATATTTTAAAAAACAGGTCTAACTATGGAAAAATAGCAAAAAAGTGCAATTTTCACTTTAATTCAGATTCTAGTTTTTTAATTTGTTTAAATAAAATTTCATCAAACATAGAGAGTGATTTAGAAGTGTTAAAAAATTGTGACTTTCACACAAGAAGTGACTTTGTTGCATTACGATGCTTTGATATCGTAAAAAGAAAATCTATATCAAGGGAGATCATGAGAAAGTGTGATTTTCATACTAATACTGATAGAGGTTTTATTAGATGTCTTGAATTGTAATGTAAGTAAATTATAGTTAGATAAAAAAAGGAGACTTAATAGTCTCCTTTTTTTTATATTTTATTTGAAAAATTTAATTTAAAATACATAAATATTTACCAAAACGGAGTTTTAAATGGAATTAAACGAAGTATTTATTGTTGGTGCCCACAGGACACCCCAAGCTAAAGCTGGAACCGATTTAAAAGATGTTCCCGTTCCTCACCTTGGAATTAATCTTGTTCGTAAATTAGTTAATGATAACGCTATTGGATATGATCAAATTGACGAAGTTATTTTTGGCAATACTGGTGCTCCCGCTAAGTATACCAATATTGGCCGAATAATAGCTCTCGAGAGTGGGCTTCATAAGAAAACAAGTGCTCATACAGTCCATCGAAATTGTGCTTCGGGAATGGAGGCCATATATCAAGGGCAACTTAAAGTTGCTGCAGGTGAAGCAGACTTGGTTGTTGTTGGTGGTGTTGAGTCGATGTCCCAAATGCCTCTAATTTACTCAAAAGAAATGACCGATCTTTTTACAAGGCTAATGCGAGCAAAAAGTGTGAGTCAAAAACTAAAAATCTTATCAAGTTTTAGGCCTCCATACTTAAGTCCTGTTATTGCAATTGAGCAAGGCTTAACTGATCCATTCTGTGGCCTAAACATGGGACAAACCGCGGAGATTCTTTCCAGAGAGTTTGATATAACTAGAGATATGCAAGATGAATTTGCCGTTAATAGCCACCGAAAAGCATTGGCCGCAGCGGAAAATGGTTATTTTAATAATGAGATTGTATCCGTTTTAATTGGGAAAAAACTTGATAGACTATTGCAAAAAGATTCAGGACCTCGTGTTGATAGTTCAATTGAGAAGCTTGGTAAATTGAAACCTTACTTTGATAGGAAAACCGGAAGTGTTACTGTTGGTAATGCATGTCCCATTACCGATGGTGGAAGCGCTATGTTGCTTGCTTCTCGCTCAGCAGTCGAGAAATATAACCTAAGGCCATTGGTTAAAATTAAAAGAGTTGACTTCGCTGGCCTTGAGCCTGAACGTATGGGGATGGGACCTCTTGTTGCCATGGATAAAGTACTTAAAAAAACGGATATGGAAATTTCTGACTTTGACTTGGTTGAAATTAATGAAGCCTTTGCAGCACAGGTAATTGCTGTTCAGCAAGCGTTGGCAGATTCTAAACATGCGAAGAGATTTGGTGTTGATAAAGCTTGGGGATCGGTACCAGAGGAAAAATTGAATGTAAATGGCGGTGCCATCGCACTTGGACATCCGGTCGGATCAACTGGCTGTAGGATTGTTGTAACAGCAACACATGAACTTTTAAGAAGAAATGGTAAGTATGCATTAGCCTCATTATGTATTGGTGGGGGCCAAGGTGGTGCGTGCATAATTGAAAAAGTTTAAATCTAAATTAAGGAAGATAATCATGGAAACTCAATTCATAAGTTACGAAATTAAAGAAAACACCTTATATCTAGGTTTTGGAAAAGAAACTAAAAAATCAATGACAGTTTTAGATGAAAATACATTAGGGGAGCTAAAAACAATTTTGGATGAAGTTCATAGAATCCAGAATGATTTAAAAGCGGTTATTTTTTATTCATTAAAAGATAATGTATTTTTAGCTGGTGCAGATATATCCCTTATTGATAGCTTGACCGAAGAGACAGAAGCGGCTGAGGGGGCATCTAAAGGGCAACAACTTTATAATATGATTGAAGACCTTGCACCTACAACGATTGCATGTGTTGATGGCCCTTGTTTGGGAGGAGGTTTAGAACTTGCTCTAGCCTGTGATCATATTATTTGTTCAGATAATCCAAAGACAGTTTTAGGATTACCAGAGGTTAAACTTGGTATTCTGCCAGGATTTGGTGGTACATACCGGTTACCTAAAAAAGTTGGCCTTCCTGCTTCATTAGATATGATTCTTTCAGGTAAAATGATAAAATCCAAAAAAGCAAAAAAGCTAGGCCTTGTTTTTGATGTTTATCCAAAAGAAAAGTTATTGGATGCCTCAAAAAAATTAATTAAAAAATCTCCGTCAAGTAAAGCAACTCTAAGTGAAAGCTTGCAATCTTTTGCGATGGAAAATGCTTTGGGTAGAAAAATTGTTTTTCAAAAAGCAAGAGAGTCTGTTTTGAAACTTACAAAAGGTCAGTATGAAGCACCTCTAAAAATTTTAGACCTCATGGAAAAAGATGGTAGTAAAAATAGAGAAGCTTATTTAATAAAAGAAGCTGAATCATTTGGAGAGCTTTGTGTTGGAAATCAAAGTAAGAATCTGAGACATATCTTTTTCATGATGGAACAATCTAAAAAATCACCCAATAATGATTTGAATGCAAAGGCACTTCGTACCGGTGCTGTCTTAGGTGCTGGAACTATGGGAGGTGGAATAGCCTGGTTAATGGCAGATAATGGTATGGCCACCATCATGAAAGATTTAAATGTAGAGGCATTAGAACTTGGTTTTAAACAATCATCTAGTAATTTTTCACAGGCTTTAAAAAGAAAAAAAATTAACCAAGATGGTTTTCAAAAAAAACAACGTTTAATAATTGGTCAAACCGATTACTCCGGCTTTAAAAATGTTGATCTTGTTATAGAAGCAATTATCGAGAATATGGATATTAAAAAAACCGTTTTATCAGAGTTGGAAAAAGAAGTGTCGGATGATTGTATTATTACATCAAACACCTCTTCTCTTAGTATTAATGAAATGTCCAAATCATTAGAAAAGTCTGATCGCTTTGCAGGCCTTCATTTTTTTAATCCTGTTAATAAAATGCCTCTAGTTGAGATTATTAAGCATGAAAATGTAAGTGAGGAAACTCTTAACTCTCTTCATCAATGGGTTGTGAAATCAAATAAAACTCCAGTAATAGTTGGCGATGGTCCCGGGTTTTTAGTAAATAGAATTCTTATGCCTTACCTAAATGAAGCGGGTTATCTACTCACTGAAGGCGTAAGTATAAAAGAGCTTGATGACGCCTGTTTAAAATTCGGTATGCCAATGGGCCCTTGCAGACTTCTTGATGAGATTGGTATTGATGTAGCCGATAAAGTTGCTCACATCATGTATGACGGACTTGGAGAGAGAGCGAAGGATAGTGGACAAGCTAAAACTATGATTGAGAAAAATTTCTTAGGGCGTAAAACTGGAAAAGGATTTTACCTCTATGATTCGAAAGGAAAAGTTCAAGGGATAAATCCAGAGGTTGAAATAATGTTACCTTCGAATAAATCAATGGAAAGAAAGGAGATACAAATGCGTGTGATTCTTCCTATGGTTAATGAGGCATGCTTTATTTTAGATGAAAAAATCGTAAATAATGCAGACCAGGTAGATTTAGGTTTAATATTTGGAATTGGGTTTCCACCATTTCGTGGTGGCCTTTGTAAATATGCCGATGAAGAGGGTCTAGATAGACTTTTCTCTGCTATAAATGGATTTTCTGAAACAGTTTCTAAAGAGCGCTATACTGCAAGTCCTTTTCTGGTAAATCTAGTAAAAGAAAAAAAGAAGTTTTACGACTTATAGAGAAAAAATTAGTGTTTTTTAAATTTTTTAAACTAATAAGTAATCAAAAGGGTAGATCGACCCTTTTGATTATTTCTTTTTGTTCGATATTTATTTCCTCGTTCTCTTTATTTATATTGCAGTCTGTGATGAATGGGTTGCAGCATAATTTAAAAAGTAGATCAAAAAGCTGGTTAGGCGCAAAGGTTTACACTTTTAACGAAAAAGTGGTTAACAAAGAAATATTTAGTACTTTTTCTGTTGCGGCTGATGAAATTTCATTCGAAAGTAATTTAGAGGGTATTGTTGACCTAAATGGAGTTATTTCGCCGGCACTTTTTAGGGGGATTTATTGGACAAATTCAGACAATGTAATTTCTAAAAATAAGGGAGCTTCCCTAGGCTTTAACCTAAGTATTAAGGCTGGAGTTGATATAGGGGAAAAAATACTAATTTCTATTCCTCATGTTGTAGATGAGTTCTTTGAAGATAGACCCCGAGTTAAATCAGTGTTCGTTGAAAACTTTTTTGAATCAAATGTAAGCGAGGTTGATGAGTATCATGTTTTTGTAAAAACTAATTCGTTAGAAGACCTTACCCATGTAAAAGGTGCAAACCTATTAAGAGTTTTTGGTGATTATGATAATTTAAAAGTTAAGAGTCTTCTTAATAAATACGGTTTTTCTAATATTCAGGAATTTAGTTGGGAGAAAACTAATCAATCTTTAGTTTATGCATTAAAACTTGAAAAAATTATAATGATTTTTCTGTTTTCTTCGTTAACACTTTTAATTTCTCAAGCAATATCTGGAGGTTTCCTCTTATTATTTAATCGGCTTAAGTTTGACTTGGCCAGTCTATGGGTACTAGGAATATCCAATGCTAAGTTATTCAGTAGTAGTCTAAGCTTTTTTACTATTTTTTCCTTTGCACTTTGTTTACTTGGGGCCGCTTTTGGCTTTTTCTTTTCAAAGTTTATTGAAATATACGGAGGGAATTTAATGCCTTCTGTTTTTGTCGAAAAGGGGATACCTATATATATTACCTACGAATCTACTTTTATAAGTATTTTTATACCATTTTTTATTTCCTCTTTCTTTTTGTTTGGTGCTCTAAAAAGAGTATTTGAAAAGCAAAATCATTTAACAACAATTAGGACAACTTCTTGAAAACTAGAGAAGTTTGTATCATCGGTAATGGTATATCAGCATACTATTTTTTATTTTCTTTAATAAATAAAAATATAAACTTTAATATCGATATCACGTGGATTTATTCATCAAACACCTTTACTCGTGTTGATGATAAAATTTGGCCTATAATTTCACTCAATGGAATATCGAAAGGTTTTAATGCTCTAGGTGATAATTTGTACGACAGTTTTCATTGTTTTAGTAAATATCAGGGAAAATACTCTTATGCGACGAGCCTCAAACAATACTGTTTTTTCAAAGAAGAAAATTCGGAGAGTAAAGATAAGTTTTTAAGGCGACACAATTCTATATCAGGGTTTGAGTTTGGAAATGATAATTATAATGGTGCTGTTCTTGAATCATACTTTGTTAAACCCTGGTTTTTTTTTAATGAGATAGATCTGTTACTTCAAAAGCAAAAAAATATAAAAATTAAAAAATTGAACCAACTTGTGGTTGATGTAAATGAGGGACCAGCGGGACATAATGTTGTTTTTCATAATAATAGTGTTTTAAAAACGAGAAACCTCTTTATTTTTTCAGGAACTGGATCAAAATTTTTACCTATTAACTTCTACTTAGGTAGTAAAACTCAAAGAAACAAAAATTCTTATGGAAAAATATATGAGATTCAAAATATAAACCTTAAGACTGAGCCTTTCATTTTATCAGATGAAAAACAAAATATTATTTATGATGGCAAAAGTACTATTCAGACAAATATTTCTCCAATCGAGAAAGACTCTTATTTAGCTGACTTGTTTCATGCTCAATTTGGCTTATTGTTTGGTAAAGATTATGATGTTTATTTAGGTGCCAGAGATAAAGGGCCAAAACGTTTGCCGCAAATTTACATTGATAATTATGATGGTCGGTTTATCTTTAAGTTGTCTGGTCTATATAAAAATGCTTGGACAATTGCTCTTAAAGAAGTAATTAAGGTAGTAGATATTTGGATTGATAAAAAGGTGTAGATTTTTTGGTGGCTTGAGGCAGATTCGAACTGCCGACCTGAAGGATATGAATCTTCCGCTCTAACCAACTGAGCTATCAAGCCATTAAAATTATTCGCGAAATATAAGACCTCTTGGCCATTTCGTCAATAGGTTTTTTTTAAAGTTTTTGTTTATGTCTTGGAAATTATTAAAGAATTCAGAGAGTTTATTACTTCGTGAAATAAGAAAAATTTCTCCCGAAAATGTATATATTGGAGTGAGCGGAGGCTTAGACTCTGTTGTTTTGGCCCATTTTGTTCATATGGTTCTTAAAAAACATTCGCTAGGTATAACGCCGACAGTTCTTCATCTTAACCATTCTTTAAGAGATAATTCTGACGGAGATGAATTATTTGTAAAAAAACTAAGTAATGTTCTTCGTTTTAATTTTTTATCTCATAAAGTCCCTAAAAAAATAGCAGAAAGTTGGGAAAGTAACACAGAGCATAGGGCGAGATTAGAAAGAATTAAGTTCTTTAGAGAAAAGTGCAAAACAAGGGACTTACTTTTATTAGGGCATCACCTGGATGATGATATTGAGTGGAACCTCCTTCAACGATTTAAATCTTCGAATATGGGATCATCCATGTACATTCCGATGAAAAATGAATTTACTTTTCGTCCATTTTTAGAAGTCCCTAGATCAGACCTAAGTGAAGTTTCTAGTATATTAGGCCTCACCCACATTACTGACGAGAGTAATTTGAACAATAAATTCGAGAGAAATTTTCTCAGGAATGAAATAGTTCCACTTATTGATAGTAGGTTCTCGAATTTTAGAGAGCATTTTTTATTTCAAAAATATCAATCTTTATCATTACTATCTGAAACGTTTATATCTAAACTTATTTTTAATAATCAAAATTTTTCTACAGTTTATTTAGCTGATGTTCCGAAAAATAAGGACGATTTATTTAAAGTTATAAATTTCTGGGTAAACTCGTCGTTAAGACATTACTCGGTGCACAGTGGGCGCGGAAAAATTTCAAGACAAATTATAAAAATTATTGAGGGTTACTTAAATTTTAAAAAAGGTCCATTACTTTTGAGTGGTGGTTGGTGCGTTTATATTGATACGGACTGTCTGCACTTTATGCAAAAAAGTAGAGTCTTAATTCAAGAATTTAAGCCTTTTAAACTCAAGGGTAATAATCAAGAAAAGATATTATCCATCATTAGAAATGGCCCCATTTATTTAATGGATAAAGACCCTGGAAAATGCCCCGCCTCTGCTTTTGGAATTGATTCAATGCATGATGGTTATTATCCAGTAACAACGGGTTATATTATTAAAAATTTAAAATACTTAACGAAGATAAACTTTTCCTTATTCAAAGCTAATATTAAGGAAATAACCAGCTAAAACCAGGATTTAAATGGGATATATCTAGGTTAACCTTCTTGATAGTTTGGAAAGACAGGAATAGAATTATCAAGTGATCTTAAGAAGATTAATTAATGAGGAATGAAAATTAATGAAACCCCAACAAAAAACATTAACACTCTGGATACTAGTAATTCTTGTTATGGCCTTAGTTGCTAAAACTATTTCACAAAACAGAGAAGACTCTAGAATGCTGTCTTATTCCAATTTTATAAAACATGTAGAAAGTGGACATGTGGAAGAAGTTACTTTTAAAGGTAAAAGTACGATAATTGGTAGGTTTAGAGAAACCTATGACAATGGAAGTTCTTTTAAGTTGTTTGGTAATACAGGAGAAGCCACGATTGATGTGTTGCGAAAGAATAATATAATTGAAAATTACGAAGAAGAAGAAAAAGCCGATTTTTTAACAACATTGTTAGTTAATTGGGGACCAATGATTCTACTTCTTATTATTTTTTATTTCTTTTTACGCCAAATTCAAGCTGGTGGTGGCAAGGCAATGTCATTTGGAAAGTCAAAAGCTAAAATGTTGAATAGTTCGGACAAGAAAGTAACATTTGATGATGTCTCTGGCGTTGAAGAAGCTAAGGAAGAACTCGTCGAGGTCGTTGATTTTTTAAAGGATCCAAAAAAATATACCTCGCTAGGTGGTAAAATCCCAAAGGGTGTAATACTTGTAGGTCCTCCTGGTACTGGAAAAACCTTACTTGCAAGGGCAGTTGCTGGTGAAGCTGGCGTTCCATTCTTTTCGATTAGTGGTTCAGACTTCGTCGAAATGTTTGTCGGTGTAGGTGCATCGAGAGTAAGAGATTTATTTGAACAAGGTAAAAAACATGCACCTTGTATTATTTTTATTGATGAAATAGATGCTGTTGGTAGACATCGAGGTGCCGGAATGGGTGGCGGGCACGATGAGAGAGAACAAACTCTTAATCAATTACTCGTTGAAATGGATGGGTTCGAGTCCAACGAAGGTGTAATATTAATTGCCGCCACAAATAGAATTGATGTTTTAGACCCTGCTCTTTTGAGGCCAGGTCGTTTTGATAGGCGAGTGACAGTGGGGAGACCAGATGTCAGAGGCCGGTTAGGCATTTTAAAAGTTCACACTAAAAAAACTCCTCTTGCGGAGATCGTCGACCTAGAAGTGATTGCAAAAGGAACGCCGGGATTTACTGGGGCGGATTTAGCCAACCTTGTCAATGAAGCCGCGCTAAATGCCGCGAGAAACGACAAAAAGTTTTTAGAATCCTCTGACTTCGAGATGGCCAAAGATAAAGTATTGATGGGGCCAGAAAGAAAATCGATGGTCATTTCAGACAAAGAAAAAAGGGTAACAGCCTTCCATGAAGCTGGACACACTTTGGTCGGTATGAAACTACCACACACCGACCCAATCCACAAAGTTAGTATCATCCCTCGTGGAGGTGCTCTAGGGGTGACCCAAACTCTTCCAAATGAAGACATGTTAAACATGACTAAAGAAAAGGCAAATAACTTTATCGCCTTTTTGATGGGAGGTCGGTGTGCAGAAGAATTAGTTTTTTCTGAAATGACCAATGGGGCGAGCAATGACATTGAACGAGCAACTCAGTTGGCACATAGCATGGTTTGCAATTGGGGAATGTCTGACTTAGGACCTATAAACTTCAAAAAGTCAGCAATGAGTCCATTTGGTAACAATGACCAGGCAATAGAATTTTCTGATAAAACCTCAGAGAAGATTGATATTGCAGTATCAAAATTTATTAATATAAATTATGAATTGGCCATTCAGATATTAAGAGATAATCGTGCAGCATTGGATCGTATCGCCGAGGGTCTTATTGTTTGGGAAACTTTGGACTTTGAACAGGTGCAAAAATTAGTTAATGGTGAAGACATAGGTGTCCCTATCGTAGAAGAAATTGTCAACTCTTCAGAGGAGTCTAATTTAAAAGAAGAATCAGAGGATAATCAAATGGTTTCTGATGCTGAAGATGAAGGCAACGAGGATAGTTCTCTTAAAAAAGCCAAAGAGGATGATGACCCTGTTATTGCCTAATAAGACAACTTACACACCTTACGCTATTTTAAACTTTACCCCCGATTCATTTTCTGACGGGGGTATTTTTTTTGATCCTGTACTTGCATATAGGAGAGTTAGTTATTTAAAAAAAATTGGGGTTGATTATATTGATTTAGGTGCACAATCTACAGCGCCATATAACTGTGATATCGGTGAGGATGAAGAACTTAATCGTGTAAAAGCCTTACTGAATCCTAAATTTTTAAGCCTATTAGAGGGGTTCTATGTCTCAATTGATTCATTTAGACCGAATGTTGTTTTTTATGTTTGGGACTTAATAAAAAGATATAACCCACGGGGGTTTGTGTGGAACGACGTTTCAGGGGTCGTGGATATTCACGTTAAAAATTTTTTGCGTTTATCTGATTCCTGTCGGTATGTGTTGTCGCATAATAACTGTGGCCAACGTGAATATTGCTGCAATCATATGGACTATGTAACTAATTTAGCTGGGGAACAATTTATTGAGAGTGTAATTTCATCGTTTGAATATAAATTATCTTCTTTTCCTGAAATTGTTCATAAAAAAATAATTTTAGATGTTTGTTTTGGCTTTTCCAAAACTGCATCTCAAAATTACCTTTTGTTAAAAAAACATAAAGAGATTGAAAGGTGCTTTCCAACGATTAATAGTTGGATCGTGGGTGTTTCTAGGAAAAGCTTTTTAAAAAAAGTAGTTAATGACCAGTTACTTCCAGAGGAAATCGGAACAAATCAACTTAATTCTATTCTAAGTTCCCTCGAAACATACTGTGTTAATAAGTTTTTCAGAGGTTCCTGTAATTATTACATTAGGACACACGTGCCAGAAAACTTTGTTATTTTTGATAGTATTGACATAATTACGGATAGTTAACTTCTCCTCTTTACAATGTAAGAAAATGTAAGTTGGCATAAATACAGATAAATCGTTTAATGCCTTCATCCGATTTTTACGGAATAAATAAAGGAATATAAATGCAAAATCTGGTAATTCTTGCACTTTTAACTACTCTTTCACTAACGGTTAGCGCTACAGACAAGGTTGTCTAC
>Ga0233434_1000042_pt1 | contig 178662 bp, 216 predicted proteins | sample SI_122_August201_4_FD_182738 | JGI IMG/M metagenome (GOLD analysis project Ga0233434, IMG submission 182738) | Seawater microbial communities from Saanich Inlet, British Columbia, Canada - SI_122_August2016_120_MG | ecosystem: Environmental > Aquatic > Marine > Inlet | place: Canada: British...
AGATTTACCAATACTAGTTCTCTTTTTCACACCTTTCTTTATACTATGAATAATACCCTTAGTTTTTCTTGCCACTTGCCTTCTTCACTTTTTTCTTTTTAGGTTTTTTGGTTAAAGCTTTTTTAATACTTGATTTCACAGTTTTCCCTTCCCAATCTTCATTCTCTTTCGATTGAATAATAGGGAGTATTTTACTTAAATCTTCATTCGGTTTTTCGTTCGCGTCTTTTCGTAATGCTTCTCTGTAAACTTTTGATGTAGCTGAATTAAATGACCCAACATCATTTTCTAATGTTTGCATTTTTTCAAGAGTATTATATACTGTTTGTTTCCAATACGCTGTAGATTTTTCTAATGTACTTCTTTTAGCCAATTCATCAATTTCAACTTTTGCAATATGTTCTGGTTCGAATAATTTAATTGATCTATTATGAAATTGAACATGTTGTCCATTATAATTTCTATTAAGAACCATACTCGCAGGAGGAAAAATTGTAACTGTGGGGGTTCCAATGTGCTGCGATAAGTATGAAAAGCCTCCTCTAGATGATATCAACATTGTAGCTTTAGACAATTTTGTAAATAACTGATTCGGTGTCATATTATAATCAAGATATTCAACACTATATTTTTCTTTCTTTAAAGCTTTCTCTAAATTAGACCAATATTTACTAACTTCCTTTTCATCTTGTGATATCATTTTATCACCAATATTTGCAAAAGAATAATTTGTAATTAGATCCCAATCTCTAGGAGGTGAATATCTATATAATACTGCTTTTTTTTCTTTAGGATTTTCCCATTGTGATTTTGTTGGAAACCATTCTAATTGCATTGAAAGAGGAGTAAACCAATATTGTTCTAAATTAACAGGTACATACTTATGCCACATTCTTCGGTAATTCTTATCAGTATGTTTCATTAATCCCTTACCACGGAATGCACTTTTATAAGTCCTTAACATATTACCAAAAGATCTTCGTATTGTAACATACTTATATTCAATATTTGATTGCCATTGTTTGTGTATTAAATATTCAATTTTATCTTTTGTAGATTCTTTATTATTAAAGCTTTTTTTCTCATGGGTAATGTCAATTAAAATCTTTATTTTAATAGGTCTTATTTCATTTAACCATAACCAATAATTTAAATTACAAACTATATCCCCATATCCATAATCTACGAGAACACTGACCCATTTAGATAAGTCTAGATCAACAGTATTTCTGAATGTAGAATCAATACTATTCTCATGAATATATTCGTGTTCTAATTGATGATAAGGTGTCCACCTATTATTAGGCAACAATATCCTACCATCTTCAAATAAAACTTCGATGGATTTTTTCTTTAATGACATATTATACCCTATTTCTGTAATAAAATCAAGGATTTATTTTTTTTATTTTTTCCTTGATTTTTTTATTTAGATATGTTATAATAAATATGTTGTTGCCACAGAGGAATATATAATTTAGATTCCAATGTGAAACATACGATATTTAAATTGTTGTTCATTATATTGAGAAATTCTCTCTTTAAAATGTTTGAGTGTATAATTAGTATACGTTTTATAAGACAAATCATCAGCAATATCATACAAAGTAGCTTCCTCTTTTTTACTTCCTTTTCGTAACCCTCTACCTATTGATTGTAAGTTCCTTATTTTAGATTTAGAAGGGCTAGCAAAAATGATATTGTGAAGGTTCCTAATATTAATACCAGTACTAAAGGTACCAAAGCTTGCAATGATAATAGCATCTCGCTCTTGTTCAGTAATTCTTCTGATTTCTTCTCTGTCTGATCCATCTACTCCTCCATGAACAAAAAATACTTTTCTATCTTTATTTACCTTTTCTTGTATTATATTATATAATATTTCACCATGTTTTTCAACGAATTGATACAATAATAATGTATTTCCTGTTTGATCACATGCAAGATTACGAATGAATTTATTTCGTTTTTCATGATTAATAAGGAAAGAAATCTCATCTTGGTAATTAAACTTTTTAGCTGATAACTTTTCTTCTTGTGTATATCTGAATACTATACATTGTATATTAAATTGAGCTAAGTATCCTGCATCAATTAAATCTTTTGTTTGTGTAACTTGAAAAACAGGACCAAATAACCCTTCAAGGATCAATTTATGAGTTTGGGAATCATCTAAAGTTCCAGTAGTTCCAAACTTCCAACGACAGTTTTTTAGCTTACTCATTACTGAGGTTAAAGATTTTGCTTTAAATAAATGTGCTTCATCGCCAACCATAAAGCGGAACTCTTTAAAGTAATCTTTAGGCAAAGCATAGATAGATTGCCATGTAGAGATTACAACTTGTTTATCGGTTTCTTTTTCTGTACCAGCAGTGATTAAATGACAATGTTCTTCAACATTCCAATCATCACTATATTCTTGAAAATCGGTATACATTTGTTGTACTAGTGATACAGTTGGTACCACTATTAAACTTCTTGTATTAAAATACCTAAGTAACAAATATATTATGAAAGATTTACCAGATGCTGTCGGTGATAGAAGTAAACATCTATCCATATTAATACAATGCCTAACAGCTTGTAATTGATAATCTCTCGGAGTTAAGTTTAAATTAAGCCGTTCACTATATCTAGTGCAATCAATATCACTAAAATTATGATCCCCGACCGTAACACCTTCGTCAATTTGTAACTCATAGTCTCCGGTTTCACAAAACTTTTTAACGTATTCATATAACCCATAGTACAGTTGCCTTTTTCTAACATCAAACAATCTGATTTTTCCATCCCAGAAACCATTTCTGTATGACGGAGTAAATTTCGCATTTGGAATTTCAAAAGTAAAGTAGTCGTTTAGCTCTGCAGCCTGCGAAGCATCACAATCAATAAACATATGTACATCATCTACTTTACTTAGCTTCATGATCCCATTGTAAATCTTAAAAAGTCAATTGCTGATCGAATATTATATCCTCTAGTATTTAGGGACTTGATAATTGACTCTAGAAAATCTACTTTCTGTTTTATATAGTCTAATTTTTCATCTGCTTTAATTAAATCATTATCACCGGCAAGATATGTTTCTATTTTAGGTTCATATCCTTTAATAATTTTATACATGAATGGTTCCCAACCGAGTTCCTCTAATTCATCTTGACTCATTTTACCAGCATAGTAAATAGTCTTTAACTTTAGAAGCTTCTTTTTTTCGTAGAAATATTTTCTTTGTTGGAGACATTCATCATTATATAACTCCAAATATTTACTATGAAGATTGGGTATTTTTAATAATTCAACATCTAATTTAGTATCGTCGATATGACAATCTTTTTGCCATAACAACTGTATTTCACTTAATTTCATATTACATTGATGGTTTTAATCTCGTCATTTCATAATAGTTATATTGAAAAGCTACATCTGCTGTTGCATATGTAATTTCAGAGGCCTGAATATCAAAGTTTATTGATGATATTGATTTTGGCCATAGGTCATAAAAGTCAAATCTTAATGCTGGGTTTTTTGAACCGGTGAGTACAAATAAAGAGCCTTGTGTTTTAATTTTATCTGCAGCTTTAGCTCTTTCATATTGTTGAAAACTTTCTGGCTTACCTAATCCAAGTATCCATTCCTGAATTTCTTGCCAATTTCGCATATATTCATCTACTATCATTGTGATAGTAAATTCATCATATACAAGATTATCACCTGCTACCCAATGTTGTCTGTGGGGGGTTGCTACTGGTATTTCTGTGATAGATACTCCAGGTATTACCGCCTGTGAGCAATAGAATTGTGTTTCAGGAAGAGCTTGACAAGAGAACCTGAATCCAGTAGGCGAAAGATAATTTATATTGTCTGGTTGTTTTGTTGCTGCCATGAAACCTCAAAAAAAAAGGGTAAGGAAATCTAAGACCCCTTACCCTTATTTATATCACTTAATTTAATACAAGATTACATCAAGTTTGTAACAAGACATCGTCTGTAATAAACGTTTGTGTTATATGTGAGTGATCCATCACTGGATGCAGCGGTTCCTGTTGAGAAAGGATTCGATACCATTCCGTATCGTGTTTTGAATCCAATCTTTGGCTGGAAGGAATTCTCACCAACCGCACGTACCATTTGTAGTGGAACGTATGGGCAGTAGAAAAGTCCTGCGTCATAAGCTGACGAACCTTTATATCCAATCACAAACCAGTTTGTGTCTTGAATAGTTGCATATGGATCAACATATACTTTGTAACGACCATTAAGAGTACCAGCAAAAGTTGATTGTGTATCATCAACATTCAACGATCCACCTGGAACGGCAGATTGATAATCAAGCACTCCTGCCATTTGCAGTGCGGAAGCAACATCCGAAGAAGTCATAAGGATATTCCCTTTTCCTCTACGTGTGTCGTGCCCGATTGCATTAGCTTCGCGCTCAATCTGGAACATGAGACCCTTAAATTTCTCAACCATCCAGCGACCGTTTGAATCGACATCCATATCGAATGTACCGGCGGAGGCTACGTTGGTTTGGGCACCAGTTTTGGCGTTACCGTAAATTGTTCGGATAACTTCGCGGTTAATCTCCGACAGAATCTCTGAACTCAAAATATTTGAAAGTTCAGTTTCAGCATCAAGACCATGAATTGCTTTTAAGTCTTGTGCCAATTCCATCGTGTACTCACCTTTGAGAGCACGTGTTTTCGCTGTAACAGTTACCTTATCAATTGAGAAGGCCATTTCTGCGAAAGCATTGGAAGCTGAATCGCCAAGTGCTTCACCCGTAGTCGTAGTCATTCCACGACCTGGGAGATATGCAAGTGAACTAGATGAGGCAGCCGCGGGGTTACCATTTGATGTGTGAGCGGAAGTTCCACCAGCTTTCAATCCAGATACTCCGGAATCAGACTCACTGAAAAGTGCTTCTGAACCAGTCTGGCTTGCATAACGGGACTTCATGGCGAAAATTAAGCCAGTCGGACCTGTCATAGGTTGAACACCACAAACATCGTATGCGATTAAGAGAGGCATACTTCTGCGAACTAAAGAAATAAGTACTGGGTCATAACCCTTGATATTTCCAGCTGTATTACCTATACCGGCACCAACAGCGTTCGTAGGAGAGCTCTCAAATAAAAGTGAAGAACCGCCTTCTTCCTGGATCGACTTCTCCTCATTCTCTAACAGAACTGCTGTAACAGCTTTTCGGTAAGAGTCTTTGATTTGAGGAAGATCAGGATGGTCAAGAACAGGACCCCACTTCTCTTGTAAATTTTCGGATAAAAACATTATTAATCTCCTAAATGTTTTATTATAAACTACTAAAAAAAGTTGTTATTATTATCTAACTTGTCGTGAAATAGCCGACATGTATTTATCCATTCCCTCTTGTAAATGAGTGGGATTGGATTCATCATCATTTGATGATTCTATGTCTTCGACCATTGCGACTTTTTTGTCTTCCGATGGAAAATAATTTTCCTTCAGTACTTCAACCTTCTGTTCAAAGTCCTCTGCGTCTTCAGCATCAACATTTTCAGCTAAATCTGCTACTTTTTCTTTTTGGGTTTCCGTCAAGTCTTTTGTAATAGTGCCTAAGACCTTTTCTTTTTTAAACTTAGTAAGTTCTGATTGAACTTCTACATTTTTCTGAATTTGACCGTTGAGTTGCTCTTCAAGACCTTCTACTTTTGTAAATAGATCGTCCACAACATCAACTTTCTCTTCCGGGATTGTAATGTAATGTTCAGTAAATAGATTTTTAAGACCAACTAAGAATCCTTCTGTTAATTCTGTGCGGATTCCTTTTTCAATGGCAAGTTTATTTTCCTTGACCCATTCTTCAGAAACATAGTTAAGATAGCTATCTACCTTATTAACTAGCTCTTCTTTATATTCGTCAATCTCTTCAGAAAGCTGAACTGTCATTTGTTCTTCAAGTTCTTGCTCTCTTTCAATTATTACTGAATTTACTTTAGCTTGCACCGCGGCTTCAAAGATAGTACTTGCTTTTTCTTTGAATGTATCAGAAAGCTCTTCGCCTTCGGTTAATGCGTTGATATCATCAGCGACATCAATTGGTTTTGTATCAGTAGACTCTTCTGTGCCTTCTGTTACTACATCTAAGGATTTTAGAATGGATTCGTAATTAGAAGAAATCTGATCTTTCTTCAGTTTTCCTAATCTCTCATAAACAGCAGCCATCATACCGGCTTTTGTTTTAGGTAAGGAATCTTCTTTTACCTTTTCCATTGATTCACCCTTATCGCTCCATTTTGCTTTTCCCTTAACTGGGTTGCCCATAGCTGTACCAGATCCTTTTACTTGATTTGGATCAGGTTGTTCTTTACCATGGTCGCCATCTACTTTTTCAGCAGATTCGCCCTTGCCAGCTTTAGGTTTATTATCAGCCTCTTGTACCACTCGTGCTTCCTGAACAAGACCTATCTCTTCCAATAGCTCATCAGTTTCTTGGGAAGACAGACCCTCTTCTTCGCATCGTGTTTTAATCTGTTCAACGAGCTCTTCCCTTGCCTCGCCATCTAATTCCAATGCTTGTTGAGCTAAAGTCTCTAGTTCGTTCACACTATTGGCAAGAGACTGCTGTTTTTGGACAGTTTCTTGTTCAGACATTTACAATCTCCTATGAATTTTTAGTTACTGTATATATTTATAAAATTAAAGCTTTGATAAAAACTTTTCAAAAGACTCAGCGTAAACCGATTCGTCCCTCGTTTTCTTAGCAAATTCTTTAACTATAACGTTTTTAATTTCTTGTACTTCAGCTTCTTTTAAAATACCGTTATCCCAAACCCATTCCCTACCTTCCATGATGCCTTCTACGAAAGCCATGGGGGCGGAAGGATCTGCAACAATATCACCAGCCGTTGCAAGATGAAAATCGTTTTGCACAATTTGTGCTCCACCTGTAGTTTTCAGAGAACCCATTCCTCTGGAACTTACACCTAACTTCGCACCTTCGTCAATTAGGTTCTTAACAATTTTCCCGTAGGGAGTTTCCATGATTTTCGCCTTACCCGTAAAATTGGGTCCATCCTGCTTCAACTCTTTAATCATGTGCGATACCCTTTCCAGATTAATCGTGGGTCCATCTGGATGACCTAGTTCGCCAAAAGCCCTATTTGTTTTAATGTATTGGTTACTATAACGATCAACTTCTTTCGCCATAGTCTCCATAGGGTATATGCGACCATTTCTGTTTTTCTGTTCTGCTTGAAGGAAAACACCTTTAATGAAATAACCTTTTTTGTCTCCCTCTGATTCAACCAGAGTTTCTATTTCTTCATTTACTTCGCAAATTAGTTTCATTTGTTTTCCTTAATAACTTGACCTAGCAACCGGTGTATACTGCGCATTTGTTACACTAGCCTTAATAAACTGGTCTGCATCTTTTTGTATAATTTGTACTGAACCAGCAGGTAATGAAATTGAGCCAACTACAGTTCCGTCTGTGCCCGATGCTGTTCCGTCACTATCTATAATAGTAATTAATGTAACAGCGGTAGTAGTTACGGCTACAGCAGTAGCGTTTCCTAAACTCAAATTTGTTGTTGTACTAGCAGTATTTGCAGCTTTTAATTTCATTGTCTACTTTCTAAAGTGTATGTTTTATTTATACTAATTTAATGTCGTAGTTTACTGGCTCTGTCGTTCCTACCCGGAAGGGTACAGCCATTTTAATTTTGCGCGTCTTTTTGTTTCTCGAGCAGTTTTTGCAGGATTCTCATCCCATCCGACCCATTTACCGTTTTTATCATAACCACGATTAGCCAACTCTTCTAATGCCGCTTTTTTAGCGTTAATTTTTCCATTCGCTATAGCAATCACAAGCTTCATATGCATTGTTTGAAACATAAATTCAGGATTTTGATCGTCACTAATTTCATTCAATTCCTGACGTTGATCTGTTGGTAAAAAGGTTTTTCTATCGTATTTAAACATCTTGTTTTTCCTTAAACATTGTTTCAGCTTGGTCTTTTTTAAAATCTGTTAATCTTGTAGCAGTATTTTTTTGTAATACATTCTGGACTGAAGTCAGTGCGTTATAATCTCTGCCTGCAACAATATCATCAATAATTGTTGCTATAATTTCTCTACCATTATTTTCCACCATATATTCTTTTCTTATTTAGCGTTAATAAATTTTGTCCTGCTAATAATTCTGGTTGTACTTCATCTTGAGCTTGTTGCATTCCTTGAGATGTTGCCAGGCCCTGATCCGCCGGCGTAAAGGTTCCACCACCTGGATCAGCTCCCGGCTGTACATTAATTTTATTAACTGGTGGAACTACCGGTGGCATTCCTGCTTGTGGCGGATATTGATCACCATCTGCTTCAGCTTCTTTTTCTTCTTTTTTAATTTCTTTTTCGATTCTCTTTTGTTCTTCTGGTGTAAGTCTAAGAATCTTATCTTTAACAAACTGCTTAGAATAATAATTTCCAACTAATTCTTCTACGTCCCTCATCATATTTAATCTATCAGTCATTAATTCTTGTTCTTTTAATTCAGCAAAGTGATTATCCATTGCATAATTAAATCTGATAGTTTCTCTTAATTTTGGCCATTCAGATGTATGAATAACGTTTTTAAGAATCAATTGCTTTTCCATTATTTGAAAAAATAGATGAGAAAATCTTATTCTAATTCTATCAATAAATCTTGAAAATTTTAATTCATCTCTACTAATTTCAGATGCTCTACCTAATACAAAAGGTGTATCAGCTTCTAATCGGGATAAAGGAACATTTAATGATTGATATAATTTCTTTCTGAAATAATCAACATCTTCCATTTCACCTAGATTTTGTCCACCAGGTAAAGTAGAAATTTCCGTTCCTCTTCCACCTTCTCTTCGTGGAAGCCAATAATCCTCTAACATTGATTGATGTCGTCTATCGTCTTTGATCTCCCCAGATGCTGCATCATATACAAGCTTATTTTTATATCTTGTCATAATATCTTTTAGATACTGCTCAGCTTTTTGCTTGGGCAAGTTGCCTACATCAATATAGAATATTCTTCGTTCTGGTGCTCTTGCTATTCTATAAATTACGACAGCATCTTCCAACATTCTTAATTGATTTAATCCTTTAATGGCTTTATGTAAATGAGAAACAACGAATTTCTTATCTCTTGTCATTATTCCTGAATGTGCCATTATCATAGAATCTGGAGCTACCTTAACACCCATTTGACTTGGTGTTAATAATCCTTTTTCATTGAACAAATAATACTCTTCAAATTTAGGTAATTTGAAAACACCAGGTGCTTGTTTTTGATCTGGGATTATTTGTCTAACTTTTTTAATTTTAAAAGAATCAATTAATCTTAATTCTTGAATTCCTTTTTCAATTTCTTTTGGATCTATCATTGCATGATAAAAGATTCTACCTTCAATATACCAACGCTTAAAAATATCATATGCTTGATTATTAAAATCAAGTAATTTCAAGATAATTTCAAATTCATCCGAAATTCTATCTTGAAGATTTTTTGATAAATCTGTATGAGTTAAGTCTAAATCAACGGGATTTCTTGCTTGGTTGGTAACAATGGCTTCCTGAATAATATTTTCAATTGCCATATCACATTCGGGATGCTCTGCCATTTCCCTATATTTCATTATTAAATCAGCGTCAGTTTTAGCAGATGCCTCTAAATCAAGATAAGAAGCAAAGGCACCACCAGCCGAAGTGGCTTCGATAGCACCTTCCTGATTTTCCGGGAAACTTAGTGCAGGTAAGTCGGGTTTACGATCTCTCTCAATATTAAATCCAAATAATTTCATAATATATTTCTATCTATAAGTATTAAAGCAAACGGGTTATTATGACGTAACGTTTGCTTGCTCATGTGTGTAGTAGTCATACTGCCAATCTACGGTGAATTCTTGAATTGTGTTCCCTGAATCCCAACTTAAATCAATAGCTGATACATTTGATGGCCAAGCGCCGATAAACTTCCACTCTTGATCTTTTTCACCATCTTTTTTAAACATTTTTAATGTCATTTGAGTAGTATAACTACTTCTGGTCGCGAATATGCCTTCTTTGGCCTTATTTGATTTGTGGCCGTTAAGAATCGCCATCCACTTCTCAAGTGCGCTTTTCAGGGTATGCATTTCATCATTAACGACTATGGTAGATAAGGCAGGAAATTCTCTACTTTCCCCAGCAACTTTCACTTGGCGGCCAAAATAAGGTACCTCAATTGGTGTAATATTTGATGGTGGTATTTGAGAACCCTTACACAAATATTTCCAATCTGTAGCAGTGCCGCCTCCTGGGACTGTCCCCAATGTCATTTCCATGAGATTGGATCTTGCTCCACCACCTTGTAACTTGCTCGTAAAAGAGCTTATTCTAAAATCTGGCATTTTTTCTATCCTTAAAAATTATCTCGTTTATCCGTCAAAATCAGCGGTTATACCTATGTGCTCCCAATAATCGTAAGACCAGGTAACTGTATATTCCATTACTGCATCATTTGGATCCCAATTTACATCAATTTGATCTAGTGCAGTTGGAAAACAATTTTCAAATTTATATCCTTGATCAAAATCCCCTGTTTTCGCATAGGTCCATACTGTCATATCCGCAGTGTAACCATCTAACTTTTTTACCATGGTTGCATCACGTACATTACCTTGGTGCGAATTCAATTTATGCATCCAACTTTCCAATTGGTTTCTGATGAAATATCCCTCATCATTTATAACAGTTGTTGTTAAATCCTCAAACGTTCTATTGCCTGGAATCTTAACCGCACGACCAAAATAATTAACAGTAGTTATACCTAATGCGTTAGCAGGGATTTGCACACCTTTACACATAAATTTGAAGTTTGGATTGGTACCAGTAGTTGACGCATCCCCTTTGAGTGAAATATTTACATCAAAAAGGGAAGCTCTCGCGCCTCCTTTAGCTAGTTTCGAAATGAAACTATTCTGTCCATCAACTTGAAAACTCATTTAAATTCCCCTAATATTGTTGTATAATTATCTTTATTTATACAGCATTCACAACTTCTTCAAACTCTACACCGCTTCTAACAGCAACAAAGTTGAGTAAGATGAAGTTAATAGATTTGGTTGGTTTCACGAATATACTTCCGATGAACTCATTTCTATCTATAACTTCCTGTGTATTATTTGATTCGTCACAAATTACAGCAAAATCTGTAATTCCACCTCTTCCTTGAATATCTCTAAGGAAAGGTTCTACTGCCGAAACAAATGATGAACGCGTAAAATCATCGTTAAATTCAAACATTGAAAATTGTGCGAAGATAGCAATTGATTTTTCTAAAGTAATAAACAATCTACGTACATTAATACGGTCAAATGCCGAAGGCTTAGCCAACAATGTTTTGTCACCGAATAATAATGTACCTTGACCTGAAAACGAAACAACTGGGTTTACACCATTTTTATAAAGATTGTCTCTTTCCGTTTTATTAGGATTCCATGCGAGGCGAGCAACATTTTTAACCTGGCCTCTATTAAAGCCTGCTGGTGAGAAGAAAAAATCTCTTTCCAATGTTGTTCGTACAACGAGTCCGGCGACATCTGGATTTAACGGAACATATCTGAACGTATCATTGTATTTATCATACTGATATTTCCATCCAGAATCAATAACCGCATATGATGTGCTAGGTAAATTATTTCTAAAATCATTAATTGCTGTAACTTCTCCGCCGTCATTATTAACAACATCGCTTTGTTCTGGACTGATGAATACCATACAATCTTTTCGAACTTCAGCAATATTACTAATTAAATAACTGGCAACTGTTGAAGAACAAGATCCAGCAATCATTAATGAAATGTCTATGTCTTCTGAAGACTTAAATTTATCGAATCCTGTAATTGTAATAGCATCAGTTAACGTTTGACCATCTGCTCCACCTGTCATGCTTGCATTAACAGTTATTCTATTCTGTGTAAATGCAGGCTTGGAAGCTGAATTAGCGGAAGTTCCCCATAGTGCAGTATTAGGTGCTGTACTCGCAGCCGTTCCTGAAGGGTGTTTCATCCACCAAATGTATTTAGACCGTCTATTAATAGCTTCTTTATAATAAAGTGCTTGACCATCTTCTGATTTAGCATCTGAGGCAACGGACAGTGCTGGAAAAGTTTCTAATACTGTTCCCTTAACACCTGTCCATTCTCCGTCCTCATCTACTACAACTACATGAACTTCATCTCGTGTTACACCTCTTCGTGTTCCAAAGTCTGAAGTGGTAGGCGCATAATCAAAATTACCTGCGAACTCCCATTCTCTGGACCATGCAATTGAACCTGAAATTGCTGTCGAACTTGGTGAAATTGCTGTTTCTAAGGTTGCGCTTGTATTACTTGTAATAGAAGCTACTGAATGTGTTTCACCATTAAGTGTTACTTTGTCACCGGCTATCAAGTTGATATCAAAATATGTTCCTGTTCCAGTCATTACTTTTCGTGCGGTATCGGAAACTTGAACTGTTCCCATTACACTTGTTGATGGTGATTCGTAATGTGATGATTTCATTCTAGTAAATAAATTTGAACCAGTCACAGCAGTATTACTTGAAGACTGAACTGTTGCTGATGTATCGGACGCTATTGCTGTTACTATGAAATATGTGCTAGCATCGTTATTTTTAATAACGTCATTGACTTGTAATTCCATTGTAAAAAGAGTTGACGTTCCTGTAACAGTACCTTCATTTCCTGAAAAGGCAATAGCTACAGCTCCTGTCAAAATTAGCTCTGGTATGTCAGCACCACATAATCCGACTTTAAGTGAGTTACCTAGTTCCCCTGCATATTTCGCTGCAAATTCACCGTAATTATCAGAAGCTCCTGAGCCTCCAAATTCGGTGTAATATGTATTGTAATAGGCTGTGTCACTTTTAATTAAGACAGTATTTGCCGCATCTGTCGTTGCGTTATATGCTTGTGAATTTGCTACTCGAACAACATTTAAATTTTGACCGTAGGCTAAGAAGTTCGCCGCTGTGAAAAAAGATAGATATGTTGAAGAGTCAGGCTTCTGGAAATTTTCTACGAGTAGATCTTCACTGCTAACATTGACAACCTCTTCTAAGGGTCCCCAGCGAAAAGCCCCAGCAAAAGCACCTGCAGTTGTTCCAGTCTCAGGCACAATTGTAGTTAAATCAATCTCACGAGTAACTACTCCTGGACTTACTGTAAATGCCATCTTCTTCTCCTATGATTCATTAAGTTCATGTATTATTAGTTACTAAGATTATTTATAAACAAACCGGTTTCAGAAAAAAGTATGATGACCTGTATCTTCTAAAACTCTATTGGTTCGGTCAACTTGCCACCTATTTCCTTCATTATCGACGATTTCTTCTTCTTCCAATCCATCATCTATAATTCCAAACGGTAAATAGCTTTCTTCAATTTCTTTCATTTTTTCTGAGTACATCTTTTCACGTAAATCTACATCTGTTAATTCTTTATAATATTCTTGATTAGTTAACCACGCAAAGATGACTAACGTGATTACTAAGTCATCATGATGACCTTCTTCAGCTTCGTATGAATCTTTTCTTGCTGAAAATGAAGTAAGTTCATATATTACATCATAATCTGTAATAACTAACTTATCTTCTTCGATTAAACTCTTTAATGTAGCACATCCTAAACGTTTAACTTGTTTAGTAGTTCTTACACCCCACTGAGCATTTTTACCAAACCCACCGCCCAGCTGTTGTCCGCCTCTGCCTTTCCAAGTCATCATCATCATATTTTCATATTCTAAATCTTGGTGTAAGGTAACTGCTACCTGTTCGCCTATATCATTTACTTCAACTAATACATATGCCTCATTATAATGTTTAGCTATTTTATAAATTATGTTAGGATATAGTAAAGGTGATATAGTATCACATCTATATTTCGCTACAAGTTTATAAGGGACTTCAGTTGAATCTATAACTGTAAGTGCGGAATAATCTAATCCCTGTCCTCTTGCCGTATCAACACATATAGTATACGAATGTTTTTCTATTGGATTTTCAAATATATCAATATTTTCTTGCGAATGTATTGGTGTCTTAAACGGCAATTGTCTTAATTTAGAACCTGCTATAAGTGTCTGTGTACTACCAACAAATTCAGTTTCGAATTCTTGTGAAAATTGTCTTTCACTGGTATTTCGAATGGTCTCTTCTTTCCATTTTGAATCTCTACCTGGAATTTCAGACCAATGAACATCTATAGGTATATAATTACTTCTTTTTTCTTCTGCATCAACCCACATCTTATAGAATTGATTTAACCCTAAAGGTGTAGATACAATAAAGACTTTGGTAGTTTGCCCAGAAGAAATAGTTGGATATACTGAAGTAAAAAATTCTTCTGCTAATTCTTTTGGAACGTGGGCGAACTCGTCTAGGAAGATTATATTAAATGATGATCCCCGTACCGCGGATGATGATGTAGCAGCCGCTAATACTTTTGAACCATTCTCTAATTCTATATTACCTTTATTCCATGCTAAAATACCCTGCTGTAACCACATGGGTAAATTTTCATAAGATAGTTTTAATCTATCTAATAATTCTCTAGCGAGTGAACCTTTATTAGCAAGAATACCTACTTGTACATTTTCATTAAAAAGTATGTAATGTAAAAAGAATGCAATAATAGTGGTTGACTTACCAGACTGTCGTGGCATCTTACAAATCACGAATCTATTGTCGTGAAATGTCTCTACCATATTCTCTTGAAAAGAATATAGATCAAAAGGCACTAAGCCTTTATCAACATGAATAATCTTTACATATTTTTTAATAAAATATACAGGATCACTTTGACATTTTATATACTCAGCTAATTCTTCTTCAGCAAATTCTACTGGAACATTAGCAGATTTTAATTTTGGATTTCCGAGATAATGTGTACTTGGCATTTAGCTATTCATTATTTTTTTCCAATTGGTTTGACCGTTTTCATCTTTTGGAGCGGTTTTCAATAATTCAGCACCTGATTCTGTGACTGCGGTCCTTCTTCGGGAAACAATTCTTTTTTTTATAACTTTACGAACATTTCTTCCACCATCAGAACTGTATGACTTTGTATGTTCAATTTTTTCTTTTACTGAAATATGATGCATATTTATCCTCGTTTGGCCATTGATCTACGGGCTGCTTTCATCCTTGCGGGTTCGCCTCTTTTAACTTCACGGGCTTTTACTACTTTCTTTCTATCAACCATTTTCTTTTTCATTTCTTTCCATCTTTTTCTTTTAATCATTCCACCAGTACCTGTAGCCTTCATTACTGCTTTTGGTATTACATCACCTTGGGCCTTACGTAGGGCTGATTTTTGAATCTTAGCAGCAGTCTTTCGTCTTAATTGAGATCTTTTCTTTTTTCTTTTCGTTGAAGATAACTTGTTTATACGTCTGGCTTTTCTACCCAATTTTTTCATTCTATTAATATAATTTGCTTGGGATTCTTTTTCATCTAATTGATCAGTCCACTCATAGAAATCTTCTAAAGTTAAACCATCTTCAGCAAGATCTTCTTCAAGCTCTAATAATTCATCTAGTTCTTCTTCTATTATATCAATCAATGTTAACATATTAACCTAATTATGGATCAACTGTTGAATAACTGCGGCAACAATAGTACCTATAACAGCAACAGCAGTAGTTATTATTATTCTATTTAGTTTAAAATGTTGTTCTATTGATAATGCTTTCATTTCGTCCATACTATCTTTCATTTTGGAAATTCTTTCGTGAATAACCGTATTACTTTTATCAATAGTATCTTTCAGCAGTTGATACTTTTCTTCCAAGCGCTGGTACCTCTCCGCACATAAGTCAACATGGGCCTCTAAATTTTCTTTTTCTAAAGACATAGCTTTACTTTTTTTAGATTTTAATTTATTAGCTTACGCTAGCATCTTTTGCTAATTCTCGTTCTGTTTCTTTGTGTTCTGGATCATCTTTATCTTTGAACCAGTAGTCCGTTGCTTTGGCGAGTACCGCCACATACGCCCCGGTCATTATATTTATTAAATCGCGAGATGCATCAGGCAGGTCCTCCATAAAGAGTAACCACACTAAGAATAAAAAAGTAAGAACTATAACAATGGATAAAAATGTTCTTGTCCACCAGTTCAATTTTTTGCGACGTTCCGTACCTTCAAATGTCAATGCTTTCATTGGATCACTTTCCCATAATTTATCTTCTGATGTAATAATCAATTCCTTAACAGTATTTATTTTATCGTCACCTTGACGTTTACTTCTATTCAATATACTCATTTATACGTTCCATAAAGTTATCTGTATATCATATTTATAAGTTATATTTCTGTCGACATGGAGTACTTATTTGACAGGCTACTTCTCTCAGTCCATCAAAAGTAAATGATATTTCCTCAAATATAATATCTTTTAACCATAATCCATACTCTAATATAAAATCTGCTGCAGCCCCTTGTAATGCAAAAACTGCCATTGCTGATGCCATCCCTCCAAGAAAACAATTATATGACCATTTGAGATACTTATATTTACTAAGTGCAAGTACTTTTCCTTGGCCATATATATCTCCTACCATAGTATCATATATTTTATCATCAGTCAACAATTTTTCTGCGTAATCTTTTTTATATTCATCAATATCAATATGTGCAAAATGTCCGAAAAATAAAGGATTAAACCAAGGCGATTTTCTATCAATTTCATTGGAATGTGGTAGCTTAGGATAAGCTGTTTTTGGAATAATTGCAAATATGGCAAATAATAATGTAAAAAAGTTTCCAACTGCAAATGTTATTAAAGGCCATTTCATTATTTCATTATCTAAATTAGCTATAGTGACTGAAAAAACAATAGAAGAAACAGTAATCATAATATTAGCTTTAGCATCAGCCATCAAGTTTAATCTCATTTGATTACCGTGATTCACTCTTAAAATGTTATCTACGGCTGTTCTATCTTCTGGAATGTTTTCAAATGGGTTAACCTTTTCTTCTATTCCATATTTTTTTAAGTAAGGTCTTTCTTCACCCTTCATTGAGCGGCTTTCAATGTTTCCACATATTTTGCTATGGCGTGAGTCAAGCCATCTGTTTGAGAAATTAATCCATTATCATTATCTGGACCCCAATCTAAAGTCTGACTATCTATAAAAAGACCGGTATGAGCATAAGGCCAGGGAGGAGTAAAAGGGATAGGATCGCTAAGACGAACCACACGCCAATGAGTGGGCTGTCCTCCAGACATAATTTGATAAGTAACTTTTGGTGATCCGTAAGAATAGATTTGAACATTGTGACCTCTTTTATGAAGCCACATTCCTATTATTTGTGAAATAGCTCCACCTAAACTGTGACCTGTAATATGTACAGTATGTTCAACTGTATGATCTCTATCAATAATCTCCATAACACCTAAAGACGCATCTCTGAATCCTTTATGAAGTTTGATTCCTGTGACTGCATCATCTACTAATCTTACATCAATATCAGATTGGACATTTTCTGCATTGGCAGTGCCCCTAATAATAATTATTGTTATTCCACTATCTTGTTTTACATCAAATGCAACTTCATCTTTTTGATTACCACCACTATCGTAAATTACTTTACAATACTCTGCGTGTTCAATCAGAGATGATATTGTGACTGGTAGATTTGATTTATCTCCACTATCAAGATCATTATTTGAATCAGTTTTATTTTCAGCACATCCACTAAGTATCAGTAGACTTAGTGCTAGCGTGAATCTCTTTATGTTTATTAAATGACGTTGCACCAAGGATTGCTCCGAATGAAAGATGAAACATGGCGCCACTTTCAAGTGTCAAAGGAATCCATCGTGTTACACCTTCTTTTATACAATCATGTGTGTCACAATATTCCGCCATCATTAAGTTCCATATCAAAGGCGCTACAAAAAAATCTACTAAGCAGATAAACAAATAAACGAGTGCAGCCCAATCGCGCCAATACTCTTTTATTGTATTATTAATTTGCAACCGCCTCTTCCAGTCGTGCAATTAATTTAGCTTTATTATGTCGTCTATCCAATTCGACACCTAATTCTCTACCGTATGACTCTAATTGTTTTTTTGTCATACTTTTCAAATTTTTCTTTTTTACTTTTTTCTCAGCTTTTTTAGGTTCAGGTTCTGGTTGTTTTAAACCTTCATTTTTAAAAACTTTTTTAATTATATTCCCAATCCAAGACATATCATCCTTTTTTAATTATAATGTTTATATTTTATTAACTCACTTTTTCTTTTTCTTCTTACTTCTGGTTACCTTTGGTAGAATTTCTTTTTTAATTTCTTCTGGTATTACAGGCAATGGTGGCTTAAACTTTGGTGGAACTGGAAGTGCTTCAAACCTAGTTAAATATTCTGGTTTATATTGTGCTGTCAACTTCTCTAATCTTATTTTTGCCGCGTCAAGTGCCATCTTTGCATCCGCTTGTGCAGTCACTGCTTCACGCCTAACTTCCATTTCATATTTTTCTGTCCATATTCGTAAGTTATCTTCTGCTGCGGCTATTTCATTTGACATTTTATCGACTAATTCATCTGGCATTTTTTCCCTATTTTAATGGAGGTGCATATAATAAACCACCTTCAGTGTACAATTTATTTAGCCCACGTTTAAGAGCTAGAGGTGTATTTTCACCAAGATTTCTTTCATATATTTCTTTATAATTTCCAACTTGTTTAATAACTTCATATGCCCATGTAGCATCTAATCCTAATTTAGCCCCTAGATGAGGATGATCATTACCATTTAATTCGCCCATAAATCGTTGTATACTTGGATCTATATTATTTTTAAATTTAGATATATTATTTGAATTTAATCCCATTTCTTCTGCAATGAACAGAACATATATTGTCCACCTTACAATATCAGACCATTGTTGATCTCCATATTTTACTACTGGACCAAGAGGTTCTTTTGAAATAATTTCTGGAAGGATCACATGTTGTTCCGGATTTTTAAAACCAATTCTATTAGATGCTAAACCGGAGCGATCTGTGCCATACATATCACATTTACGATCTAAGTAATAATCTTTAGATTTTTCTCCAACTGGCACCACAACTGGAACATAATTAAGAAAATGTTTTGTAAAAAAATCCTTAGTATTTTTTGCGGCAGTTCCGGTTGAACTATAACATATTCTTGCACCATCCATTTGCTTTGCAGATGATACACCAAGAGTCTTTCGAACAATAAATCCTTGTCCATCATAATATGTAGTGGGCATGAACTCTAATTTTTTAAGAACATTTCTAGTATATGTGTATGTAACAGTAGCCGATACCACATCAACCGTTCCATCTATTAAATAACTAAATCTTGTTTTACCATCTATTATTTCATATTCAACCTTTTCCTTATCTCCGAATACTGCAGTAGCAATTGCCCTACAAATATCTATATCAAAGCCCTGAAATTTTAATACGCCTGTTTCTGCATCCCAAAGCTCTTCTCCAAAACCTGGCATAGAATCTTTGGCACCACATATTATATGACCACGTTCTTTTACTCTTTTAAACGTTGATCCATATGTTGGAATGTATTCTATTTGTTTTATTTTGCTAACTACTGCGCCAGTACGATCATGAGGAGAATCTTTGGCTTTACCGGGATATGCTGATATAACTAAAAATATTAAAAATGCAAGAAGTTTGCCAACCATGATCATTGTAAAGTCCTATAAATTGCTAAGAGTTCAGCATCTGATATAGGTTGAGTCATTGTATAATATCGTTGATGTCCTACAGACATAAATGATTTAATATCTGAAAAACTAGGATACTTCGTTAAGAGATTATGAAGAAGATAATCAGGCTCTAAGTGACAAGATGCACATTGATTATCTCTTGCAAATACTCTGGTGGATTTTTTGAATCTTTCTGATTGTACTAATACAGAATTAAGATCCTTTTCCACCCATGTAACCTTCTCGGAAATATCTGGTATTACTAAGAAAATTAAATATGCCAGTAATCCTATTATAGTGTATATGAATATTCTACTTGATGCTACTAGATTTTTAGTTTCTATTTCAATGGCTTTTACTGGTTCTAATTCCATTACCTCGACATGTTCGTCCGCAACTTCTTCAGGAGCAGTAGTTTGTTTAGGTTTTACCGCCATTATACTCCTTTCTTCACTGCTTCATTTAACTTTTTAGTGATTTGTGATGTAAACCACTTCAAAACAATTGGAATGCTTATATTAGAAGTCAAACCAAACATATATCCTACTGGAAATCTATAAGTGTTAAATGGAGCTAATTGTGGAACGTTTTCAAATACTAGCCATACTAAAATATAACCAGTAATTGACATACCCATGTTAATGAAAAGATCAAATACAATTAGAGAATACTTGCCCTGATACTTGTCTTTATTATCGTGTCTGTAGTTGAATAGAAATATGAACAATGAGGAAAATAATATAATCCCAAACATTGTTATATTTACCGCACTGAATAGCGATTCCACGCTTACGCCTCCTTAGATTTCTGTTTCAGCATCTTCTGAAGATCAGCTGTACTCCCTACAAATAGTGCGTTAGTAACATTTTGAGGTGACCTTACGACTTCATCTGACATGCTTTTTTTTGTTTTATGTAATCCCATTAACTCTTTATTTGCATTTGTTAACTTATCAACTAACTGACCTACTACTTCGTATGCTCTCGGGTGTTCTGTTTCCCTAGCTACTTCAAGTAAGCCCTCCATGGCGTCAGACCCTCTCTCTATCACATTATATATATTTTCTCGTGCATACTGAAAATCAGTATCCATTCCATCATCATTCACTTCTGGTTTTTTATATACAACAGGTTCATTTTTAGATGTTGGTGTAATCTCAAATACCTCATCTAATTTTGTATCAACCGTTTTAGGGTCAACCTGCTTATCAATATTTTCAATAGTTTCCATTTTATCTTTAATCATTTGTTTGAATTACCGAATGCGTTTATATCTAATGTACCACCCATTGTATCAGTACCTGTAGCTGGATCCCATTCAAGACCTTCTGCAAAGAAATCTCTTGTTTCTGTTGGTTCATAATAATCATCGCCAGCTGGTACATCTATAGGTACTTTAGATGTAAATCTTGATTTTACTAATGTTGCATTAATATCTGTTCTAGTTGTTTCTAATAACATTTTGGAATCATCTTCATTTAATATTTCATCCCTACCTTTTCCAAACCCTGTATCTGATTCTAATAAAATTCTTTCGGCGTCTACCGAGCCTGGATCTCTATACGGCATTATATGAAAATTGATAATTGATGTGCGTATTAATGCTGTTGCCTGATCATCACTACCGTCACCAAATCCTTTACCTTTAATATTCGGATAAAGAAAACCCTTAACTGTAAAATCTAATGTCCAAACTATTGCTCTTCGTGTTTGATAATCACCTTCATATGAATCTTCAATATTAACACCATTTAAAATAATAGGAACATCTAACTTGATTCCCATTGTTGGAAGTGCATTTATAGTTACTGTAAAATCGGGTTGAAAAAACGGTACTATCTGTTCAATTATTTGTGTTCCGTCATCCGCATTTTTTACAAACACTGACAATGTGAAAGCGTAATCATATGGTACTGGACTTTTAACTACTCCAATTTGACCCTTCCACATTGATTTTTGTTGGTTAAGGGGATGCAACATTCTCTCGGGACTGTATGACATGGAAGTCATCTCGAAGCCCATCCTCGGCAGTTGCATCCCCACCTTTTTGTCTAGATTAGCATCGCCCGAGATCCTAGTCATAAATTTTTGTTTCGGACCGTATGCTAAGGGAACTTTTAATGTTTCGACAAATTCATCAGAAGCATTCTTACGCTTTAAATAGATGTCGTTAAAAATGGTTCCAAATATAGAAACATATTTTCTTGTTAATCCGTGATACCAATATTGTCCTAACATTAAAAACTTCCTTCACTAAATGGATTTCCTTCACTAAAATCTATAATGCCATCTGCTGTCGTCTGTATTGTTTTATTATTAGCAGTACTGTCACCTGCAAACTCCGTTGCAGTTGCACCTAAATTAGCTGTCGTGCCTGAAGTGCCACCTGTAATTTGTTCCGTTGCACTAAAAGTACCAACAATATTTGTTAACCTTATAATACTATCTGAACCTGAAGTTGATGTTTGTAATACTACTGCCGTTGCTCCTGAAAGAGTTCCTGTAACAGTTTCATCAGTTGTAAAAACACCCGAATTAGCGGAATATACATATTCTACTGAATAAGCATTTTCAACTTCTACTTTATCTATTGCTGCTATACCTGTATCAATATCTTCATCACTATACTCAAACAATTCACAAGATAAATCATAAACAGGAAGTTTTCCCATTTGATAAAAGACAGCCTGGTGCTCAACAAATTGTATTTCAAATAACTTACTTGTTAGAGGCATCCAAATTAAATCGCCTTCTAAAGGTCTATCAGATATTCCTTGTCCATCCCAAGTACGTCTTGCAACAGTAAATGTTATTTGTTCTCTGATTTCTAATCCAAATCTACCAACAAATGCACCTTCGCCTTCAAATCCATCAGTATTCTTAATATACATTTCTATAGGATAAGCTGATTCAAAAGATGAAGTTGGATCTTCACCATATATGTTATCTACGTTATTTTTTGTTCTGGGCAAATAAGATACATCATGTCCAAAAATTTGAATAGACTCCACCATTAAATCTTGAAGAAGATTTTGTTCATTATTATGATCAAATTTTTGAAAATAATTACTCGTCGGCATCGTCAGCCTTTTCGTCTGTTATTCTGATCCTGAGAATTGATTTTCCATTAATAGTAATATCACCCTTTTCATTTTTTCCGATATCTTTTACTTCTATTCTTCTATTTTTAAATTTCCCACCGAGAACAATATCTCCAACTTCTATGGGCAAATTGATATCTTCATCAATATATTCTTGAAACGTTTTCATCCAGCAATTTCCGAATGTTTGGTATATTTTGCAATTAATTCAGCTTGTTCTTGAGTAGATAAACCTAATTTTTTCCACTTATCTTTTTTATCCTTCAAAGCTTTTGATCTAATATCAGCTTGTTGAGGTGCCGGTTTTTTCTTTTCTGGTTCCGCACACTTCGCTGCAAGAGCTGGACTTTTAACTCCGCCGGGCACATTACAGAATTCAGGTTTTTCTATAAAAGTTTTAAATTTTTTCATTTTATCCTACCATAAAGTCGTCAGGTAATTGATACTTCGTAAAGATTTCATCATCCAACATTTGTAATTCAGTTGTTGCATCATCAAAAATTTGTCTACCATTTAATGTAGTGCCACCGGGTAATTGCATACCTTCATATTTTAATAGATTAGATCCCCATTGTCTTTTAAATAATGAAGATATATATTTTTTTAGCCAAAGATCATTATATGCATCGGTCAATTCTTCTGGGTCTACGGATTTATAACATTCAAATAATAAGTATTTTCCAACAACCAATTCTTTATCCCAATCAACATCAAGATAAACTTTATCTGTATGTCTATTAAATCTGAAAGAAGGAGATTGATTAAATAAATTTTCTATTAAACTCAAGTGTTGCATAGCCATAGTATATCCTGAAAGCTGCTGTTTACTCAAATCAAATATATCATTTAATCTTAATTGATATCTCACATCAAACATATTAATGTTTCCTGTTGTTGAATCAATAGGATGTACTTTGATTATACTTATAGTTGATTCCCCAACGGTAATATATTCGTTAGTAATATCATCTGATGTAACTTGATGTTTTAAATAAATTTTTTCCGACCCATCATAATGATAGTCATTCCAGACTTGTAAAGCTTCGTCAATGCGATCTTCTAATTGATCGTCATCAACATTAACTTCTATAACTGGGTGACCTAAACTTCTGAGGCAGTATTGTTTTAATTGTTCGCGAGTTTGCGGTTTTGCCATGGTTCATATCCTACAATACATTTTCTGTCTACATATATTGTATTTATCTCCATGGAGGTCCTGAGATCCACGCCACTAAAGAATAACGTGTATTTGAGGTTATTGGGAGGACTCTATGCTCTAAGAAACTAGGAAATACTATTATATTTCCAGGCTCTATAGGTATTTTTCTTGTTTTTGCATTTTCACTTGGGGATAATTTAATTTCAAATTCACCACCTTCAAATTCACCAATATTTAAAGGCATTGCCATACTTAATTTTCTTATACTATGTGTTTTTATATGTGTATTCAGTAAATCATCATCTGCATGCCATTCATAAAAATCATCTTTTTGATATCTAGTAAATTGAATATTTACAGTAGAATAATCTAAATCAAATCCATAATTTTTATTTTCTGTAGTAAATATCTCTTTAACTTTAAAAATAATAACTTTTTTAAAATCAGTTAATTCTAATCTCCAAATATCAAAAAGATGAACATCTGATTTTCTTTTTTCGTTTTTATTTCCACCTACAGTCGTTCCTTCTTCAACTAAAGGTTCAAATTCTTTAATAATCTTATCTTTATTCTTTTTAAACCATCCACTTTGAATTCTTATATAAGGGGATTTCTTATCGAGGACCATATTTTACACCTGAAGGGCTTGTTTCAAGTTCACTTATTAATTCATCACTTAATTCATAATTGATAATACTATCTTTAGTATTCTCCCACCACTTAGATTCATATTTTAAATCAGTATCACTTATAAAGCAACCCGGACTCCAAGATGTTAAATTGAAGTCATCCTCTAACATTTCGTTGGACATTGGATTATTATGAATAACAAAAGCAAGGGTTGCTCTTAAACAATTTGATCCTGCAGCATGCCATGTATATCCTTCCTTTTCAGATTGACCATGACTAAACCAATCAAATGATTTTATATTCCAACCTTTGTGATCAGGTATATCAAAAGAGAATCCTTTTGTATGATTCTTATATCTTAAAACACCTTCACCTTTTTGAGACCAAGTAAATAATAAATTTCTACCCGGAACATCTGCATTAGTATGCCACCCAACATAGCCACCTGGAGGATATATTGCACTGAGAGCCTGTTTTCTTGCTCCTATTCTTTTTCCTAAAGCAGTTGCCAGGTCTGCTACTTTTGTATTACGTTTTCTTTGTTTTAAATCTAATAGAAGATCTACTATTTTTTGATGCCAAGGAGGTCCTGGCCTAACTGTTTTTCTAAATGTACTTAAATAATTATCTGAAATGACAGCATTCATTTCAGGTTTATTTTGACGCCCTGGTCGAAGTTTCATTGCATCTAAATCTAAACCGTCTAAATATTCACCAAGTTCTTCTAAAATATTTAAAATATCTGGATCATTACAAAAATTAGTAATATGTTCTGTATGTTTCATACTCTTCCATTTTGATATTGACTTTTAAATAATAAACACGAATAATCGCGAAATACTATATCTTCTGGTTTCATATTTTCCCTATCATGATGGTATCCAATAATCCAATTCCACCTTGAATCACTTCCATCATTCCAATCATCTGTTTCAGGTGTACAGGGTGGATCGCCGCCATAAACCCAATGCCATTTTATATCAGGTCTATACCATGGATCATCTTGTCTAATAGCGCCCATCATTAAATGTAAAGGAAACTGATCCCATCCTCTGGTTTCCCAATAAGGATATTTGCCATTCCATCTTTCGTCCCATTCTGCTACTTGATTCTTTTTCCAACACCAATTTTCCCACCATTGTTCCATAAAAGAAATCATTTTATCTGATTTTCTATATAAGCACATTCCACCATGTGGGACTTTTAATTGTTTTTTATCCCACCAAACCATAGCTGCGGCATATGTTCTAATTTTAGTCCACGCCATATCATATCCATCTTTTAAACCTTTAAAAATTAAAGGTGCATCCGGATGAACACATACCATATCAGAATCTAAATAACATGTAATATCGAAAGGAGTATCTTTTAATGCTAGTAATTTAGCGCGATTAGAACTAGGCATACCTCCATGGACTTCATCAAAAATATGATTTCCAGGACAATCTACCCATTTATCTTCTGTGAAAAGTATTACCGGATGTTCAGGTGCAAATTCTTTTAAACTATCAGCTAACTGTTGTGCAGCAGTGTGATACGGTTTATGGTTAGTAGCTACTAATAAAAAACCTTCATCAGTTCTCATCCTTAGGAACCTCATTAGCAACTTCTTCAATTGTTCCAGAAGTTTCTTTTACTTCTGGTGTTTCATCTAAAAGGTCTTCTGCTTTTAAGGTTACCCTGATAATAGATAGAGTAATGAGTGAAGCAACTAACGCAGAAATTTCTGTTAATGATTTAGATTTTCTAATACGAGATCTTAAATCTCGATTTTCACTGTCTCTAACTTCTGGTATTTCAAAAGCTTCTAATTTTGCACGAAAAAGAGATTCTAATTCATCAGCTGCTTTTTTCCTTTCAACTGCTTGTTTGTCTTCTCTTTTTTGAATTTGTTTTTGATGATCAGGCCTTGGCCCGTGGGCTTCTCTTTGAGCACGATGTGCATCTGTAAAAGAGTCTACTTGTTCGGTAGTGAATTTAAAAAAGAAATCTTTCCATTCTTTTGTTCCTTCTTCTGCTTGTCCGGAATATCGAGATTTATCTTCTCGTTCATATAAAATGGAAACTTCTTGTTTATCACCAGAGCGCCATAGTCCTTCAATCATTGTATCGTGACTCCACTCGGTGGATTCAGCGACTTCTGCAGTTTCTGCCATAATTCCTCTTCATAATATGTTATTAGTTATATTTAGGCGTGTCTTTTCCAAAGACTATAATTTTGTGTTTCTAAAGTAGAAAATACCGTTACTCCAGTATATTGATTACTATAGAATCCAGCATATTGTCCAGAATATATTCCACCATATTGATTACTATAAATTCCAATAAAGCCAGCCGAAAATATGCCTGAATACGTTCCAGAATAAGTGCCTGAATACGTTCCAGAATAAGTGCCTGAATAAGTTCCAGAGTATGTAGGACCTTCTGAGGAAGTCCGTGGGTTTGGAGACTCAGCCATAGATCCATAAGTTTGAGTGTATCCACCGGCGTAACCACCAGCATATCCACCAGCATATCCACCAGCATATCCACCAGCATATCCACCTTGAAATCCGGATGAATAAATGCCTTCATATCCTAATGAATAAATGCCTTCATATGCTGCAGAATAAATTCCTTCATATCCTTGAGAATATATTACATCCCCAACTGTTGTAACTTTATCATATACATTACCACAAAATGACCATGTACCAATTCCAGGAGCTGTATTACCTGTTACTAAACTATATTCACCAGCATTTGATATCAATAAATGTTTAATCCAATGCAAATGTATACCAGCATCATCTGCAGTATTTTGTAAAGTTGCAGAATGTCCATAGGCTTGAACAGTATTTGATTCTTTAGCTTGATTATTACCTTGATTATAAATTGGTAAGTATATTACCTCATCCGTTGCTGCACGTGGATAATTTCCTACAGCAATATAGTCAGCATTAGCACCAGTCCAATGTGTAACAGAATTTGAGGCTCTTGCTTCTGTATTAGCATTTGATAAAGATCTTGAAGTTGACCATCCTCTAACCGCTCCTGATTCTTTTCTATAAAGATGATATGCAACGTTTGCTGAACCTGACGATGTTATTACTGTATCTGTATACCATGTTTCATCATGCCAAGAACCAGTATCTGAATCTCCCACAGCAGTTCCAATATGATAAGAACCAACAGTATTTGATGCTGAAGTAAAATATGCATTACACCTAGCAATAACAGGGCCGGCCGCAATGTCTGCGTCTGACATTTCGTATACTTTATCGCCGTGAGATCCACCTGTATTAGCACCTAAAAATTCTACAGTGCTATCTAAATCATCAACATGTGTTGCATTTGATGCGCCGTTAAAAGGCTTTGTTCCAACACATTGTTCTAATGAATAATTAGTTATAGTTACATTATTTGCTACTGGATGATCGCCTACAACATCTGGGCTTCTATATCTTTCACCAACAGTTCCACATAAATCATAACCAGATGTATTAGAAGTACCAGCTAAAGGTCTTATATGACTTTTCCAATCATCATGTGTTGCAGTTCCTTTTGTATAGGATCCCCATCTATTAAAAACTTCTGGAACTATGGAATCATCAATTTGGTCGTTGGTCATTTGTCTAATACCCCAACCCATTACCTTTTCAAATGTAATACCTACGCTAGTTTGTCCTGTATAACTTGCTCCGGATGAATTTAAATATTTGTAAAATTCTGCAGTACCATCTTCTAAAGTTAATTCTGTACTGGCTCCCGTACTTGAAACAGATTGAACTTTAATCCATTGACCAACACCTAACATTCCATATTGTTGATGTCTAATAACAAGATAATCGCCGGCTGAAAATACATTATCATATACTCCAGCTCCCGGTGTAGATGTAATAGTTGTAATTTTACCAATATTAGCAGAAGCTCCGGAACCGGTTTCAGTTACTGACCCTATATATAATTTTCCACTTTCTGTTGCGGCTAATTCTGTGTTACTACCCAGTGGATAGATTCTCATTACCCTTCCGTCAGTAGCCATTACGCAACCCTCTTCCAAAATGTGTACGTTGCAGAACCTAATGATGATAGCACTGTTAAACCTGTATATTGATTACTATAAATTCCAGTATATTGATTACTATAAATTCCAACATAAAACATACTATAAAAACCTTCAAAACCTGATGAATAAATGCCTTCAAATCCTCCAGAATATATTCCTTGGTAACCTTGTGAATAAATGCCTTCATATTGATTTGAAAAAAAGCCGGCATATTGATTTGAATATTGTCCTGAATAAATTCCTGAATATACCCCAGAATAAATTCCTGAAAATGTACCGGAATAAATTCCTGAAAATGTACCTGAATATGTGCCAGTATATGCAGGACCTTCAGATGAAGCTCTAGGGTTTAATCCTTCTTCACTACCTGATCCATAGGTCATTATATAACTTCCTTCATAGTCACCACGATAATCACCCATAAATCCTGATCGATAAGAACCTACATATGGTCCCTGGTAACCACCTCCATAACCACCGGAATATCCTTGTGAATAGAATCCTTCATAACCTCGCGAATATATACCTGCAAACTGCCCTGAATATATACCAGTAAATTGTCCTGAATACATTCCTGTAAATTGTCCGGAATACAATCCCTCATATTGATTAGAATATATTCCTTCATAACCAGCTGAATATATTCCTTCGTATCCTTGAGAATATATTACATTACCTGTATCCGTTAAATAATCTACATAACTTCCTACTTGTGTCCAAGTACCTGTTCCTGGTGCTGATGAACCGGAAACCATTTCATAATGACCAATAGATTCAACATTAAATAGATAGTTTCTCCATTCTGCCGCTAACGATTTCATATCATTATCGGACAATTCCTGGACGCCATCATTACCTGTTCTATTATAAACAGGTCTTGAACCAGAAGTGGAGGTTGGCCCTGTTTTTCTCCATAACTTAAAATCAGTTGAACTATCTGTACCGGTTTGTCTATAAGTTTCTGTTAGAACATCACCACAATAAATCCATGTATCTGCATCGGGTGCAGCAGTACCAAAATAATAACCACCAACGGGATAGGTAGTTGTTTTCCAATGATTAGCAACTCTAGCTAAAATAGTAGTTTGTAATTCAGCAGTAGTCATTCGCTGCAACTTACCACCAGATGTAACCCACTTAGTGGGATAAATTACATTTGTAGTTCCAGCAGCGTTGGACTGCTCTTGTTGAATAGACCAGGAAGTTGTAGTGAAATTGCCAGCTGAAATAGGATGATCTCCTACATCATCATTTCGGAGTCTATTATCAAATCCGCCGGCGTTCCCAGAGTTGTTTGCATATGCAGTTACGTTACCTCGAACATTGTATGTTTGATTAGAGGCGAACTCCTGCAAAACAAGAGGAACTATCATATTGTCTATTTCTGCATCGGTCATTTGTTGAAGATCCGATCCAGAATTTATAACCTTTAACGGTGATGCCATTTGTTTTCATCGTCTTTATATTATGGTCCAAGTCTCGTTCCGGATGAATCATATATCCCAAAAGCTACCCATGAACTTTCTCCGGTTGCGCCTCCACTTTTTAAAATATAATTAGCGGCAGCGGTTCCACCTGCTGTTGTTTTGAATGCCCCATCATGGGTGAAAGCCCCATCATGGACAACTGCGGCATCGATATCTAAATCACCATCCATATTTATTGTACTTGTAAAATGGGCAGCGCCGTTACTCTTTAATCCATCAGAAACAACCCATCCTCCAACTGTACTATTATATAATACACTGTGTACAGTGGCACCAGGTATTATCATACCACCGCCGGTTGCTGAAGCATCTGTATGACATTTCGCGAAATCAAACGATCCGGACCCTGAATAACCTGTTAACGTAAATGTAGTGGTTGTCGGTACTGTAGCAACTGTATATATTGCTTCTGCTGTTAAACCAGAAGTTCCAGCATCAGTAATAAAGACTTTATCAGTGACCGATAATCCGTGTGTCTCAGTTGAATTATTTCTCTGGGAGGTAACTGTTCCAGAACTAGCATCTGATTGACTATAGATATTACTTGCTAATCCAAAGACCATTGTTTTATCTTCGGAAACCATAATAGTAGTATCGTTATATGTTCTGGTTCCTTGAACAACTAAATTACCGGTTACAATTACTGTATTAGAATCTAACGTCATAGATTCTGTTGCAAAGTTAACATAATCAGATACAGAAACGTTTGCCCAGGCTCCTCCTGTAACGTGCGTATTACCCTTTAAATTAGTCCTATTTGTGAAGTTTACGGTGCCGGTGACGTTAGCTGTACCCTCAACGTGTAACATCGCATCACCAAGAGTTGAGCCAGTTCCGATTGCTAGGTTACCTGATGTACCTAGATTCATTCGTTCGGTTGATTGCGTTGAAGAATTACCAGTAAAGAATCTAATTATATCTTCGTCACTTGCGTTGTCTGTAGTAATTTGTGTATCACCATCTTGATCTTCAGGATTTCCTCCGAATGGATAAAATAATGTTCCTGTATTACCTTCGAATCTTTCTAGTGTTGTATTCCATCTAATTGCACCTGTAGTACCTGCTCTTTCAGCGGAAGTGCCTGTTGGAATTAATATAGAGGCAGACGAGTTTGAACCTACAATACCACTAACGTGTACTGTTCCCCATCTCCATGTACTATTACCGAAATTCTTATCGGCATCGGTATAAGGTATCGTATCAGAATCAATTCTCGCAGTAATTGTTAAAGTATCTGCGTTCGTGTCACCAATATCGGTATTACCTTGTAAACTTGAAACTTTTGTTACAGTTAAGCCTGAATGTGTGAGTAAATCACCACCGATGACTGCTGACGACTTAATTCCTATACCACCATTTGAAGTAATTGCACCTGTTGTATTAGATGTTGAATTGGTAGTATTAGAAATGTGTAATACGTCTTTTCCACCCTGTGTTTGAGTGTACATCAATAGTTGATTTGTACGTGTTCTCCATAAATCAAACGTATCTGATAACGCTACATTAGCTGCCATCTTTATCCTTTTCTAAAACATTCATTAATAATTTTTCTATCTTATCCACAGTATTACTTAATCTATCAAGCTCTGCTCGATGCTCAGCTCTTTCTTTACGAGCGGCCTCAACAGCTAGCCGTTGTGATCTGTGTCTATTTAGGGCAGTTTTATCTGTGGCTAAAAGTGCCTTTGAGTGTATGTCCCTAACAAAACGAGGGTCTTCGGTTTGTATCTTATTCATCTAATGCTATTGCTCTTAAATCTTTCACTTTAGGAACTTTTAAAGTACTAGTAGAAGTTATACATAACTTAATTGAAAATGTTTTAAACTTCTTATAATTGGTTCCTGAATCATCAGTATAATCAATTGTATCATTTGGTGATTTAAATAAAAATTCTTTATAATCATCTTCATTTAAAGAATGTACAGAAGCAGCTGTTTCTTGTGATAATAGGATATAATCTCTATCATCAAATGCAGAGGAATCATCAGGACTTAAAACTTTTGCGTATGCATATATTTTAGCACTTTCTGGTTTATAAGCCTGAACGATAACTTTAATATCTTCTGCTTCAAAACCATCCTCAAGGTTAACTTTCCTTGTAATATATTTAGCATTGATTGGTCCACCTTGTGCATCTAATTCACTACTTACAACAACATTTGCGAAATTGGTTCCAGTATGTCCTGTATCTGATATTGTTATTGTTGGAGTTTCTGTATAACCCGAACCACCGTTAGTAACTGTTGCACCCGAAATTCCACCAGCTGAAAGTGTTAATGCAATTTCTGCACCTGTTCCATTTCCACCAGAAACTGTAGCTACTGCTGTAGATGTATAAGCTGCGCCAGCATTAATAATGTATATATTTGAATTTGCTAGAGCTGCATTATCAACATCATTTTCAACTGTAGTTAAACTAAATCTTGAAGTATCAATCAATGGTGAAACAAATTTTGAAGTAGATCTCATAGTAATATGTGTACTAAAACTATTTGCTGTATTAGACTGCATCATCATTCGTTCTTCAAGATTAACGTTTTTATCTTTCTCGGCTGTTACGTAATTCGTTGATGAATATCCACCAGATGTATTAGTAGTCTTAAATGCCATATTAATTGTTGTACTATCAAAATTCATTACTGATGTATTAAATTTATATGCATCTATATAAACATTAGATGTGGCCATATTTTGACTATGTGTATTAGACATCAAAATTATGTTGCCTTGATTTTGTGTTGTAAAATGACACCTATTAACTCTCATCATCAATGATTCACCTGGAGACATTTGTGGCATGCCCGCATTGGTTGGTAAATACATTGTTTCAATATTTGGTTGCTTAGGTATTCTAATATTAGGACTGATGGATGTATCAGTTAAAGGACTTAATCCTTGTATAGCTGTCCATAATTGATACTCAGAACTATTTGAAAGAACAACCAATGCATATTCATCACCTGTTAAATATACTGGTGCAGGAAATTCAAATGTTGTATAATGAGATGTATTTGAAGCATCCGGAGCAGTTACTATAGTATTAATTTCTTCTGGTCTTTTTACTGCTTCACTATGTGGAATAATAGTTCCTGAACTTGGATATCCATTAATCAGTGGTCTAATCTGAACCGTTATAGGTAATTGCGGCGTTGAACTATTAGCTGTTGCTTTTTGTCTAAACCACAAATCTACTGATTTAATAAAAGCCCCTTCAGGATAATTACTCTTATTAACAATAAATGTTTGAGCCATTGGATCCATCCACTGAGATGAACCTTCAATTCTACTAGTAGGACTTGTTATTACATTTTCATTAGTGACATCTTCTCTTCGTGAAACAGAGGGCCTAGTTGAAATCGAAGTTGGTTCTCTACCATCTACTAAACCTCTTACGGTGTAAGTACATTCTGCTGCCATAGTTGAATCTGGAACAGAATTTATTTCTTGATCAGTAACTCTTAATAATCTTTCACCTGATTTGTGAGCTCCTGCTGGTATAGAAAGAATACCTGCAAATTCACCGGCTTGATTAGTTGACATATAATCTGCTTGTCCTCTTGTAGGCACAGTTCTATTTGATATGACTCCGGAAACACCACTATTAGATGTAAGAATAGTTGTTGAACCTGGTGAAAAAGCTTGATCTAGATCAGCATTATCACCATTAAGATCTAATGCCTTAACTACTTTAATATACGCAGTTGCGGTTCCACCTGAAGTAGTTAATTGTGGAAGTATAATTTGCGCAACATTCGAACCCTCAGATATTGTTTCACCCAACATTAGATGTTTATCTGTATCAACACCATTAATTGTTAAGAAAGGCATTGGATAAACGTTTGCGGATACATTATCTCCATCAAAAAATACATATACATTTGTTGTTGGCTTTAATCCTCTTGCTACAAAATATATTCTATTATCATCTGGTGTATATTGAGAACCTAGCAAGTGTGCCTTCATCCAGAATGTCATAGAAATATCTGCTACTTTATTTCCTAATGATCGTTTAATTGAGTCTGGAATATTTTTTGAAGTTATACCTTTTCGTGTTTGTCCTTTGTTAATAAGATTTGCTTTTCTTATACCAATAGAAGTTGCACCGGCATCCTTAACACTTATTTCTGGTTCTGGGTTAATTTGTTCGCCATGCCAATTTTTAGTCCAATTATCCCATTGTGATCCATGTCCGGCACGATAATTTCCAAACTGCCAATTATCATTAACACCTTCAATATTAACTAATACCTCAGGTCGGAATTCAGTATCATACCATGTATCTGAATCAGGATATGTTTTAATACCACCAGTAAATTGAGCTAAACCAAATGGATTAACTCCTTTATAAGTACTTGCTAATGGTTGATTTACTAAATTAGCAGTTGTATAAGGTAATGTTATTAGTTCTTGTGCTGGATAATGCCATTGAACATTATTACTAGAACCTCCAATATCCGTCATTTGAAATGTATAGTTATCTGTCTTAAATGGAGGTCTTAATTCATTCTTTTCAATATCAATTGAACATCTATAATCATTGTTTATAACGTCACCTATTCCATGACCTTTAAAACCATCTACTAAAATACCATTTTTAAATCTATCACCGGCAGGATTAAAGAGTGAGTCTTGTGTTGATCCGCCAGAAATAGATGAAGCTGCAGCTTCTTTTTCTAACATTGATAATGCAGTATAATATTCTAAATTTTCAATCCTCTTTTCTAGTTTACCAATATCTCTCATTGTATAACGTCTATTATCAATATACTTTGTTTTAATATCTTGAGTATTAAAAGTATATGGAGGAATAGTTAATGTATACAATGTCATAGAATCGTCGTCATCCGGAGGAGCAACTGGTTCTAATGCAGGTACACCTTTAATTACATTAAACTTCCTATCTTTAGAAAGAGTTAATTTATCTTTCCGGCCCAAATAGTATTGAATATTAAATTGAAATGTATATTCAGGGTCTGGTGTTCCACCGGCAGATCCCAACTGTGAAGAAGGAATCGCTGCATTATTAGATGTCATATCATTTGTAGTATTAGAACCTTTATCATTATTAGCAGAATAACGTGTGGGTCTAAAATCTATACAATCTCTTAATTCAATTTCTTCACCTGTTGTAGGACTTGTATATTTTGGAACAGCAGAGAAATTAAATCCTTTTCTTTTAACACCTTGTAGGTCATAATGATATCCTGTATTTGAACTTACGTCGGCATATGATGTAATTGAAAAATATCCAGCAAGCGCATCTTGAATTGGTGGTGTTAAAGCAGGATTACTAAAATGATCACAAATTATTAATAGTTGTCCAGCAGGGGCTGGTTGACCAGGCTTTAATGTAATAGAAGCCCAATCATAATAATTATCTCGTTGTCCGTTATCTAAATCATATCTGGAAGTAGCGTCTACGGCAGTTGTTGATGCAGCATCTTTGAGTGCTGTTATCATCGGTTGACCTACCGGTTGAGCAGGGTCACCAGAATCAATTATATAAGCTATATTAACAACATCAGATATCATCAAGTTATCTTTTTTACCGGACTTTTTATTAGGCTCAGCAATATGAACTTGACCTTTAGAAATAGTTGTATTTGAAGCTATGACAGTTGTATTTCCAACCGTTAACGTTTTTGATCTTGGCGTTGCATTAGCTGTTCTAATAGTTGAAAGTACTTCTACTTGATATGCACCACTTTTTGTATTTAAATTTAATGTTGTTTGAGTAGGACTATCAATAGTTGCTGTTCTACCTGTAGATGCATCAAAATTTAATAACTGCCCTTCAGTTAATGCTTCTCCTGTTACATTATCAACCGGTGGGCTGGCGGCATTATCAATTGTTTTAACAGCTACTGAAAACAATTCTTTCGCAGTTGATGCGGACTGAGCGCCTGTTCCTATAAAAGCACCGGAAGCTGTCGATACAGTTGTCACACCTGCCATTGGTACAGAAATCGATTGAAATGTTTTATATGTATAAGTAACCCCATCAGGTATAGTTGCCAAAGGTGAAAATGGTAATTGATATAATAATGTATTTTTACTTACACCTGATAATTGGGCTATTCCTTCAGGATCATTATTAAATTTTGATAGTTTATCAATATCTGCAGATGTTGTTTTTACAACATAAGTTGTGTTTGCAGCAGTTAATTGATCTACAGCTGCATGCTTTACAATCAAACAACCTAAATCTTGAAATTTAAAAGAAATAGTAAATGTTGAATTTGATAATACTTTTTGTGATAAAGCAGTATTAGCTTTAATTATGTGTTGTGAACCTATAGCAATATATTCAGCAATCGAAACTGTATCACTTGAAACAGTAGAGCCGTTCGTGGTATTAACAGTTACCACTGCGCCCTTATATGCTCCATTTGCATATGATGTAATTCCTGCTGGGACACCAAGAGTTGTTAAATCATCACCTTCACCAGTTACTTCACCGGCGATAGTTTTATCTAAACGTATGTCATATATTCGAGATGAATATACTGAATGAAAGTGTGTAGTATTAGATGCAGTTAGATCTGCTTGTTCCCAATCAAACGATCTTATTCTCGCTGTTCCCATCTTCGTTTGATTGTATTTTGTTAACGCATTAGTATCATTTGACATAGCATTAACAGAAGCGGAAGGACAACAATGCAAATCCACCAATTCATGTTTGGATATATCGAAAGTACCTAAAACATTTTTAAGATACAAAGAATTGCCATAATCTGATGCAACAATATAATCTGATACATTTGCTGTATCACGACCTCTTTCTACATCAATATATTGTGTTGCAATATTTTCATATTCATAGCCTTTTACATAAGCTTTACCTGCTTCTAATCCGGCAGAGATTAAAGCAGTATTTCCATCTTTATGATTTCTTAATTGTATTCCAAATGGTCTTACAGTATATGAACCTGATTCATCAAATGTTCTTCTAGCTAATGTTTTTTCAAGTTCCCCATAAATTGGAAACTTGGTTTCTGAAACTTTAACACCAGATTCCATTCTAACTAATTCTATAAATTTTTCACCAGCATATTCTGTAAAAGTACTAGAAGTAGTTGTGACAGTTCCATCTGTAGCAGTAGTTGTTGTTGCTATATCTAAAGATGTTAAAGTCAATGCCATTTTAAATCTATCAGCACCCGGTGCCGCATAGTTAGCAGTACCTTGTGCATTATCTAAAATAGATGAATCATCATCTGTTTGAACAATAGATTCAGTAACTGTTAAACCAATTCTTTTTGTTGGTAAACCGCTATACTTATCTAAGGCAATAGTTTGCGCGGGGTTTAAAACAAAAAATCCACTTATATAAAAACACCCTTCTGTAATACTTGCGACAGATGCCGTATTCTGAGCATACTGCACTCCAGAGGCACCACTTAAACTAACAGTATTAGCTTGATATGGTGTTGTTTCTAAAGTAGAAATTGTTTCGCCATCTAAAAAATTTCCACCACCTAATTTAGAAAAAATTAAAGTAGGTTGATCTGATACAGTAAGAGCTTCTGCTCTAATAACTAAACCTTTGGCACCTGAGGAGCCGCCAGTAATAGTTTTACCTTCAAAAGAACTAACTGTTACAGTAGCACTATCAAAAGCCGATTCTAACTTTAAAGAATTAACTTGTGTATTGAGTGTTACATCTCCACCAAAAACTTTGCTGCCTTCTTTAAGGATATGATCACCGAACCTGGTAACTTGCTCTTGCAAGATGGTTTGCATCTGGGTAAGTTCCCTTGCCTGAACTGCGAAACCAGGTCTGAATAAGATCCTATGAAAGTTTTTATCTTTATCAAAATCATCATAGTATGGTGCAATGTTAAAATTTGTTTTTACGCCTGACACTTATTACCTTATTGTAAAATATTAGAAGTTAATTATTAACTTAACATCTTCGATTTGGTCACTAGCTCTTGAAATTGGTGATCTATTTTCAACATATAGAATATCACCAGTATATTGTTTCAAGTCAGGTCCTTCAATAGCACTTGTATTAGCGGTTGTTCCACCTCCAGAAACCGTCAACGCTTCGTTAGCTTGAAAAGAACCTGGTGTTCCATCCCATCCGTTTGAAGTATTTGAACCTTTTGTAACTTGAGACATTCTCAATTTACTTGTTCCTGAAGTCCAGTCAACTACTCTTCCTGTTGCACCTGATACTGAACCTGTTACTAATTGGTCTGATGAATATGCAGAACCTGAAAAAGATTGCACTGTAACTCTAAGTGCCTGGTCAGCCAATGAAATAGTTGCTGGTATAGCAAGATCATTATCATTAGTTGTATTAGCTGCGTTCGGATGTGAAATTAAACCAATTTTTCTAAAATCATTGGCTACTGTAAATTCTCCGGACTCATCATTTTCAAGTCTAACGTTAACCATAACGTTATATCCACCTAATTCTTCTGTGGCATCAAATCCATGACCGCCTTTTGGTTCGATAACAGCTTGAACTGTGGCATCATCTGTATTCCAAGAACTATTAGCTAAAACACTAACAGCTGCATTTGTATATCCAGAACCTGCGGCAATTGTTATAACATCAGTTAAACCAGAAGTATTAGTTCCGTTTGATCTACAATTTGCTCCGCTTCCATCACCTAATATTTGTAATCTAGGTGCAATTTGAAAACTATCACTTTGTGCGGCCGCAGATGAAACTGCTGGCGCGAAGGTAACTACTTTTGTAGTACCATTATAATCTGTAATAGTTCCACCTTGTCCTTCTGCATTTCCTGATGTAAAGAATATATCTGAACCGACATAAACATCATCAGCAGCACTTGCGGTACTATGAATACGTACGGAAGTAGTAGTATGTGAATATGCACTACCAAAACCGTTATCCAATGTGTTGGTTTCAAAAATTAAATATTCAGCTCCACCAACTGTTCCGTTAGCTGTTTTTCTATAGATATTGATAGCACCATCAACAGCTGCATTTTCAACAGCACGTTGTAAGGTGTTTTCCTGTGTGGCCGATGCCATAACAGTATTCTGATAACGTACTTGTTGTACAGGAATATAATTAGTGGTTACAAATTTCAAAGCCGATGCGGCCGAAATTGTGAACATATACTTCCACTTATATCCATCTGATCCAGGTGTAACAATAGTTGCTGCTTGACCTGTTGGTTTTGCAACACTTGTTCCACCAGTGTTATTGTTTGCTAAACACTTATATACATTATATTCATCTGTCATGACATAAAAGGTATTGGCAAGCATAGCATTTTGCGTATTATCATAAGCAAAATAAGATGTATTGTTAGCCCAATTATATCTAGGAATACAATGTGTCACATCAGTAGATACAACCTTTTTAGCTGCGATCATATCTTTCCAATGATTATAATAAGTATTTGATACTGAATCGGTGGGTGTAGGGGGTGTTGTGTCGTTGTCTGCTGCCGCGGCTCCTGCTACATTAGCCCAGTTCTGGACACCACCGATGAAAAGATACATATTAGATTCTAAGTATGTATCGCCCGCGACTGTGTTCGCAAATGTTGTCATTCCGGAATCTTCGTCAAAAGACTCTCGAAACTGCTTTGCATTGAACATTCTAAATTTATTTGTTACTAAAGCCGGCATTTCGATAACTCCAATCGTTATTAATTAATTACTCTAAAACTGCATGTTGAGCTGCGTGATCACTACGTCCTTCCGGGAAGTATTTATTCGCGCGCTCATGTACATTAAAACTACTTGTGGTATAATTACCTACAATATATTTAGCATCAAACCTACTATATATATTAATACGTTTATAGTCACTACCTGTATTTATAAGGTCTTCATATAAGAGATAATCATTCTCGATTTTTAATTTACCCATGGCAGATGTTGCATCAGTTGTACCATCTTCTACTAATACTTCATCACCATCTTCGAGAAGCATCCCATCTGCTTCTTCTAGTATAATATTTATATCATCAAATAATATGCTCTGCCCAGATTCAAGATTTTCTACTGGGTGATCATTCTGTGGCATAGTTAATTCTATACCAAGTCCTGCGTATTCTTCTATTGTGCTATCGCCTACTATATCATCTAAATGTGGAACTGTGGATACTCTACAATAAGTATTCCATGGCCAACTAGCTTTCGTTTTATCCCATGTAGGCGAATATGTTCCATGTGTCGGTATATCGCATGTCACTAATACCGTCTGTTCCGTACCTTGTTGTCCAGCAAGTGACTTTCCAATCTTATTAAGTGGATGGTTGCTATAAGCTACATTTAGCTTTATAGAAGCATCTCTATAATCAACATAAAGATCTGTATCTGTTGCCCATGTAAAGTTTGTGTCTGCACCTTGAAAGAATGCTGCCATCTCGTGAGTTTGATCTTTTGTTATTATTTCAGCCCAATCTCCTAGTAAACAATCCGCTTTTACTATACCAAGTAATGAGTGAACGCCATCTAATTGAGGTTTAGCCGTTCCATCTACTTCACAGAAAACTTTTTGTACCTTACCATTAGACATTAAACCTACTACATTTCCTTCTACTAAATTTTCATGTGCTTGATAAGTATATATCTCCCATCTAGGAAAAGATAAATTTAATGAATCCTTTGTGTCTGCTTTTCCTAATTTAATTCTATCAAGAGCATCTGCAGAAGTTATTGTAGGAGGAGTAGTTGTAACATATGCCTCTTCCTGAAGATTCGCAGAATTTGCACTATAATTAGGATAATATTCAGCACCAGGTACTAGATCCCAAACTTTTTCTTCTGTTGAATCAGTATCATGAACTTCAACAAATTCCCCAACAGCGCCATCTGATTGAACTATTCCTAATAATGAATGAACATAATTGATTCTTGGGAAACAAACATTCCCTGTTTGATATACCTGTTGTATTGTCCCATCCGTTCTTAATCCTACAACATGTCCAGCTTTAATATTTGCAACTGCGACTTCAAACTTATTATCAGTTCTTAATGGATTATTTAATCTCTTATCTTTTGGTCTAGCATATGACTGTCCATATTCATAAGTTGGATCTCTATAAATTCCGGAAGCAGTAGTATCTGGAGTATTAACACCCAGAGATTTTTTAACATGCATCCATTCAGAACCATTAACTACTATCTTCTCTTCTATTTTTACTGGGCCGCCCATATTTGAATGATTATGACAATAAGCCCATACTGTATCATTTTTACTCCAGCTACCAGAACCATCAACATGTGCTACATCAAAATCTGGAATTTTAAAATCAACATATGATCCACCACTTCCTGGTGTGCCAACTGCAGTATAAGGATATTGATTTGTTGCTTCTACATATCCTGCAGCATGTTTACCGTCAAGAAGATTTGCAAATCTTAATGGGTGTCCTAAATTAGTACTATCTTCTTGATTAAAACGATATGTTACACCCTTGATAAGTTTTCTTGACCATGCACTATCATTAATGTTTACGCCATCAAAAAGAAAATCAGTGCTTGAAACTGTTACCGCGATTAAACGATCTGCAGCATTTGGCCAATGTACAGTTTGTCTATCAATGGACATATTATCAAATGGTTGTATTTTTACCCTACTCTCATCTAATTTAACATATGTATCAACACTAGTTAAATTTGGTAATGACGCGGTTGCCATTCTTATAGGCAGTGTAGGCTCTTTCCAACTTATTACAGTTATAGTAGCATCACCGATTAATTCAACTTCTTCTTCACCATAACTTACATGAGTGGTAACTAATGGCATTGTTTCATTACCATCCGGTGAAGTATATTTTCCTAATATACCTATTTCTGGCCAATATTCAAATCCACCTTTACGTACTAGACTTGGATTACCGTCTCCACCTAGACCCCAGAAAGTTTCCGGTGGTCTTTGTGCGCCCGCATATGTCCCAGCTGCATTAGTCGAAGTTTGAGGGTTCCATCTATTTTCTGTATTATAGTGTGAATCCTTACCGTGTAGGGAAACTCCACCGCCGGCGCTATGTCCTGTACATTCATTTCCTTCATAGTGACCTGGAATAACATATTCTGCGATTACATTCGGATACCAAGGTGCAATTTTAGTACTTTCGTTCAAAGCATTAGTTTGATCATGTTCTATGAACCAATGTGTTATTTCTACTCTGCCGGCATCACTACTATTGTAAGGTGTAGCTACACCAAATTGCCCAGCTAAATTACCAGCATAATCTTTTTCATAGTCCCATCCGAGTCCATTTAACCAAGTAGTACTGTCTTGCCTTCCTAAGTGAAATGCAAAATGTTTATCATCTGTCGTTGCGCCAAAACCAATACATCTTGGATCTAAGAATTCAATATGATAATTATGAATAATACCCCAATCAAAATCAATTTGGCCATATTCACTATCAAACGGCATCATTGTTCTATTATAACCCATTCTCATATCTTTATCAATTGGGCCGTATTGTGTAACATATGCTGGTGTTCTATCAACGAACAATTCAAGCTTTTTATTAGTGACTGATTCTGCCTCAATGGACATACTAATCAAAAATTCAATACCTATCTCACCAAATACTGCCCATCCTGCTGGATGAACAAAAGACCTTACCATATCTCTAAAGGTACCAATCTGAATATCAGATCTCAAAACATATGAAAAATCTTGATAATAGTAAGAATCCTGTACCCTGATAATATCACTAATCATTCCTAATTTACTTTTAAACGTTCCAGGATAATTAGTTATAGTTGTACGGTTAGCTGTAAATGTCGCGTTGTTATCACCTGTTGGGGCCGTAACTGTAGGAACTGTAGTATAGTTTATACCTGCCTGTGCAATTGTAAGAGCTTTAATAGCTCCAGTTTTTAAAGCACCGGATTTTAATACAGCATTATTACCATAATTCTCAGTTGATTCAACTGATTGAACATTTGCACTTGCTAATACAGCTGTTCTAGCACCAACTAAAGATACAACAGTTTCTCCAGCAGTAAATTCCGATGGTTCCATAATCATAAATGATTCTGGTTCATCTGCTGTATTGAATCCTTCATATTCAAGCTTACCACGAGTTGTAACATCTATCATTTCAATTTTATCTACATGTAATGTATATGTTGTAGATGTATTCATTTTTATATACAAATATATCGCATGATAATTATTTGTAGGATCAACTGTAAATTTGCCTTCATAAGTATAAATTTGATCAGCATTATTAGTGCCTACTTGACTATACAAATCTACATTTGTTAATCCGCCTATTGCACCGTCGCTTACAAAGTTTACATCTGTTTTAGAATGTCCATATCTAAGAACAACACTAGATAAAACAGTACTAGCTCTAAAACTTATTCTTCCAATATATTCATTACCGGCATTTAATAAATTCTCATAGTCAGCACCTGTACTATTATTTAAACCCTTAAGTCCAACATATGTTTCCAATTGATCATTAACAGCAATCTTACCACTATATGATCCATATATTGTATTTGAAGATTCAATAGAAAGAGTATTATTACCAGTATCACCTGTTTGATTATCCCAAGTTTCATTTCCATTTGATGCTATAACAACAGCACCACCTACACCCTTAGTAGAAAAAGAATAAAGAGCAGAAGTATTATTCTCAAATGTTCCTAATCCGCTTAAAATAACACTTTCGTCTTCAAGAGAAAATGTTGTATCTACTTCTTTCACTTTCATTGAACTAGCAGTAGAATTCGCCGATGAATTAACATATGGCTGTACTACTTGAGCTTTTTTACCTGAAGTCTGTCCGATAACATATTCACCAAATCTATATTTCCCCTGAACATTTTCTGCAAAATTTAAATATGATAATTCAGCAGTATTTTTTCCAGTAATAGGATCTTCAAACTCATATGCCTTCTTTCCTAATATAGTTTGATTAGATGCTTCATAACTTGGGCCTTTTAAATAATCAATTCCAGTAGTTATAACCTGTACATTCGCAATTGCACCAAAAGAAGTATAGGTATATTTTGTTGCTCCGTAATAGCTATCAATAGAATAAGTATTATCTCCTAATTGATTTGTTTCATAATAACTTGCTGGTTTAATTGAAGCAATTTGAAACATTTGGGATTTCCCAGGAACTGCTGTAGCGTTTGCACTATAGTATAAATCACCATAACTATTTTCAACAAAGTTAGCCGCCGATTCACTCTCAATTACATAAACAAAACATGTAGTGTTTACTGATGGCCCAGCAATTGTTCCTTTAGTTCCTGTTTTAGAATCATATACATAATAGCCTGATTGAATATCATCTTCAAAATTCTTTGTATGAAAAAGAATATTATCACCAGCATCTGCTGAGCCATCTGTACTATCTATTAAAATTAATCCGTCACCTTCTTCAAGTAAAATATTAGCGCCGCCATCTTCAGTATCTTGATTTGTTACTTCAGCAACCCAAGTAGTTGAATTACTTGAACTAAAATGTGTATTAATATTTTCGGGATATCTTACATCGCCTGGATCATCAACAGAAAATGAAAATGCATTTAATGAAATAGCGGAAGCAGCTGAACCACCATTTGCAGTTGAAATAACTTTATCAATTGTTGAATTAGAATCTCTAAATGTTCCTGTTTCTAGAATTCCGCGAATAGCGCCAGTATGATTGGTGCCCAGTGTGCCGGCACTATCAACTATTAACATTTCACCGCCCATATATCCATTACCGCCATCATCTACAATAATCTCATCAATTGCGCCATTAGCGGTTGCGGATACACGTGCTGAAGCACCTTGTCCGGGACCTCCTTTTATTACTAATTCATCATTAACCTTATAACCTGTACCGGCGCTTACAATTGTAATATCACCAATAACAGCAATACAATCTCCTCTAGAAGAACCTGCCGGAAATGCCATTGCTTTCACAGCATCAGAAGAATCAGGACTATTCATAAGTTCCGAAAGCCCAGCTTCAGTATCAACAAATGCTTCAATCGTTGCTATTTTTTCGCCGGGTTGAAAATCAGAATAGATATCAAAACGAGCATCATACCCTTTAACATAATCTGTTAAATATAATTCTGTTACTGCGGTCGATCCTTCAATATATGCAATAGAATTATCAACAGTTGCTGTAGCTTGAGAATCTTGACCTTTAATAACTTTACTATTAAATTCATCTGGGTTTATAGCGGTACCGGTATATAATTTAACAGATTTTGCAGAACTCCAGGTACCATCGGAAGGTCTCAATAATCTTTCTTTTGGATATATAAAACTTAGTTGATCTGATCCATATACTGTTCTCCATAACCAAAGAAAAGAATCTTCTGTACCTCTGCTTCTATAGATATCCCTTGCTGTTTTAATCGCTTGTCTTAAATCTCCAATTGCATCAAAAGGAATATTTGATAAGAAATCTTCCCTGAATTGTTGTAACATGTAGTTGTCAGCTGCATCAACATCAGTCATTAAATCTATATCGGCAGCACCTCGAAGAGGATTTCTCAATAAATCTTTATCTGTTTCACCTACTGTAGCTTTTGCACGTGTCAATCTACCTCTAATAGATTCTCCGTGTATCAATACTCTTCCATTAATAGGACGTGCGAATAATAGATGTGGATCTAAATTATATTTTGGAGATGCGGTATTTGCTGTTTCTAAAAATTTACCAGCAGGTTCGTTTTTTCTTTGATAACCAGTTACTATAAGTTGAGCACCAGATGTAGCGCCTATAATTACTTCACCAATAGCAAATGTAGCATCTTCTCCTCTTTCCGATTCAACTATAATTTCTGTATTAGCTTTCCCATCTTCTGGTGAATCTTCCTTTACAATTCTAGAAGCGGCTGTATATGCAGTATATGAGGTGCTAGGAGGATCTTTTATTGCTATACCATAGTTACCACCATTTGCTCCGCCTTTTCTCGGCATATAAAATACATTACCCCTTAACTCTTCTAATTCTAATTCATAAATTGTACCATCATCAGAAGCGGCTATAGCAGGTGCCTTATTTCCATAAACAGGATAAAAGTGTCCATATTGCAATCCGGCATCAGTTGACTCTGCACCATCTGAAGGTTCGTAAACAAGTTCTCTTTGATCTATAGCAGTCCCTCGAACATAATATGCGCCGTCATCATCCTCTTGGACAATATTATATTCGTCTAATTCTAAATCAGTATATTCTATTTGGTAGGATTCTAAAAATTCAAAATACTTTGTCATAAAGACAGGGAGATTACTACCTTCTTCAGTAAAGAAGGATGGTAATTGATTTTGTATTATTTCAGATATTCTGTTATCAGCCATTATGCAGTATTAGCTCCAAAAATTACCTGCGCGGGGGTTTCATCAGATGTTGCCATTTGGAAATCACCTGTACTTAATGAAGTATCGGTCATCATATTAATTTGGATATCTTTCTTTTCAACTATAATAACTTGTTCTCTTATAGGTGTTATATCCAATACATTAGTTTGCACAAATATTTCAATTGTATTATTATTTACAACAGCTTCAACTGTTATAGGTTTAAATGATACCAAAGTCATCTTACCTGTAGTATAATCTAACGTCCCAACATTAGTATTAATAACTGCAACTTCGCCGGCTGCTTCTTTTACAACTTGAATAATACCATCTGCATCAGATAATGTACATCCAGTTTCTACAACTTCTGTTGATTCATTAATATATTGAAATTTTGAAGAAGTCAATGTTCCTTTATAACCAACGTATGGATATTTTAATTGATTCGAAAAATTCTGTGCGTAGTTGAAAGCTTGTGCTAATTCTACCACCAATCTCTTAAATAAAAGAACAGTTGTTTGGTTATTTAAAATGGCTGGATCTGTATTATCAATTAAAGTAGTTAATCGTGAATACCTGAATCTCAAATCAAATTTTCCTAATTCATTTTGATTATAATTTAGAGCCACATTAACAATATTTGATCCTATTTGATCTGCAGATTGAATAGTTTTATTTGGATCATATCTAACATCTGAAGTAATTTTTAGATAAAGATAATCAGGAGCAACAATCTCTGGTGTTACAGAAACCATATTCTTTCTTAATAATATATCAGTTTTAATTGCATTTTTATCTTTTGATGTTAAGTATAATCCACTCTTGGGTTTTACTGCAATATACGCTTTTCCATATCTTGGCGGATCATTTTGTTCTCCGCCCCAACATGTTACTGACTCTGCATTAACCCATTCATTTTCTACAATTCTTTTATAATCATTTAATGTAACTGCTCTATTTTGAGTTTCATATAATTTAGGCGCACCGTATTTTATTTCTTCTATTGATTCCCTTACAGCACCACCATAACCAGCGGTTGTAGTTACTACTTGAACATCCGCATATCCTCCTATTAAATCAATAGCTTGAAAAGTTGCGGCTTTATTTGTAACTTGGCCATCAGAAATATTTGTTGTTAAAATAACTTGGCTTCCATCAGCTGGACGCGCTCCTACTTTATTATCTCCAAATTGTACTTCATATCTACCATCAAATTCTTCATATAAGAAAAATACTTTAGATGTTGCTGTTACTTTAACTGTGTCTGTTACCTTTGTATAGGTATCTATAATTGTAGAAGTCGGTGAAGCCTTTACAGTAACCTCTAATGTTGTAACATCAGTCTGTGGATTAGGTAAAAGAAATTTTTGCTCTTTGTTAGAATAATCAACTGCATATTTGTGAGTTAACCTTATACCTTGATTCAACTGTACATCGGGAACCGTGAATCTTCCATTGGAACCAATTATAGCATTATACGAATCCGCAGTAGTAAAAATATATTTGTCCTGATCTATAGTAGCAGAAAATCTTTTATCTTTTTCTACAACCATTGTGGTTGCTTGATCACTAGGAGTTATCTGCAATGTAACTATTGCCTTTGTTCCTTGAACAGATCGAGGTGTATAACCCATCTGTTTGGCTTTCTGTACAACAGAATTTCTAAGTTCCGCAGTATCTAAAAACATTTCATTTGCTAACATATTTAAATAAAATGAATTATAATAAGTATTATATGCTAGCATATCCATTATTACATCCAATCCTGAACCTGCAAAGTCAAAATTTGCGAATTCACTTTGACTTTTTAAAAAGGCTATCATGTTGGATTTGATAGCCGGCATGTCCAGTTCTGAAACATTTAATTTCGCTACATCTGTTGCCATTACTTACCTATACGTATAAGTTTCGAAAATTTCGTCGGTTTGTTGCCCTAACATCGTAAAAATAATTTTTATCCTATAAGCATTTTTATCTGGATCACCCATTACAATTATATCCCTTATTGTAGCCCGAGGTTCTAACATTCTTAAAGAGTCTGCAATTTTTCTAACGAGTCTATTTTCTGTTAATTGATTCATTGGTTCGAATAATAATTCTTGAACACCTGCGCCAATTTCAGGATGACCCAATCTTTCATTTGCTCTTGTTTGTAATATCTGACGCATAGATTGTTTTATCACAGTCGCATTCTTTGTTTTAATAATATCACCTGTTACAGGATGAGCTTTAAAAGATATATCAACATCAGAATAGATAGTTGCGCCAGTTTTTTCATCATACTCTATTTCTGTGTATCGTGTTTGTGCCATAGATGTTCCTTATTTAATCTATTTATATTACCAACCCTCGTTATTCAATTTATCCAAGTAATCATAAATCTCATCTGCCTGAGCATTAATATCATTCAAATAATCAAGAAATTTATTCTTACTACTCTGTATCTTATCGTCTTGGGCCTTTACTTGTTTTTTGCCGATTGATAATTCAAAATCCCAATCAGAATGATATAACAAGGTTTGATACGGAGCATCTCCCCCTGCTTGAATGGCGGAATCAATTGCTATATGTGTATCATCAAGAACTTCTTGAATATACTTAGTAAATACTCCTGTATCAAGAGTTACAATTAAGACATCATCCTGTGAAACACCAATCGCATTCCATGTCTCTGCCACCTGTTCTTCTTCTTCTAATAATACTTCTATTCCACCCCCACCAACATATCCTTCTGATTGTGGTACAGTTCCATTTATTTCTATAATGGTACCAAGCGGGTATTCATTAACATTTCGCGGTTTGTTGTCGAACCCGGAACCTTTCGGGTTCCCGGCTTCATACTCAGGTATATCTATATAATTACCCGCTACATCAACTTTTGAATAAGTTGAAATAGTATTTGCCTTGGCTTCAAATTCACGTAATCTATATCCTGGATGATAATAGTGTGTATTATTTGCTCTATATTCGGACTTATACTTATATTCAGTTTCATTTTGATCAGTTAAAATTACATCATAAGCCAGTGCAGTTTCTATATCTGGTTCAAATGGTTCATTAAGAACGGCCACTGTTGTATTTGACATACGTTCTACAGTTCTTGTTGAACCAGAACCTGGATTGAGAGGATCAAGAATAGTAATAGTTGTATTTGGTTTAACCTTTCTTTGTCCCCCTTCAAAATCATCAACTTCATCTATAAATTCACCTTTTAAAATAAGTAACGATTTCCCTTTTGATCTAAAACTACCAGGTTCTGTGTCTACATCTGGTGTTTCTTGAATCATTGTAATTTCCACTGAAACCAACATTTCTGTGATTCTATAAACCAATAAATCTAACTCTTCTAAATCCATATCTCTTAAGTTTAGAAGATCATTAAAAGTGGATTCATTTGCACCAGATGAAATAAACGCTGGTGGTGATTGCAGTGGATCCATTGCTCCATAAAGAGGAACATCCATAATCTTCTTTCTTAAACTTGATGCACCAGGTGAAGCCCCATTTAATTTAACTAAAATATCACCTAAAGCCTTTTTAGTATCTTTCAAAAAATCTATTTTGGCTTTTCTTATTTCTTCAGGAGTTCTTGCATCTCCAACTGTAACTTGTTCATCCTTAACTCCAGCTTCTCCTAGTCTTTCCCAATATGCTGCATTAATCACATTTTCATCATTCAGATCTTTTATTATAGGTTCTTCGCCAGTTGTATAATTAACTAAACAAATATAATTAACGCCCTTATAATAAATTTTATCTCCGGCCATATATGTTTTTGTTTCATCAAAAAGCGGAGTCGCCAATTCTTCCAATCTAGATTGCGCAACTGCCTCTTCCTCTGTCGGCTTTCTCATTCCTAGCATCAACGCAAGAAAATCAAGAGATTTAACTAATGGTCCTCCTGTTGGTCCACCACCTAAAAAACAAACACCGGCACAAAATTTTAAATTTTCAGGTGGCTTATCAGGTCCTCCTGCACCCATCATTCTTTCTCTGAAACGAGCTGTGCCCCCTAATTGGGGATTCAAGTATAATGTGTACATACCAAGCGCGGGAATACCTACAGCAAATAATTCTAATAATTCTTCAATTTCATTACTGAATGCCGTAAGTTCATCCATTTTCCCATCTAAGTATTTTATAATCGGATCTAGACTGGCCTGATAGTTTTTAATAGTTGCGAATATACTTCTTACATGTGCTTCAGTAGTATCTAAAACTGAACCTAAAGGTGGAATTAATTCTTCTAATCTTTTACCTCTCCAATCTGGTTTTTCAGGTAAAGCATCTGCATAGAATTCATCCACTACTTTTCCGACTATAAGTTCACCCTCAGTGACTTGAACATATTCCTTATCATTGTCTTTACCTGGATCACCCGCATTTTGTTTATTAAGATCAATTTTATCTCCGGTTGCGGTTTGAGTACCTCCAGAGTCCGTCATGGGTATCGCTTCTACAATAATATCACCTTTTTTAAATTCCATGCCGGGTGACATATATGCAATTTCCAATTCTTGATTTTGATAAGGAACCAAATTTCTATCTATTTTTATTTCTTGATGATTCCTTTTAATCATTGTTTCTGTTAAATTGGTATTATGAGTATCTGCTTTATGGCCTAGCGTTTCTCTATCTTCAATTACCATGTTTTCAGTCGTTATAACTTTAGTGACTCGGGCTATTGATTTGCCTACCGTAGCCTTCAAAACTCTATTGCTTTTGTATGTTCCATCTTCGTTCTTATCGTGCTTGTAAAATGAACCTACGGTATCATCTTTTTCTATATAAGTTTTCTTGCCGGGAGCATCAGAAAGTGAAGGCGGTGTATTAAAATCCGGTGACTCACTATCCACATCAATAGTTTTGGTGCTTACCCAAGATAACTTTATTCTATGTACGACAGGCGGATTGAGTATTTTCTTAACATCAGCTACTAACTGATTAAAACTTTCTAAATTAATAAATTTATTAAATGTTTTTAAAATATCTCCAAATTTATCAAAAGAGGGTGCTCCCATTATAATAATAATTCCACCTACCGTTGCAGAATTTGAAAATATTGGCCGGCCTGATAGATAATAATCTTCTGACAATAATTGTGATGTATCGGTTGTAAAAGCCGTATTACCTTTAGGGACATCATTTTTATCGTCAAAAGATCTATCAATTGTTTGTAAAATACCAGTTGGAGATAATTGCGTTAAACCTAACTTCTCATTAGCATATACAAAAGCATTCTCTAAGGTTAATTCTGTTCCTGTGCTGTTGCCGTCGGCATCAAATGGATCTTCCCATGCTGTATCTTTTACGTATATTTGTTCACCTGTTTCTTTATCCGTAGCTGGAGTGTCACCTAGAAAAACATTAGCTTTTTTGTATTCTCCGGGTATGCCACTGGCGGTTGCTTTTGCATAATATGTACCCCCAATCAATAGTCCACCTGTAACAGGATTTCTTTGTACTTCATTAGATGTACCAATTGATTTTGAATGAACAGGTAGATAATAAAAACCTAAACCTCTGAGATCATCTAATAGTTTTAAAATTTCTTGAAAAATTTTATCTAATGCTGCAAATAATGGATCTACCTTAGCAAATACAAGTGCCCTATTAAATTCATAAGCCTCCTTAATAAATGCCGCGTTCTCCTTATGAAGTTCCAGACCTTTTGCTGCTACTTCAAAAAAGTGCTTTAGATAACCTATATCTCCTAAATTTCTAGAGGACCACTCATCAGCTTCTTGTTCCACCATTTTCCGGGAAAGAAGCTGATCTAGATCAGCTTCTTGTTCCGCCATTATCCCCTTCTTGCGCTTGCTTTTCTAGTGCATTTTTAAATTCTGTCATCAATTTAGTCTCGAGATCATTTAATTGTTTTAACTTGCTCATTAGTTCTAACACCTTTGGATGAGGAACTAATTGTGTTGTTTTTTCCCACTGTGTTTGATTTGTCATATTAGTTATTTTATTTAAAAACCCTTGTTTTGCGCAAAAAAGCCATCTAGTTTAGCCTGTTCTGTAAGTAAGTCTGTATACCATGGTTGCAACGCGTTTGGTAATGTTACGGCCATTGGGTTTGGTGTACCCATAATAGTATCATTATGTCCGTGTGTGTGTTCCAAAAGATGTCTAAAGAGAACTTTTACTATGTTCGTTAAAGAAGTTACCTCATTCCAGATATTAACCTTACCCGTTGCATCAAAACTGATTCCTCCCATCGGTGATTTCATCATCATCTCAGCGCCTACACCATTTGTCTCTAGTTTTAGATTTCCTCCGGTTCCCATTGGGGCTTCTTCTAATGCTATTTCACCGAATTTATTTTTCATAGAAACTTTACCAAATGTCGAAGCTAATTCAATTTCCGACGAGATTGGATCAGTAGGCATAATAGACAAATAACCAACCGCTGATGACTTTGCCGATGACGGACTGGAAACTGGTAATTCATTTAAATGAAGTAAAATTCCACCTGTTCCAGCTTTGGCGTCTGCACTTCTTAAATTAATAATTCCATTTTGAACTGCAGTACTCCAGCCGGCTGCACCTTGACCCAAAAGAATATTTAATCCCATAACTGTTGTTTCTGAACTATGAGAAATATTCTTTGATTCACTTTGACATGATGTAGTAAAAGGTCCCATTGTGTTCATTCCAATTTGACCAGCATTTACTGTTTTCGCACCGCCAACATTTTCTGATTGATTTCCTGCTACCTCGACTTCCTGTCCTGATTTATCTCCTGCTTCTGATGGATTTAAACTCGGATTGTTCCGTGGAAATTTTGTTTGTTGAATCCGCGGAGCAGACATTCTAATATATTCTTTAGCATTAAATTCAATTCGCTTCGCATTTATAAAAGTTACGCCGTTTTTAGTATACATTTCAATGTTACCTTCTTCGGCTTCTAAATGAACATCGCCAGTACCACATACTCTAAGCCAATAATCTTCTTTTCCTCCTGTAGCGGCCACAGCTAATTCATATCCATAATCTATCGAAGAAAATTTATTACCACTTATTTGTTCATATGAGTTTCTCAAAACACAGGACCACGCATCTCTGGTTGCTTTATCTACAACATCACCTGCTGGTCCCATTTCTCGGTAGGCACCTGATCTATGTGTCCAAGACAATCTTTCCGCAGTTGGAGTATCATCCATTTCTATAACATGTCCACTTTCAGTCTGATGAACATGATTATAAGGATACTGTGCGGCATATGCAGACTCTGGTTCCATGAAGGTTGGCCTATCAGCAAAATCACTAGCTCTAATACCAAATTTGCCCATCTTTACATCTCTTCTATTTTGTAAAGGAGACTCTGCATTACCTTCAACCATTACAGATGCAGGCCCAGGACCTGGTCTTACTCTATTAAGAATTTTAGCTGATGTATCCTGCAAACCCCTAGCTAATCTAGGAGTAGTAGGTTCATTTAAAAATCTTATATTAGGAAAGTTATAAGAAAAATCCCAAATATCTTTATCTTTATGTTTATTAGGATCATCAGTACGTTCTGTAATTTCAACGCCCTTATCCCTAACCCGATTCAATTTTAATGGAAATTGGGGCACATCTTTAAATTCAACTGATCCTTCAATAACCGCACCGTTGTCATCTACTTGAAATGGTTTGGGCTGCCAAGTTCGGGGATCATTAAAACCATCACGTGGATCACATGCTTTATCAGGCCGACCGGGCAATGTTCCTAACATAATTGGATCAGTGGCATCTAGACCGTCTTTAAAAAAAGATAAAACCCAAGTTCCTGGAACAGGGCCAGTGGGACTTGTACCAACTTGTGTTTGTGAAGCGGATGTTATTGGCATTAAAGGAAATGACCAAGGTAATACTACTGTTGGTAATTCTTGTTTATCTCTAGTATGCCAACCTAAGTATCTTACTTTACATCTTCCTAGATACAGAGGATCATTTCTATCCTCAACAACACCGATGGCCCAAATAAAGCCAGCTTTGCCCATAAAGTCAGTTTCCATTATCTTTCAATCCTTATACTATGTGTCATATGGTTTCATCATTTGGCGTAATTGTATCTGGAGCATTGCTCGCATCAGTTGTACCGGATGAGATTTTAACGTTTAAGGCCCTAGCCTTCGCTTCGTCTTTAGAAGTATTACCAAGTAAACGAGATGCATTTAGTGCTTGATCAAACGCTGGTAAATCAGAATACCAAGCATCTTTTCTACATTGAATATTCATCAGATATTGTTCAGCATTAATAATATGTTTAATTCTTGTTATAATATATTTACCACTTAAAAATACATCGGCTGTTTGTTCTGATCCTTCTTGCAAAGTTTGAGAAGGAGCATAAAAGTTTATAATTTCTCCAACTCTTAAAGATGAATCACCATACATTCTAAGTGTAAGTTTAATGTTATCTAATTGTTGTAATTGTGAATCTCTTAATTGTACTCTTCTTTCAAGATTGCTTTCTTTTATTCCTTTTTCTTTAGGGCCTCCGGCATCTTTTCTATTCGCCTCAAAAAAATAAGCGTGATTTAAATCCGTAGCCATAAATTTTATTTTACAACGTTCACCATCATCACTATCATGTAAAAGGTCATTTTTATCTGTACATAATTTACCGCCAGCACCAGTTCTAGCTAATGACAAAGTTAAATCTGCTAATTTCTTTTTAGATGCTTCTGGTTCTGTGCTTCCGGATTGTGTTTCAGTTTCTATGCCCGTTGAAGGTTCAGGTATTGAAATAGGTGTATCATTTCTAAGAACATAACTATAACCTGTAATATCATATCGCATCCGTGTCATATCATGAGTTATTAATTTTGAAGCATACATTCCGGCACGTAAGTTATCAATAATATCAAAGAGCCCATCAATTTGATAATCTAGGCAAACATTAAAACCATTTATGATATCATCTGCGCTGATTGAGGGACTAGGTTTTGCATATATATGTCGCTTAGGGGTCCGTTTAAAAACTGATTCTAAACTTTCAAATCTAAAATTAGATAATGTTTCATAAAACATATACAATGCACCACCTGCTTGTCGTGCCGGTGGAACATCACCACGTGCTTGCGCAACATTTTCTTCTTCAGGTTCATTAAGAGTTAAAGCCTTTTCCGATAAATCATTAAAAATATCAAATGGTTTTTTAAAAGGAAACGTAATATCATGAGTACCTTCGGTTGGTTCAATAACTAATGGTTTAACTTTATCTTTTCCAACATAACTACTATATTCATTCTCCAAAGGCTTAACAATATTTTTTTTATAAATGTCCTTAATAACATGATCAATTGACTTTTTTCTATATCCCCTACTTATTCTAGTTTTTTCATTAATAATTGCCTCTACAGAAACACAATGTATAACATAATTTTTAACTCTTTCAGATGTTGATATTATCGGTGACAAGCTTGTCACTCTAAAGACTTTACTAATAATACCATCAAATTTATTTTGTGATGGTGAACCGGATTTTGCTGTTACACCAGCAGTGCCTGCCACAAGTTCAATAAATTCCTCACCAATAAGAGGAATCAATTCTCTTAGTCCGTATGATTCCACTATAGACAAATCCATTAATAAATAAGGTGTGCTTATATCTTCAAATATAGATATAGTATCAAAAGTCGGTGTTAAATCAATTTCTGCATCTATATTAGGTGACAAAAGAACTAACTTTTCAACCTTATAGTCACCAGGAATCCGAGCAGTTGCCTGAGTGGAATTATCTTCTACCGGTGATGTTGTAGGAGTTCTATCTGTTTGATGCCATTCATACCCTTCCCCTGTTTCTTCTGCATCTGTTCTTCCCGCCATACTTTACGTTCCATATCGTTTTGATTGAGCTTCTTTAAAAATACTTTCAATATATTGTTTATCAATTATTTTAATTTGTCTATTTCTTTCATTTATTTTAAATTCATAATCATATTTTGTTATTCGACTTCTTTCCGAATCATTTAAAGATGACCATGTTTCATTATCAACTACAACTTTTATTTCTCTTACAGAATCTGTTGCTGGCTGTATAATTTGATGATATTCATGAATAACTTTTCTTGCGCGTTCAGCTGTACCATATTTACTTTGAAGTAATTTTCTAAAATCTTGACTGCTCAAAGGCCAATCAAAATAAGGATTAAACATCCTATTTGCTAAAAATATAATCCAATCATATTTAACATCTCCATAAATCAAGAATGATGTTATATCCGGTCTTTCACCGTCTCCAATAGTATGTAGATCAAACGTTACGCCTTTATCTATAACGTTCTGTTTTATTAAATTTCTAACAAATATATCAACAGCAGTTGAGGTCTCAAAATATTTACTTTTTGTTATATTATATTCTACTTTTGGTAAATAACTAAAATAAGACATTAAAATCCATTATTGACCAACTCTTTGGTCATAATTATTGTTTCTGTAAATGTAAGGGTCATCTTAACTTCAAACGGGTGATTATTCTCAAAAAAGAATGGAATACCGGCAGCGGCATAATTAACCACACAAGCATTACATACACTATCTGCTATTTTAAAGGGTGTTTCCTTCCCTTGTAGCGAACTTCCTGTTCCTCCACCGTGACCAAAATGAATTTTGAATTTACTTGGAAATGTAAAAAAGTTTGATCCGGCTCCTCTTTTTGCTTCGGATCCCGTAGAAGTCTGGGCGTTAGTTACATGAGAATCTGTGTAACCTGGTAATGTTGCCATTCTAAATCTCTTTATAATACCTTGTATCATGTCCGATTCACCTGCTGATTTTGCTATCATGGGAAATTCAAAAGTAAATTTTCTAAACTTTCCAGGTCCTTGATATAATAAAGACATTTTAGGATTAATAGCAACATTTAAACCACCGGCAGCTCTTTTTAAAAAATCATTTTTCCTTATCATTTGTGCGACGCCATGTTCTGCTACACTTTCACCAGTACTTTGATTCATATCCTTTGTAATTCCAGCTAAAGTAGTTGCAACATTTTTTTCTATGCCTTTGCCCGATGTAAACCATGGCTTTAAACCACCTGCAACCTTACCGGCCGTTTCAGATAATACGGTTCCTAATCCCTCTTGTTCAGCGTATATAGCTTCAGAAGTACTAATCATTGCTTGGGCACTCATTGGAAGAGCTATTGAAAAATCTGATGTTGGAGAATATTTTCCTCCAAAGAGCGCAGGATAGGCCGTAAACTCCACCCAATGTTGTTCGGTTGTCTTCATTAAGTCAGATGGATATTGTAAATTTTTTTCTGTGTCTGAAATTGCCATGTAAAAAATTCCTGTTATTCTTGTATAAATAGCCTAATATATTAAATTATTTATAACGAATTGATATGGCTTATAAAGGAAAGTATAAACCTAAAAATCGAAGCAAATATAAAGGTGATCCCACTAAGATAATTTATAGAAGTTTGTGGGAAAGACGCTTTATGGTGTATTGTGATGAGAATCCAAGTATTATTAAATGGGCTAGTGAAGAAGTAGTAATTCCATATAGATCCCCACTTGATAGAAGAATACACAAATACTATCCAGACTTTTGGGTAAAAACTAAAAAACATGACGGTCTTATAGAAATTTCCTTAATTGAAATAAAACCTAAGAAACAAACTGTTCCCCCTAAAGATACCGGCAGAAAACGAAAAACTGGTAGATTTTTATTAGAAATGAAAAGATATGGGGTTAATGAAGCAAAGTGGAAAGCAGCAAGTGCAGTTTGCAAAAAGAAAAATTGGAAATTTGTTATATTAACCGAGGATCAATTATTATCTAAATAATACATGGCACTAAAACTAACAAAACTAGCAGATGAAGCAATTGTATGGTTGAGGGATAAATTTAATACCCTTCGTCAGGAATTAACCGTCGGTAGATCGCGCGGAATTAAAGATCCATATAAAATTATATCAGAAGGTACCAGAGAACAAGCTCGTTTAGCTAGAGGCGAAAACAGAATACAAATGGGTCATATGTATTTTATGAACTATGATCCCAAGCATAAAAATAAATTAAAATATTATGATAGGTTTCCGTTAGTTATTCCAATTGAAGCTTGGTCAAGAGGTTTTGTAGGAATAAATTTTCATTATCTGCCGCATCATTTAAGAGAAGCATTGATGAAAAAATTAATTGTCCGGATTAATTTAAATGAGGATACTTCAAGAACTTATATAGACATTTCTTACAGCGACATAAGACCTTTTGTTAGATATAAAGAAGTTAAACCAACCATACATAAATACGATATAACATACTCTTCAGGCACATTTATACATGTTCCTGCTGATGAATGGGCTACAGCAATACATTTACCTGTTGAAGATTTTAGAAAAGCTGATAAATCTGAAGTCTGGATGGATAGTCAAGCAATGATAAGGACCTTATGAATACGACAGATTTTTTAGCTAAATTGGATGAGGCGGGTGGTATAGCCCCAATGAATAGATTCGTGGCGAAAATAAAACCACCGAGTAAGGTTCATTTGCCTGCAGGACTTACTTTCTTTTGTAATCAGGCTCCCTTAGGTGCGAGAACAATAGCTACTTCAGATTTGAAACATTATGGCCCTGTTCGTAAAATGGCAAGAGAAAATACTTACACTGAATATCAATTACAATTTATCATTACTAATGCATGGGAAGCCAGAAACTTTTTTATTAAATGGATGGATTTTTGTGTTCCAACTGAAACCGGAAATATGAAATATTTTGATGATTATAAAGGCGATATAACTGTGTTGGCATTTGATCAATCCAATGAATCGATTAGTGAAGAAGAAGCAACAACAGGTACTAAATATATGGATACATTCCCAATAAACGTTGATGCCACCACGTTAGGATGGGATTCAAATAACACACTTGGTCAGTTTAATGTGAGCTTTGCATGTCATAAATGGACCACGATATAATTTATTGAATTGGAGATATTATGAGTTTACCAGTAATAGATAATCCGACCTATACGATCAAATTACATAGCGTAGATAGGCCGGTTAAATATAGACCTTTTCTTGTTAAAGAAGAAAAGATTTTATTAACAGCACTTGAAGGTGGAGATACGCAAGATATTGTCACTGCAACTAAACAAATTATTAAAAATTGTTGCCTTGATGAGGATCTTGTTACAAATGACCTACCAGCATTTGATGTTGAAATGTTATTTTTAAATTTACGAGCGCGCTCAGTAGGTGAATTGATAACAGTTGGGATGAGACACCCAACAGCTGATGAAAAAGATGGGTGTAATGGCACCACACAAGTTGAAATTAATTGTAATGATATTAAATTACATATTAATAAAGACCATAAAGATCTGGTTAAACTTGATGATAAAATATCAGTGCAATTAAGATATCCAGATATTGATAGAATGACAAGACCAGCAGAGGAATCTCAAATGGATTCTATCTTTCAAATTACCAAAGCATGTATTGCTGGAATATATGATAAAGAAGAATATCATGATATTAAAAATAGTACCGAACAAGAATTAGAAGATTTTATTTACAGTCTAAATCAAAATCAATTTGGTAAGATTGTTGCTTATTTTAATACCATGCCTAAATTAAGACATGAAGTATCTTGGCAGTGCGAAAAATGTGGTAAAAAAGACAAGGTAGCCTTGGAGGGGCTACAGGCTTTTTTCGGTTAATACTCAGTCACAATAGTTTAGTTAACTATTATAAAACCATTTTTTCTCTAATACAGAATCATAAATGGAGTTTGACTGAGATAGAAAATATGATGTGTTACGAAAGAGACCTTTATATTGCCCTCTTAATTGAACATATAGAAGAAGAAAATCAACGTATGGAAGAAGAAAGACAAAGACATGGCTGAGACAGTAAAAACAGATCCAAAAGAACATGCTGCCCGTAAAAAATGGCAAGATGAGGTGTCTTCACAATTAGGAGCAGATGCTATTTCTAGCGGCATGTTTGTAAATCAAATGAAAGATTCATTTGATGCGCAGACACAATATTGGTCTAACTCAATTCGCATGGGCGATATGAGTAATAATTTATTACAATCAGTCGAAGCTAACACATTTAGAACTGCCGATCTCTTTGCTGAATACCTTGACTTTATTAAAGATGCTGAACGAAAGCGATTAGAAGCAGCAATGGAAGCCGCTCGTTTAGCTAAAGATAAAGATAAAGGTGGTGGAGGAGGTGGAGCACCATCCTTAGGTGGCTTAGATTTTAGTTGGGGTGGATTAGCTGCCGGACTCGGCGGTGCGGCTATAGCCGGATTAGCATTATTTAAAGATTCGATAACAGCTTTTTTTACTGGCGATCAGTTCACAAAATTACTTGATAATATGAAAATTCATAGGACATCTTTTTTTGATAAAATCAAAGGTGCCTTAGGATTTCCTCCTGGAGATGTTAAAGATTTAGGAAAAACCAAAAGTGGTATGTGGTTTAATTTAAAAAAGTACTTTGGTTTTGAACAAAAATTTCCTAATGAACTTGCTAAACAAAAGGCTGGATTTGCAGATGATATAGGAAAGTTTTTAAAATTTGGCCCAGACACAGACAAATTTGCGCTCGCTCAAAAAAACAACTTTACTAAAACTCTAGGTAGACTAGCTTCATGGGCTACTGATGCTGAAAAATTAACAGATGCAAATAAATTGAAGTTCTTCAATGCTCAGACGAATATGTTGAAGTGGATGAATACAGCTGAAGATATGTCCGCTGCTGATAAAGCCGGCTTTTTGAAAAAGCAATCTAAAATGTTAGCATGGATGGCTGACCATACTGACGGTATTCAAAAAGATAAACTAAAGTTTCTAAAATCCCAATCTAAGATGTTGGCTTTTGCTGCTGATGCAGAAGGATTATCCGACGCAGCTAAAATAAAGTTCTTGAAGAAGCACGCTAATATATTAGAAATAAGTGACGAAGCGGCAGATGCAGGTAAACTAGCTAAAACAAAATTCAACTCCAGTATTATAAAAATGTTAGGATTAGATCCTGCAAAAGTTGATGACCTTGTCATTAAAAAACAAGGTATGTTTTCTAAATTGAAAACTAAAATTTTCAATATAGGTGATGATGTTGCTGAAGGCATAGTAAAAGCAAAAGCAGGATTTAGTACAAGGTTTGGAGCATTCTTTAAGATGCCAATGTTTGCTGAAGGTAGTAAGTTGATGCAAGTAAAGACTGGATTCTTAACTGCCATTGATAATATCTTTGGTACTATGTTAAAAATTACTAAAGGGTTTTTCAAATTAGTAAACGTACTTAACTTTGGTGCTCTTGGATTTTTAAATGCAGAAGCATTAGCTCATCCAATTAAAACTTTTAATTCTTTTAGAGATTCATTCAAAGGTGCATTCGGACCTAAAGACGGCATTCTTACAAAAGCCGCAAAAACGTTTTCAGGTATAATTGCTCCTTTAACTGATTGGATCAAACCCTTAAAAGACATTTTAGGTTTTGTAGGTAAGATCGCAAAAGTTATTGGTAAGGTATTCATTCCTATTGGGTTCCTTTTTTCTGCGTTTGATGTAATAAGTAATATTGTAGATGGATATAAAGAAGGTGGTATTACAGGCGCAATAGGGGCCGGTATAGAGTCTGTATTCGACGATGTATTGTTTGCTATACCAAACCTATTAGGTGAAGCAGTTGCTTGGATATTAAAAAAATTCGATTTTAAAAATGCAGTAGCATTTATTGATAAAAATCTAAGAGATAAAGATGGTAACTTTTCTTTATTTACTGGTATCAAAAAATTATTTACAATGGCAACCGATGCAATTTACGATCATGTTCTAGAACCAGTCTTTGCCTTCGTCCGAAGAATTCCCCAATTTATTGCGAGGTTGATGATGGATATGGGATTTTTAGGGAAAAAGGCAGCCAAAGGAATTTTCGGTAAAGATTCAAAACATTACCAAATGGCTAAAATGGAAAAAGATGATCCAGAAGCATATAAAAGACTTATAGCGGCCGAGGAGAGAAAAAGAAAAGAAGAGAGGGAATTAGCAAGACAAGAAAGAGATAGACAACCAGTAAATGTAGTAGATAATTCAGTAGTCACCACCAAAACCGAAGGCATCGTCCTCCAGACTGACCTTGATACTAGTTCACGAAAAGATTCATTGAAAAAGGTGGTCACCCAGTAGATGACCACTAAATGAATGATTATTCTTCTTCAGCTAATTTAGCAAAGTAAGAAAGAGTATCTCCTTCTCCAGAATCCATACTACCCTGATCCAAATTATCATTTTGAGCACTTACAGTTGGTTGCGGTGCAGGCCTATTAGGAACTCCACCATCAAAAGGTACACTAGTATGATCAACAGGACCTATCACTGTATCTTCAGCTCTCTGCATGGAAGGATCAATTCCTTTACCAAGAACTTTATTTAAACGTGAGGATAATTCTTCATATGACTTGAAGTTATCAGGCTTCAAAAAGTCTTGAAGTGAATACTGTTGTTTCCAAATCCTTTCCATGTCTTCGTCATTTTCTGACAATGGTGTAGGAGCAGCAAATTCAGCTTTATCATAATTTGTAAAGCCTTCTACCTTACGAATCTTCAATTTGAAGTTCGCTCCTTCCCAGAAATCAAAAGGATTAACAGGTGTTTCGTCCTCAAACTGAGGATTCATCTGATCATTGACTTTATCAAAGATCTTCTTCCCGAATTTAAAAAGGAAAACTTTCCCTTCATTTTCAGGACGCTTTGAATCTTCAACTACCATAATATTGGCATAATAAGTCAAACGTCTTTTCTGTTTACGAACAATATCTTTATTCGCTTCTACACCTGTAGCCCAAAGACCTGAATTATATTCAGAAACTGGATCCTTCTTACCAAGAGTAGTAAGACTGTTTTCAATATACCATCCACCTGGTCCTTGAAAACCATGATTGAAAACACGAACCCAAGGAAGATCTTCTCCTTCAATAGGGGGCAAGAATCTGATGACTGCATAACCGTTTCCAGCCTTATCTAAGTCGGCTTTCCAAAAACGTTCATCTACACCAAATCCGGGATTGTTGATTTTATTAAGCTCTTCGCTGAGGTGGCTTAATGAGGAACCTCTTTTTTTCTTCATATCTGCAAACGACATATTTCTCCTTATAACTGCTTTGTTTCGTTGTATACGCTTTATTCACTTAATCATAATATAACATATATTATATAACATTCTTTATTAAATGTCAAGAACTTTTTTCAAGCTTTTTCTGCTTGCTTCAAATTCATGAGTAAAGAATGGCTTATATTTCACACACTTCTTATAGTAGTCCGGCCACACGATTGGGTCCTGAAGATCTCTATTAAATTTGGGTATGAAACATAAAATATCATCTAGGATGATAAAAGATTCAATGTTTATTTTTTTCGCTAAAGCATAACGAAGAATAGGTGGATGTTGTCCATCTACTACTTCAAATAAAGCATTGAACTCATTCGAATCATCTGACATGATGTTCGAACAATCTTCACGAAAAATGTATTGTAAACTCTCAATACGCTTCCGCCAGTCACGATAGGTTGAAACACACTTTTCACCAAAAGCATCCCCTATCCACATATTTATATCACTTAAAAAGTTCGATACTAGAAAATCTCTTAATTCTGGATTTGGATATTCTCTAGATAATTTCTTAAAAAAGAATCGCTCTCTTCGTTTGTTAAACGACTCAGGTGTAACATTACATTTACCATTATACTTAAAGTAATCGTAATCTGTAGTAAAATGTAATTTAAGAGAGGTATAAAGACTATAACACTCAAATTCATTCATGGCATTTGGAATAGGGCGGTTACCCAATCAGGTGGTTGTGTTCTAGCAAAGACGACCCATCCAAACTCTCTTTTACTTTTTTAAACATTGATAGGTAGTTTCGATGTGGTCGGTATGAAATTTAATTCTTCAGCTTCAGCTCGTAAGACTCTTTTTAGATCTGTGGATATTAAAGAAGCAGCTGTTTCATATTCTAATTTATTCATTTCACAATAATGTAAAATTGCATCCATTACCGGCATTTTATCTGACAACTTCTTAACATCCAAATTGAATGTTTCAGGAGTCAGCATTTTTATTATAGTTTCTTTTTCTTTATTTTCAATTTTTTTCGCCATAGTCTCCATCATATTTATGTAAGGATTCCGCTTTTGCAATAATTAAATGTGCAAATCGCGTATTAGGCTTAACGGTTGTTTCTCCGCCTATATTATACACAGTTGCCCCTGCATAATCTTTAAAACCTGAATCATAAATTGAACTGATAATCAAAACGCCATTTCTATTAAAAGTACTTCTACCAAGAACAAGAGCAACTTCCCCTTCTGCTATTTCTACTTGTTGATTGGATTGCATTTCATAACAGCCTGGACTTAAAAGAAAATTACCATCTTCATCGGGAAATATTTCCATTGACTTTCGATGTATCTTTTCTTCTTCATCTATGTGCATTGGACCAGCGCCGATTCGATAAACCTTATCGACTCGTAAATCAACAGTATTTGGTTGAATCATTGTATCATCGATATTGGTTACCTCAGTAGAGGCATTCACGGGGTGTATAAACATTATTCTCCAAAATGATAGGGATTTTCTTTTGTTTCAAATTTCCATTGTTCTACTAAACCACCCATTTCATAATCTAATTCCCACATTGTATTTGCGGGCACTGGAATAGAGTTTTCAAACTTAGTAGAAGAAAAGGATGATCCTTCACTAAACAAAGGACTAATTTCATTACGAAATATAAACATACTACTATCGTGATGCATCATACATGCGAATGTACCATCTGCTTCACTTATCTTAGCATCAAATCTTTTAAGAGGGCTTTTTTCTAAATCATCTAATGTAAGATCAAACAACCATTCTGTATCCCAATCACCTTCAAATTTTCCTTCTTTAATAATACCATTATGCCACAAATAAGATTTTCCTTTCACAGCTGGGTGAATAAATCTTCCTGTTGCTAAATCAGTATTATTAACTTCTTTTGATGTGGGTGCTTGTTGATGAACAATACAATAATCCCATTCACCATCTAATTGTTTTACATCTAAAGGGCCATATGATTTAATCTGTTGTTTAAGATAAAAACCATTGGCGTCAGGATCTAAATCTTCGTGATATAAAAACTGTGAAACTGAATGAGATTCTTCGCCCCGATATCTATTAAGTTCTACTAATTTTAATAAAACTTCTTTGCTCTTGCTTGCAGAAATACTACACATTAATCGCCTTCCTGATAAGGTATTGGATCTATTTCTTGAATATTCTGAAACGCTTTAATTCTTTCAGAACAAGAAGGGCACCTTCCACAACTACGACCTTCTTCATCTGGATCGTAACATGTTAATGTATGCTTTAATAAATTAAATGTTCCTAGCTCTTTACATATTTTTAATTCTTCTGTTTTACTTAATAAAGAGAACGGCGCAATAATTTGTGTCTTGAATGTTCTATTTAGTACTGTAATGCCATTTAATGCATCTACAAAGGCTTGGCTTGTATCCCAATACCCATATTCATCATGAACTTGAAGTCCACAAAAAATGTATTCTGCATTTACTACTTCTGCAAAAGCGCATGCATTACTTAACAACATCATATTCCTAAACGGGACATATGTAACAGGTTGGGGATCTCCCAACACTTCTTTAATGTTGGGCATGTCAATATCAGTGCCAGATATATTTGCACTAATAGGTTGAACTAACTCTCCGAAATAACCTATATCTAATTGCTTATGTGGTACACCTAATTCACGACATAATTCTTTTGCCTTCATACATTCTTCAGCTTGCTTTTGACCATAGTTAAATGTTAAAGCAAATACTTTTTCTGGTCCATAATGTCGGGCTAACATCATTGTAACAATAGAACTATCCATGCCACCGGATAATATAACTGCAACATTTTCTTTAACTTCTGGAAGTTTATTTCTAGCTTCTCGTAAGTCCATCATCCCTCCGTAACATTTTTGATTACTCTTTCAAGATACCACTTAGCTTTTTTCAAATCTTCTAATTGTTTATCTTTATTCTCGTAACCCTTTTCTGATTTTTTACCTGCTCGCAAAACATACTTAACAACGTTTCCGCGATGAAAATTTAAATCGAAAGCTTCTATAACATCAATCGCTTCCAATTTTGTATTACTTTGATAGTGTTCTGGATCTATCTTATTAGCCATGTTGTCCTGAATATGTAAAGTATTTAAAACAATTTAAATTCTCTGGATATTTTCTCTCAGGAAATTTACCCGTAACGATTTGTCTAAAACTATCAACATTATAATATAAAAGATCTAAGTTAATATCTTCTTCTTTCATATCGTAAATAGAATCAAATGTTGATGTTGGTTTTTGTGTTAATCCGTGAATTCCTGCATAAGGTGTTCCGTCTAATGCTGCCATTACTGGATTGGAAGTATCTATACTATGAATCCAATTATAATCTCTATAATGTGCAAATTCTCTTGCTTGCCACGTACCTAATAGATGATGTTTGATATCTCTATCAATACACTCTCTGTCCATTCTTTCAAGTAACTTTATTCTTTCATTCGCCTGAAGTGTTGGGTCTTTATCAGCCCAACGATAAACAAAAGGTATACCAATTATCGGCCATTTATCACTATACTCAGTAAAGTCATTATAGCAATCAATCATTTCATCTGGTGTTGCTCCTTGAATAACGGGCATACCATTAGGGATTGTGTCTGGATAATCATTAGCAAATTCAATCGACCTTTCCAGTGTTCTTTTTCTATCTCCGAGAACATCTGGTAGAACTACAAAGTCTGGTTCTAATCTTTGGAACCATTCATAGAGAATATCATTATCTAATGATTCACCCAATTCAAAACAACTATTATCAAGATAAGTAAATTCTCCATTATTCGCAAAGTCACAAACCATCTCTGCGTAATCTTTATCTTCTAGAATTTTATGAAGTAATACAAATTGATAATCGCTAATAAAGTCTTGATGTTCATCTATTAGTGATCTAGGTATTTCATGTGAAATGTATGTCATATTAAGCCATTAAAGAACGACATCCTGTAAGGAACTCTTGACGTTGTGATCCTTCTGAAAAAACACCTGATGCAGAGAATGTTGCAGTTGTAGATCTGAGATCCTGAATGCCTCGTGATTTAACACAGAAATGTGCGCCATCAATTTGAACGGCAACATCTTCTGTCTGAGCAACAAACGCAATCGCAGCTCTAATTTGTTCAGTAAGCCTTTCCTGAACTTGAGGACGTTTTGAAAAGAATTGAACAATTCGATTTAACTTAGATAACCCTAAAACATATTTGTTTGGGAGATAAGCGACGCTGGCAACACCATCAATAACAATAAAGTGATGCTCGCAATAGGATTGAACATTGATATTTCTTTCTAATACAAATGAACCTTTATAGTTCATCTTATTTTCAATTTTTGTGCATTTAGGAAATCTGTCATAATCAAGTCCCCAAAAAATTTCATTCACAAACATCTGTGCTACTCTTTTGGGTGTATCTTGTAATGAATCATCTTTAAGATCTAATCCTAATGATGTCATAATCTCCGTCATGTTTCCTTTGATAGATTCAATTGCTGTCTCACTATCATAATTTTTTCGAACTTGTGTCATAGGTGTTTCTAAACCAAGACTTTCCAAGTGTTCACTTACTAATTGACCCAACTCTGGATCGCATTTTCTTCGTGCTTCCATGTGCTCCTATAATTAATTATTTAATAGTATTATTATACGATATATTCAACAAAATGTCAAGTATTTTTTTATGAATTTATTGTTTGGAGGATCTTCTCAATTTGTGTTCGAGAAGCATTTGGATAGATAGGGACTTTAAATTGTTTTCTTAGATTATCGACGTCTGAGCGATCTATATTTGAGTTTGTGACATAAATTGAAATTAACTTTACTTTTTCCATAGTAATTTCGTTATATTCATAATCACCTACTGCAATCATATCAAACATCATATCTGAAACAGCTTCTTTATACTTCTTATTTTTCAGAAGCTTTTCCATCCCATCCAAATAGTTTTTAATGAGGGTAGCTTTTTGTCGTCCATCTAATTCTGTCCGCAATATATTTTCAGGATAATTATTATCAGAAAAAGATAAAGGGCTATCAGGTTTAATGCCTAATTTCTTTTTAAAAATTTCATGGACTAATTTTCTGAATTCGGATTGAAGACCTTTTAATTCGTCTTCAAACTCTTGCTCTTCAATGGTATCATCATTTAGCATTATAACACGTCTACCACCTCTTAATATTTCGGTATACATGTCTTGATTGAATTGACCTGTTACATTTCCTTTCACATGCAATAACAAACCACCAGGTCTATCCTCATCATCTATTCCACCTTGCCAAAATTGCGAATTAGGTTGCATTTGAGTAAAGGTAGAAATTTGTTTAGCTCTTCCTTGGACCTTAGGAAATTTATTTTTTAAATCACTTAATCCAATTGAGTGAAGAGCTTCTTTTTCTGTAAGTTCAAATATTCTTTTAAATAATGGCCCTGATAAAATGATTGGTGGACTTTCAAAACTACGTATCATAGAAACTTCATTTTGTCCATGATACGCATTTGATACCAAACCTGCTACTTCAGCGAATGCTTTCATTAATCTTCATCCCATTGAAGAAGTGCCATTTTACCTTGTTCGGAAAGATATTCTCTATTTGCCCAATGTTCACCTTTAACATCATCTTTATTTTGACCCCAATAACCAACAGCGTGTCCGTTCTCACACATCCATTTGTTAACGTTAGTCCAACCACCGTGCTCTCCTTCTGCATTACAATTTACCCAAACTTCGCCTAAAATTCTTCCGAACTTTCCACGACTATCTGCTTCAGGACATCTAATTTCAATATCAATATCATCTCTATCATCCATAACAGCCCAATGCACCCATGATTTAAGTGCGTCTTTACTAAGTAAACCATACACCTTTTCATTCTTATGTCTTGTTCTGGATTCCGGAGTATCTATACCCAATAATCGAACCCGACTATGAAACATTACATCAAATCCTAAATCGAAACAACAATCTATTGTATCTCCATCTACTACTTTTGATACTGCTTTAACGCGGTATACAAATTCGCAGGGTTCTTCATTTTTATATTCAGCCATTTTTCCTTTCTATGTGTGGTTGATTGTTTCTGTTTCCAGGCACAATCATAAGCCCATCAGCGATTAAGCGGCGAGTGCCACTTGTGCTGGAAAATAATCGGTATTATCTGCGATTAGATTATTGGTTATAGGTTATCACCCTTAGGTCTCCTTAATCCCTTCACTCTCAGTCGAATACCGTTACGCCCCCATCAGCGAAATACAACATCTAAGTTATATCTCTCTGGTGGAGGCGGTGGGAATCGAACCCACGTCCTAAAAAGCTATCCAATTATATCAACAACCTTATCTTATTTATATTAATCGTATATGAAAATGGGTTCTAATGGATACTGGTATTCAAAAGGATCATCATAGGGATGTGTATTAAACCAGGATCTATCAATCTCATTTTTCATTATTATATCATATACTAATTTACCAAATTTTAAATTTTTATCTGGTGTCATGTGATTATCTAATTGAATACCAGTATCATCAAGGCCTACAATATGTCCTACAGGAATTTTTACATAATCAAAATTTTCACTATCTAAAGATTCAAATTTTATTTTGTGTAAAAAATCAGTTGAATTTATATTGAAGTTTTTATAAGTTCCTAGATAATGATCTAAACTGAAACAAGTAAATACCACAAATCTTATCTTTTTAAAATTTAAAGATAACAAATGTAAAAAAGATATATTCTTAACATTCTCATATAAAAACATAGGCCCTAATGTTTGTGCTATAATTTTTGTTTCCTTTTTATAATCATTTAAGTAGGACTGATTCTGTACTCCAGGCCAAGGATCATCTTTATTATCTGGCTCAAATGGATGTTTCCAATCTTTATTATCCTCAGCTATTCTAAAAACACCTGTAACATGTTCATTATTCCTTACAAAAGGAAACTCCATTCTCTTCTGATCGGATAACAGAATAACTATTGTATCATCATCTTTAATGGAACTATTTTCTAAATCTGCAATTAATAAATCTAAAGAAAAATTAGGTCCACTACCCGATTCTGCTTTAACATCAATTTCTTCTTTTTTTAATCTTGATAGTTCAGCCGGCCATGTTTTATCATGTTTACAAATTACTCCAAAACTATCACCATAAATGTGTATTGTCATATCAATCGTAAATGAAAAGTGGTGCTGGCGGCTCTGATCCTTGATGTTCTGCATAAGGATCATCATATGCCTTATAAGCAAACCAGCTAGTATCGGGTGTATTATTATTTAATATGTCATTACAAAAGATACCAAATTTTTCGTTTTGTTCTACAGTCATATGATTATTCAACATTTCATCACCATCATATGTGCCGGCCATATATGAAACCGGAGTTGATACATAATAAAAATTAGATGAATTTAATTCTTCAAAATCCAAATCATATAATAATTTTGTAGATGTAATATTAAAATTTTTATATCTTGAAGTAAAATGATTGAGACTAAAACAAGTAAATACCAAAAAATTTATTTCACTAAACTGTTGAGAAAGTAAATGTAAAAATGTTATATTTTTGACGTTCTCATATAAAAACATGGGACCTAATGATTGTGCAATTGTTCTTATTTCATATTCATATTTCTTATATCTATATTTGTCAAATTCTGGTGTTCCTCCTTTAAGGTGTTTTACTATTTCTTCTGGAATATCTTCTGCTAATAAAAAAATACCATCTGCTAACCAATCATTTTCCAACCAAGGAAATTCCATTCTCTTCTGATCGGACAGTAAAACAATTACACTATCTTTATTTTTTATCTTTGAAGTTTCCAAATCATTAATTAATTTTCTTAAGCTCCAATTTGGACCGGTCCCTCCAGACCCGTTAATTTTTACTTCCTCTTCTCTAATAAATTCAAGCTTTGCAGGCCAAGTACCAGCACCATGTGTTTCACCAAAACTATCTGAATAAACATGTATCATATTAATTCTCTGCTTTTCTCTTTCATTTTTTCCAAACACTCTAAAAACTCTTTCGAACAAAAATGACCTTGTTGATTAAATTCTCCAATAAATTCATCAAGTAGTGAATACGCTATAGTATAAACATTCATTGCTCTGGATAAGTGGGTCCACATTCCTTCTGACCCTATATGAAAATAACTCTTAGATAATAACTCAATATTTTTTTCATAATTATAATCCTCCAATTCAACAAACTCCAATTTATCAGAAAGTTCTGTCATATTACTGATAATATTTTTAAAAACGTCTATCTGTTCATTAGTAAGAATTTTATGACTCTGACCAAAATGAAGTTTTTCTGTGTGATAAAGTAGATACGTAATATATTTTTTCTTAGCGAATTTTTCATAACTCACAGGCCAATATTTTGCATCTCTAAGTAATGTATCATTAAAAGATCGATACATTTCATTCTCAACATTTTTCATAAATCCTTCAAAGTGATCGCTATGTTCATTAAGTAATTCAACGCTATCTTCTAAAAATGGATTGTTCGGCCTTTCAAGATGTAAAAAATCTATTACTTCAAACAAATTATTAAATTTTAAATTATTTCTTAATTTTTTGTCTGCTTCATCCTGTGGATACAAATAAGCCTTTAATTTCACTGAGCCCGCAGGGGAGTGCTGCATAGTATGTAAAATATTTGAGAGCATACAAAACCTATCACCTAACCCTCCGTGGTTTATAGAGAATATTAATTCCTGTATTTTTTCACCCATGGTACCTTAGATATTATTTCATGTTTTTCTAAACCAATGTTTTGTCCTTTATTAAAAAGGGCCACCGGATAATCCAATTCTTGATACTGTGCAAAATGTGCTGAATAATAAAAATGATCCGGTATTCTAATAGGATCCAATCTCTTCATCCAAAGATAAGTATCGAATCCATTATATTTTTCTATATCTTCAAAAACAAATTCTTCCCAAATCTTCAAACAAGTATCTGGTTTCCATCCTAATATTGAAGAATTGTAAGGAGTACAAAATATATCTTTATCTCTTTGTTCTTCAAAATTATCCATATGCTCTCTCCATCTACACCATACTGCGCATAGATAATCTTGTTGTTCTACCCAATCAAACAAAGGATCTATACTTCCCTTTATAACTACATCTAAATCAAAAGCTAAAACAACATCTTCTTCAAATGGTTCTATTACTGGTGAATGATATAAAACCTTAGTCCACCATTTAGGTAATACTGGTTCATCAAATACTCTAAAGTTTATATCATAGGTGGTATTTTGGAATACCATTTGTTCTAATATTTTAACATCAGTAAGATTATACTTATCTCCAACGCAGATGCATGCAACAGCCCGTTTCATTGCCACTGTCCAATTGTCATAAAACGTTTATAAGTGCCAAAATCTTTTTCACCCTTATACCATATCTTTTTCAATTTATTTTTCTTTATTAATTCATCCACATTTTCTACACAATTTGTATGCTCCGGTAAATCAAAATAATTATTAGATTGTAAACAAACAAAAGGATTACCCTTATAATATCTTCTATTAAAATTTCCCATATGTTCACAAGAAGTACAAATAACCAAGTGCCTTCTTCTTACTTCTTTTCTTTCAAAATAATCATCATGTTGTACTATATCATATTTCGGGTCAAACATATTTTTATATTGAGCCATTACCTTTTGACAGGTTTCATCAAAATCATAACAATCAATTCGTGTAATTCTTCCTTTAGAAAACTGGTCAATCATTTCTATTAACGGCCAACCAAACCATGACCCGACTATATCTATTAAGAGAGGATAAAACCATCCTGTAACACCTGCATCTTTAGTATATTTTCGGACATTATCTGTTTCCGTTATTTTTAAATTATCTAGAACATCACATAACCATTTTTTTGATTCATACTGATCGAAAGAAATCGAATCACACCAACTATCTTCATATTCTGGAAAATTGTTTCTTACAAACTTAAATACTTTATAATAATTTGAATCGCGAAATTCTTTTACCATGTTCCTATAACCATAAACCTTTTATAATAACCAAAGTCTCTTTCACCTTGATACCTTATATCTTTTATTTCATTCTTCTCAGCCAACTCAGAATAGCTATTAACACAGTTTTCATGTTCTGCCAATTCAACATAATTATTACTTTGAAGTGCAAGAATTGGTTTGGGTGTGTCTTTATAATATTCTTTCATCTCACTTATATCTGGCATATGCTCACAAGAAGTGCAAATAAGTAAATGCCGGATCCTTTTATCACCTCTTTCAAAAAAATCATGATATTGATTTATATGATATTTCGGTTTGAAATGATATATATATTTTCTAACTACTTCATGGCATACTTCATCTATATCATATAAATCAATACTTTCTATTTTTACAATAGCATCTTCTAATAACTCAATCATTGGCCATCCAAACCAGGATCCAGCTATTTCAATTTTTAAAGGATCTTTATTACCTAATTGACCTGATTTTAAAACTTCACTCATCCATTTTTTAGATTCATATTGACCATCTGATATTGAATCTAAAAGACTAGAAGCGTATTCAGGATAAGATTCATCTAAGAATCTTTTAACCTTCATATAAGGAGACCATTCCATCGTATTCTCAAATTCTATTTTATTCTTTTCATATAAACCAGTATCATCAATTTTTTCTTGATCGAGTTGTCTTCTTTTACTATCTAATCTGCGCCTATGTTTTTCTAAAATAGAATTCTTTTTAGCCCATTCACCTATATTGGCACGTCTATCTCTTTCAAGAATTTTTAAATTAATCTCAGCACTTTTGAAATTTTTTATGAACATCCTACTACTATTGAATATTTAACTTTTTGAAATTCGTATTCTTCTTCATAGATAACGGACTTGATTTCATTCTGTTCTATTAATTGCTGAGAGGATTCAATAGGGTTACATATATGCAATCTTTTTTTATTACTACCTGCTAATATATATTTTCCCTTATGAACTTTACCAATAGGATAAGTATCTTCACAAAATTTATGTATGATAGGACCTTTAAATCGCACTCTATCAAATATAACATCTACGTTATGTATATTGTCACTTATAAGATCACAATCTTCGCACACATAAGGATCTGAATCATAATAAGTTATATTATAACCTAATTTTTCTATTTTGTCAACATGATAATTCATATACCAAGAACATACCATGTTTAAATCGTCTTCGTCAAAATATTGAGTAATTAAAGAATGGATCTTATCATTTAAGGTTTTATTATATCGGTTATTAGCCGCACCTACATTATGTCGTCTATTTTCTGGAACAGTATACCACAAAATATCATATGCATTTGAATCCGAATTTTTTAAGATATCAGAAGCAAACGAATCAAACTCATTCATAACTAATCCATTTGTCATATGCCCAGCCTTCTGCCTGATGTAACTCTATATGTGTTTCATTAGGTTTCGCCCATGCTTTGTGTGATGTATTAAATAAACAGACTTTATAATCAGATCTATATTTTGTCGGGTTTAAATCATCAGGATATTTAACTCCTATATTATAATTATATACTATTCCTGGTTCCCAATAATTTAAATTACCTTTTCTATGTTCTTGATAGAATAGATATTTGTCATATGATGGATAAGTAAAAAATGCCTTCTCTTTATTTTTAACTAATCTTTCATACATATCAAAACCTAAATCATCTTGCCAAGCAACAAAAGAAGAATTAATTGGAGTAGTCATCCAACCATAATTAGTTTTATGTGCTTCTTCGTTTCTCCAATAGTTCCAAATATATGTTACCTTATTTTTCTTTTTATTAATAAGTTCCGTTATATTATTTTGTATTAATATATCTAAGTCAAACCAAGCCTTCGGTCCCGAGATGTGTTTATAACTATTAAAATAACACATCTTCTCAGATGTAAATATTTGTGTTCTTGGAAACTCACTAAAATCAGTTGGTATTGGGTCTACGATAATATCTTTATCAAGACCCACAGTATTATCAGTAAGACAAGTAAAACTAAAAGGATCGTCATAATGCTCCTTTAAAGAATTAAACAGTCTATTAACATAAAAGCGATTATATTTTGTTCCCCATTTCAAACAATAAAAATTTGTCATTTCCACTGATCTCTAAAAGCATCAAACCCTGAACCGCATTTCTCAGCACATACAACAGATTTCCCATCAGAACATGAAGGGAGATTCCAGCTCTTTTCCAGCTGTGCGAAAAAGTTTCCTTTAATGATTTCTCGTAACGGAGTATGAAGAGCATTTATATTTTTCACGTCATCTACGAAAGACCAAATCTGATTTTCACCAATCTCTTGATATGCTTTATAAAATCGTCCATGAGTCCAACAGCAAGGAGTTACAAGACCTTCAGCACTGATAAATATTTCATTAGTTATAAGGGATTTGCATTTGATGGATGTTTGATCTAAATACTCTTGAAAGGAACCATGAGTCTTAACCAATCTATCATATTTATTTACGCTTTGATTCTGATGCTCTGGTTTTGTAGCTGGTTTAATCTCATTCCCTTTGTTGGTTATCTTTTTATCAATCTTCTTACCTTTATAGCTCTGTACCCACCTTCCAGTCTTTTTTCTTATAAAGTCTAATCCAAATAACTTGGCCATTTGTTCTGCTTCTTCAACTTGATGTTCATTATGTTCAAATATTAAATAAACCCAAACACCTTTTCCACCTGCTTGAGTAAATACATCCATTGCTTCTTCAATTTTTTTCCAATTAACATTTACTCTATATAAATGATTTGTATCTTCCAGGCCATCAACACTAAATTGTACTTTACCTCTACTACCTAAAATGAAAGCTAATTCTCTCCAAAAGTCTTCGTCTCTGGCACCACCATTTGTAGTAACTTGCAGGTGTATATCTGGGTTGTTGACTCTAAGGTATCTTAAAATATCTAGAGCATGTAATGAGATAATAGGATCACCGTGATTACCACACATTAATAATGAATTTAATTGCTTCACAAAATCAATATCCACCATATGCATGAAATTATCTAAGGTCAATTCAGCATTTTTTATACGAGGATTATTTGTCCTATCGCACATTGGACATGCGGCTTGACATCTTTGGGTGGGTTCTAAATGAATATGTTTTATTTGATCGGGATTATACATACGGTCTAAATTCGGGCCACTCTTCTAAGAAATTTGTATTATTTCTTTTATCACACAGTTTAAGAAACCTTAAACCTTTTTGAAAAGATTTACCTTTTGTAGGTGTTCTTAATAGATTTGTAATCCGCTCAGGAATATATTTTGTATTTTTATTTAAGTAGAGTTGTTTTATATCTTGTGGTAAGCTGGTGGAATCAAAATATTTTGGAGTTACTAAGATGTTTGTTAATGGAGACATTCTTCCAAAATTGTTTTTTAAATAACCTTGAATATTATCTAAGTAACCAATATTAAGTGCCTGCACTGTTACTTCAAATCCAATCATAAAATTTTGTTGTAGTTTGAAAATATTCTCTTTTTTCTTTTCCCAAACCTGCCCTGTTCTAATATACTCATCTTTCTTTCCTATACCATCAACTGATATATTAAAAGATAATCGTTTAAAAGCTTTTTTATATTGAAACAAATGTTCTGGTATTTTCGTAGCATTAGTAAGAGTTGTTATTTTTAATTTACTTGCGAACTTATATCCAATAAGCCATTCAAGAAAATCATAATATCTATCATTCATTAAAGGCTCACCTCCTGATATAATAATACGACTTACATTAGGTAATATTTGTTTTAAATCTTCATATGTTCCTTCATTGAATGTATTTTCATAAATCGGCCATGTACCTTCACTATGTTTTTCTTTATGCTGGGCCCATGCAGATGATGATTGCGGACCACACATTATACATCTAAGATTACATAAATTTCCAAACTTAATTTTAAAAACAGGATGATTTGGAATTAAAGGTAATCCTTGTTTATATCTTCTTACTTGCTCTCTATAATTTCCTTTTAAACTTTCTAATCTTCTTGAATTTAAACCTTTATCTTCTCTTTTCCAACAGGACTGACATATATCTAATCTTTTATTTTTAAGAAATGATAATCTTTGTTTATTAATATAATCAGAGTTAAAATATTCTAAGATAGAATGTTGATCACTATACATTCCTGATTCACCCGTATTATCACAACATAACTGATACTCATTAAATGATGAGACAGTAAATTGAGTAAAGGGTAATGCACAGAAGTGTTTTAATTTTTCCATAATGGATAATTACTTTCTGGCTTTCGTTTAGGAATTTTACTATCTGCTGAACTTACACAATTATCAGTTATGCAGGGCATAGGTTTATCAAATAATTTGAATCCAGTTTCTATATTTCCTAAAGGTAGATCACTGCAAGAATATGACCGCTTAATGCTCCCACAAGGCTCGCGTATAATAATACTACGAAAACCCGACGTGCAGTCCCAGCCTTTGAATTCATTAAAATTAAACGCGTTAAATCTTTCAGCTTGGTCCAATTCATATATATTTCCTTTTGAATCTATTAAATCTATCTCTCGATCAGATGGTCTAGAATCATTATGTAAAATATCTAATTGTCCCTGAGTATATCCTTCTACAACTTTTGTTGCTGTTGGATTTGATTGTGGTTTTAATGTAGTGTGAATACCACGTTCTTTAAAATATAAAACATGATCTGTCAGTGCCCAAAATCTCTCTGGGATCATCACCATATTAATAGTTATTCTAATTCCATTATCTTGAAGAAAAACTAACTTATCTGCAAAGTCAGCTATCTTGTCTTGGGTATTTAAATGTTCAAAATGAGCAGATGCTGTAATTGATGCTTTGTCAAATTTTTGTGCATATTTAATATATGTTTCAAACCATTTTATTTTACGAGAACAGTTTGAAGTCATATGTATTCTTTGTCTTTTAGCATGCTCGTCATCAGCTAAGTGCTGAAGTATATCTAAGTAACCTGGATGAAAGGTTGGTTCACCTCCAGACAAAGACCAGTTAAAAGAATTAAATCCCTGATCTCTCGCTTGACGTTTTATTTCATCAATAGTTTTAAGACATAGTTCCGTTGGTCTGTGATCTTTTTTATCTGCCCGGGCGTATGGCCAACAATAAGAACATTTATAGTTACAAAATCTACCTAACAACCAAGATATGGTAAATGTATCTCGATATAGCATTGTCTTAGTGCCGAGAGCTACAATATCATGCCAAGGTATCTTAGTAAAATCTTCTTCACTGAGTCGCATGGATAAAATCAAGTTGTTCAGGTGTATATTTCATTAAATTCATGTTATTATTCATATCCCATAAAGGTACTGTCATTACATATACCTTTTCAAATCTTCCTTTAAACATTGAATATATCTCTGTTATTAATTCTTCATATTTTGGTAGATACATAATTTTAATCTTGCAAGGTAAATTTACTTCTTCACAAAATCGTTCCAACTTATTAATATATCTATGATTAATAAACTCTGGATGTATTGAAAAGTTTATTAATGATAATTTATTTAATTCTCTTAAGTAAGATACCTGTTTAGTTCCATTAGTTAAAGTCCAAATAATTGCTTCAGGTTCTTTTTCTTTTAACCATTTTACAAAATCTATATAACGAGGAATAAGGGTTGGTTCCCCACCTGAGATAATTATTTTTTTAACATTTAAAGGATTAACTTTATTCCAAGCTTCTTGCATCCGTTCTAATGACGTTAAATCACCTTTATAATTGTGACTACGTGGATCACAATAACTACATCTAAAATTACATTTGCGATCTGTATAAAAATCTACGGAAACACCATCATCACCCCAAACAGCAAGAACCTCATCATCCGGTTTTAATTTTCCTTTTACATCGGTGTAAACAGGAATCATCAACATATGATCTTCTGTTTTACCTTTAGGCATAGCTATATCAGTACCACAGAAACAATTTTCATTAGGACATATTATTTCTTTAGGTTCAGTAAAATCATCTATTGAAACGGGATAAGGTGTTCTGCAAACTGAAGTACCCACTTCCCACCAGCCGGCATCAATAATATAGTTTGTTTGTCTGCAATGCCAACCTTTAAAATTTGTTCTTGTTTTAATAGTCTGATCATTACAATATTTTAAACCATCTTTGGTTAAGACTTTAAGCATTTGGAGACCTCGTAATATATCTCTTCACATTTATCTGGAAGGTCATCTCTTTCATTCATCCACTTAATTAACTTAATACAATAACTTTTATCAAATTCATTAGACTTTAAGAAGTTTATTATTTCTTTTTGTAAAAAATTGTCATTATTATTTATTATGATATCTTTTACATTAGAAGGCAAATAAGATGCATTCAACCATTCCGGTCCATCTAAAAAATCATATGATATAGTATTATTAGTTATCCCTTTTGATTCTATCCACTTAATCGTATCAGTTAAGTCCGTGCTATTAAGGGTATGAAAGACGTAATGAGGTATTACGAAAAAATGTTTTAATTGTTTATCAAAATTCTTTTCAAATCGAGACCACTTGGTTCCATATCTAACAAACTCCGCTACCTCACCAATTCCGTCAATACTAACATTATAATTCAAACTTTTAAATCTGGTAAGATACTCTCTCCATTTTTCATTTGGAAAAATAGAATTATTTGTAACAATCATTAAATTAATATTTTCAATTTTAAGAGTGTTAAACAATTCTAAATACAGTGGATCCATAAATGGCTCACCACCAAGAATCTTTAAATCTTCTAATTCACTTAAATCTAAATCCGGTAATAAATTTTTATATAATTTTCCACCAATCGCCGAACTAAATTTAGAATTACAACCTATGCATTTAAAATTACATAAATTGGAAGCAGAAAATTCTAGTTCCTTTATTTTTGGATTTTGAATATAACTTTTATCATATTTGTTATTGAAATTTTTACGATAACTTGGTTTACCTATTTCATCATCCCTATAACATTTTTCACAACCCTTAATCCATTCATCGTTTAACATCTTACTTCTAAGTTCCGAATTTTCTGGACCATTAAAAGCCATTTCTAAACTATCATATCTTGGATAAATTCTTTTATCAAAAATACAACATGGATTTATTTCTCCGGCCGGGTTCATTTGTATATGAGTAAATGGCGCCATGCAAAAATGTTTCATTTTACGCGAATCAATTCATTATGTTCATCTATTTGATAGTTTTGAAAATAGTCATTAAAATTTTCATTCCATATCATATCGGATTTTTTTCTATAAATTAAAAATCTATTATAATCATGATATTTGGGTTTAAAACTTTTAATATATTTAACTATGCGATGCAGTTTTTCCAGAGTTTGTTCATGCTTTACCCAATACATGTGTCCAGTTTTTTCGGAAACCCTTTCTATAGGTTTATCGAAAAATGACTTAATTAGCTCCTCTGTTTTTTCTATATCTTTCATTGTTTCTTTTTCAAAATCTAATAATATCAATGAAGGATCTAAATATTTTGGAGATTGCACTATAGATATATTAACAGATGCTTCTAAACTTATAAAAGATTCAAATACATCATAAATGTCCAGCATTTGATATATTGAAGTTGTACATGTAATATCCAACCAGGTATAATCATTATATTCTCTAAACTTTTTAATATTTTTTTCTAATTGTTCCCATGTCCCACCACTTCTAAAATAAGAATAAAACGTTCGGCCTGCATCAATCGATATTGTAATAGTGGAAGTACTAAATGGTAATAATAATTCAGACAATTTAACAACATCAAAATCAGAATTAAAATTAGAATGAAAACTAAGATGTATATTAGAAGCATTAGGATGATCTCCTAATTTTTTTAATACCGGAAGGAATTGTTTTTGATATAAAAGTTCTCCTCCTGCAAAATTAATATGTTCTAGATAAGGAAAATTAGCATTTAAATCATCAACTATTTGTAAGGATTGTTCAACAGTTAAAGCCATTTCATAATCGTCATCCTTATCATGTCTATGCTCAGTCCCCAATAATTGTTTTAAATCGTATAACTTTGATTCTTCATCTGGTATAAAATTTTGAAGCTTACCTTTCCATCCAGAAGAAAATACTTTAGAACAATGTTTACAAGCAAAATTGCAAGCATTACTAAACCTAAGTTCTATGTGTCTCAGCCCTTCATTCCTCGTCTCATGAGTTTCTGGATTATAACACTTTATTAAAAAATGTTCTTCTGGACAATGTTCTTTATGAAATTCTTCATAAAATTGAACAGTATATATATTAGCGCCTTCAGGTGGTTTTCCTTGATCCTTATAAAAGCTTCCATTCTTTTCTAAAGTGAAATCATTTCTCATAGAAGCGACACCAACTTCCTCCATTGATTCACATGTATCGCATCCATTAGGCCATTCATCATTATGAAGTTTTCTTCTCAACTCTTTAAAATTTTCATGATTGAAAATTTCTGAAGGTAAAAAAGTATCATTCTGAAAAACTAATTGATCTGCCTGCCTTGGACAACATGAAACAGTTCCGTTTTTATAATTGATTCCACCCATTGCATAAAAACATTGCTTCATATTATATCTCCTTATCTATAAAAATATCTCTTTTTTTAACTTTACAAGTATTCCAACATTTCTCTACCGGATCCGGCCACTCCCAAGATTTCTGTATAAGGTCAAACATTTCACCATCTATAACTTCAGATATAGTATTATATTTTAAATTATTTGCTAAAATTCCGCCGGAGTCATTCCAAATTTTTCCAAATTTAGTTTTTCCTTTTCTAGTAGCAGCTATTTCTAAAGCTTCGGAATTTAAATAACAACAAGGCAGCACTGCTCCGGTATGATTTATAAATAATCTTTTTTGATTTCCATATTTGCATCGAATCTCCTTTTCCTCTTCTACTTCTTTTTTTACTTCACCACTTCCTCCTCTATGAGAAAATATTGCTCTGAATCTTTTAAACCCTTCCTCTTCCGACATTCTTTCTGCATCATCAAATAAGTGCTCGTTATGGTCAAACACAATAAACTGCCAAGTTGCGTTGCCTCCTGCTCCTATAAAGGCTCTCCAATTTTCTTGCACTTTTTTAAAATTAGAACCGATTCGATATTTTAATAATGATTCCTGATCTGTTCCATCTAATCCAAAAAATACTGAGGCCCCTAGTTCACCCAACTCCTTCCAAAATTCTTTTGTTTTGGTAGACCCATTAGATGCAATATTAACATCTGTAAAAGATTTAAAATGTCTTACAATTTCTAATATATCTGGATGAAGGGTGGGCTCATCTACGGAACCACAAAAATTTAATAATTTAAGATTAGGAAATTCTTTAGAGGTAATCCATCTTTTAAGATCTTCAAAATCAATAATATTTTTATTTAAAATAGATTCAACTTGCTCTCTCTTTTCTTGCCTAAGACAGCCAGGGCAAGCTATATTACAAAATGATGTTAACTCAACATCTATCCACTCAATCGTTTTCCGGTTCCACATTTTTCATTCTTCTTCGGTCGCTAAATCGTATACGTTCTTTCGCATTGCCCAGCCAGCGCCATGTTGTACATAGAGTACATCGTGGAATACGTCTGCGCCATGATTTACTTTTTCGTTTACCAGTTTTCTTTTTCATTATGGCTCCACATTTTTAATTACTGCTCTTTTTCCATTATCCCCGCAAGTCAAATAACATCTAGGTAAATGTAGAGAATGTAATTTATTCCAACTTGCTTCTAATTCGGTTTTAAACCAATTGCTCTCTAAAATGTTAGATATTGAATATTTTGTTAAATCATTAAAGTCGTGTCCGATTTTTCCATATAAGTGATTTATATCATTTGATTTATGTGATATAGATTCATCATATAAATGACAACACGGCCATAATCTTTTATTAGCCCCAATATATATTTCACCCTTTACTTTATGTCTACAAACAATTCTGGCATCTTCATATTGTTTCGATCTAGCCCTTTTTTCAACTACTTCATAAGAATCTGAATCTATTTTATTGGCGGCTTTGGAAGTTACTTTAGCTTTTTCTGATGTATTTCTCCAACTTACTCTAGTGGCAAATTTCATTCCATTTTCTTTTGCCTTTGTTCTAGCCATTTCAACTTCACTTTCATTATAATCAAAAATGATATACTGCCAGATACTATGGCCGCCAGTAGAATGGTAAGCATTAATATTTTCCCATACTTTATCCAGGATAACGTTTTCTCTATAATCATTTCTTGTAACTCCATCAACCGCCCAATGAATATGAAATCTTTTATTGGATTGTTTTGATAATAGTCCTAAGTCTTTCCAAAATTGTATTGGTCGTGTGCCGCCATTTGTTGACATTTCAATATCCCGGACATTTTTTTCATATAGAAAATAAAATATTATTTCATATAATTCCGGGTTAATCATTGGGTCACCTAGAACCCCACACATCTTTATTTTGGTATCAGATATATCAAGAGACTCGAACCAATCAATTATATCATCTAAAGATACATTGCCTTTATAATACCATTCATCTCTTTCATCCAAAATAGTTCTCATGCATGCTGAACATTTAGCATTACATAAAGAAGATAATTCTATTTCAACAACACCTATCTTAAACATTTGAGGAATCAAGTTCATTTAAAACTTTTTTAGTTGTTATATCAACTTCATAATTACTTTCTTTTTGTGGAACAATAAAATGGTCTAAACCAGACACAACGTGTTTAGTAAACATAGGTTCAATATTCTGACTAGTTTTTGTTACACACATTCCGCATCCGCAAAATGTTTTAGGACATGTAATCATCGGTATACGATTATGAACATATAATTCATGTTCTAACTCATCAATAATCTTTTCAAAGTCTGTAATCTTTCCCAGTGGTGCAACTTCGCCATCTAAATTAACACCACATGTTTGATGAGTCCAAACTCGATTTGCTTCTGAATTTAAAAAGAGAAAGTACCAATTAACCATACAATTCCAACCAAGAAAGTTAGTATCAGCGAGAAAATAACTATCCACGCCGTCTGCTTTGAAACATCTTCCTCCGCAACATGGCCTTCCCAATCCTTTTTGTGTGTCTCCTTCTTCTGTAACATTTTGTCCTTTCTGTTTCCAATAATTACGAAACCATTTCATTTCTTCGCGACCATAGACATGAGTATATCCATATTTAATCGATTTCTTGTCGGTGGGGTTATCATCACCAATAATTCTGGGCACAAAATCAACACCATTCTTTTCCAACTTTTCACAAACATCTACACATTCCCAAAAGTAATCTTTATGAAACATTACATTACATTTATATTTTTCTCTTAAAACTATTGCATTTGATATTACTTGATTTTTTTGTTTCTTTGTTGATTCACAATGATATGATATAGTGCCACCGGTGGTATAAGACAATACCTTATCTAATATATTATTTCCAAACCAACCATTAGTTGTAAGGCCTCTACTAAAATCAGGAAATTCGTTTTTAATATATTTTAAAAGTTTAAAAAAATCCGGATGAACAGTTGGTTCGCCTCCTGTAAAACTTAATTTCTTTTTAGCTGGTTTCTTTCTAAAATTATCATAAAGAAGAGCATACTCTGCAACACCACTCATTGTTTTTCTTAATGTTTCAAAATCTATAAACGGAGAAGTTTTATTATTACGATGAGGGGGGCAATATGTACATGCATAAGAACATCTACGACCTAAATCCCAAATAATCTGATATCTATTTGACTTGTCTTCTATATTATACATATCTACCAAATGCCCAATATCGTTCCTGACACCACCAACACCTTTTACAATGTTGAGTATGATGTTTTGTGGCTTCAATACTTCCTTCACAACTATATGTCAATGGAAATAAAGAATCTAATAATCCTTTATCTTTATATGCTTCTGCCTCCCATTTTTTATTAACATTTATAAATGGATTTATATAATGTCTATATCCATTTCGTTGTTCAACAATTTTATCAACTTCAGTGACATCCCTAACACGTTCTTTGTTCTTAGGTATTGTTGAATCATCCGCTGGTGGATTTGAAGTGATTCCTGAATATAATATTTCAAATTTACGATGACGAAAATTATAATCATCTCTTTCCCAAAATATTTTTATTTCTCTCATATATTCATCATCCAATGGAGGATAATAAACCTCGTGAGGTAAAATGAAATCAACACCCAAATCTTCCTCTATAAAGTCTATTACGTTTCCGGCATATATAGGATTGTTCGCTCTGCCTCTACGAACAGATATAGGTTGAAATTTAATATCCAATTCTTCATCACGTATTTTTTTACACAATAGATAAGCCAATAAAGAACTATCTGCCCCACCAGACATCCATTGTCCTATAACATTAACAGGAATTTCTTCTATATCTGAAGAACCTTCAAACGAACCCAATTTAAATAAAAATTCTTCATTTTCATATGGTTCCTTATCTGCATCTTTATATGAATCAAAAAAATCTTCTAGAACTTGTTGCTTTAACCGTTTTGTGGTTGATGGAATATTAATTTCAACTGTTTTATTTAAATATGTCAATTTCATAATATGTTTTTACTATTTATTATACCACTCTAACCATTCAAGATCTGGAAATATTTTATTAAAATCTAAATCTCTTTTTTTTGATACTGTATAACACCATTCAACTGTTTCTGGTAACCTTTCCGACCAATCTTCATCGTTCATGAATGATACTAATCCTTCTAATCTCTTTATACCATAGGGTAACTCTTTCCATTCATCCCAAGTTAAATCATCAACCCCATTACACTTCTTCCAATTACTCTTTAACCATTTTCCAAAATCTTTATATTTTAATGTTGTTTCTTTTTTAAACCAATCAGGTAATACTTTACAATTTAATTGGGGCGGCCAATATGCTAAGTGCAAATCTATCATTCCGGCACCGGCAGGAAATTTATTTAATAACTTCCAATCTTCTTCTAATTTCCAAGTTATAAATTCAGGTAGGTAAAAAATATTTAGAGCTGTAACACATGTTGCAGTTGTTAATCTTAGATTGCCATGTGGATAATCATCTATTTTGTGTAATTGTTTTACAACTCTTTTCCATGGTGCAGGATATCTAATATAATGATTACGTTCACCATAATCATCTATACTAAAATGCATAATAACATTTTTAAATTCTTTCCAAAGATCAAATAAATTAGGTTGCCATTCTATACCATTTGAATTATATCTCAATTCAATATTTTTAGCATGCCCCATTTCAATAATTTTTTCAAGAACCTCATAATGTTCATTCATTATAAGTGCTTCACCACCTGCCCAATATAACTGTCTTAGTGTAGGTACCTGTTCATAAAAGTCTTCCCAAAATTCCGGGTTCTTTTTATGCCATGCATATGAACCACCCGACCATGCTAACTTCCCAGATTCCTTTTCCCACTCCATATTAGACTTGAGTCTTTTATTTTCTAGAGTAGGCCAAATCTGTTTATATTCTTTTACCCATTTAGATGAATCGTGAGGACTGCACATAACGCATGCAAGATTACACTTACTGCCAAGCCGAAGATCAATATACCGTACTCTTGGAGGAATGGTTCCATCCTCTTCTGTTCCGCTAAGAACATCTTCCAGTCCGAGTTCGTTGACCCATTTTGATGTTTCCCATTGTCTTTTACTTCTATGTCCGGCATCTTCCTCCTTAAAGCACTTTAAACAAGATGCAGGACGCTCACCTTTAAGCATCATTCTACGCACGGATTTCATATACTCATTATTCCATGCATCTAGTAAACGTGTGGTTGCTAGGTTAGCAGGTTTCCCATCATCTCTTCTGAGAACACCCGCTTCTGATATTGTCTTATTTGTTGAATTCTTATCTTGTACTGCAGAAGCATTTGCAGTACAGCATACCCTCATATGACCTGATGGGCGAGTTGAAATGTGCATCCAAGGTAACGCACAAAATGTTGAAGAAGGCGTCTCCGGGTCATTATCTATATATTGTTTATAAGTATCTTTCACAGGAACCCTTTCTTACCGTATCTTGTGTAAAACAATGGACACCACCATCCCAGAAGTATCTATGACGATGCTTCCATCTTATAACATTAATACCATATTTTTCTATTTGTTTAATATTTTCTTTTTCGCTGCCGGCAGTAATTATTGTATCTTCATTTACTGAAATACAATTAACATCAAAATATGTTTCTTCACAATATCCTGTCCAATCACTCAAATACTTTAGCACATAGTCTTTATAAAACCGCTGTTTACGAGTACTTTTAAATTCGTCCGGTAACTTGGACTTATCATTTACTATAATAGCATCCCAATTTTTGAGTGCATCAGGAATAAATTCTTTCCGCCATGTTAATAAAAGTCCTGGTCTTAAAAGAGCTAATTTACCATCAATATGACCACCGACTGGGAGCTCTATAAATTTAAATTCTGGTAACATCTCTTTCATAAACTGTAAACCTACTTCTGTTCCTTTTCCACTTATTGGATCTTTATCAGCGGATTGAGTATGCAAAATATGCTCGCCGCATTTTACCATGTTAGCTGTTTCCCACAAACACAAATCTTTATATTTGTCATATCTTTGTTGTACTTTAATCTTATTAGAATGGGCTTCAGTATATTCAGTTTCTTCTGTTTCATCTATATCAGGCTTACCCATTCTAATAAGAATCTTATCTTTATATGTATTTACTATTTCATCATAACATATTAATTCTTCTTGTCTTGAATGAATAGCCCCATACGTTTGTATCATTTTATTGCCGTAAAACCCAAATACATCTCTAGGCATTATAGGATGATGAACTTTTTTATTAAATGCCTTCTGTTTAGGTCTTAGAACTTTTACCCCTAGCTCTGTTAATATATCTGCTAAAGTCCTACAGTCTTCATTTGTTTCTTCTATAACTTGATCTAACCCTTCAATCATACTTGTATGATTTAAATATGAAGCGCCCACGATCATTTCTTTTAGTGGTTGAAATTCAGAATTTATCATAATATCTATCTAGACTTTATCTGTTGTAGTGAACTGCATTCAAACTTATTTTGTTCATACGTCTCCATAACGTTCGGTATGAGTTTCTCTTCAATTCGAAATTTAGGCCGATTATTAATTTTCATATCAATCACAATTTTATACTTTTTTGCAATGTTTAATATTTCTGGAATTTCAAACCAATTATGCTGAAAAATTAAATATTGCCAAAATGTTGTGCCGGCACCATATTTACTCTGTTTATATGCAATCATGTTCTCATATGCTTTTGGCGTATTGACACGTCTTCTATACTTTTGATTGATCTCATTATCTAATCCATCTATAGAAAACATAATTTCTAAATTATTATATGTATTTCCCAAGTCATTAAAAAATTTAGATGTTCTAAGCCCCCCGTTAGTAACTATTCTGAGTCTTTTAAATACGCTAGAACTATAATCTATAAATTTTAATATATTTGGATTAGTGAGGGCGTCCCCTAATTCCCCCTCAAATGTCACATATTTATTTTTGAACAGTTCGATATCTCTTTCTATAATTGATCTGTAGATGTCAAAATCCATATGTAATTGTTTTAGTCCCGGATGTAATGGTTGATTAGGATTATATTCTGTAATAAGAAAATCTTCATATCTTTTACAGGAAGGGCATGCCGCATTACAATAGCTTGATATAGTGAAATCAAAATCTAGCCACAATTTTTCATAATAATGATCTATTTCTTTTACCATTACTTGTCCGATTTTATACTACAAAAATTATTACAACAACCCGGCAAGGTTTTTTCATCTTTCCAATATTCGGGTTTTATATGTTGACGCCAAATTTCTAAAATATCTTTTAATTTATTATGCTTTAAATTATTCCAATCTTTGTCCATGCTATCTAATTTTTTATCAAAATATGTATTGTTTAGTTGATGTGCGGCATTAAGTAGACAACAGGGATAAACGGAGAAATCAGATGCAATTTCAACCTCCTTCCATTTTTTATCTCCATGCCATGCTCCACAATAAACTAAATCTTCATGTTTTATCATATTTCCAATTCTCAAATATTGATTTACCATCCGTAGTATTTGTGCGCACATTCATTTTGCCATTTGCATTACATTCTGAGCATGCAGATGATGCTAATGATCTATTACCATCTTTTAATTGTTTTCTTAATTTTTGAAATTCCTTACAATACCAAATCTCTTTGAATGTCTTATCTTTTAAATTACCAAATGTATGTTTATATTTCCAATCATGACAACACAACCTTACATCTAAGTTCCAATCGATATAAGCTCTGTAAAACGGGGTATAACACTCCCGTTGCATAGGTATTTTTTTAGTGCTTTCAAGGGCTCCACCACAATTATTAAATAGGGTTTGATTTTCTGGAAGCCACTGTTTTCTAACTTCGACATCAAACTTTTTATAATCTTCAAACTTTTCCTTTTCGTAACAAGATATTGTAATTTTATCAAAAACTTTAAAATATTTTGAATCTATATTATGTAAAAAATCACCATTAGTAATAGTTGTTAATTCCCAGTTATGCGATTGTAATGCTTGGGCAATTCTAATTATTTTTTTATTAAGAGTTGGTTCACCTTGACCGGTCAATTTGAGACTTCCTCTCCAATCCATTTCTTCAAGCCTTTTCCTTATTATAAAAGCACCTCTTAAATCTAAATTTAAATTTTGATTTGGATAATCTTCTGATCTAGCACAAAAACTACATTTTCGATTACATAGTTCTGTTGGATTTATTTCTATAATGTTTGGAACCATTCAAAACTCTCCTGGCCCATTAATGTACCATCAGTATCACATTTTTTACAAGCGTTAATATCACACCTTCTTTTTTCAATTAGCTTTTTTCTATAAGCCATCATCTTAGAGCCCATCCAAATATCTTTTAAAGTATTCGTGGTCAAATTACCAATCTCTTCTTTATACTTCCAATCATTTAAACAAAAATTTAAAGATAAGTCATAATTAATAGTAATCTTATAAAAAGGAAAATAACACGTTCGTTCTAAAGAATTATTAATAGTATTAAAAGAGCCACCCCTATTATTAAAATATTGTTCAGCTCCTTTTGTTAAATCTTTAACTCTATAATTTCGTCCTTCAAATAATTCATCCCAAATTTCTGTTTTCGTCATGCTATCGTATTCACTAATAATTACTTGATGTACTCCTGAATTAAACAATCTCTTCGCTATTGAATTATCCTTTAAAATAGAATCACCATTTGTTATTAAAATAGGATTCCAAGAATTTAAAATTGTAATTATTCCATATATGTTTTTATTAAGAAGAGGTTCACCTTTTCCTGCTATTGTAAGAGCACCTTGATAATTAAACTCTACTAAACGTCTTTGTAATAGATCAGCAGATTCAAGTGACATGTTTAAATTTAAACTAGGATAAAAAGAGCTTCGCGGACAAAAATGACAAACCCTGTTACATAACTCCGTAGGGTTTAAATCTATAGTCGCTAAACCATAGTTCTCAGGATTAAATTTTGCAAGTGATTTTTTATACTGTAAATATTCATTCATCTAATATATTGAATACTTCTTTCATATGTGACATTGGTGCTAATGTGATCCGTGCTTCGCGTGCAAATTGTTTAACCAATATATTATTATCAAGCATTTTTTGATGAATGTCAATTCTTTTCGTATATAATGAATTGCTATATCCATCCCATCGCATGTCAGAATATTTATCAAGCATATGTACCCTGACTCTTTTTACCTCACTAGCATATTGCTTTACCTGATTTTCATTTTTTAAATGAAACAAAGCCCTTTCAAGAGCAAAAGAATTTGCTTCATATCCACCTCTATGCATATCTAATAAATCAACTAATTCACCTGCAATGTACCCTATTCTAAGACCTGCTAATCCAAAAGCCTTAGAAAATGTTCTCATGATAGTTACGTTTTTATATTTTAAAAATGGAGTCCAATCTCTAGCATGAAAATATTGATATGCATCATCTATAATCACATGATCATAATCTTTAACTACACTATCAATATCAGTTTCTGGATATAAACAAAACATTACTGCTGGTCCATTATCTGAACTATATAACTTTTTAAAAATATCATAAAGCGCCCAAGTACCTTGCCATTCTGCCGTACGTGGTTTCAAAATAGACATAATCTCTTTTACAGCACCTGAAATGCCCTCAGTGAAAAATAATTTATGTCCTAAAATATTTTCAAACTCTTTATAATACTTCTCGAGATCAGGATAATGTTGAAAGTTCTTCCATGTAGGGGTTATACATTCATTTAAATGTAAACGTAAATTGTCTCCAGTATTATGTTGATTTCTTTTTCTAATAATGTCCATCTAACCATTTCTTGCATCCCATTTCTATTCTTATAGGATGACCATTTTCAGGAAGTTGTATTCCTCGTTTTGTCATTCCGTTCGGTGGAGCCGGAGTTAATTTAAATTTTTCAAAAAATAATTTATATTTAAATGTTTCAGAATCGGAATCAAATTGATTTCCAGAATGAAAATTCTTCCAGTGTTCTTTAGCCAACACTGGTAGTTGATTTATTATTTTATCAAATATATGTCTCCCACAAGACCAAAAACTTTTAGCATGTTTATTATTACCTTCATCATGTATAAACCAATTGTCTTCCTGAATCTGTTCCTCAATCCATTTCTCATCTTCACAAAAATATGAATTTGACATAAAGATAATTTTATCAAAATCTCTATCACCTCTATTCCAAAATTCCATCCAATAAATAAGTTCGTTTAAGCTCTGTTGAGCACTATGATTAGCGGTTAGTGTATTAATAGTATTTGGTGCATCTACCAATTTCTTGAAAGGCTCAGGAAAATAATATTGTGCTTTATTTAATAAACGAAAATAATCAAAATAATTAATATCTTTAAGCCCCATGAGGTGTTTGCTTTCCGCCGGAATCAATTCATCTATGTAAACTTTATCATCTTCTTCCATTATATAAACTGTATTATGATTTGGAGATGCAATATAATTAGAAACATAATAGAATTGTTCCATTCCTTCAAACAATTTATTTCGTTGTTCTCTTTTTTCTTTTTCAAGTGGCCGATGACCGTAATTTAAGACTGCAACCATTGGACTAATTTGGGATGTAAATAATTTTCAAACTTTTGATTTCGAGATGAATCAAATAATTTTATTTCTTTAATCATCTTTTGTTTATCTTCTTGATTATCATCAATAGCTTTTTGAATCATGTTTAATAACATATGATCACTAAATTCTACATTAAGAATTATATCATACAATTCTTTTAATAAAAACACAGGCAAGTTTTTTATACCTATGCCTCTAAGATTGGGATATACTTCAGTAAAATAAATATTAAATGAATCATTATTCCATTTTATCAATTCATCTATATAAAATATGTTTAATGCGCTCACAACACAATTATATTTAATCTCCTTTATATTATAACATCTTTTAATAAAATTGGCTATTGATTTTTCCACCTTTTTAAAATTATATGGATATCTCACGTATTCATAATTTTTTCCTATTGAATCAAGTGATATTGTGAAATACAATCCTTTAAATTCGTTAAGAATATCACACATTTTATTGGTAAATAAAGATCCATTCGTTGTGACATTTAAATTTAACCCATCTTTTTTTAATGGGGTCATTGCATTAATAAATTGTTTATTAAAAAGAGGTTCTCCTCCAGTTACTTTTAAGGCTCCAATTTTGTGGATATTATTAATCACCCAATCCCATTGAGACAATTCTACTGAACTTAATATGTCATCGGAAGAAAAAAAACCATCGGTTACCGAAGTGATATCATCAACATTTTTATGATGTTTAAAATAATTAAAATCTTTTTGTAGTAAACTTGAAGCCATCGGAGAACACATCCGGCATGCCATATTACATTTATTATCTAATAAAAAATGCACCATTAATCCATCAGTGTCTTTATCAATTTTGTCGGGGTTTAATCTAGGACTGTGGGGTCCTATTTTTTCTAGGTCCCAACAAAATTTACACCTTTTGTCTTTTATACCCTTTCGATGATTATCTTGTAGGGTTTGATAATTTAAAGAATTAATTATCTGTTCTGGATTTAATTCTGAATCATCAGATTGCCATTCAAGAGGATTAGGTATTTTTTGAATAGGGCAATGGCTTTCATTATTCTTAGTTATAGCCTCACAAGGCATAAAAAGAGGAAAGTCTTTTTTTCGATTTATAAAAAAAACAGATTTAAATGGTAAATCACAAAGAGGCATTTCTAAACATAATTAACACTAATTTTCTTATTCTGCTTTAATGATGGAAACGTAAAAGAAGGATCGTTGTGATGTTCTCGTCTATCTCTTTTTGCATCAGCAACACCAACTCCCATTAGCAAAATAGGCTCTTCACCCAAAATTTCTCTAATTGCCGATACATCACTTATGCACTTACAACAACCGGTTGAATAACCCATTTGAGTAGCTATAACATTAACATAGCCAGCTGAGATACCAATTGCCATATCTCTGTCTTGATCATAAGAATCATTCTCTTCACGTACTTGAGAGGGTTCATTAGGAGTAAATGCTAAAAGCATTTGTCCTAATACTTGAGGATTTGTATAATATTTACCATCCTCTTTTCCTTTCTCATAATGAGCTTGACCATCTTTAGATCTTTCATGCGGGGTTTTATTTGTATCAAAATCTTTATAGATAGGCCCAAAACCTTCTGTATATGAATGAATTTTTTCAATTACATCTCGATCTTCAATAACATGAACATTAAAGTAATTAAGATTCTGTTTTGAAGGAGAATTAGTTGCGGCCTCGATGATTAAATCTTTATCTTCTTGAGGGATATCTTTACTTAAATCCCAATTCCTTTGACACTTTTGAGATTCATGAATTGTTTCTCTCAGCATCTTATTAAATGAACCATGTAACATGATAATTTCCTTACTGTAATTCTTTTAGTTGATAACCTGTTTCATCACATCTGAAACTGCATATCCTATATTGTATTTATGCATTAAGTTTTGTTGTTCAGTTCTTAATTTTATACTATTATAATATTCTTCTTTTGTTTGATATATATGTGTTAATATCCCTTTATTCGGAGCAATAAATGTTAAAAAGAAATTCTCATGACCATGTTGTTCCATGATAGTAAAATTATATTTTCTTAAAGGATCAGAATCTTGAGGAACCAAATTTTCTACAAACCATTTTTTAAATGATTCTTTAGATAAGAAGGTTTTTCCTTTACATGTCACTAAAGTCTGTATAATATATCTGTTCATAATGTACCGGTCATTTCATTTGCCGTCCAAAGACTTTCAATATTGCTCGGGGCTGAAAAATAATTAAGTGACCAACGAATATCATTACAATTAGCTTTATGTTCCATTGCCGGCCTATTAAATTGTTTTGCACCGATATCACCAAGCCAAATAAACAGTCCGTAATCTAACTCTTCCCATTTTTCATTTATTTTAAGATATATTCCGGGATAGATATTATAAAGAAAGGTAAACATTCCTCTATCTGTATGTTCTTTGATATACCCTTTATTATATCTTAATATAGAAGCTCTACAGTTTCTTGTATCTTCATAAAGGGGATCATTAAGAATATCCATATTAAGTTGATACATATCAGAACACCATTTTTCACATTTAATTTCTTCAAATGGAGTCCAATCTATCATCTCCAATTTCCAATATGGAGTTTCTCTAAAAACTGGCCATTCCAGTTTAAATTCTTCGTAGGGAAAATCTATTTCGTAATCGATTTTGACATAACCTTCGTCAAGTATTCTCTGTAACATGCCTCACCTTCCTTCATTCCATTAACCCAATCTTGTTTTGTATTTTTACCAACTTCATCTGTTATATATTTGTAACATTCAAATTCTATTTCTCTTTTATCACATATTTGTTTTAAATAAAAAGCTTCACAATCGACTAAGTCATAACCAGGTACAATTTTTGTAACAAATTTTTCCTGTGTTAAAAGTTTTAGACCTAAACCATCTCCTTGGTCTTCTTCACTATCACTAAAGGTTGTTATTTTATGTAATCCTCTTAGCCCATGTATAAAGGATCCACAAGTACCATAATTTATAACTTTTTTGGGTAGTGGATAAGGTCCGCGGTTTTCTAAAAAGCTTGATAAATTATATCCGCTCCTTCGTCCTATTCCACAATATATGTCAGCACCTGACAACTCTTCTTCTAATGCAACTACTAATATTTCTCGCATACGCTTTCATAAATTAATTTATTTTCCGGTGGCATGCCCCATTTTTTCTCGAAGTATTCATAAAACTTTTTATACTGTTTTACATACCTTGGATTATGTTCTTCTGCAAACATAAATTCCTTTACCTTATTTAATCTCCTGTCCAATTTATCCGCGATTAACTCTTTCGTATGTTCAGGTAAATTTTGAATACATAGGTATGATGGTCCCAATGTTAAATCTAAAGCGTGATCTTTTCCTTCCATGCCAAAGTGAATCGGAAGATCTACCCAATGAATTAAATCATTTAAACCCAATACAGAAAAATTATGGACAACAGAATTATATGCGACATTAGTAGGAAAGTTCATCCATCGACCTTTATTGATCTCAAACTTCTTCATATTTAAACCGCGGCGATTCCATTCACCCAGCTTACCTATAGAATCTATACTTAATACTATAGTAATCTTTTTAAATAATCGTAAATACTCTTGCCATTCTTTATTTGGAAAGATGGAATTATTTGTATTAATAAACAGTTCAACATTTTGAATAATATTTCGTTCTTTTAGTACTTCAAAGATATTTAAAAATCGGGGTTCTATTAAGGGCTCGCCTCCAAGGATTCTCAATAATACTAAACTATCTAAATTAACCCCAACCATATCATCAGGAGAAGTTAAATGTCTTCGAGGTGATAGCTGACCAGTTTTATCTACTCCTAATTCATTTAATGCTTTATCATCTTTATACCACTTATTACTAAAATGGCTATTACACGCTATACATTGAAAATTACATTTATTACTTAAACATAATTCTAATTCTCTTATTGCCGGTTCTGTAATATTTGCATATTTTGTATTCCAATAATCGCGATGACTTGGATTACCATTTTCAGCATCTACCTTACATTCAATACACCCTTTAATGTCTTCATCATTGCACATTCGCATACGAAAATCATTATAATCAGATCCATTAAAAAATTCTTGAATATTTCTATGAGTAGATCCTATTTTAACATCTTTAAGGCGTATAAAATAAGAAGAACAAGGCATTACAGAACCATCTTCATCTTGTCTAATTGTAACCCACGGTGCCAAGCATTTCATATATAATTATTAATCATTTGTCAAATTCGGTTCGCCTCTTGGATAATATTTAAAAGGTTCGTCGTTTTTACATCCGCCCGCACTTTTTCTTTTGAGATATTCATAATCTACAAAAACTTTTCCTTCATATTCGCACTCTGCGAAAAACGGAGTCAATGGATAAGGCCAGTTATTTTCTTTTGAACAACCAATCATCAATAACATTACAACTAGTAATGCTATTTTAACCATAGGGTCTCTTTTCTGTATTTTTATGTGGTACTTCTTTTTCTACACATTGTCGATAAGGTCTAGTGTTATTTTGATTAGACCATCTAGTGCCTCTCTGATGACCATCGGCGCCTACCCAATATCCATAACATCCTGCTTGTCTTACTGCTTCACATCCTACAACCATCCATGTTACCATAATAATGCAAACTAATACCTTTTGCATTTTTTTATCCTTTTTCTTCATTTGAGTTTAGTGAATACAATATTTATATTACCAATTCCCCATGGTGTTTGGGTCCGGACAGAAACGAAATTGCCTATCATATTCCTTATAATGATCTAAAGACCTTTCTGTTAAACTGCTTTCGAGTTTTATCATTTCTTGTAATCGATTAATTTTAGTGCTTCTAACAATTGGATTAACACCTTTAGTTAATAACCAATCAAGCATAACATTTAATGAGATCGGCGGTGCTCCAAAAATAGATTTGCCTCTACAGATAGAAGAATAAGACTGTGCTTCAATGTTGTGACGATTACATTCATTAACCAATTCATCATTCTGGCAAAATATATTTAATTCAAATTGATTTATATCAGGTGGTGTTTCACATATATCTAATAATTTATGAAGATGTTTTATTGTAAAATTACAAACACCTATTTTTTCAACTCGGCCTTCATTTTTAAGATATTCAAATGCTCTCCATGTTTCTTTTAATTCTTTTAGTGGTAAAACAGGCCAATGTATTAAATATGTTGTTATACTTAAATGTTCACTGGATTTTTCAAACTCCTCAATAACATTTTCATATCCCCATTTAAAATAATCTAATTTAGATTGGACTTGAAAGATGTCCTCAAGATCATTACCAACTTCTTTCTCATTTAAATATCCAGGTGCAGTATCAAAAGTATCAAAGCCAGCTTTTACTGCATTTTTAATTCCAGTACCTTTACCCTTTAAAGCGTGGCCATCATCGGCCCATTTTTCAACTGTTCCGAATATCATATATTATACATTATAATGGGTGGAACATTATCAGTCATTTTACTCATATCCTCTAAGGCATATTCAGAAGGCTCAGCATGCATATATTCATTTTCAAATTCTGGTAAAAAATCTAATAACGATTTATTATATTGAATATCGCGTGCCTTTAAAAAACTCATGGCTGATTTAAATTTATCTAAATCTGGAAAAGCTTCTTTAAAAGATTTCGTTAACTGGTTACTTTTACTATATTGAAGCTTATATGGTATGGGTAAATTTATAGCATCTAAAATACTGGGTACCATCAATCTATTAACCGAAGTTAACTTTTTTCCAAATTCATCAGACACATAATTTTTAATATCATTTAAATACCTATAATTCATCATTTGCATAGTACACATAAAATCTATATCAAAGTATTCTGCATATTTTTTTATATTTAAATGTTTTTTAGTAAAATTGGAACCTTGGCGAATATAATCATCTAATTGTCCAACACCATCTATTGAAACTATAAATTTAATTTTCTTCTTAGTTAATTTATACAACCATTTGGGAAAAGTAGTAGCATTAGTTATAAGTACAAATTCTGCATCAAGATTAAATAGAACATCTTTTACACTTTTCATTAATAGTGCTTCGCCACCTATAAACCCAATTTTTTTAATATCTCTGAACTCATCAATATTATAATTCCAATTATCTATTAACGGTCCATACTTAGAAGACCTCTCAGGACCGCAACCAGCACATCGGAGATTGCATCGATTGCCAATTTGATTTAAATTAATATGAGTTAATTCTTCTTTGGGGGGTTTAATAAAAGGAATTCTAGGAGACGTTTCATTAGAATTTTCTAATTTTATACAAAACCGACACATGTCTTGTATATCAGAAGAAAATATACCATTAGCCATATCTGATCGAATATTTTTCAATAAAGAACTATTAAAAAAACTATTCGGAGATGAATTATGATATTTTGGATATACCTTAGACCAAGAACAAGTTTGATAGTCCCCTTCCATGGTCATATTTAACATGCTATATGGAAATTCACATGTAAAGTTTTTAGTCATATTAATCGGGGACAGCTATCCTATATGTCATGCCCCATTTATCAAATGATGTGTTTGTTGTAATAGAATATCCTAAGCTGGTTACAAATTCGTCAATCGTTTCTGGAGTCTGTATTGTCTCGCGATCTGCCTTACTAATACCTCCGGCACTTTCATCAAAATTACAAGTATCTGATTGATGACCGTAATAACTCATTTCAGCTTCATATGCTTGATATATTATAACAGGTCTGCATGCTGCTATGGTATCAATAGCACCCATAATAGCAAGATATTCACTACCATTAGTATGCAAATTAATTAAATCAACATCGGTAAAACTGTATTCATCAATTTCTTTCATTGTAATATCTGAAGACCTATCAGTTTCTGCGGAAAACACTGCCTCAACCGTTGGTCTATCGGCTCTGACAAATCTGGAAGAACTATAGTCGGCAGCATCAGTTAATTCCATGATACCAACTTCACCCTGTTTGACCTGTGCCCCATCTTTCAAAAATATTTCTACGACATATTCTTTACCATCCGACAGAGTAACAGTCTTACTAGTCCGATGTGAAATAATAACATTATGTAAGGTTATGCCGGTTTTACTTTCCGTATTTTTGTTAATGCATTCACAATTATCGGCAGAAAGCTCAAATGAATAAACTGCATTAAAATTATCACTCAAAACCGATGTCCAGGCCCCAGTATATGCTCCAATGTCTATTGAGACTCTTGTATTAGATAAACTTAAATCATTTAATATTTTCTGATGAAAACTGAAAGACGCATCGTTAGTTCCAATGGGAAAATCATCAGCTAGTTTATCTCTGAGTGCTGTATCGCTTTCGTTTCTATACCATCCGTTATCTTGTATCATTTAACTACCCTTTTATTTAATAAGAATTGAACGCTGGGAATCTTGCATCGTTAAATCCTAAAATATCGTTCATCTCATTAATTTCTTTTATATATTGTGATTTCCATGGTTCTTTTAAATATAGACTATCAACTCTTTGTATATATCTTAAATTATGTTGAATCCTATATCCTAATCTACCCTTAGATAAATCGCCTTGGCGCCTATGTAGAGAAATCGCATTATCAAAAAAACATAAATCTCTAGAAGTATACCAATGATCGTAAATATATTTATCTACTAATAATGTTTCATTTATACTATCGGTTATTTTTTTAAACTCTGAATCAGTTGCACCTTTAATTCCGGAAACGGTACTGGTAATAGTATAATGTAAACCTTTTATTCCACCTGGGGATTGCATAACCATAGGCAATTCACATCTTTCAGGACACATATTATTTTTAATTATTACTTGTTGTTCATCTTCAGATAATTCAGGAGTAAATCTATTTTTAGTAAAATCATGAACAAGAATCATATCATCGAGCTCACTTCTGAAAGATTCTGTTTGTTCTTCATACCAATCGGTCGTTGTCAAAAATCCAGTAGAAGATCCCACGACATCTGCAAATCCATAAAAAGCTACGCTGGGTGCAAATAAAAAATTACCAGATTCATTAGCATGCCAAAGCAGTTCTCCGTCGGGAAACATTCCTGTAAAATCACCATTCTCATCTCTTCTAGATGTTACTCTAACTGCTGCAGCTTTTTCTGGATCTATATCAGTAGCCTTAACCTTATCCACTGCCCTGAACCATTGCTTCTCTTCATCAGTTAAATCTAATTCTGCCATATTATCAGCAAATTGAAAAACATCTGTGAACCCATATTTTTTGGTAATGTTAACCAAAAAAGTACTAGTGCCATCACCCCATTTTAGGGTTAGCTCTTCGAATTGTGCTAAAGTAAAATCACAATCGCGTATTATAACTACTAAATTATCCAAATATAAAGTAGCAATCTCATTCCATAATTCAGGAGTAATATCTTTATAATGTAGATCGTCTATGAATAGACCAAATCTTCCTAATCCGGGTATTTTACTTGTTTTCATATATTGCTTTGAAATTGAGTTGTGTGGCTCATAATAGTGTTTGTTGTGTCGTCTATTTCATCTGGAGATATAAACTTTGATTCTAAGTGGGACCAATATCGTTGATAATCTGTGCTGTCCCAATCCTCATATATGTCATCCCACGTATGTTCGGTCATATGAGGTATAAAAAAATAATCTGCTATAGGATCAGATGTGGGTATAAATCTATAATCAGCGGATAGTCTTAAATGATTCGTTGTATTGGTTGTACTAAAATGAGTAGACAAACAATTAAAGAATAATACATCACCACTTTCAAAATCGCTAGCCAACCATTCATGATCATCTTTATTTAGTTTATAAGTTATCTGATTGGATTGGTCATAAAATCTATCTTCATTTGGAACAATGCCTATATTTAAATGACTATTCTTCGCAGTTACTATAACACCCTTATCCATAGGAATATCGCCTAATGGGACCCATGCAGTCCACATATTTTTCGCAACTCCGGAATACCAAAAATCCTGATGTAATTTAGAAAATTCACCATTATTTTTAAAAAATCTAAAAAGTGCTCTGGGTAATAAAACATATTCTTCGCCATACATATGAGAAAATAATTTAAGTACAGCAGGTTCTTTATGTAAATATTCATTAAAAGATTGTAATTTAACACACTTATCCCAAAATACATGAGGGCCGGAACCGGAATTAACATCTATGTCATCTCGTAAAATATCATCTTTTATTAATAAATTTTGTTCATCACATATACGCAAAACATCATTCCTTAAAGACATATTTCTTTCTACATCCACTGCTCCTTTTATATATAAGTAACCATCTGACTTAGCTCTTTTTTTAATCTCGTCATAATCACCATCATGAAATGCCTCACTTGAATCTGTATATGGAGTTATATCATAATCTTTAATCTCACCAGACCAATCATTATGAACAGTTGCATATAAACCGTGCATTACAGCACTGTCCGTAGCATTATGTTGAATTCGTTTTTCTACGTCCTGTTGATTACTCATGGAGCTCCTCCTAATTCAACTTCGCTCCCATCAATTATATTTTGTGTTACATCTCGATAATAAAAATCCGAATCATCTTTTCTTTTTATCATTTCAATCGTCTCCGTGAATTGTTCATCATTTAAATCATTTTTGCACGCATCAGAAATAAATGTTGTGATATCATGAAAGAAAAACTCATGATGTTCCTGGAAAAATTTAATATCTTGAAATTTTTGAGATTTCATATCATATGCAAAATAACTTTTATTTACTAAAGACTCTAATTCAGAATATCTTTCATTTATGATTCCATAAGAATTGAGAATATATGTTTGCATTTTCTTAAAAACATTAACTATCGGAATATTAAGACATTTACTTATATAACTTACAATATCTTTTAAAACAATGTGATACCAAAAACATTCTATTATCCAATAAAACATCCAACACTTAATAACATTAGATTCTGACATTGAAAAGGTTTCTACTATTATATCAGCATATTCCAAATGTTCATTTTTATATTTGTCTAAACTGGTATATATACGTCTATCAGAAAAATCCTTACTTACAAAATAATTGTACGGCATATTTCTAACTTTGATTTTATATTTTTTTTGATATTCAGCCGTACCAAATTCGGAATTAGGAAGAACCATGGCCGGATATATCATTCCATCAGACGAATCATTTTGTAAAAAATATTCCCAATCAGCAACAAAACTATCATATGTCATTCCCGGTAAAGGAATTATAAGTTCAACTTCAAAAGGTACATCATTTTGCTTTTGATTATCTACTATTAGATCTAGATCAGTTATGCTTAAATTATCACGTCTAATATTAGTTAATGTATCATGATCAAAACTTTGTATAGCTACTCTAGGAGATGGTGTTTTATTATCAGGTAATGCCTCCCTGATCAATCTCTGAATTTCAGCGACGCCATTTCTTTTCGGAGGTGTCTTGGCATACCCTAATGTAGGAAAAAATTCAGGATAGCCTTCTTTTTTGTAAGTATCCACTAAATGTTGTACGAGTTCAACATCTCTTTTTTTAAATATACCAAAATTTGCATCGGATATCCACATTGCAAACATTTTTTTATCTGCAATGTATGTAATTTCATCCTTACATCTATTTATATCAAATATTTTAACTTTTTGATAAGTTAACCCACCCCAATCACAAAAAGAACATCTAAAGGGACACCCCCTATTAGATTCCCATGTAGCATGGAATTTTACATCAGGATACTCTTTCATTATTTTTTCAAAAAACCCAGTAAGATAGGGACTTGGTATTACATCAAGATCTTTCATTCTAGGATGCTTCGGTGTTCTCAGGATACCATTAGTATCATTTAATATGATTCCATTTATTTTAGAATAGTCTGGATTATCATTAATTCCTTCTAATAAAATATTTTCAAAAATTTCTTCGCCTTCATTTACAGCAGCAATATCAATATATGGCCGATCTTTAAACCATTCATCCTGTTTAACTGGTATATGAGGGCCACCAACAACAATAAGACAATTAGGATATTTTTCTTTAATCTTTTCTGCTATAATACATTGAAAGCTAGTATTCCAAACATAACAACAAAATGCCACTATGTCTGGTTGATCTAGTTTATTCAATACATCATCTAAAGGGTCCCTCATCACAATAGTGTCTTTAAGAACGTAATTATCTTTAATCAATTCATTACGATGAGCATATTCCCATAATACGCCTGCCGTGTAGGGTAAAAATGCCCATTCACATTTTGACATCCCCCCTATAGTTTCGTCAGCTGGGGTTATTTGACACATGTATATATTTTTGCTCATTTTAATGTATCATTGAAATCTATTTTTATAGTTGCATGATTTTCAGCAACAGCTCTGGATAACGATTCATCTTGAACAATATTTAAATTATATCTGTCCCAATAAAAACATTTTGATTTATCTTTAAAATTTGAATATATATCTTTCCATTCCAAATCTTTAGAATGTGTATCAAAAAATAAATCAAAAAATCTCTCATCTGTAGGTTGGTATCTAACGTCTAAGGTGCACCGGACTTTAGATGATATATTATGATTGTTTCCATGTTGAGTGAGGACATTGAACATTAAAAAGTCTCCTGCTTCAAAATTATCAGAAATCCATTCTTCAAAGTTAGTTGGGTGAAATCCAATCATCTGGTTTTCTTCAGAAAAATATCTTTTTTCTGGAGGTATAATCCCAAGTAATTGAGATTTAGGATATACTCTCATAGAACCCATATCTGATGACACATCACCAAAAGGAATCCACATTGTCCACAAATCATTCGACATTCCAGCATACCAATGATCTTGATGTGGTAATGTTGTCAATCTGGGATTATTAGGAAAAATTGTCCTTTGAACTAATCTGGGTATAGGTATACAATCTTTGCCGGTAATTATTTTCATTACAGCATAAAACATATCTTGATGCATATATGAATGCAAATCTTCCAAATAATTAATATCAGTAAAATATTCATCTGGACCCACACCGCCGGCATAAAACATATCTTGAAAATCTGTATTAAAATCCCCAGTTTCAGTAATATAATTATATTTTAATAAAACTTCGTCTATTTGATGTTTAACGTTTAAATTCTCTTCTACATCTAAACATTGTTTGAAAAAAAGATATCCATACTCATCTGCAAAATCTTTAATTTCTGAAATGTTTCCATTTTTCCAATGCTCACTGGAATCTATTAATCTTTCTACCATAAAACCTCCAATGCACGCGGATTTAATGCTATAAAGAATTGATATACATCATCGGTAAAGGCTAACGCTTCGTGAGGCTTAATTGAATCGTGTAGATAAAGTCTACCCTGTTCTATATTATGCCTTCTTACCATTGTACCATTTTCTTCATAACGCAAAACCATGCCGTCGGGATTAGTGGTCCCCCATAACCTAATCCACTGTGTTGGGTGCCAAGTATCTATATGTTTTTTAAAATGTCCCAAATAATCCCATTTGAATATACAGCTTCTATACATATAAGGCAATATTTCACTTAATACAGATAGACTGGAAATTTTTAATGCATCAGTTGGTTCCTTAAAATGTTTTTCATTTACAATACTATCCATATCAATTTTTCGAGAATTCCATTCTTTCCATTTAACCAGGTGGTCATCTGTCCATTCTTTATATTTGAATTGGGGATATTCTAATAAAAAGTTCCATCTATCTAATGGATAACACGCAGGATCATCTTTTTTAAAAATTCCATCTTCATTAATTAAAGGAACCGCATACCGTGGAAATTCTAAGTGAACATCTCCCCAAGGTATAAAATTAAACCTGGATATTTCCTTTACAAACAATTCACTATCTATTTTTAATTTCGTAGGAACTGCATTTTCGGTATGATATGTATAATATTCTTTCTCTGTTAAGACTTCCATGTATCCGCCTTTATCTGTTTTATTCTACTCTCAAATTTTCCTGTACTAAGATCAAATGTATCACCTGTGCTTACACCATCAACAAATAAATTATCTTTGTATTCCAAATAATATGGAGATTCTTGAAAATCAAAAATATTATTATTTGATATCATTACAGGTGGTATACATTCTGTAGAACCATATATGTTCCAAACATTTTGTGCGCCTGTTGATTTCATTAGTGATATATCTTCATCAGTAACTGGCGCAGAGCCTGTAGAAAAATTCCTAACAAATTCAAGATTAGGTTTTTTTCTTTTAACAAGGGTCCTCCATGTTCCAATTGCTAATGTAAGAATTGTAGGTTTAACTTCTTCTACAACATCCCAGAATTTCAAAGGTTCAAATTTAATATTTACTAAATTACAATGGGCAATTTTTGCAGGTATTATACAAAACGCCCAGCATGCAATAGTCCATGTTGGGAAAGGGTTTATAATAACATCATCGTATCCTATTCCCCATTTTTCAACTAACCAATGACCGGCTTTATAAAAATCCTTTTCAGCATGTGTAACTAGTTTTTGTTTTCCTGTTGAACCACTAGTATATAAAGATATTTTCATAAATTATATTTCCAAATATTTTGTTTCACATTATTAAACATTTTGACATCCACTAAATCTACGATACCTTTTTGGGATAACTTTTTCATAATGTTTGAAAATTTATAACTCTTAACACCATTTTTAGAATCTACATTATTTGTTAAATAATATGGTCCGACTCCACCTGTAATTTCCTTTTGGATGTTTATATGGCTCCATTGATATGAACTTTGTATAATATCTCTCGATACTTTTTTTACATGTCCAGGAAGAGTAACACCTCTGAATAATAAACGATATCCTTTTAACTCTTCTTCCCATTTAACACCACTCATAGAAATTAAAGATGAATCTATAAAGGTTCCCACCCACTTGGCTTCATTATATTTGATACTTTTTAAACTCACATTATTTTTATATCTTAAATATGAGCATTCAACTAAAAATTCTAATATTATCAATAAATCATCGTCATTTAATGATCTATTACTGCATTGCATAACCCACACCTAAATTATCTATAGACCTATTAAAATATTTGTATATGAATTTTTCAAAGTCCTTTAAAACTAAATTAACATGTTCTCGAAAATACCCAATGCAATAATTATGATCAACTACTTGGTCATAATCATCATATGTATTATGAATATTATTTTTTAATCGATTATATAATATGCCTGTGGTTGATGTTGGATTATTTTCTAGAAAATCTTGAAATTTAACAAAAAAATCTTTTATTTTAACATCGGCTTTAAAATATTCATAATATATGTATCTTAATATTGGTTCAAACCAAAAATTCTTAACAATCCATACAAACATCCAGCCTTTAACAACATCTTCATATGACATAGACTCCATAGAAGTAATAATTTCACATTCTTCCATGTCAACATTAAAGGGAATGGTTTTTGTTTTCATTTTAAAACGTTTCTTATAAGATTTATCATTAAGCTCCGCATTCGGTAAAATTAAACAAGGATATACGTTTATTTTTAATTTTTTAATTGGCATCATTCCGGATAGCTCTTTAACCCATCCATCATACGTAGTACCTGGTAGGGGATATATTAATTCAATCTCTATATCTTTAGAATTCATCTTATCCGCATTAACAATGCTCATATTTTTTCTTTTAATATTAGATAAAACTTCTGGATTGGTAGATTGTAAAGCTACTCTAGGAACAGTATTATTATTCTTAACGCCCTCTAATAATCGTTGTTGTATTTGTAATGAAGAATTTTTATTTGCCGGTGTTTTTGCATAACCTGAGTGTGCTATTTTTTTAGGATAACCTGTAGTTTCATGATACCCTACTGCCTTATCTATTATATTATAATCTCTTTCTTTAAATATACCCAAATTACTATTTGTGAACCAAAGATAATTTATTTTATTGCGACTAATCCATTCAAATTCTTTAAATAGTCTACATTCATCAAATTTTATCATCTTTTGTTGAGTTAAACTACCCCAATCACAAAAGGTACATTTAAATGGACAACCTCTATCCATCTCAACGGTAGCGTGAAAATTAACTGAAGGATTTTTTAATATAAGATTATTAAAAAGCCCCGACAAATATGGACTAGGGATTGTATTAATATCTTTAATTCTAATAGCTTGTTTCGTTTTAAAAACTTCATTATTTTTTCTAAAAATAATTCCTGGTATCTCAGAAAAATCTTTTTTATTAAAATATTCTAATAAAATTTGTTCAAAGATTTTTTCTCCCTCTCCCACAGCACCAATATCCACATAGTCATGCGAATCATACCATTTATCATCATTAGAATTAGGAACATGTGGTCCTCCACAAATAATCAAACAATCCGGATACTTTTTTTTTAATTTTTTTAATATATAAAGGTGTTTATTAGAATTCCACATATAATTACTAGTAGCAACTATATCTGGTTGTTCTATGTTATCAATATAATGATCTAAATCATCTATATTAAACACTAAATCCTTTAATATAAAATTATCGGATATTATTTTATTTTGTAAACAATAAGACCAAAGAAGACCGACAGAATATGGTAAAAATACCGATTTATTACTCGACATTTCAACTCCAACGGAAGAGTCAGATAAAGGAGATGTTAATTGTAATAAGTAAACGTTCTTCATAAGCTGGCATCATTTAAAAACTTATAAGAATAGTTTTCCCTAAAAAAATTAATATTATATTTTGGTTTATTCAATGTATGATATTTTTTTAAAGATCTCCAATATTCAGTATGATCATTTTTAGAAGAAGTGTAAAATAATTCCAAAAAATCATATACATGCTGACACAATCTAACATATGAACGATTAAATATTTCCTCTTTATTTTTTTTATATTTTAATTTTTCAATAGTTTCTATCGCCCATGTTATTAGAAAAAGTCCTGTAGCTTCAAGAGGTTCTGCAAATCCACAACTTAATCCCACAGACACGGTATTCCCCAACCACGGGGTTAAACAATACCTATTATTAAAGGGAATAGCTTGAATGTCTTCGGCTTTAACATTGCCTACATTTTTATTTTTAAATTCTTCAATGGCATCATTTACACTTATAAAATTATTATTAAAAACATACCCATTACCACTCCTTGATCTTAAATCTACATTCCACATCCACCCATAATCCATAGCGAAAGTATTTGTTATAGATTGACAATTAGAATCACCGGGCGCGAAGAGTGCCATATTATTAGACAGAGTTTTATAAGAACCAAATTGTTTATTTTTAGAAAAATCACTATTGAAGCCGGTGCAATCTATTACTAAATCAGGATTATCTACTTTACATAATCTGGAGCGCGTTTTTTCTTCTAGAAGAATAATCATTTTTAACGCATCTAAATGATAAGCATGAGTATTATTGGGAAACGGGTGTACCCAATCAGTTTTATGCCAACCATGATGTTTAATACCATATTTAATTACACCGTCACACTTATTAATTACATCATCTTCAGATATTCCACAATAATCAAAAAATTTAACTAGTCCAGGTAATGTACTTTCTCCAACACCTATAGGTTTGGAATTTTTAGGAAGCTTTATTTCAACTTTATTAGTTCGGGATAAATATGCGGCTGCTAACCAACCAGCACTTCCTCCACCTAAAATTAATATGTTCATAGTTGATTAAACAAATATAATGTTTCTTTAAATGGAATATATACAGGATGTCCATTTCGTGTTTCTATATCTAAAAATTGATATCGGGACATATTATCAAAAAAACCAATATTCGGATGTAGCATATGTTTCATTCGGTGCAGAGGAAGATCATTACTTTGTTGTGCCCATGGTTCATTTGAATTAGATATTCCTTTTGATATTAAAAGTGTACGATTTAATCTATAAGTATAATCTAATGATTCTTTTTCCATGTCATCTAAAACCAAATTCATATCATAGCTAACTAAATCTCTCCAATGAACATGTTCATTTAACATAAACAGCGCTACTTGTTCAGGTATAGAGAGCGGAAAATCAACTCTTGAAGTTAAATCATATTCACTCATATAGTCTACTAATGTTTCTCCATTAGGTGCAGGGCAAACTTCTCTATCAGGATTATTATGCATACTACATGTCCATGTCTGTAATGTAATAGCAAATTCTTCCATGGATTTTTTCATTACTTTCCGCCGTGCTTCTTCCAATTTTCAGGATACTTTTCTCGTAACATCGCATCTATAGAATCTTCAAATTCTTTGCTATTTTTGCCTGGTTTATAAGTGCAGGGGAATTTTAAATCTTCTTTCCCAAAGTTTTCTTTCCAATAGTTGACTATCTTGTTTATTATCATATTCTTTTTCTTTCTGTTAAGCATTCATAGCCTACCATCATTGAAGCTATATTATAATGATTTAATAATGTATCATTTTTCTTACAATATCGTTTATTCTTTAATGAGCGTTCGAAAAAATCTTGTATATCACTTTTCTGTTCTGTCCAATACTCCCACCATTCTGAATCTTTTCTTTCACTTAATATATAATGATATTTTACAAATTCTTTAGTGTGCTTTAAAAATTTATCCATAATTTTATTAAGAGTTTCTATTCTTTTACCTCTCTTAATAATTTCAACGAATTTTTCAACTGTATAACAAGTCATCATTAATGATGTTGCTTCCAACGGTTCAATAAAGCTTTGTGCTAAGCCATTACTAATACAATTTTTAATTGCAATATCTTTCATTTTACCAGATACAAAACTTTTCTTTTCTCCTTCTATACCTGATTCCTCCATTGCCTTTTCATGACTTGTTAAATGATCACAATAAACATAACCGGCGTTCGTTCTATCTTGAGTATCTATCTCCCATCGCCAGCCATTTTTTAATGCAGTTGTTACTGTATAAGGTCTTTTTTTATGTTTATCTAGTCTACCAACAATATACGAATTGGCTATCATATCTTCATAAGGTTCAAAAGATGATAACCTATTAATCAATATTCTTTCAAATCCGGAACAATCTATAAAATAGTCTGCATGTAGTATATGGTTTTCTGTTCCGATAGAACGTATTCCATTTTTATCTGAAAGAACAGTAGTAACATCTTCTTCAATTAACCTATATTCACCTTCCAATTCATTTTTACAAGCAAGCCCCAATTTATCTGCCTGTACTTGAAATCCATATCCTGGAATTGAATTATTTTTAGTATCCATTATATTATTTTTACATCTAACTAAAAAATCGCCATGATAATAATTAAATGTAGTAGTATCAATTTTAGGATGTTCGTTTTTCAAAAATTCAATAGAGTCAACACCATCTTTTATAAAAGCATCTTCAAATAAATGATACCATTCACTATTAGGTCTTAACCAGTCGTTAAATTTTATTCCATACTTGATAAGGGCTTTACTATCTTCTTGCCATGACTTAACATCTTCTATAACTTTTAAAATAGTAGGTGTTGTTGATTCTCCTACACCTATAATTTCATTTTCTTTTTTATGGACAACTGTTAATTCACAATCTAAATTTCTTTTTAGATAATGAGATGTAATCCATCCTGCGGCGCCTCCACCAACTACTACGAATCTAACCATGATACTAAATGAGGATGTAAATAATTTTTATAACTTTGGGATCTAGACATATCGAATAATTCTATTTCTTTTTTAACCGATTCTTTCCTTTCAACGTTTCGTATTTTATAAGATTGAATTATTTGCTGATGTTTTCTAGAATCTATGTAAGGCAACTCATTTAATAAAGCTCTGCTCAAATTCTTAGGGCTGATGCCCCTATTATCAGGATATACTTCACAATATGAAACAAAAACTTTTTTAGGTAAGGTACAACACCATGACCAATGATTATGAAGGTCTAAGATATTTAAAGCAGAAATAACAACAGCAATATTAATTCTGCCCAAATTAGTAGAATTATTTAAAAATAAACGAACGGTTTTATCTAAATCATCAAAATTGGAAGGATGACGTATATAGTCATATCCTTCTTCTATTGAATCTATACTAATTTTTGGAAACTGTTTTTTGAATTGATTTAACTTGCCAATTAATTCATCATTAAATAGGGTACCATTAGTATGATACGCTAAGATGGTATCTTTTGCCCAACCTTCTTTAATATATTTATCCAATAAATCTATTATTAATGAATCAAAAAATGGTTCGCCACCACTAAATCTTAATTCCTTTACTGGATTATTTAAAAGCCATTTATATTGAATCGAATTTTTTACATTTGGTATATTTAATTCTTCTCTAAATTTACCAGCTGTTATATTTTCAATATCTTTAATTAACCCTTGGGATTTGAAAAACTTCCAATCTACCATTAACCTATGACTTGTTTGTGGATCACACATTCTACAAGCTAAATTACATTTATTAGATAAGGTAAAATCAATTGAATCTAATTGTCCTTTAGGAATTATATCATCATTATGAATATAAAAAGGTTCAATATTCCTCTCTTCCATATTCCAACAAGTTTTACAAAAATCATTCTTGCGATTATTATCAAAATCATCTCGCAACAACTTAAATTGTTCTGATTCAAATATTTCAGGGGGGGTTAATTTATCTATGTCATGCATTCCCATTGGATCTTCCCATTCCGGGCGAGACATATTACAGCAAGGATGGGACCACTTTAATTTATCGCCGTCCCAATCTTTTAAGGCAACTTGCTTGTAAGGGTAACTACATAACATTCCAGCCAAGTGCTTTTAATGGAGCAGAATCAGCACAAGTTTCTTCTGACTCACCGGTTACATTTTTAAACGGTAATGCATCAATATCAAATTCTTCTGGTCCTTGTGCTTTTGCAAAATCATATACAGACATTGGGCTTCCATACCCAATCTCATAAACTGGTAGTTTCTTTTTCCAAACTTTAAAATTTTCCATTAATAATTTAATAGCATTACAAACATCATCTACATGACACCAATCTCTAGTATGTGTTGTTAGATATCCTATTTCTTTTTGTTGGAGTTGTCTATAAAACATATCAGGACGTGAGCGCTCACCCCATACTGTAAAGAATCTCATTCCTATAGCATTATTAGGAGCCATGGCTTCACCGGCAGCTTTTGTCATTGCATAAGGGCTTTTCATATCTTTAACGGAAGAACTTGATGCATATAATATTTTAGAATTTTTATAATGATTAAAGATACGTGCTGTACCTTTTATATTCGTATCACAATAATCTTTTAAATATTTTTCTTGCCAACTTTTACGAACACCAGCTTTTGCAGCTAGATGAATAACATATTCTGCATTTGAAAATGGTAAGGGATCTTTAGTAATATCGCAATGAGAATGAGGGACTTCCCTGTCTTCCCAGCCTAACCCGGAACAGTCGTCTATACCTTTAACATTGTAGCCTTCGTCCATTAATGAGTCATATAAATGATGACCAATGAATCCTTTAACGCCCGTTATCAGGACTTGGTTTTTCACTTCCATTCCTTCAATGTCGTTTCCAAGAGTTTCCAATAATCCGGAGTCTTTTCTTCGAAAACTTGTGGCTCCTCATTCTCAACTGCCATAACTATTACAATACTATTTATAGGTATTCCTGTTCTTTCTTCAAACATTATAGAATACGCTGTTGCTTGTAAAAAATAATCTTCAACCCATGCTTTCTTTTTTATTTTACCAGAAGTTTTCCAATCCAATATTGCTTTCTCCCCCTTCCAGTCACCAACACAATCACAGCGACCGGCAATTCCTAATTGTTTGGACCAGAGAGGTATTTCAATACCAGCAATATTATTAAGATGGGAGTCTATAAAGGGTTTGATAGTATTAAACATAGAACGAACATTAGGTAAACTTTTTCCAAAGTAATCAGTATCGTTAGCAATATATTTTTCCACTACCGTATGCATGCTCGTGCCTCGACGAGTTGCTTGTGTAGTTATTTTATTTGCTTCTTCTTCACCAATTCTTTGCCTCCATTCTTTAAAGAATTGCGCTTTTTTACGGCCCAAGACTGTTGTAATAGAAGGAAAGTTACCATCAGGTGTTTGATATACCCTTTGGCCGTTTATATTAGTTGTTTCTAATTCTTCAAAATCTAACTCAACATGATTAAACATTCATATTACTTCCCGGATAATTCCTTTTCATTTGTTTCAAGTGATCTGTAAAGGCTTCATCTGGTTTCTTCTTATGACCCTTTATAGTCGTGCCTGAAATATTATCATAAACAAATCCGGCTCGTTGAGCGTTCATTTGTACCGTGTCCTTGTTACATAAGGGACACGGCTCTTTTGCTGGTATATGTCGATCTACTATCTTATGCGACTCCTCAAACTCGTGACCGCACTCTTCATTTTTACAAATATAATCATAACTTGGCATAATCACCTATAAAAAATATGTCTATCAATTTTAACTGTAATTTTTTTGTATTTAGACCACATTGGATTATCAATATAATCCGCATGGTAATGAGTAGCACCATCTGTTATGTCTCTTAAATGATCTCTTTCGTTGCTTTGATAAAACCATTTTGCTAAGCCTTGAATATGGGCCCAATTTTTTCCTGGATATGGTATGTCGTGTTTACCATCGCAATACCAGGAAAATTGGCACATATCTCGTTTGGGGTGACCACTTGCGTGAAGCTGGGCATCATGTACAACTTTACAATAAGAGTTCGGGTAATTTTTATCTAGTACCCTATTAAGTGTAACATGAGCTACTGCTAGTTTCCCGGCAGTGCTTTCAATTGCAGCCTCAAAATAGATATTATGTGCTAAACAAGATATTTCATCCTGTTGGTTTACAAAATTATTGTATTGTGTAACTTTCCATTGTCGAATCGGCTTCAAACTAATGCTTGGGGTTTCCAAGTGCTGTTTTAGTGTTACTGCGGACCTTTCGTTGGTGGTAGACTCAACTATTTTAGCAGCATCCGCTTGTTGATGCACGATTTTTACTGGATAGGATACTATTGCTAATAAGATAGCAATAGCAGCTATTGTCTTAAACATAAATTGCTCCGAAATGTTAATTCACATTACGCATCATATGTTATTATGGTACTACTTGCTTTTTTTAGTTTCCGGCACTGGCGGAATGAGATGAGGAAACGCCTCCGCCACTAACTTATAAGTCAACCCACGAATACCGAGATCTTTCTTACTCATTTTAATAAGGAACTCAGCTTCAGTTGGTGTCACACTTTCTAACATAGTGATGAACATTGTTTCTCTTTTTATAGGATTAATATTATTACCAGCACAAAAGTCAGTTCCGCCTGGGCCCTCCACAAAATATCTCAATTTACGAATCTGTCCGTATAACAATGTCGATTGTGGATCTTCTGCTTGGGCTTGATACGGTGGATTACCTTCAGGCAATAAAAATTTTACATCTGGATGGAACGTGTACCACAGTAAGTTCTCCAAATGGTGACTTTTATTTTGTGTTAGTAATTCTCCCCTCTCTTTCTGACTTTTTGCTTTATCAATCAAATTAAATAATTCTATAAGTGTCATAATCTAAAACTCCTGAATGGATTCAGTCAATTCTTTAAGTCTATACTTAATGAAATAATTAAGCATTTTATCACGGCCGGTGTACTGATCACTTTCATACCGTGTTTGTATATTTATCTGAATTGAATCTGGTATACACGCTAAATCTATAAGAGTTTCATTCCTCTTATAATTGCGTAAAAGCTCACCTTCAAACAATTCTTCTGGATTTCCACTTAACCATTTTTCAATTTTCTTCTTTGAAAGTGGTTTTTGACGTAACCCTTCTACCAAACAATTATCATTTGACAATATATTTGGTACTCCGTCACTACGATCACCTTTTACAATTAAAGCCCTTAGCTGTTCTTCAGGTTTAGGGTTATTTAAAAATTTCTTTGTTAAAGGAGACCATTGTGAAATATTTTTATATTTTTGTAGTTGGATAAAATCTTTATCTGATGAAACAATTAAAATAGGATCTGTATTATAATTCTTACATATAACGCCTATAATATCATCTGCTTCACATCCATCCATAGTAACAACCCTATAAGGCATGTATTCTTCTAATTCAGAACGAATATCATCAATAACTCCAAATAAAGCTTTCCAATCTATATTCTGTTTATTTTCTTCTCTGGCTTTCTTACGATTTGCCTTATATAATGGAAAATAATCTTTTCTCCAATTATTTTTATTATCGCAACAGAAAACCATGTCACTTCCATATTTGTCACAAAAACGATTACGAATCATCTTAATGTTATTCATAACCATATGGCGAACCATATCATTTTCTTTTCCAGGTTCAAATTGCTTTTGAAATATCATAAAATTAGCAATTATCATCTGATTATAATCAACGAGTATCATTTTTTCTTTTTCTTTTTGTTTTTATTCCTTCTATACCAATTTAACTTAACAGGTTTACTACTTTCTTTTTTCACCGTTTGAATGTTATCGCATTCTTCAATCAAATTATCATAAAATTTGATTAATCTGTTTTTAATAATTCCATTTAAATGGCTATATGCCTCTTTAAGATCTGGATCTCCATCTTTTGCTAATCGTATCTCCTCCGCCATTAAATTTATTTCTTCTTTTAAATGCTTTGCAACAGGCTTAGAAATCTTATTTTGTTTAACAAAGGTCTTAAAATTAAATTTTTCCTTAAATCCACTATCAATTTGTTGTTCCACAACTTCTTCCACATCAAATGCCAACTTCTTTGCCATATCATGCATTCTTTGCTGAATATCTGGTCTTACTTTATTAGGCTGTGCCACTTCTTGTTGATTTTTTCTTCTATTAGCAATTTCTTCAATCTTTTTAAGTTTCTCAATAAAAAGTGTTTCAAGTTTTTCTGGGCACCGATCAAGACCCCGTGTTTTTAACCGCGCAATATAACCAACATGCATTCCTACTGCTTCTAAATCTATTGGTTTAATCTTTTTAGGTGATGTCGTCTTAACTTTATTCTTTTTATAGTATTCAGAAACAAAATCCATTGTTTCTTTAAAGTCATAGAATTTATAATACCATCTAAATGCGTCATACATTTTATTTGTTAGAACATCTTCCTCTAATTCCATCCAATCCCTTGGATCTGGTTCTTCACCCATATGCTGCGCTTCGAGCGATCTTTTCTGAAATGCCATATTAACTCGCTTCTGGAGGATCAGGTTGACTATTTTGTGTTTCCATTACTATTCTATCAAAAACGTTAAATGAAACAGGTTCCCATAACGACTCTTCTCCGAATTCAAAACATAACACCTTACCATCATGCGCTTGCGCTATTATCACTTGGCCTCCACCAAATAAGCTAGGAATACTTTGTCCCATAACATGAATCCATAATGGTAAATCCTTATGTTTGTAAAAACTATCCACTTTTAAAGGCACATCAGTTTCTGCTGTTGCCCTTTTAAGATTACGACTCTTCTTGAATTCCTGTAAGTCTATAACTTTCATGTCTTGTTTTTAATTCACACATCACGTAATGTAATATGATAGACATTACGCTTTCACACTTTTCCATATGATTATAGTTAATATGTATAAACTTTTGGACTTTAGACTTACACACACCACCATCATATCCTAAGATACCATACGTCTTAATCCCGTTTAATTCAGCGTAATCAACGGCTCTAACAACATTTTCTGAGTTTCCACTACCACTTATAACAAATAATGAATCACCTTCATTAGCGAGCGTTATAAGCTGATTTACAAATATGTTATCATAGCTATCATCGTTAGATGTAGCAGTAATGAAACCGATGTCGTTACTAAGAGAAATAGCCCTAATCCTAGGTTTTGAACTTCCATTTTCAATAACCCCTTTTGATAAGTCCTGTGCAAAGTGACTTGCATTTAATGCACTCCCACCATTACCACAAATAAAAAATTGTTTTTGGGACTTGTAAGTCTCCCAAATACCTTCTATAAGATGATTTATATGATCTGCACGTACTGCTTGGCATATACCATCTACATCATCCGCAAAATGTTTCCAAGTTTTACTTTTCATTATTTAATATTATTCTTGATCCTTGGTTATCAAACTTTATTCTGAAAGTGTCTAGGTCTTCATACTTTGATTGTATGCCTTGAGGATTTTCTGTCATAAAGAGTAAATATCCTCCTCCACCTGCACCACAAATTTTATAACCTATTATATCATGTAATGATCTATTAATCAACAGATTTATTTTATCATTTATAATACCCTTTGCTAATTCTTGTTTTATTCTCATTGAATTAAGCATTGTAAGTCCAAAATCAAAATATTCTTTTTTCTTAAGTTGTCTTAAACCCTCTTCAACGTATTCAGCCATTCGATCATATTTCTGAACTTTTCTCTGGGTATTTTTTCTCTGATCTGTCAAAATATCTGATGACTGTCTGTGAATACCTGTATTAACTAAAACGAACATATCCTCAAAGTTTTCATCGATTTCTAATTCATTAACCGTGACCTTGCCAGATTTCCTAAAGGAAAGAGTGTTAAAACCGCCGTAACTGACAGCAAACTGGTCTTGTTTGCCAATTGGCTTCTTTAATATTTCTATCTCAATACGGCATGCTAGATGAGCTATATCGTTATGGTTTAAATCTGCTTTAACCAATGTTCCAATTGAATGTATTAATCCTACTAAGATACTTGATGATGATGCAAGCCCTGAACCTTCAGAAGGTATATCTGCTAAAGTTGTAATCTCTAAACCAAAATCTATCTTAAAATGTTTAAGTACTTCACGAATATATTCATGCTGGATTTCATCAATAGAATTGCAAATTTCTTTCTTAGAATAATTACAAACCCATTGTTTCCTGTAAAGTTTATTTACTACAACATATGTATATTTGTCTATTGCAGCGCTGATTACTTTTCCTGGTTTATCAGCGTTTTTATAATATTCTGGTAGATCTGTTCCGCCACCAATAAAACTAACTCTTAGAGGTGTTTGACAAACTAGCAATTCTCTCCTTTAACTCAGTTGAACTATAATCATGATATCTTCGACAATAATGTATTTCAATATCTCTATCTTCACATATATTATACCCTGTTATAAACAAATTGTCACGTAAATATTCTTCACCTAAAAATCTCATATGAAGAGGTGTTATTGTCTTGAGCATATTCTTAAGATCTTTTTCTGATTCATATGGGATAATCTCATCCACATACTTACATCCTTTTAATTGTACCCATCGCTCAAAGCATGATTGTACTACATTCTTTTTATGTCCTGGTGATGTATGCAATCCAACAATAAGATAATCACAATGTTGTTTCGCTTCTGCTAACATTGTAATATGTCCGGCGTGTAATAAATCAAAACACGAGAATGCTATTCCTCTAATCTGTTTCAGCGAGGTCATCTTCTATCTCCATTAACTCCAACATTTCAATCCACTTAGGGGCCCTATACTCCCAGCTATAATATTTGTCGGCATGTTTCTTCGCTCTATTAATTATATCTAGAGTTTCAGATTCCCAATAATTATCCATCAACTTATCTAACTCATCTGCAAACCTATAACAATGTTGAATTTCATCTTTAACATAAGGATACATAATTGCATGATCAGAACATGTTTCAGGTAAAGCCCCTAAATTATTTGTTAACATAACAGTTCTTGCAGACATAGCTTCCATAGCTGTTCTACAAGATGTTTCTTCCCAAATACAAGGATAAGTCCAAATATGCATATCTTCCCATTCTTCTCTTAAAGGTCTTCCAATAACAGAATTGTGTAAAGTCATATTAGGATTTCCTTCTATATGTTCAAATAACTCTTTATAAGGTTGATCATTTTCTTTCCACCCATAAACACTATAAGATGAATAAACATGTAAATGCCAATCATCCCTTTCGAGTTCATGTAAAGCATTGCATAAAATATGTAGACCTCTTTGAGGAGTAGAACAATATATTAAATTTAGTTTATCATCTTTTGGCTTTTCATATTGTTCGTGAGGGAAGATCGCTGTTTTCATTACCTCACATTTAGTGGTGGGCAAATTATATTTTGATATAAAGGTCATCATTTGCCAATGACTGGAAAAAATAAATTTTTCAAAATTCTCATGGCCAGTATTATGCTCAAGAAGCTTATGACATGGATCACCTGCTAGATCATGAAACCACCATATTTTAGGTAAAACGGTTTGCATATCATCATCATATAATCTTGATATCACCCATTGATAGTCTGTCTTATATTTTTGCGGTAAATGAGACCATAACTCTAATGTCGTTAATTCTGTTCCACCAAAAGACCTTTTCGCAATATTACCTTCACGTCTTTGTGGAATATCTGTTGCTTTGTAAATATCTAAATTCATGTTGTCTCGAATTTTAATGTTTGTGGTACATTTAAAATATAATTTATCATTTCTTTATGAAAATCTCTATTTGCTTGTCTACATTCCTCAAGCGCGTGGTTATACTGGTGTTGTTCTGAATTGTTTAAAGTCTTCCACCAATCAGGGGCCGGACAAAGAAGTGGTTTATGTTTCAATCCATGAAATTTAGAAGCCCATGGAAATGCAACCACAACTTTTCCTAATAGTGTTGCCCAATAAGCACCGTGATATGAATTTGTGACAACTACATCTGCACTTCCGAGAAATTCTATTACTTCTTCAAATGTTTGTTTATTATCATTATTCATATGTGGATAGTCCCATGTTTGTTTAGGCATCATATGAATAACAAACATTGGTAATGATTGATGTGTAAAGAAAACAATATCATTTTTTACTTCATATTCTTTATCAAAGGCTTCATGCATACAACTCGCACACGGAACCCATCTAGCTGAGGGTACTGCAGTATATATTCCAGGATACCAATCCCTAATACCTAATAGATCAAATTTTCTAATATAAAAAGGATATGATATATCTATTGGAGGTATAGATTGTGTTTGTTCATCCATACTAACATAAATGTGTTCTCCTAATCCCCATCCAAATACTTTATAATTGCCATTTTTCTGATTTGTTATAGTATGTCCCATAGGTCTCATTTGTCCTATGAGTCCACCACCTCCATAAATGACATTTTCATACTCTGGTTCATATCCATGGTCTAATTTCCAGATATCTTTTGAATTACCCGGTAGATCAAAGTACCTAGCAGGTGAACTATACCAGTCACCTATGTTAGTCTCGTCTGTCCTAAATATATTAGTAAATTTTAAATCTTGAGGGTACATATGGACGAATTAAATGATTTTGGTTTTAGTACGGTAAGTGAAACAGATTTTACTGCCACAGCTAAAGAACCGGAAACAAAAGTAGTAGAAGCTGCTGTTGCAGAAGCTAAAGCTGGACAAATAAAAGAAGTTGAAGGTACAGTGAATAAAATATGGAGTTTGTTGGATTATCATTATGAAGATATTGATAAACATAAAGACAAATTAAACAAAGAGTATGAAATAAAAATGAAAACAGTTGAAGATATGATTGTTCCTCTGTTGAACAATTTGGCAAAGTCTTCAACCAACGAATACATATATTGGCCAAATAGGCGAGAGATACTAGAAAAGCAAATCGAGAAAATTACAGAACATACTCGAGACGTAAATATATTCACTGATTAACTCCATATTTACAAAGGAAGTAGGAATCAACAATATCACTAGCCGGGTTACCAGTCTCTTGAACTAAATCAAAAGTGTCCGGTTCTGTTTTCCATGCTTCTAACATTGCTTCTTTATTAGAATTTCCCTTACCTGTAGCAAACTTTTTAAGAACTGTTGGAGGAACGATTTCATAGCGGAAACCGTTCTTTTTTAATGTATATTTTAATATCCCAACATTTTCCGCAATGTGAAAAACTCTGCCTGTAGATCCAAATGAATAATCTTCCAAAACAACTTTGGACGCTCTATAATTATAGTGGCGGAGTGTCTCTATGGTCCATTCTGCCAAAAACATATACTTATCTAGATCTTTTAAATCTTTTGGGAATTTATAACAATTCACATTTTGAAGGGCGGACCACCGAGGCCTCCACTTATCCAAACCAAAAAAATGATAAGAACAATTACTGGGATTAAGTATTCCATCTTCTTTATAGATGCACACTGCGGGACTATTCATTGAATAATCAATACCTGCACATATCAATTAAAATCCTAACTGTTGCAATTCTTTTATACTATTTTCTGATGAAGTATGATGAATTGCAATTCCACCTTTAGCCCTCCATTCGGTTATGTTACCTTCATGATCATCTATTAAGAGATTAGGAGAGAGATTCTCCTCAGCAGCAAAATACTGCTTTTCTTCTCTGTAAACAACATGTATTTTAGAGGGATATATTTTATAATGGTTAAAGGCCCATTGATATTTTTGAACCCTTGATTTTTCAAATCTGCCTTTTTTAGGAATAGCTGACAATAAGTGAATATCAAACATTCCACGAACATAATCAACTAATTGATCTGCATCAGGCATTTTTTCTAACTTGAGGAATAATTCAGGATCAACTTCACTCCATCTATTATCCCATATTTTTTTACTTTCAAACTGTTTAATAATGGCGCCATCAAAATCTGCTATAACACCATCCATATCTATAAAAACTATCATCTTCAATCATAAATAAAATTTGTATCCGGGTTTCTTTCCCTATACGTTTTATCGAGAACATCCTCCAACCAAACCTTTCCGGATCCAGCTGAAGAATTCTCGATTGATTTCCAGATCTGCGAAAGTGTACGTTCATCTAAAGAATCAGTATAAACCTTTATAACGCTCATACAATCCTCAACATATTTTTCGAAGTCTGTTTTCATATTACCCTTTATTATACGGCAAAGTTATTTAAAAATCAAGTAAAAAATTTCTATATTAAATCAACCACTTCGCAACCACCAGGAGCTGCACATGCTGCAGATTGTGCTCCAGCAGTGTGATCTTCTTTCTCATAATCTCCTAATGTCGTCCAATCTACATCCTTAGGCATTTTCGCTGATAGTGCATCATGTTCTTTTTTATCGCAATCTTGATATGGTGCTTGCTTATAAGTATGTTCACTAAATGGTAAAAATGAGATACCACTGATATTATCAAAATTATCCCATACCCAATTACCTACACCCAACCATTCATGTTCTTTAACAGAAACTGTAACGGATGGTTTATGTTCACACCAATGATCTTGATATATTTTCCAAAGTTCCAATTGTTCTAAAGCATTCATATCATTTCTACATATAGCACCTTTTGGACTCTTCTGTGGAAATGAAAATACTGTTGTATGTTCTGGTTTTGTTACATCAGGTTCATTAGGAAATCCTGCTTGCATCATAAACTTACACAAAGGATCTTTATTATCTGCTCGCACTGTTCTGATGTAATAAGGATTATGACGGGCATGAATACCACTAGCAGAATCAACCAACTGAGAAACAGTCCCCGAAGGCTTAACACACGTAATGGCGGCCGATCTAGGGATGCCAAGTTTATCAGCCCATTCTGCATTTGTTTTAATGGCAATATCACGGAGTTCTTCCAATAATTCACCAGTTTTCTTTTTACCCGCTTTACCATTTGTTAACCCATTATCCATGATTCCGGTAAGTGAGACTCCCAGTAATCGTTCCTCTGCGCAGTTTCTGTTCCACTCTCTTGTAAGATATTTGAAGTCGGTAAGTGTGGATTGAAATGTTCCAAGAATGGTCGCACTGCGAACTTTGTTCTTGAGATGCTCTCTAGTGTCTGCCCCCCTGACAACGACCTCAGATAAGTTGCAGAATTCTCGTGAGCGTAAAATGATCTCACTGCACGGATTTGTGCCGAAGTCATCTCTGGGTACTCGTCTTCGAATGTAATTTCCACTTCCATCTTGTTCTCTTTCATTTAATTTTTGTACTTGTTTTTTGGCCGACATACTGTTATAGATTCCTCGTTCCCCGGATTTACTATCGTAGAGAGATAACCACTCACGCATGAAAGTACCGATGTCTGGTCTTTCCTTATAGTTAACCGAATTATTTGCGAGGGCACGTTGGACATCGTTTTTCCACCATTCACCTGCTTTGGCGAATCGCATTTCACGATCATTGAGATCAGACAAACTAATAAGAGCACTACGCCTGACCCCACCCACAACAACAACTTCCGCTGTTTTACAAATGATATCATGACATTCAACTGGTTTGAGTTTTCTCCCTGCAGCAAGTTTAAATATATCCGTTACAAAGTTAAATAAATCAACTAAAGGTTGTGGACCACTTGCTCTACCACCAAAAGTTTTTAAAGGCATTCCAGCAGGTCGAACTTTACTAATATCCCATTTAGGTATTAAACCTTGATATAATAAAGCAACTAATTCTTTATATGCTTTACACCATCCTAATTTACTATCAGCAACTACAATAATAGTATCTGTAGGATAAAATTCTTCAGCAATTATTGGCATCTGTTTTGTATGTTCTTCTTCAACAGAAAAGCCAACTCCAGTTCCATTCATTAAAACGTACATAATTTCATCAAATGTTCTGGGTTGATCACATTTAATATATGAGCAATTATAACCTGCAACATTTTCTTTTTTTAAAGGAACACCAGCTGTCATCATACATCGCATAGACGGCATAATTTCCATCGCCAATACTGTTTCTTCTAACTGTTCTCGTTCTTCTTTACTTAATTCAAAATTACATTTTTCTTTTAAATCTTCTTTAAAAAAATCAAAATATCGGCCAACTGTTTCTGACCATGTTTCTCGCCTCTCTTCATCATATCTCCATCTTGCGTATCTTGAAAGATGAATAAAGGACTGGTATTCTGTAGGTAAATTCATTTCTCTTCTTCCCCTTCTATCGTTTTGAGCTTTTCTAAAAATTCTGTTGATTCGTGCTCTGATAATCCGTACTTTGCCATTACCCAACTGCCATTTAAATTATCTCTAATAATGTTTAATTCTCTTTGAGAAAATGAAACCGCGTTTTGTTGATAATCTTCAAATGCCTCACAACAAAGGGGAAATTTTGGTTTTACCATGCCGTACATGGCAGATGCATACTCTCTAACTTCTTTTTGTGCGTGTCCATCCATTCTCAATTTACAAAACTTAAAAAAATTATGTAAATCTATTTTCCAGATAACTTCTGTATAATTGCCAACAGGCAGTACTGCACGTGATAACTCGCGAGCTAAATCAAGATCTAATAAATTTTTGTAGGCCCAGGAAGCATTGTCGTAGATTCTGTTAAATTCATATTTAACTAAATCTTTTTCTTCAATTTCTTCCCCCCTACCTTGGTTATTCTGTTTTGATTGCTTTTGGATATCATCATCATGAGGTACGTAAAAATCATTACTCATAATCGAGTATCGTCCTGAATACTCATTTAAGTTCGCCGTCCTATGCCGAACTATTTGTCTCATTACAAAAATTGGTAACTTCATATGAAACTTAACTTCACACATCTCAAAAGGTGATGTATGTTCATGTCTCATCAGATACCGAATAAGATTTCTTGTCTGACTTGTCTTTCGTGTTCCCTGTCCATAACTTATTCGAGCCGCGTTTTCTACTTCTTCATCATCACCCATTATATCTAATAATTTAACAAATCCAAATTCATGGACCTTCACTTCTTCACTCATATTCTTTTCCACTGATTCAATTTTACCCTTGCAGGTAAGCCACGAAAGGTATTTGTATTTATGGTATCAACTATGTCTAAGATGTCCATTCCATCTAGCACCATATCATTAATATCTTTGACTTTAATTGTGTCAGGCCAGATGCAAATTGCGAAACCTTTCTTCACTGTTTTTTGCATTTTGTCTACAATTTCTTTATTTCGTCGTTCATTATCATACACAAAGGTAACGTCCCGAGCATAAAATTGACCCATATCATCCATGTCACTACCTGCCATAGCTAAAGCATTAGGAAGAAACATACTATCAATAGGACCCTCAACAATATAGGTTAATTGTTTCGGATCATTTCTATCTAATCCAAAAAGTTTACCGGCAGATTTATCAATCTTAACAGTGAAATATCTTAAAGTTGAATCCTCTAAACTTCTTCCTTGTGCGGCTATTAACCTTTTTTCTTTATCAAAAAATGGGATAATAATTCTGGGATCATTTGGTCTTAATCGTGCAGCGATTTCTACATCATATTTACTAACCCAACTTTTAAAACAATCTGCAAAGTACATATCATGATAACGAATTTTAGGAAGCATTCTTACATCACAAAATTTTACAGCTGGATGATTTGCTCCTAGTTCAGCTAGACTAGGACATCCTACTTTTTTAAATTGAGGTTTTCTAAAGACTGGTACTTTTTCTTCTCTCTCTGGATGAGTATCATCTCCAGCATCTTCTCTATATTTTTCAAAAGAATATTGCTTAGATAATGTTGGATCAATTTTATCTAATAATACTTTTAAAGGTCCACCAGAACCACAATTATGGCATTTAAATATTAATTGTTGTTTTTTATTGAAAAGATAACCTCTAGCTTTAAATTGATTCTTAGATGAATCTCCACATAATGGGCATCTGAAATTGTAAAGCTCTCTGGATTTTCTTGTAAAACGTTGAAGGCGGGATGATAATAAATTTGTATACTTATGATCTATGTAAAGACTCATATCTCTCAATGGCGCGGGGTTTAATATAAAGATTATATTATAACATAATAAACAATAAATTTCAAGGATAAAAAAAGGGAATCAATTGATTCCCTTTTTTGCCGAGGATGGTCTTCAGTTTTTGCCGAGGATGGTCTTCAGCTAAACATTCTTACAATCTTAACGATTTCAACCCCTGCATTGATCGCTTCTTCTACCATTACTTCGGTATCATCAGCTAAGTCAGCTAATCCAAATTCATCCTTGGCATATTGTACCAATTCTGCGAATTCAGCATCGTCTAGGTCTTGTAGTTCAACTAAAACGTCTTCAATATTGTCGATAGCTGGTCCCAACTTTTTTAAAGGTTCAATAAAATCCATTGCATCTGACCAACCAATATCACCGTCTTCCAATGCCGAAGCCGTTGCTTTTCCAAGTGAAAACACAAAAGCTAAAACGTCTTTTGTCTCTTGTATTCCTGCCATAATTACCTTTCTAAACTGTTATATTTTGTGATGGGAATATTCTTAGATGCTCTTTAATACCTTTCCTGGCTAGGACTGGCATAGCATCACCTTTTTTCTTTTTCTTTCTAACAGGTGGATCATCACCTGCTTCAGCACTACCCGCAATACCACCTGCTCCCATTGACATTGCAGGTGCATCTTCTATAACTTCATCTTCAGGTTCATAATTTGCCCCTAAAGTTGTCATTACAGGTACAATTGCTAACAAATACATTTGAATTTTAATTGGATCTAATCCCATTGCTTGTGCGGTTGCTATTGCATGCTGAGCTTTTTTATTATTCATATTTCTATGAACATCTTTGAATAAATTCACAAGGTTCTCATCAATCGCTTCTTCTTTCACTTCTTTCAAAAACGTTTGATCAGGATCATTCATATCTAATTGCCATTCACAACACATATCTTCGTAAAGAATGGAAAACTCTTCCTCTAAAAACTTTTCATCTTGTAATAACTTTAGTTGATTCTCTTCTCTAAGCAATAACAAGGCAGCAGCATAAGTCGCAATTCTTGACTTACCACCAGGCACTTTTCCTAGAAGCCTTTTCAAATTGAAAATAAGCGTATCCATCATTGTATAGGCATCACGTTGATCTTGTGTGGTAAAATTTCTTTTCTTAATAAGATTTTTACCATTCTTATCAACAATACCTAATGCATATGCTTTAGTTTTTTCGAAGGGAGTTACCAGGCGCTTTAAAAAGGAAAATAGGAAGAATAAATCTGAACCCTGCGTTAATACTGATTTTAATCCTATAGGCATCTTAACTGCTTTACTACATGTTGATCTAATTGAATATCACCGTCTCGAATATCCGTACCTTTTACGCCACGAACTATTTTGGGCATTCTTCTTAAATAAATTAAAAAGGGTTTTAATACTGCCCAACTATTGTCTTCAATTTTGTAAAATAATATTCGCGTACCGGATTCATTGTCAAATAGATTATATATCATAATCAAATGGTTAAGAATCAACCTTTCTTTCAATTCACCTGATGCAAGATAATGATTTAAGTGTCTTTTTAAATACTTAAATCTTTTCATATCATCACTATAATCCTCTGTACTTATGCATTGAGGATTATTGTATTTGTGCATGCAGAAAAGTTCGATATTATTTTCGGTAATATCATCAAAATTCATGCGTCTATTTCTTTTTTTCTTTTTTCACAGGATCTTCAGATGGCTCTTCTACTGGTGCATCATCGGAATCCTTTGATTTTTCAAACAAACTTAAATAATGATTACTAACCTGTATAGCGCCTTGAAGTGAAGACAGTGTGGAGACAAGTTGTTGTTCTTCTCCCCTCACTGCTTCTAATCTTTGCTTTACAGATATAACATCTTTTTGTAAAAACTCAATTTGTTTTTCAATATTTTCTTTAGTCATAATATTCTATTAATTATATATTAAGCAATTCCATCCCAGAGTAAAACATACTTAGTTACACCAGAAATGTTACATTTAATAGCACCATTTGCAGGGGCAGTATAAGAACCAGATGTATTTGCACCTGTTGTCAAAAATGGACCAACATTGGCTCCAGCAGACGCACCATATCCACCAGTTGGAGCTGCGTCCCAAGCAAAAGCAACATTCTGTGATGCTCCAGTCAAGGAACTTGCAACATCAAACTTAAGAAAAGCAGTTGGTGAAGCACTAGGTGCCGCGGCACTATTTGCGTGTGATGCGATAATACAATATGACTTACCTGCAGATGAATCTGTACTGTCAAATGTATTAAGATCTAGGATACCTTTAACGCCTGATACTTCTGAAGTGAAAGCAACGTTTCCATCATGGATCTTTGCTGTTCCTGAAGAGGCTGTTAATACAGCAACATTACCTTGAGCTAAACCGGTTGCTTTAACATCGACGGTAACATCAGATGTTACAATACTATTAAAAACATTAGCAGACGATGGAGCTAAGTTAGCGGTGTGTAGAGTTTTATGAATTATCTCTGATGTTGCTTGTGCAGTCCCGGTAATTGTATGTGTTACATTAGCGAGAAATGATTTAACAGTTAACTTTTTGTTAACTGGAGATCCTGAAGGATCATCAATTATGTGTAAAAGGTCTTCACTTGCTGCTTCTGATGCTGCAGTTAAAGCCGTTATTTTCTTATCTGCCATCTAATCTCCTTGCTGGCGTCGTGATGGGACTCATCACCAGTTAAAATCATGCTGAGAATCGCTCACTCTTGCGAAGGGTTTTCCTCAGACATCCAAAAAATATTTATGTTACTAAACCTAATCTTTCTAATTCGGTTATAATATGCGCCGCGGTGCTAGCACCTGCGCTAAATGTTGTATTTTGAGATACCGGTGTGGCACCATAAAATCCAACAGGATCCGTGGCTTCACCTAATTGTAGGCCACCCACAAATCTTATTACTGAAGTATTTGCAGATATGTACATATCTTTTTCTGTACCATCTTCAAATGCCATATCTATTCCAGATTCTAATTGCAAATTACCAGTTTCTGAAAAGGTACTAGTAAAAGAACCATTTTCAGGAATACTATCTTCAACTAAAATACTTCCTTGAAAATCAATTCTTGATTCTATTAAACCGACAATTTGCCATTTATCTGTAACTTTGTGTCCTGTAACACCATCAAATTTAATACTTACACCATTTGCTAATGCTTGCGTAGATCCGTCAATACTGACAGTTGCTGCGCCGGTTGATGTATTTCCATCTCTCCACCATTTAAATGTATCATTTGCTGAAGAAGATGTTCCATCAATCTCTACATGCCATACAGAATTTTCTGCCATATCTAAGGTCCCCAAAATGACAGTCAAATCATCCTGTTCACCTTTTAATACTTCTGGCTGTAAAACAGTTTTAGAATTTCGTAAATTTAAATCTCTTGCAATATTGGTATCAGCTCTAGATTGAACCTTATTTGCTACACTTCTAGTTGTTGTATCTGTAGAAAGTGCTGATAGTAATGTGTCTACACGTATTTTCTTATTTACGGGATTACCAGAAGGATCATCAACTATAATTAATAAGTCTTCCGCCGTAGGACTATCATGTGTATTTAAAGCGGGTATCGTTTTATCTGCCATTAATTTTCTTCCAATTCAGGAACATCAATCTCTTTAGATTCAGCTGTTTGTAGTAATGCATCAAGGGCTTGTATAGCGCCATCATAACTATGTATACCACGTTTACTATTTTCTACCTCGTCATTAAGCTGAGAAAGTTTTTGGGTAAGTTTTTCTTTCTCAGCTTTGTATGACTGTAGTTGCTGCAATACTACAGCAACATTTATATTTTCCACATATTCCATAATATTATTTAACTATTAAGTTACTGTCAATGTTACCGCAGTTAATCCTGAAAGAACTAACAATGCTACAGTTGATCCATCAGTTGTATCTTTAATTGTACCACTATTTAGTGCCACATTAGATCCACCTAATGTAAGAACATCGCTTGTTGCAACTGTTTGACTTGCTACGCTGAAAGTGAGCCTGTTTGTTCCAGAACCTGAAGCATATGAAGCTGTATGTGGTCCACGACCAGATCCAGTTCCTTCGTTACCGTTTGCAATAGCAACTTGTGGTGTTCCAGTAACTGTAACTCTTTCATCCCAAGTAATCTGAACAGAAACTGTTCTCGATCCACCAGTGATTGCAGAAGCTGTAAATCTCATTGATGTAACAGTTGGTGCAGCAAGTGAAGTACCAAGACCACCCATTGCAACTAGAATCTCAGGGGACGCTGAAGCATTTTTACTGGCTTTAGTATTAACAACCCAACCATTGTCAGCGCCATAGATATCTTGTTTATTGTATGTTGCACCTTCTGTGGTACCAACCCATTTTGGTTTTTGTGCCTGAGTACCAGCAGCGGCTTTTCCCCATAGAGGCATGAATTTCTCCTATTAATTTTTAAATATTTATAACAATTCTTTAAACTCATCCATAGACATTGTATCTATGTTTGGAATTTCTTTATTAAAACACTCTTCTTCCTGAATATGTACAAAATTGACTTCAGGAAAGTGTTCCGTAAACATAACTTCAAAATTGTGAATCCATCCCTTAGCCTGAACTGGTAAAGCATAACTCGGAGCATAACAATCTGTATCTTTATATATATTGTTTACTTTTCCATCATTTATGTTAAAATCAAAGCCCATTAAATAAACCGTTTCAGGTTTTTCTTGTTCACAACATAGCCAAGTTGCGAGTAGTCCTGAATCTAACATTGGTATATGTTTTAAATCGTCTACCACATCTACTTTATCATGTTCTGATAACCATGTAAAATAATGAACCGGTTTGTCTAGCAGATCCATTGTATGAGTATCATCATGAAAAACTCTACTTATTTCTTGTCCGTAATAGGCAAATTTATATCCTGTATTCTTATTCTCTATTACCTCAATATCAGGTGTAACTGTTGACCTGAAAACTGGATACATATCAGGATCCAGTAACTGAAAATTTCTAAACCAACAATGATGTAATTTTGGATACTGTGATATTACTATTTCATGTAACATCTTATTATCTATACATATTAGATGTGTGGGGTTCCAATCCCTGTACATCGCATTACAACCATATGTTGTATGATCCAATAATAAATTGAGATTAAAAGCCTTACGACTTTCCCCGTTTCCAATCACTATATTCATATTGTTTGTTTATACTTCTAGTCCGGAATCTTCTTTTTCGCCCTGTGGTTCAGCTGGTCTAGGAGAAGCATATGAATATGCATCACCTACACGTGATATCTGTCCTGCTTCTAACATATCATCCAATAACTTTTGTACTTGCATTGGACTACACTTCAATGCACGAGCAATTGAAGTAGCTGAAGCTGGCGAATCATCAGAAGCAAATTCGGCACCAACAGGTACTGCCCTTTTTACACGACCAAAAGAACTACCACCTGCTAGATATTCAAGTATATTATTTTCGAGAGTTCCGTCTTTCTGTTCTGCTGCCATTTTCTGTTTATACTTCCGTACGAAGGAAACACCTGTACTTTCTTTCACTGTTGGCTCCATCTTTATTTTGTTATCGACCTTACCGGTCTCTTTTACTTTGGATCCGATTTCATCAGAATCCTCTTCTTCTTTTTTAGCTTCATCATAAGTTGGATCAGGCGCTGATTGTTGCTTTGCAATTATTTCTTTGGCCTTCTCATAAGCAAGCTTTCTAATTTTTTCTTTAAATACTCTACGCCTTGCATCAATAGTTTCAGGAACCTCTTCTTCAGTACCTTCCAATGCAGAAAACGCTAAATTCGCAAGTTTTGAACGCGTTGTAGAAGCTCCAGCGTCTTTCTTGATTCCGCTCATACCTCCATCATCAGTCCGTCTAGCATTTTCGGCATCTTTTTGTTTCTTCCTTAATGCTCTATCTTTATCTGCTTGAGCCTGTCGTTTTTCCTGTTCCTTATCATTTGCATTGGCTTGTGTTTCACGAGCTTTATCTGCTTTTTTTGCATCAGCCTGATTGTCTTGATTGCCTGACTTTTGTTTTATCTTATTATTGCTAGCTTGTTTATCAGCAATCTTTTCCGCATCTGATTTTGCTTCATCTAGATCATCATCTTCACCAATAATTGAACCAGCAGCTTTTTCTAAATCTGCCAACTCACACTCATCTGCTAATTTTTGAACTTCAGGTGAAGGTGCATCAATTGTTCCCATCTTAGTGGCATATGCAAGAGATACTAATCTGCGTTCTGGAGTTCTAATTAAACGTTCTCCGATCTCTGCCCATGTAAGACCATCATACTTCTGATGCATTTCAGACATCAACCAGCCATGATATTTTTCTGTCTTCATCTTCTTCATGACTTTATCTGCAATCTTTTGATCATTCATTAAGATCATTAGAACAGATTGACGTGGCTCTTCTTCCATGCTATCTAAGTAAGGTGCTAACTTATCATAAGAGCGTTGTTTAATTAACTTTGCAGCGCCTTCAAGAGACAACTTATCTCTACCTCTTGTTACTTTAGCTAATGCAATGGTTTCTTTGTAGATATCCACCGCTCCAGGTTTTCCATGAGAAACTGATTCTTTAGTACCATATATTTGATCATCCATATTTGTAACTGTATCTTGTTTTAGGGAATACTCAACCTCTTCTGGATCATCTTTCTTTTTCTTCTTCTTCTGTTGCTTTTTCATATTAACATCTTTATATTCATCCTTAGACATTTCATCAACGTTTGCTGAACAATCACAATTCTTACATCCTTCAGGACATTCACAAGGCCCACCATCACAACAAGGACAACCTTCGCCTTTATCTTCAACAGCCTTACTAATTGCTTTCCTTTTCTTATGTAGAAACTTATCAGAATCGTCTTCATCACCATCTTTATCTATATCTACAAATTCGTCATCTGAACGATCTTTCCAATCTTGTTTAACTGCGTCTTTGTCCACAGGAGCGAGTTTTCTCTTCTCCCTTATCATCTCAATGTCTGCTTCTGTTATCGCCGAGTAATTCGCGGGATAATATTTTGACCAATCCATTATTAGCTCCTGTTGGCAATAATTTTGGAAATCATCTTACTGACTCTTTCCGCTTGTTGTTCGCGTTTTTTATTTTGTTCTGATTTAAACTCCTCTCCCGGAGTCAAATCTACAAGGTACTGTCTATATTTATCTGTTCCGATTTCTAACTGTCGGCCTTCTTTAGCTCTATCCTTGTGCCATTCCTTTAAACCAAGTATTTTTTGTAATTTAGAACTTACTGGTTTATTAATATCTATGTTATTTGTAGGCAATTCATCTATTCGTTCATTCATATAAGAAAGATTTGCTATGTCATAATCAACATTTTCACCTAACAATGTAATAAAATCGGCGGCCTTCTTTGTGTGCTCTCTCATCCGCGATACTTCCCATAATGCTACTTTAATCGCGCCACCAAATGCCATTTCATACTTTTCCCAAAATTCTTCTGTTTCTTTTAAAGCACGTTTATAATATTCTTGTTTGGGCTTCGTTGTAGCAAATTGTTGTAGATATTGAAACACTTCTTTTGTATATTCTTCCACATGATAAGTCTTATTCTCATAATGAATCTTATCCATACATAATGATTCTTTATCTACCGAAGAAGAAGGTGGTGCTTTTGCCGGCACTGGCTTATTTTTTACTTTAACAACCGGACTCGCAGGTTTCGCTCCTGAATCTGCTTTTTGCATTATACTATCTATTCCTGCATCATCGTTTGTTCTTGGTGGAGCAGTTTTAGATACAAATTTTCCCATTGCTGCTTTAGGATCCTTAGTAGTATTCTTCATTGGAGCAATCGGTTTCCCAGGACCCAATTTTTCTTTTATTTGTGCTTCAATAACAGATAATCTCATACCTTTTCGTAATGATTGATATAATGAACGTTTATCTTTATCAGATAAATTATCTGGTAAACCTTCTTTAAAATTATCAAAATCACCATCAACGGCATGTGATCTTAATTTAGAAGCTGACATTCCTGTGGCATCGTCTGCATCTGGATCTCTTTCACCAGCGCTTTCTATTTCTATTTTTTTAAAATCATAAAAACCATGAGCTTTGCCATCAACACCATTATATTGAGGTAACAATTTTTTAAATTGATTTACTCTATCACTTCCTACAACCATAATAACTTCTTCATATCCTTCATCATGTAATAATGAAAGGGATTTCAATGCATCTTTAGGTTGATCACCTGAATACTTAAAAATGTCTTCGCCTTTCGGTTTAAACATTTTTTTCATCCATTTAATCTTTTCTTTATATTCTAATGGATTCTTTTTAGAATCTTGTGTAGAACTAGGGAATATAAAAGCATCACCACGATTGCGTTTAGCAACTGCGGTTACCTTATTAACTAAAATCTCGTGTCCAATTGTAGGGGGGTTAAACCGACCAAAAGCAAATACTGCTGTCTTTAACGACCCTTCCCGTAATTGAGTAAATGAAATCACATTCCCCCTCGAACCTTATCGAGATATGCGTCTTTAACAGACTGGTTTAATTTGTCGTTAGACATTTTTTCAAAACCCTTTACTTCTTCCACATCCTCTTTGTCTTTTGCTGCTTTTTCTGCTATTCTCAAAACCGAGGCAGCTAGATCACTTTTTGGTCCTGTGAACGGTCCGCTACCAAAATAATCATGACTCTCGTTTTGTTCTTTCTTCTCATCGCTCTTTCCAGAATACTTACTCTTTCCTTTCATTTCACCCTTGGAGAGAGGTCCTAGCTTTTCAAAGTCTTTATCTCTTGGTTTCTCCCACTCTTCTTTTTCTACATTCCCCGTTTTCTTGTTAGCAGCTTTACCAAATTTAAATGCTTGATAATCTTTTTTTGCTGCTTTGAAATCTGCACGTTTCGATTTAAGATTTTGTCCTGGTGGTTGACTAGTGTCACCAACTCTTGAAGCGGCTTTAGCCGATACGGCTCTTTGTTGTCCAGCTTTCGCTTTAGCTGATTGTTGCGCGCGTTGTAATAAGCCTTTTGAAAGTTCATCAACAGGTTCTTCTGTAGATGTATAACTGTTATACATATTCCTCTTAACACTACTTAATCTCTTATCACGGGAATCTTGGCTTTCGGGCTTGGCCGGCTTTTCGCCAGCTGCCGCACTGAATTTTGCGGATTGTTTCTCTCTCTTCTCTGCCTTCTTCTTTGTCGCCTTCTCCCTTTCTGTCCTTCCTCCGTCAAACGCTGCCAAATCATGGTGGTCTTTTTGTTTCTCCATATCTTTGTGTGCTGCACTTGCGGCTCGCTTTAAAAGACCAGTTGTAATTTCAGCGAAAGTCTTCTTAATATCTCCGCCGCCCTTCCATTCTATTCTTGCATCAGAGGCTTCTTCTTTTGGGCCGTATCCTTTAGGTGTTACATCTTTAATATTAAGTTTTTCTCTACCTTTTGCAATACGAGCTGCGACTTCTGGTTTTAAATCACCTTTTTTGTCAAAAAACTTTGCAAGGTGAGGTGGTAACTTTGATGCTTCTTCCATCTCAACTTCTCCTGCTCTTGCCCTTTTAAGCTTAGCTTGAGTTTCTGGAGAAGAAGGAGTTTCTCTAGCCTTCTTCCTTCTCTCTGATTCTTTTCTTTTATTATCATACATATCTATGCCGGATGAATCAACTTCATTAACTGGAGATTCTGTATATTCTTTATATGTTTTCACCAGTCGCTCCTATCTCCGCCACCCTTCCATTCTATTCTTGCATCGGTACCTTCTTCGATAGCATCTAAGAACCCTTGTAACATATATGGTAATTTTTGTGGACGTCTCATAAACTTATGAACATAGTCCTCATATACTTGTGCTAGTTTATTTTTAATTCTATCAGGCGCGGAATCAATGCAATCACGTAATGCATCAATCAACTGGTCAGAATACTTAGATTCTTTCAGGTCGCGCTTTGAGAATTCTTTGTAATTTTTCATTGGTCCCAATCCTTTTCTGCGGTAAAATTTATTCTACTAAATTCCATTCTGTTAACTAATTTTAATCCCTTACCAGAATCAAATGAGTCAATAGCAACAAACCCTTCTGGTTTTGTTACTTTATACCCGGATGAGGTTTTAATAAAGGTAGAAGTTAAACCTTTTACCTCTTCTAACTTCTCTACAATATATAGCTTAATATTATTTATTAAAGCCATTATACGAAAAACAGTACCTATCTGATCTATATTCCCATTTAATTTCTTTAAGTATTCATCAACAGTCATTTGTTTTCGTGTACGACCTTTTTCTGATTTTAACTTTGCAACATCTTTATCTAACTTAGCTTTAATAAATTTTACACAATCTCTTGCTAACCTTTCTTCTATAAATTCACCTTCTCTGACTTTAGAATTTATATAGGTCTTAATATGAACTTTTAATATATTATCATCTTTGATACTATCAAGAAAACGACCATTGACTTTATTAAAATCTTTTCCTAACTGAGACAACATATCTGTTACTTTCTTTTCATCTGCCTTTGTAAATGTTGCTGTTCCACTTACATCTGTAAAGTCCGCATTAACAGCCCAAACATCCTTATGTGATGTCCATTGATTTACATCTGCACCAAACTCAGCTTTCAAATCTGCTAAGTCTTCTTGTCCTGCTGTTCTGTATGTTGTATGAAAAACAATTCCAATCTTTGCTTTAATTATGGCATTTGCTAATTCTGTATTTAAAGGAACGGCATAAGTTATCGTATTAGGTGTAAACGTAATCTGTCTTTCCTTATCAATTGTCTGTATCTTCTTATCTTTATCCTCTGTCCAAAGAACATCACCTTGAAAAATATTACCTGGAATCTTTAACTTAGGTAAATGTTCTAATAAAGCACTCATTTTAGCATGAAGAGGGCCGCCACCGAAATGTTCATCAACATCAGCTTGAATAAAACATGGGCGTCTCATTGACTTATAATCAACAAAGAATTTTCCATTAGGATGGATACCGGCGACTATAGCAGGAGCGCCATCCCATTTAACAGTAACATTAACTGCTTCTTTATTATGACCGGCTAACATGTTTCTTAAAGATCTTAAAAAATCAATAGCACCTCTAGTACCATTAACACCACCATTCAACACCTCATCTTCGAGATGTTCCATATGAAGATTTTTTCCAGAGGCTTCTGCAAGAAATTGTTTATATTGTTTCACCTTACTCCCAATTTCCGTTTCATATCCGCAAAACTTTTTCCAAGATCTCTATCAGCATTATCTCTACCAAATTTCAATTCATTTTTAAGAGAAAAATACCTGTCCAAAGCTGCTCCAAGTTCATCGCTCACCTTTTTAAAATCTTCCGGTGAATTGTTATCATTCATCAAACCTTTTGAAGAGTAGCCAATTGGCTTACCTCTTTTATTTTTTAGAGCTTTCACACTAGAATATTCAAAAGCCTGTTTATTAGATTGTTTTTTACTAAGTGATTTAAAAGTTGATTCTAATGAACTTCTTATTGCATTTTTTTCTTTTATCTTTTTCTCAAAATCGGTATCACCAGGATCAAAAATTGCTTCATTTTTGAAAGGACCTGTTTTTATTCTTGTAGATGATCCTGTACCAGAAAAACCTCCTCCTCCAGTCCATCTTAACATCCATTCAGTACCTGGATTCCATTCTTTAGAAGTATAGAGATCTTTCCCATCTTTAAATGAGATGACATCCAATGATATTTTATCAAATAATGTAACATAATCCCATCCATGTTCTTTATAATCATTTAATGCATTGGCGTTCCATTGTTTTATAAATTCATTAGGATCGGTTAATCCATTCTTTACAGTCTTATTAAAAACATATTTCGAGGCTTTGTCAAAAGGCATTGCTTCAACACAAATATCATGCCATAGTTTTTCGCAAGCTTTATCTGCTTGTCTTTGTGAACCGCCATTTTTTTCCATCCATAAAGTAGTATATTTTTTACTACCAAGAGAAAGGGCTTTAGGTATACCACCTTGCGCATTGCTATCCTTATAAACACTTCTACCTCCAAGACCCATTTTATCTGCTTCTTTTGCTGTTATATCGCTACCTAAATCTTTGAACGCATTAATAAAAAATAATTTAGCATCTGCAAATTTGTCAGGTTTGGAAAACGTGCCACCAGATGCTTTAAGTTCTACATTATAACCGTCTGCTAATTTGACATCGCCTTTATTATCAGCATTACCCTTCGTTGCTCCGGGAGTAGCTAAAATAAATAAAATTTCACCTGGACCAATATTCTGATTATCTATTTTTGTTATATTTTCTATAAACTTATCTTTAACTTTTGGCCATATGGGGCTTCTAGTATTAACATATGAATCTAATCTTACTACTTTTTTGTGACTATCTTGTACCATTTTTTTACAATCAAATACTTCACCGGCTAAAAGTTCTTTTAAAAAATCCATTTGGTCATTAGCTGGTGCACCTGATTTATTAATTGCTAAAATGATAGAGTCAATAAAAGCTTCTTTATTCATTTTTATGTTAGCAGTTTTACACTTCTCATCAAGAAGAGCAACCATAACATCTCGTTGCATAGCTTCGAGAACAGATCTTAAAACCTCATCTTCTTGAACATCTTCGATTTTATCGAGCACTTGTTTTTTGAGTGCGGGCGTTACTCTTTCTAAGAGAGTTCGAATATCCTTCTTAATATAACCCGGTGCCATAAAAGTTGTATATGTTTTCATTTTTTCTCTATGGTACAATTACCGTATCCCCTTTTGTCCACTTGTCCATAATATCATTAAGTTCTTTAGCCATCTTTTTAATTGAATTAGCTTCCGCGCCCATCTGACCGTTATTCCGGGCCCATCTAGTAATTCTATTAGCGCGCTTAGCTACATCCTCTATTGATTTTACAGCTAACTTACTAAATGCCATAGTCTCTAGAACTTCTTTTGCAGAATCTGCTACGTTATCCATATTACTTCCCTGAATTTTGCTTACACCATTGTTCAATTGATTTGACCAATTTTTTATCAATTGAAGTTAATTTTCCATTTAAATTCTCACTCGCTCCATGAATATCTACTGGGTCACCGGCTAGCCAACCGGGAAGAGTACCCTGTAAATTGTGCCATTTCATGTTGCGGTTTCCTTTGTTGCGACCTATGGGGTCGTATACATCATCAGAATCATCAAGAAGCTTCGTCACATCCTTTCCTTTTTTATCTTGAAGGGTTATCGAAACGTTCCTAATTTCTTCTTTGTATCCTTCTCCTCCTTTTTCGCCTTCAATCATAATTCCCGGAATAATAAAGAAGTCTCCACATTTTATTTTTTTACCGTAATGGTTACCAGTACTATAATCTGTTTCAAGCTTATCGAACTGTTTAAAGCCTTTTTCAATATCACGAGCAAGATCTTCTTTTATATATCCACCAAAATGCCCTCCGCTTAATCCATCCGTCCATCCTTCGAGGGTTAAATCCTTATAAGTTTTCATATTTTCCTTTTTGATTAATTATTAATATAGTTTACTTAACTATTTAGTCTTTTTAAGATACCGATATTTTTCTTTTGCCAGTGTTCTCATCTTATCTGCAACCTTAGTATCTATTGTAGCATACCTTGCATATGCATCGCAAGCTTTTTCTTTCTTTTTATAAAGAAACATGTCAAAAGCCAGTTCAGAACTGTAAGCATCTATCTCAAAGGGGCTTGAAAAATAATCAGAATCGGAATTAAATGCTTGTCCGTCTTTACTATCATCAAATTGCAACGAATGGGTTAATTCATGGACAAATGTAAGAACAAATTGTTCTTTATATCTTTCCCATTGTTCTTCTGGAATGTATAATTGGTGGGTATATAGTTCTGGGGATAAATTTACTGTAATCTCTATCTCAGATTCAGAATAGTGTTCTTGTGGTACATTTGCTGCACCATCATATGTTAATTCATATAATGCATGTGTTCTATCTTTTCTTATATTAATATAACAAGGAAATCCTAATTGTTCTTCGATTAGTTCTCCCATTTTGAGAGAACAATTTCGCCAGGATGTTATATATTTTAATGTTGATTCATTATATGCCCTTTCAAAGCATTTAAAAGACTGACATGCTGTTTCTATATTTTCTTTAATAAGATCTAATTCATTCATATTGGAAAGCACCGAAGTCCGCTTTATTGCGCATTCTATTGCCAGTGGATTGATCAAATAATGGTTCATCATCATCTTGCCCACTATCTGCAATATCGTCTTGGGCTTTTTGTTCTACGTCATATAATCTCATTTTAGGTCTATCTATTCCAACAATGAACTTCTTATAAGATGTAGGATCATTATATCTATTTTTTAATTGTTTTACAAGTAATTGATTTAACTGTTCCATTTCATCTGAAGATATTATAGCAAACATAAAGTCTGCTGTTGCTGGTAAACCAAAACTTTCAGATGTATCTTCTAATCCTATATCTGTACTTGTAAATCCTGTTCTTGTAGTCTGTGTTGCAGAAAGAATTGGGACATTAAATTCTACTGCTAATCCTCTCAATTCTTCTGCAATTGATTTAATATAAGTATACGAATTTACGTTTGATCCTGTTCTAATTCTTGCGCTTGAACATATATTCAAATAATCTATGAATATTATATCAGGAGTAAAATTACGTTTCAACTTTAATTCTGATAAAAGATTTTTAAAATGCATTGCGCTTGCTGATGCAGTAGGATATTCTTTAATAATAATTTTACCCTTAGTCTTTGCATTTATCTTATCAATTTTCTTTTGATACATATCCCTTGAAAGTTCTTCTAATTGACTAATAGGTATATCTAAAAGATTTGCATCTATTCTTTCAGCGATCCTTTCTTCAGCCATTTCCAAAGTAATATAAAGAACATTCTTGTTTATGGATAAACAACTAGCAGCATGATGGCACATAAAAAGAGACTTACCAACACCAGTTCCAGCAAGACATATATTAAGAGTTTTATTAGGTAACCCTCCTTTAGTGATCTTATTAAACATTTCAAGGTCGAATTCAATCTTCTCTTCAACTCTATGATAAAATTCAAATCTTTCATTTGCATCTTCAATAAAATCATGACCTACATGAGGATCAAATGATACTGCTAATGCATCTGACAATAAAGACGGAATAGCGCCTTTTTGTAAATTTGTTTTATTGTCGTTACCTTCTAAAATAGCAATCGCATCAACAACTGCATTATAGATTGCTTTATCTTGACAGAAGGTTTCCGATTGTTCAATAAGCCAAGCAGTTACATCTTTATCCTCAGGTTTATCTAAGGTATTAATTATTTCTGTAGCTTTTTGGTATTCATTCTCATGCAAACCTTCTTGTTGATCTAAATCAATTAGAAGACTTTGTTTTGTGGGTAGACTATTATGTTTAACAATATAATCTTGTACCTGTTTGAAGATAAGTTTTTCTGCATTATCTTCAAAATATTCTTGCCTTATATAAGGGGAAACTTTTCGGGAAAAAGGTTCATTGTGTATCAAATGAGATAGTATTAGGTGCTCTATCCGTTGATTCATCGTCCTCCACAAAAGTTATTGGGTTTGTCATTTCTGCGTTGTCTTGTTCTAAATATCTGTCCCATAATAATTTCACTAATATTTCACCAATCATAAATTCAAATTCTTCACCCTCTTCATCGGTGTGTTCAACACCTTCTAATTCGGGTGGTACCATTATAATATCATATTCATACTTAGCAGTACTTTCATCTTCTGCATCTGGCGGGGCCACTTGAAATTTACCATACTTATAAGTGACACCTTTAAAGGGTCCGGTTGTCATCTCTATACATTGTTGTGTAACATCATTAGGATGTTCTGGATGAGGAACTAATCTATAATAAGTATTAATCCTAACATAATCCTCTTGTGTTAATTCATTCCCCATTCTCTTCCTCTACAACCTCTTCTTCAAGACCGACTTCACCATAAAGAAATTCTTTATGTGCCACCACATCTATTTTATCTAAAATCTCTTTGGTGAAATACTTAGTAGGATTTTTTAGAATTGATTTCAAGAAAACTTTTTCACCATCTGGCATTTCTAATCTAGTAGAAACCTTTTTAAAGATTCCATACTTCTCAGCTAACTCTGCTAAACCATAATAACGATTTAATCCCTCTTTATATGTAAGAAGAACATCAATCATCTTATTCTCTTTAGTGAGTCGAGATTTAAAATTTCTACAATGGACTATATTACCAATTACCTCAGTCCCATCCTTTTCTTTCTTCTTAGATAGGAATACTATGCTAGATGCCGCATAATGAAGGCCAGTTCCACCACCCATAATCTTTTGAGGAAACAATGTTCCTATTTGATCATATGTGTGATTAGTAACAACAAGAGGAACTTTTGCTTTACCTCCTAACAAAGTAAGAACTCTAAACGTTCCTTTAACCATTTGAGCTCTGGTCATATCTCTTGTTTCCTTACCATCACTAACATCTTCCATCTCTTTAGAAGTAGAAAGATTACCTAATGAATCTAAACATAACATCATTGGCGGTCGATCTTTTTCAGATTCTTCTAAATGTTTTTCTAAAATTTTTGTTGCTTGTGTTCTAAATTCTTGAACCGTTGCAACGGGCAGGATAATCATTCGTTTAGAATCAATTCCTCTTGATTCTATCATCTGTCTTGTTAAAGCGGATTCAGACTCAAAGTAAATAACACCACCGCTAGGATTATCTGCGAGAAACTGTCTGACGCAACCCAAGACAAAGAAAGTTTTGCCAGTAGAACTTTCACCTGCGAATGCAGTGATTTTATTAGAAGGTAATCCTCCATAGATACTCCCAGATAATAATCCGTTTAATATGTACGATCCTGTGTCGATAAAACTTTCGACATCTCCAGCTTCAACACCATCACTTACTTTTGAACCATAAGTGTTGTTCGCTACTTTCAACATTTCATCAAAATAACTCATTTAATCCTTTCAATTTAATCATTATATATTATACCACAAGTTGAAACAAATGTCAAGCTTTTTCGATATCTAAATCCATAGTGGTAGGATCAAACTTTACTTTAAAAGTAAGTTCTATAGGTTTAAGTGTCCCATCTTTTAATGGTATAGGGAGCTTTCCTTCAACTGCTGCACCTAAAGCTTCTTTTGCTGTTTCAAACACGTGAGTAGGATCGGATTTAACAAGATCATCTAACTCTTCTTTTGCATCATCTGGGATGATACTATCAATCATTGCTTCCACGTGCTCCTTCGCGAGGTCTTGCGCTTTGTCTATAACAAGTCCTGAAATCACATTAAATAATAATACTGGTAGCATATTTTCCTTTTTAATTAATCTGTTGTTCCCAACTCTGTTCAATATTATGTTGAGCTAGGGTCTGTTTAAAATATTCATCGGTAGAAATTGGTAAATGTTTATCTGGTTCATCTGTGAAATTCTTAATTAATACATCTCTACCGGGATCCACAAAATAAGGCATTGAATAGCGAGATTTTGTATGGACTGTATTAACAACTCTATGGTTGGTTGATTTTAACGTATCATTGGACCATCTTTGAAACATATCTCCAATGTTTAATACTATTGAATTTTTCACTACAGGAACATCAATCCATTCATTTGTTTCTCTATCTTGTACTTGTAGTCCACCAACATCATCAAAACGAAAGAGTAAAGTAATAGAACCATAATCAGTATGTTCTCCTCCAGACTCGTGTTCCTCTTGCTTCTCGTGTGCTGGATAATGAAGCATTCTCATATTAACATAACCATTCATATGCTTATCTATTAAATATCCTTTTTTATGTTTAAACATACTTTCAAACTTATTGAAAAATTGATGGGAAAGACGTTGAGAGATTTGAAGGATAGATTGTGCTAATGGTTTAAACTCTGGAATTTCTGTAGGCCAATATTGTTCTTGCATTCTTGCTGATTCAATCCAATTATATGATTCTTTCGAATCACCATCTCGACTCTGAATATATCCCATCTCACCCCAGCCGGCACGACATGTTGATGAACCCTTTACTCCATTATATACATATTTCTTTTTCACATCTAATGGTAGTTGAAAGAATTCTTCTGTGAGATATTTCCAATCTTGGAATTCCGATAACCATTCATCGTAGACATTTGTAAATACAGCAAAACCACGAGTCGTATATACATCATACATTTGTTGTTCTATTGCATTACTACGAAAATCGATTATCGGAATAGTCACAATTATTTTGTAGGAAATCGAGAAACAACACCTTTAACAAAATATTGCATAGTCTCGAGTTGTGGTCTTTGTATTTCCCCAGCAGGAACTTTTGTTCCATCTTGTTTAGTAACACCTTGATCAAATGGATAGTATGTACCCATCTCATCATTGATCCAATTCATTTTAATTGTCTCAACTTTGTTTACAACATCGCCGGGAACATTCTTACCCCATGGAGATAGACCTACACAATTTTCTTGTAGACCCCATGCCCATCGTTGATTCATTTCTAACTTACCGCTAGCAAGTTGATCAACGATATGTTTATAAAGAACGTTCCAATTGAACATCATACCTGTGATGTATCGATCTGGCCCATTATCACCCATAGGCGCATCATTACCCATACTCCAAACTTCTTTACCATCAGATTTCCATGCCTGTTGTGCAAGTGAAACCACACTAGGTGAATCAGTTGTTGTATAGAGAATATCATTACCATCATCTAAGAGTGCTTTAGCAGCATCCATATCTTTAGGTGGATCAAACCAAGAGTTTATCCAAACAACTTTAACTTTAATATCTGGATTAACTGTTTGAGCTCCTAGAGTAAGAGCATTAATGTTTCGAATGATTTCTGGAATTGGATGTGATCCAACTACACCAATACTGTTTGTCTTCGTCAACAGTCCGGCTGCAATCCCTGTAAGGTATCGTGCTTGAAATGAATGACAAACATAATTGTCCATATTTTCATCATTACCTTTATAACCAGTGGCATGTAAGAAAACAGTATCTTTATTTTTCTTTGCTGCCTTCACCATTGGATCCATATAACCAAACGATGTTGCAAAAACAATGTCATGTTTTCTTGCAAGTTTGGAAAATACTTTTTTGGAATCTGACTCTGGCACCATCTCAACCATTGAGACTTTGTAACCATGTTTTGTCAAGGATTGAAATCCTTGATGATGTCGCATTGACCAGCCACCATCATTATGTGGCCCCACTAGAACATAACCTATTGAAATTTGTTTCGCATTTAAAATACCAAATAAGGTTGTTGATACAACCAATACTAATAGAAATGAAATTAATCGTTTCATCTTTCCCTTCCGAAAAAATTGTTGTTAATTTCTCTCGCCCATTACCAACAGGTCTTCCAACCCCTTCACGATTTGAAAAAGGCCCCCGAAGAGGCCTTTTATTTTTTTGTCTTACTTCTTAGAGTAGATTCCCCAAAGTACCCATATTGAAACTAGGCCGATTAATCCTTCTGCACCTAATTGTTTTACGAGTGACACTACTGAACCCACGATATCCATTCCGAGAAATGGTACAGCCGCACCAAAGATTACTTGAAGAACAACGCCAAGAGCAATTATTGCAAGACCTAATTCGGTTATACCTCTAATCCAACTGAGCACGTTATCTAACATAAAATTATCCTTTTAATTGTTATTGAAAAGTAAGAGGCGCAGACCACCAGGCTTCCCATGGAAAATGAATCCAGAGATTCTCGGTATCTTTTGCTACCTCCCTTACGTAATAATGAGGTTCAAAATTAACTTCATTATTCCACCAAAGTGATGCAAACCTTACATCACAATTGATTTCTAAGGGCTTGTCCTTTTTCGGGCCCTTAATAAAAGATGATATACGTTCAAACGTTTCACCACTATCGCATATGTCATCTACTATTAAAACTCTCTCATCAGTATTCCTAGGGAGATAATCTTCCCATTCTGGAAAATCTCTAAGAGAGCTCTTCACGGGCTTAAAAGGTTTTTTTAACCAATGGGACATCATAACGCCAGGCGTTAAACCTCCCCTACTTAAACCCACGATCACGTCTGGCTCAAATTTATCTAATGTAATCTCTCTACAGAGTTGATTAACATCAAGACACATTTCCTGCCAAGTGTACCATAATTTATTCATAACAAAACTCCACTATTAAGTATTTATCAAACAAAAAACGCTTCCAAAGAACTTACCTTCTCTGGTGACCAGCCAATTACTTTCAATATTTCATTCAATGGTCCCCTAAATGATTTCTCAAATTGTTTCTCATAATCAATATAATCATGGAGGCCAAACTCTTCAGGTAGCCCCTCCATCATGGCTATCACACTATCCCTAATGGGATTAGGTTGTTTTAAATAAACGAACTTAATCTTCTCACCCTCTTGAATAAAAGGATGTTTATTTTGCAACTTCTTCTCTTTTAAAAAATGATTATATAAACGGGTTGCTTTCACATGTATAGGTGTTCCTTTAGCATATAAGGTATGACCACCATTATACTTTTCAATTCCTTTTACAGATCTAGGAAAAGCTATATTCTCAATAGGTTCTTTTTCAAATTGATTTCTAAAATCAGCAATGAACTCTTGTATAGCAGTTTCATCTTTATTAATAATAATATCAAAAGACTTCTTTAACTTATCTCTACAAGATGTTGGTGTTGAGGATTTAACAGATTCAATACCCATAACTTTAATTCGTGGGTTTGTATATCGAACACCTTCATTATCATGAACATTTAAAATATAATGTTTCTTACCAGTCCATATTCCTTTATCAGCAAGACATTCTCTTTTCATATACATCTTCTGATCATAAGCATTCATATACTTTGCTAAATCAGCATATCCTGTATCGATTATCTTTGTTATCTTCTCTTCACAAACCTTATCTAGGAAATCAATAACCTTTGTTGTCTCCACTTCCTCTGGGAATACCTTTTTAACTAAATCATCCAAAGTAATATAAAGGGAGTCAGTATCGGATGCCAATACATAATCAACCTCCTTTGTTTCCAATATTTGATTGAGATAGTTATTGACAGTGGTTTCCGCCCATCTGATACTGAGCTGCCCTCCTAATGTGATAGCTTCTGAAATTCTTAAATCATAAAATCTAAAATATGGATTCCCGAAAGCTCCATAAACACTGTTCAACATTAACTTCATAGCTAATTGTCTATTGCCATATGAATCTGCTTCTTTCTGCAGTTTATCAATCTTCTTTGGATCTGTTTCTTTTTCTAACTTCTTCTTTGCCTCAATCATCTTCTTTTTAAAGATGACTCTATTATCATACTTCTCTTGCATCAATCTAGGCAAGAATCCTTGTACATCTTTTCTGAATGCTTGACCACTTGCTGCAATGGTAATATCTTTTTCATAGAACTTATCTAGATCGATCTTCTTATCTAATAGGTTATCAATGCCACATTGCTGTGTAATGCCTGTTAAAATAGTTTCAGGGCTAACATTGTATTGCATGATTAAATGAGGGTATAGACTATTTAAATCGAAGCTAACAACCCATTTATGCATACCTGTTTGTACATCTTTTACATACGCGCCTACATAAGCTTTATTCTTTGTATTATCTTTCTTTGGTGGGACAACAATATTTCTATTCATTAAATCGTTTGCGAGAATCACTTCCCACATCATAACCATCCCAAATGTATCTTGATAATTTACTTTTGCTTCATATGCAAGAGCAACTACCATTTCGATTAACTTTTTCTTTTCTTCTAATCGCTCAACTAATTGTACGTCTTTAATATTATATTCAATAAACAGTTGGAAGTTTTCTTTGTATAATGTATAGAGATTACCATACTCTTCAAATGATAATTTTCTTTCCCCTAGTTCTATTGACGCGATGTAATCGAGCCGATAAGATTCAGCAGGGGGACTATTACGTCTGTAAACGTCAATATAGTCAATAACAGAAATGCCAATAATATCATGAAAAGTAACATCTTTTCCACGAAACTGAGTAACTCGCTCATGTATTAATCTCCATGGGGATAGCCTGCGTGCTTCTTTAACATCATATAACCTGACTATGCGATTATACAAATAAGGAATATCAAAACCTTGAATATTCCAACCTGTAATAATATCCGGACCTAACTTTTCCCAGAAACCAAGAAACTCTTGTATTAAATGATTCTCATCAGAACATTGAAAATATTCTATATTGTCTTCATGTGCTTTATAATCCCCACAACCGAAAACATAATACTTCCCATTATTACCAACGGTGATTGCTTGTATTTCTTCAATTGCAGATACAGGATCAGGAAATCCATGTTCTGAACCAACCTCAATATCAATAGACGCGATTGACAATAAACCAAAATCATATTCTATACCTTTGTCTTTTGGAAAGTTATCATAGATCCAACTATACCTATAAGTATTCATTCCATAAATTTGAAAGTTATCAACACCTTCATATCTACGAATAAAATCTCTTGTTTCTTTTATTGTTCCGGGTTTAACAGGAGCCAGATATTTTCCATCAATAGTTGTATGGCTTGACTTCTCTCTGGAAGGTATAAAAATGGTTGGTCGATATTCAACACGGTCATCAAACTTCTGACCATTCTCATATCCTCTTACTAATATGTGATCACCAATCTGATGAACATTGGTGTAAAATTTCATTTATTTTGATTTTCAGGAATGCGATAATAATGTTCTACTTTATGTCCCATTGATTCAAGTGTTTTATAACACCATAATATTTGTTGGTCTATCCAACACCTACCTTTAAACGCCCCTATTGTATAAAGGAACTGTAGGTAAATTAAAATAAGAAGTTTCATCTTCCACTCTCCCTCTCATTTGATTAGTCCTTCTTTATATTGAGTTTTACCATTAACTCTCAAAGCAGTATTAATCTTTCCACGATTTTTGCCATTTGTTTTAAAACTACAATGAACCCATCCACTTGATGGTTTCCCTTGTTGATAGAACTCTAGAATTAACTGGTCAAATTCTAAATTATCTCTGACCCATTCTGCCAACTCATCGTTGCCAACTCTTGAACATTCAAAGTCTGCTGCTTCTCCATGACAATGTTGACTTGTACTAGATCCTCCAACTGCCTTATTTAAAGCAGGTCCTCTGTAACCACTATTTACACGAACTGGTCCAAATTTTTCTCGAACTGGTTGTAAAATATGATTTGCTACATTGGTAAGATTGACTAAAATTTGATCTGTGGCAGGTGTATTATCTAAGCCCATTCTATCTGCTGTTGAACTTTTTAGTAATTCAGGTAGGGTAAAGTTCGGTGCTACCCTAATATCTTCAGCTTCATTCACTTTTCACTCCTATTGTGGGGTCGCTGGTTTGAAAGTATTTATCCTCAACGACCCCGTCGAACTTAGGAAAGCTTCTTTTGATTTGTTACAATCTTAATCTGCTTTGCCTTCTTTTCCTCAGGAATAATCTTCTCCATTTTAATTGTTAACATCCCAGCGTCTAATGCTGCTCCTTTAACAATTATATCATCAGAGAGAGTCCAACAACGTTTAAAAGAACGCTTTGCAATCCCTTGATAGAGAAAATCTTCATCTGATTTATCTGTTGTTGATTCGACGGTTAACACACCGTTTTCAACATTCACTGTAATGTCTTCTTCATTGAGTCCTGCAACTGCTAACTCTATTATATAATCATCTCCATCTTTTTTCAAGTTATAAGGTGGGTAACTTGAAGTTTGATTTTGATTTTGATTGATATTAGACAATTCTCCAAACACTCTTTCAAACATATGATCTAATCCAATTGCGGACTGAGTCAAGTGTTGTAAATGTTTGGGATTTGTAAACAGTGATGCGGCGTTTGTATATAACATATTATCTCCTTATAAAAGCAAGATTATCAGTCTCTCCATCCCTCACCAGCGAGCAGATGTTCAAACCGATGTTTAAGAACAATCCATATTAATTCTAATATGGAATCGGCAGTATACTCACCAACCTCGTCGATTGTATACTCACCTGTTTCAGGATCTGTTATGACTCTATCATAAACCAAGAGGTCATAACTATGTCCTGCTATACCATAGGGTCGGTCATCATAATCTTCTTTATCTTTCCAACCATATGTTTTATCATCAACGAAATTTGTCATTTGCCTGTACTTCCAAAACCACCGTCGCGGTCAGTCTTTTGAGTAGGCTTTTTAGACGTCTCCTCAATTTCGTAATGATTCATTTCGACAAGTTCGCCTTGAGCTACCCTGTCGCCATTATTTATAACAATTGTTTGAACTTCTGAAAGATTCACACAAGCAATAAACAATGGATCCACGTAATCATAATCGATTACGCCTTCGCAATTAATTAAGCTCATGCCCTGTTTAATTGCTGTTCCAGATCTAGGGTGTATTCTTACTGAATATCCATTTGGGATATCTAAAATCAATCCTGTTGGAATCAATGCCCTTTGAAATGGATGAATTGTTATAGAAGAATCTTTTCTTTCTATAAATGTTTTTTTATCTTCATTCCAAACTTTATATCCAACTTCGCGTCTATAGTATGCATGTATATCAAAGCATGCTGAGCCTTTTGTGGAAAATTGGGGAATTTGAACATCATCAAATAACTTATGTACTTTCAATTTTAGTGTCGTCACTTTTCTTATTTCCAATATTATATTTTGCCACTAAATTCCATTCGTCCTTTTCTTTGAACGATATAATCTTTAGTTGATTGATGGGAACAATATTGTCATTAACTTTATCGTTATCCACAATTTGTACTAAATCCCATTCTGCTAATAGATTAACTATTGTATTACGCCGTGCTGCATCATTATCTGAAAAATTAGATGGTTTCCCATCTAGCATAAACAACTCTTTAAAATGTACTATGTAATACCGACTTTGTTTATGAAGAATGTGACAACTCTGATATAGAGTCTTATCTTTCTTGGATGCCACACCAATTCTTGTTAAAGTCTCTTTTACTTTTAAAAAATCATCAGGTTGTTTCAGCTTGATTTCAACGAGCGCTTCGACCTCTATACTCATTTAACTCCTTCAATCCACCTGTAAATAATTTTTGCTTGAGAGTACGTAAGTCCTCATCTGTGAATATATCAACGACTTCCCTAGCTTTTTGCAAGGAGTAACCATAATATTCAACGATAAGATCTATGGCTTCGTACTTCTCGGCTTTTAACCATCGACCAAATCTGTTCTTGGGTCTAATGATATTTAGCAAATAGTGGTATTGAAGCTTGTTATCTAGAAACGGTCTTACGTTCATTTCGTTAGCATGAAGCGCCGTATCAGAGGTAAAACTTAATGTTCTATTAATTAAAAAGGGTTTATAATCCCGTTCTATATGACCATCGGGATCATCTTGTAACAAATCTTTTTTCTTATAGTTTATATCTTTTACAAAATCAAATGGATTCATTGCCATTGTCCTTCAACCATTACTTCGATCAAGCATGCGGTTAGATTGATTTGTTGATCTGCTGCGAATGCAGATTTATATTGATAATCAGCCAATAATAAAATAATTGGTGGTAATGTGTTAGGTGTTAAATGTTCATGTAAATTATCATATAACTGTCTATATATGTTTCTTGGATCTGTATGACTTGAATCATTCACCCATTTACGAACCTTTGTAAAGTTCTTTTCTTTTAATGCGTTGATAAGAGCAAGAAAGTTAGCATCGCCCAATTGACCGAGAACCCCGCTGTCAATACCACCTGTAGCACTATAACGTTGTAACTCATTTAATGTCCTTCTAAAATCTGGATAATATCTCATTATTAATTCAACGAGAACCTTTTCATTATAGTTAACATTATTCTCGTCAAGGATTTGCTTTGTTCTATCTAACATAGATTGAGCAATCGCAGGTGCATCCTTTTTATCTATCTTAAATTCAATTACAGAACATCTAGAATGAATTGGTTCAATAATCCTATGTAAATAATTACATGTAAAAATAAAACTACAGTTTTCAGAAAACTGTTCAATAAATCCTCTCAAGGCTGGTTGTGTAGATTGAGGATTTAAATAATCTGCCTCATCAATTATAACAACTTTTCTACCACCCAGTAATGAAACACTACTACAATAATTTTCTAGTTTGACTCTCAATAAATCAATACCAGATTCTTGAGAACCATTCACAACAAGATAGTCAGAACCAATCTCCTTACACATTGCTTTCGCAATTGTTGTTTTACCAACACCAGGCCCTCCAGTCAATAATAGATTAGGAATATTTCCTTTTTCTACAAATGATTGGAATGGATTCTTCAGATGATCAGGAAGAATACAGTCTGCTACCTTTTGAGGTCTATACGCCTCAACCCATAATATATTATCTGTCATAATCCTTATACTGTCTGTTCAGTTGCAATCCAATACTCAAGTTTCTTTTCTGTGTTCTTAAAATGTCCAAGACCCTTATTTGATATTTTCACATCATAAGTCCCTTTCATCAATTTAAGATTTTCAAGTTTGAAAATCATTTTAAAATTAGAATCAGAATTACCCAAGTCAACTGCATAACTGTCGACGGATGTTTTGGAATCAATTGCTTGCAATTTAATCTTTCCATCCTTTGCTATAACAGCAATTTCTGGTAGACTCATAACTGAAGCTGCTCTCATAATAGAAACGAAATACTTCTCTTCAAGTTTAAATGAAGCTTCCGGTTCTGGCAACTTAATATCTTTTGCAAGAATCTTTTTTTCATTTTCAAACAAAGACATGTTGGCAAATTGATATTCAGCTATCTGATCTCCAGCTGTATAATTATTTGCATCAACACTTGATTGAACTTTTACAGACTTTTCACTAAAGTCAAACTGTGGCTCAACGAATAAAGAAAGAACACCCAGAAACTTATTGAGATCATAGATCGCAAAGTCTTGTGGGAACTCTTGTCCGAGTTCTGCTTTTGCCATTACATTTGTCTGTTCACTAACTGTCTTAATGACTTTACCTTTTTCGATAACCAGGCTTTGATTAATCTCAGCAAAGTTTTTTAAATATTCAACAGTCTCATTATGTATAATCATATTTTCCTATAAATGGTTAGGACTTTTTGAATAATCAGGTTTCTCTGACTTCTTATCATCCTTGCGTTTTTTCGACGCGAGCTTTCTACGTTCTTTTCTATTCATTCCCTCTGCAGACTTTTTCTTTTTTCTGTCTTCTAAGAAAGGTCTATTCTCAGTATCATATCCATGCGCGGCATATTCCAATGCACCCATATCTGGTAAGTTACCGGAGAATACATATGTTCCAACATGGGATAATTTCATCCAAGGACATAGAAAAGTTTTGATATCTATCTTATGTGCTAATTGACAGAACATATAATCTTCTGATAGATAACGATCGGAATTTTCCGATCTACCTTCACCCATCCAATGATCATTATCAATAATAGTATCAAAGAATGCATGAATGTATCTGGAACCGTCAAAGTGTTCTGAACGGTTATGATCTGGTTTATATCGAAACTTAGGATATTCTTTTGCGAACTTTTCTAATACTTCACGTTGAAGCATCATAAACCCAGTTCCTATTTCCAAAGCTTCTACTGGTTCTGATAATGAAATAGTTTGTTGACCTCCTACTGGATTGAAAACAAAATCACCTGTAAATCTTTCAAGCGTCATTGGATCATCATCAGCTAATCCTTTATCAACAGCATTACGAACCTTCTCCCAAGCAATACACTTCTTAGGATATATACCACCAATGATTGGTTTCGTTTCATCACATAGCGCTGCTAGTGTAAGAACGTAATTCGGATCGAAACAAATATCTGCATCAATGAACATGAGATGTGTATAACCGGATCTCAAGAACTCATCAACACAATAATTTCGTGCTCTTGTAATTAAGGATTCGTTGAATAGATAAAAGAATTTTAAATCGATTTGATATTTGGTGGCTGTAGTTGCTAAGTCACAACAAGCTTTTGTATACATTCCACTACACATTCCACCATACATTGGTGTAGCTACAAAAATCTTTTTCTTTCTTAACTCAGCTATTGGAACTTCGATCTGCATTCACTCCTTTCATATTAAATAAACAGAAAACGTTATCATCTATTTATATTATAGGCGATAACGTTTAAAATGTCAAGGACTATTTTATTTTTATTCTTCTTTTGCTTCTTCGGCAGGTTCTTCATCTGTTTCAGGGGTTGCTGCAGGATCTACTTTACTCCATAGATCCATAAAACCATTTTTAGTATCTTCATCAAAACGATTGATCGAAAATTCGATCGCTTTCATCTTGTCTCTGAATACCATATATGAATTACAAATATTTACCAAACGACGTGTTGAGATAATCTCATCAATGCCACCGTCATCATAAGTCCTACGAATTACATCGGTCCACTGTACTAAGTGATCAACAAATGTTTCATCTTTGACTTCATAATTTGCGAGGATCTTGGTAATAATCTTTTTCTCTGTTGTCGCATTTGGATAATCTTGTTCGAACGTTAATGGGAAACGATCAAGGAAAGCTTCATTAAGAATGTTTGTTCCAATGAATCTCCCATCCTCAGATCCTTTTCCTTTAGTATTCGCCGTCGCAATAATATTGAATCCAGGTGCTGGTTTAACGAGTCTGTTAATCTTCTTCAAGAAGATGTCTCCACCTTCAAGCACTGGTTGTAGACACATGATTTTATTTGATGCAAGGTCAATCTCATCAAGAAGAAGAATTGCTCCTCTTTCCATTGCAACGATAACAGGTCCATCTTCCCAAACAGTTTCACCATCTTTAAGGGTATAGTGACCAAGTAAATCATCCTCATCAGTTTCAATTGTAATATTGACTCGAATTAATTCACGTTTACTTTTTGCTGCTGCTTCGAAAACCTCTTTGGTTTTCCCCATACCAGAAAGACCAGTAATGAATGTTGGAATGAACATTCCGGAATTTATGATTCTTACAAGTTCTGTAAAATAACCTGCTTTAACATAATTAGGATCGGGGGAAGGTACGAATGAAACTTCTTCGCTAACCTTTTTAACTGCCGTCTCATGTTGCACTTCACGTGCATCAATTGCTTTAGGCTTCCGATATTGATCGCCCCACTTTGCTTGTGGCATAATTTGTAATGCTTGTCCATAATTGGCAATCGAAAATTGATTTCGGCCAACTCTAAGTTTACTCAAAAAATTCTGATTCGGCTCTTTAAGTCCTGCTTCCTCGGCTACTCTATTTACCTCAGATCTCTCAAGCACTTTTGAATCTCCATGTACTTTCTTCCAGGCTTCAACTAATTGGTCTCGGTGTGTCATAATCTACTCTCTCTAAGTTATTATTCATTATGATATATTATACCATAAGTTTGACAAAATGTCAACCTTTTTGTTTATCAATGATTTCAACGCGTTCCTTATATCTTGTTGAAATTATTATAAAACAAATTTGCATTATGCTACCATTTCTGCAAATCGATTAAGCAGAACGCGCTTCTCAAGTTTTCCTTTCTGAAACTTTTTGAATGCACGTGTTATCTGCGCTGTAGTCAACTGCTTATCGGTATCAAGATCAATCTCATCTTCCGTCTGAACTGACTTGTTTGCTTTAATCACATACAATTCTGAATATCCTAAGTTCGTACTTATAAAAAATCCGTTCCTATTATAGTCTGATTTTGCATCTGTATATGCATCTTGGCTGAATGATGATCCTGTTTTTATCCTTTGATCTTTTGATCCTATCCTACCAGCCTGATCTCCACTAGTACAAAGGAAGAATCCAACAACATTCGAAAATGTTTTATACTTGTAATACTCAAGTGTATTACGTGTTTCACCCCAACTACTTTTACGTGTCCAATCAAATACTTTTTTTGTTTCGGTATCTACTAACTTATTACGAACAGGATCGCCTCCTATTTGATTCTCAATGTTATAAGATCTAATCTTCCCATCTTCCTTGTCCGCTTTCCAATAACTGTGAGCTGAATTTGATTCACCATCTGTTAAAATAATTGTATTAACAATATCTAATCTATTATCTTTTTTGAATCTATTTACATTTGGAATACTAAACATGATTGCAGAATTTAATGGTGTTCCACAAAGACGTGATAATGGAAAATTATATCGATTCGATATAGCGCTCCAATCCCATGTAGATATTTCTTTTTCTTCTCTCATCTTATCCCAAATCATCTCTTGCTTGGTCTCTTTAATTACGCGAAGCTTCTTACCATATACATCTGCTTTTATCTTAGCCTGCATTCTTTTTCTTGCTTGATAAGGAGCGTTGTGAAACTCACTATCACATCGAAGTAAAGAAACAACCAACTGTTCTCTCATATCACGAAAATCTTTTGCTGACATTTTATCTGAAAAGATCTCCACTAATTGTACCGCTCGGTGATCACCTGCAGATGAAATATTACCAGCTATCTTTTCTTCTAAAGGTCTCTGTGCCTGTCTCACACTTATATCATGTCCATCTTCATCATAAGCATAATCTATGAAGGCATATACTTCATGTTTGATTGCACACTTTCTACAAAAGTCTACTAATTGCAACAACTGAATAAATGTTGGAATCATCTTATCATGCATCGATCCTGACCAATCACACAACATATATAATCCGTGATTCTTTCCTTCTGGAACGATCGTGACTTTCTTGAAAATATTATCTGAATATTTGTATTTGTGAATATCTGTTAAAGATATGATTCCCGAATTAGCAGTCTGTGATCTTTTATATTCCGCTGCTTTCTTCTTCATCTCAAATTCTTTTGCGAGATAATTAACAACTGGTTTATTATCCTTATCAACTAATTTCAAATACTCGCGTGCATATTCAAATGGAAGTTGTGATTCGGTTTCATATACCTCCGCCTTCTTTTCGATTCTGATCTTATGTTCTTTCATCAACTCTTTGTATGTGACAACCAAACCATTGTTTTTGATATTCAGTTTCGGTGAATTAAAATATCGAATTTCGATCGCATCTTCATGAACTAATTCTTCTTCATGAGCTCTAAACTCTTTATCAGTAATTGATTGAGGTTCAGGTTTATCCCACGTCCAAGGATCTTCATCGTACCATGTATCATCTCCACCTTCTGAACCACCAGCTTGATTTTTTGGAGCAGCTTCTTTTTGAGATTCATCTTTGGTTTGATCTACAGGTGATTCTCCATCTTCATTTGCTTTCAGTTGTTCTTCTGGACCATCTCCATCTGTTTCAGGACAACTATCAACTGGTGCATCACAATCTTCTTTGCTTACCTGATCTTCGTTTTCTGGATTTTCCTTATCTGGATTTGGAGGTACAATATCTTGCATATTGTCATTATCATCCCATTCACAATCTTCCTCACAATCCGAATCTTCTTCAGTGTCCATTTGCATCTGCATTTCATCGAACTGTTGTAACTGTTCTTCTCGATCTGAACACCAATCCCAAAGCTCACCTGTTAATTGCTCTACATCATCCCATGTCTCAAGATTTTCCATCTCGCGAACAAAATACATTTCCTCTTCAGTGAATCTTACTGCTTCGCGTAATCCACTTTTAAAATGTATATTGAGTTTATCAATCAGAGGAGCTGTATTGATATCTATTTTATATTTCTTGAATCCCATAAAATCGCGTTCATGCATCAAAACCTGATAACCTGCATGCATTGCTTTTGCAGCACCATGATATTTGCGTTTGATCAATTTTTCAATTCTGGCATCTTCGACAATATTTAAAAACCCTTTGTAGTTTGGTCCGAATTCGGAAACCACTTTATGCCAACCTTCTGCTGGCGTATATAAGGCGTGTCCAACCTCATGACAAACGAATAAGTCATAGACTTCTCCTTCCATCTCTTTAAGGATTGGAAGAACCAAGGTTCTTGATTTAGGATCAAATCCTGCGGTAGGAACTTTAGCATGACGGACCGTGATATTCTCGGAAACCATCAACTTAGCTAGGATTGATTTTTGTTCTCGTAGTTCGCTCATGTTTCTCTCTCGTTCGCGTTTCTTATTCTGTACCTATATTATATCACAACTAGACCAAAATGTCAACAGAAATGATCATCAATGAATACAATGGGTTAGACCCAATCGCTTTGATATCATTGATGTTTTTTTTGAATTTTTTTTGAATAAAGATATTCTATAAATTATAAAGTAGTTTATGCTTCTTTTCCATTTAAAGCTCCGTAAAATTCATTATGTTTTAATAAGTATTGATTTAAAACTTCATGTTGTTTCTTTTCCCCTAAGTGTCCTTTGTATAGGGCATACTCGTGATATATAATTCTATTGGCATCTTCACGAGACATAGTTTTTGAATAATATTCAACTAACCAATCATATATAGTTAATTTCCAATCCACCTGGTTTGTTAAATTTTTACCTGTTAGAAACTCTTCTACGAATATTGGAACTTTATTTTCTACTTCAATTAAAGCTTGATCAACATGAGTTGGACCGTGCTTATAAGTAGGCACCCACAACATAGAGAAAAAATGTTTAAATAATTTCTTATACATATTTCGACAATTATAAAATGTCTCTGCCATCTCATTAAAGTATTCATTATCTATAAGAGCATCTAATATAACTTGAGGTAATTCATTTGCATTTACTTTTGTGCCATCAAGATCTAATCCCATGCGGCTATCCCAATGGGGTCCTACCTGAACACATTTTCTTTCTACAACATAATTCTTTACAGAAAGACTTTTCATCTTTTGTTGATGTAGAAAGAAGTTTCCTTTTCTACCTGTGCGGAACCATGAATCTAATGTACCATCATACTTCTTTGATTTTCTTTCTATTGTCAAAGGATACATTTGACGTTGTGTTGTAAATTGAAGGATCACCATTTCATAATCTTCAACAAGGCAAGTCCTCAAAGCAGCTTCCATATTATTCTGCCCACCTCCTGGCGATGCAAATAGATGGATCTCATGTTGAGGAAATTTCCTTGCTAATTGACGAGGCCAACCTTTCCAAGCATCAAATCCACCTGATTTATTAAGGAGACCTGATTGGCTTACACCAGCACTATGAGAGCATCCAATTATTCCAACTTTCATAATCCTTTATATGTCCATGGTTAAAATTAGTAAAAACTTTTTTATAGTAAGGTAAAGTTTTTAAAAATTTATTATATTCAATTTCCCAAAATTCATGATTACAATAATATTCCAAAAAAGGTTTCCAATGAAGACTCTTTTTAATTTTTACGTTTTTATTTCTCATTAATATTTTACTACCTTGAGGTCCTTCTACTTCAGATAATGTCTTCTTACCTTCAGCATGTTCTCTATCTCTGGGATATATTTTATCTTCATCAAACCCTATGCTCTTATGAAAATCCTGATATATCAAATATACAGAAATATCAGAACCCCTCTCTTCGAAACATTTGCGAATCAAATGTTCTTGATAATCAAACCCCAATTCTTTATCATCATACATACCATCAAGATGATGCTGTCTTAACATAAAACTTAATCGTTCTGCAGGTCCGATTAATACTTTTTCAATCATATATAAATGGATCTAAATCTTGTTTCTTTTTACCAAAAATCTTTTCTTTAATTTTAAGAAAGAACAGTAACACCCGTTCTCTTAGTGAAAGCTTCGGCGTCTTCTCTTGTGTTGACAATTGGTTGCCCTTTTACATTTAAGGAAGTGTTTAACAATACAGGACATCCTGTTATTTCCTTCCAAAGTTTTAATAATGTTATATGAGGTTCTGAATCAACAACTTGCAATCTTGATGTTCCATCTAAATGAACAACACCAGGATATTTCTGTTTAAATTCTTCTGTTGCTGATAATGCACAACTCATATAAGGTGAATGAAATCCACCATTAAAATATTGTGCCACGTCTTCAGGTAATATCATCGGAGCAAAAGGTCTGAACTGTTCTCTACCCTTTGTTTCATTTATTTTTTGTTTTATTTTTTTATCAGTAGGATCTCCGAAGAGTGTTCTATTACCTAAAGCACGTGGTCCGAATTCACATCTTCCGTTTGCTACTCCAACTACTCGATCGATCATCAAGTGTTCAATTATTTCTTTGATCGGATATGGTCCTTGTATATCATAACCAAGATAAGGAGTAGGACTAATATGGTTTCTTGTTCTTGCAAGAATACATCCAATAGCTGATCCAGAGTCACCTGGATTAGCTGGTATATAGATGTTAGAAAAATAATCAGATAATAATCTATTGGCACTAACATTTAAAGCACATCCTCCCACAAATACTATATTTCCATTATTTAATTTATGAGTACTTAACTCTTTTAATATTTTACGAAACTCTTCTTCGTAAACATGTTGTGCGGCAGTGGGCACATCCTCAGGATGGATTTCTGGTTTCACATTCCACTCTGGAATATTTTTACATCCTTTATGCCAGGTCATATTTTTTGTTTCCCAACAATCTCTAATTCTATTTACTACTACATCATAAGGATATGATTGTCTAGCAGCAGCCCCCATCATAATATATTCTTCTTCATTAGGCTTCCAACCTGAGTACTGTGTCAATGCTGAATACATTAATCCTAACGACTTAGGATATTTCCAGTTCCATAATTTTTTAAATTTATGATCTTTAACATGCCAAGCAGTTAATGTTTCCCATTCTCCTATAGCATCAATACATAATACCATGCATTTAGTAAAAGGTGATGTATAATAACCATATGCCGCATGTGACCTATGATGTGGGGTATACTTCATCTTATAACGTTTAGTATTATATGGATGTGGCAACACAGGTGGCTTCCAGGCAGGCTTCTGTCCAGCATACCATCTTCGAGAAATCTTTATACGAGGATCTTCATAAAAATAAATTTTATCTGGTTCATCATATTCTTCTCTCACATAGTCTAACAAGCTTAAAGGTATTTGAGGATCATTCTTTTTTCTAGAAAATCTTTCAGCGTCGGTTGCAAATATCACCTCTTGTTTCACACTATCATAAACAGCTAAGGCACCGTCATGTGATCCACAAGTAATACCCCAATATATCATATCACGTTCTCATTAAATATTATATCATTCACAGGTTCATTATTAAACAACCTCTTTATATAGGATGATAAATTTTTATGATTCTCTTCTGTAAAATGATTTGATCTCCAATCTTTAAATGAAGGATCATAACCGGACTTTATCTCTGCGCGAGATATATCCATTAATGTTATGTCAGGTATAATAAATTTTTCTGTATTTTCTATTTCCACAGGGGCATATAAATCTCTATTATGTGAAGTGGAGAAATATATAACCTTTTCATATTGTTCTGATAAAGCCTTTAATACACATCTAGCCTTTGTTGCTTTGTGATAGTCCTTATAATTTATATGAAAATATTCTATAAACTTTTTATGTTGATTAAGGTATGTCATTTGAGGTGATGAAAGCCATTTATCATTTTCCCACTCTTTCATATCATCAAATAGAACCGCACCTGCATGACCAGGATATTGTAAGAACTCAAAATGAAATCTTCTTGGAATAGATTCGATATAAATTACTTTACCTTCTCTATGATTATGCCCTTCAAGAAAAATATTCAAAGACCAATCAATACTAGAACCCGCTAAACCAAAAACAAATGAAGGCTCATCTAAAAGATTGAACCATCTTTTTTCTGATGATATTCCTCCACCTTTTCCATTGAGAGGATCACAATATGAATCACCGAATACGTGTATCATGTACTTTAAAATGAGAGCAATCGTGTTCGTGATTATTAGTATTCATATTATATGATAAATCAATACCTGTAAATGAACTCATATCATCAACAAATACTTTATTTCTAACATGGAGTCTATAGGCCCAATCAGTTCTAACCTCTCTATACATATCCCAACTTTCTCTTTGAGTTGTATCGAGATTAAAGATCCATCTCTTATCATTAATACGTATTATATGTAATCTGAACTTGTGCAACGGTATAGATTTATTATACATCTTATGTTGCCAATTACCTATTTCTGTGGAAACTGCTGAATAGAATAATTCAGATGGTGGTTTATATGCCTTCTCAAATCTTATAGTATCTATTTCATCTGGATGATATTGGGTTACTACATTATCTTCTTCAACATAAATCGTTGCTTTATCATACTCACAAATATCTATGCACCAGCCAGTTGGTGTAGCCGGTTGTAACCAGTCTCCATTTCTCCATATTCCATCTAACGGTTTAAAAAACCATGCTTCATTGGGAACACCGAGCTTATCTCTAGGAGGATGTTCTTCATCAAAAATATTATCACTTCTAAGATCAGGTAGATTCCAAGAAAAATCAAATAGCATTTTTCTCGGCTTCTCTTTCCAATAATCATAAGCCGCTTCGGTCAATTTCCAAGTTGATACTGTACCGCCTGGACCATTAAGAAATATTTCCATTAGAACTGTTCTTTTTATCTTTCTATTAGTTTAAATAAAAACTATCAATATCTCTCCCAGCACATTCAGGAGATAGTTCACCCATCTTTTCTATAATGGAATGTAATTTATCTACATCATTTTTATTTTTGGAAAAGAACTGGGATGATTTATAATTATTTTTTTGTAGATACTCTTTGCATTCTCTTAATTCATGTAATTCAAACACAGTTGTATCCACACACAATTTATCGTCTACAATAGATAAAAACGCTTCTTTGTTCATATTAGTATTTAGATCTTTCTTCGATAATACTTTGTCTTCTTTCATCTTCACCTTTCATATCCTCTACAGCAAGACCGTTTCGCTGTAAACCAACTTCATTATACTTTTTAAATCTTGCTGGGACTCCATACCACAATGTACCACATTTAATATCAGCTCCCTTAGGTACGATAGAACCCATACCTAACATACAATATGAACCTATAACTTGGAACTGATGTATTGATACACTATAACCTATATTTGTATTTTCCATAACATATACGTGCCCACCAAAAGCTGCATTATTACTAATGATACAATTTGATTCAACATAACAATCATGTGCTATGTTAGAATTAATCATCAAATAACAATTATCTTCTATAGCTGTTAACTTTGACCATTCAGTTGGCATATTTACAGAAACAGATTCTCTGAATATATTATTATCTCCAATAGAAATAACACCTGTAGATTTATCTCTAATACTTTGAGCATCTGTACCGATACAAGTATAAGCTCCTATAATATTATTTTCACCCATCTCAACAACGTCCCAATTAATAAGAGCTGTCTTATGTATTTTATTTGAACCTACATAATACCAATCGCTAGTCATGTCTCTGTCCTCACAAATAAAGGTTCATATTCATATTGTCTCTGTCCATCAAATTGATACTGCTTTTTATCTAACTCATAAATTATTTGTGATGGGACATTACCTACTAGCCATGCTTTAGTATTTTTTAAATATGACTCTCTACCTTGACGTAAGTGTCTTACAAAACCATCTCTATTAGTCCATATTGGTACTTTATCTTTTTGAAGTCTATATGAAATGTGATGATCAGAAGCTTTACCATTCTCCCAAACTCCTAAAGGATACTTTAATAAAATATCTCTAGTAAAACAACTAGTTGCAAAACTTGCAATTGCAGTTTGAAAATTTCCTTCTTTACTTAATACCTCATCAACGGAAGCCCAAGGAGGATAGTCATCATATAAAGGTCTAACAAGAGATGCATTTTCATCTATTAATGGTAATGCATGAAATGAAACATTAGAGTGCGAACTTATTTTATCTCCGTACATTTCCATATTACACCAACCGGTGAATACATCGTACTTAGGTGCATTAGCTAATACAGTATCAATAGCTCTTTTATAGCTAATAGCATCATCTGACATAATAACATAATGACTGAAGTTAGTTTGTTTAACAAACATATTCATTTCATGTACTACTTGAGGTTCAGTAAATGCTTTAAACCATACTCTAGGTAAATTCCAATTCTCTCTCATAGATGTTATAGCCGGAGGTATTATTCTTGGCTGCATTATCATTAATACAGGATTCATATCCAGTTGTCCAATATTTTAGGATTAAACTTTACTCTATTCAGTTGTTGAAGTTTTGGTTTACCATGAAAGTAAACTATAGAAGCATTATTTAATAAAGTTGGATTAGACATTATATGACACTTATAAGATAATATACGATTAGGAAATCCAATATCTATTCTGGGTACTCTTCCATCTTCATTAAATAACTTTCTCATCATCTCTAATTCAGAAGGAATATTCCACGGAGCTAATCTACAATGTTTTAAAACCCAATCTCGTTTATTAGTCCAAACATCCCAAATATAATTAGATGTCTTATCACTAACAATACATATTGCATTACAAACATCACCTTCTATCATTGGATCTGATATTAATCCAACATCTAAAGGAAAAGATAGAATGTCGTCAATGTTAGACATTATAACAGTGTCTAAGCCAATAATCATTCTACGATTAGTTGTAATATCTGGACGAAATAATTCAGCTAATAAAGACCAGCCTGGAGTGGTAGGGTCTAGGAAGGGAACAGAACGAATCGGTTCGTTGAATTTATAATCATCATCAACTAAACAAACCAACTCAAAATCTGTTGTAATGTTTCTCTTTAATCCACGATAAAGTTTATCTGCCCATTCAGCGTTATATATTTCTGCAGAGTGTGGTAAACCCTTTCCGGTTCCTTTAAAGAGAGCGCATATAATCGATATCATTAAATCGCTCAAATTGAATAGGCGTTAAGTCTCCATCTTCTGACAACGCCTTTATAACATCATATTCTTCATCTAGTATTTGCAATTCATATTCAACTGAGTCTTTGACTCTCGCTGTCTTTACTTCATATTGTAATTCTTGTAATTCTTTTGCAATCCAAATTCGTCTAATATTTCTATTCATAATATCTCCTTTAAATATGTAGGGAGAAAAATATTAGACGAATCATGTCTGTGTCCGGTAAGTAAAACACCTCCTTCGACCGAACGTAGCGACGTTAATTATAATCTATCCTTGAACACCAAAATGTTCTAATAGATCGTTATAGTCACCAACAAATTTTCCATCTAATATAATTTGTGGGACTTTCTTACTATTTGTTTCTTTCATGAGATTATAAAATAACTTCTTATCACTCTCAACAATAGAATACTTAATTCCTTTTTGGTCTAATAAATCTTTTGCTTTATCACACCATTCACAATCGGGAACGGACTGATGTCTAACCACAACATTCCCTCTAATCTCCAGATTCATTTTTTTTCATTTCTTTTTGTAATTGTTTTATTTGAAAAGCTCTTTGGACACACATGTTTGTATAGCTGGCTGCTATTTGTGCTTTTTCACCTTTAAGGGTTCCAGCCCATTCAGATACAAATTGATTCCATGTAATCATTATTCTTATATTGTCTAATATGCAACCACATATGGATTGTAATTCGGCGGGCCAGAATTCATTTAAAGATTGTGCGTTCTCCATCTTTTCCCAACAACCTTTAACAAAACCATATATAGCATCGCTAGGATACCAATAAGGATTAAACTGAGGTAGGTGTTTTCCTTCTTGAGCCTGAACTTTAAAAGCTGAAAAGATTAACAATGAAGAAAGAATTAAAACTAAAAATATTTTTTTAAATATATTTTCAAATCGGGCCATCTGTTTTTATACTTACGTGGTAACCTTGATCTTGTAGAGACTTAGCTATCTTTAGTGCTTGTTCTCTATCTATGCAGGGTCTTCTTTGGATATCTTTTTTATCAGGCGCGCTCCACTTGACATTCTCTTTCATCTGCGCGTGATAATTATTACTTTTATTCTTATCTTTAAAATACTCTAACCAAATATTCATTTGATTATTTTAAATCGAAGAAAGCAAAAGGAAAGGCTGTGCTTACCAAAGGCATCAGCCATTCCTAGGTACATTCTTATTTACGGTTTCCAGACAAGTATGATGCAACTTGTGCAACGAAAGAACCTTCAGGAAGTTCTACATTTGAACTTGCTTCACCTGGATCAAAGGAAGCGTCTTCCCTTGATACATAGTGACCATAATTCTGGTCGTCTGGGTTATCGCGCCAGTCGGTGTGTCTCTGCTGATCGCTTTTCTTACCCATTTTACCTGCAGCCTTTGCGGCACCACCTTTTTTGCTACCCTTCTTGTCAAAGTCTTTACTATCACGATAGGCATCAAATTTGTCAGCTTGCCTTTTTCGCTTAGCGTCTGATTTTGCGGTTTTGGTTGTTCCTAGCGTTGGTTTCTGGGAGCTTGGATTATCACGGATATCATTATAAGCTTTTTGAGCCGCGTCATCTGCTGTGGCAGAACTTATTTCATCAACAGGTTCTACTTCTTCTTTCTTTTCCTTTTTAGCGTACCATTTGTCTTTGTCTCTTTCTTGATCACCTTTTGGCACTAGTGCCCGCATATCTGGTCTTTTCCTCACGGGTTCTTTTTTGTGCATTCGAGGATTTGCGGCTTTGTGAGCTGCAAAAGCTGCGTCGCCTTGATACCAGGCAGCCTTGACATCATCTTGATCGTCTTCTTGAACTTCTTCATCATCGTCGTCTTCATCGTCTTCATCGTCACTATCATCATCATCTTCTTTTACTTTAGATTTAGCTTCTTTTGCAAATTGAGGTGGGACTTTTCCTTTTTTAGGTTTGTCATCACCTTCATCTGAATCACTATCATCAGAATCATCATCATCACCTTCTTCCTCTTCATCATCTTCTTCTGCGAAAAGAGTTTGAGCGATTTTTAATTTCTCGTCTTCAATTGCGGCAACAACCTTAGCTTCAACGATTCCATTAAACTTCTCATTAGCTGCGTGTAACTCACCGGACAGGACTAAATCCACCAGTTCTGACGCAGGATTCGAAGGAGTTTCCGTGGCCTCAGTTGCATCGTCATTATTTACTTCTTCTTGTATTTCCTTATCCGACATTGATACACTCCGTAATTTATTGTCAGTTTGTCATTTACTTTATTTATACGATTTTAGAAGTCCTGGAAACTTTCTGTCTCATCCCATCGGCCTACAACGCCAATCATAGGGTCTTTATTAGGATGATCATAATTTTTATTATCTAATATCTTTGTACCAATAACATATTCTAATACTTCAATACATTTATCAAAACGCATATTATGTATTGATTCTAATCCCATTAATGTATTAAGTATGTTATCTTTATCAATATCAGGGTTCTCCATAACATTCTCAGATAGTAATTTTACATCATCTGAAATCTGTCCTAGCTGTTGTATAGATTCTTCTAAATCAAATCTATCATATAAAGCACCTTGTGTTATACTCATAAATTCCTTTGGTGGGGAGAGATGGAGTCGAACCATCACAGTCTCAGACGGCTGATTTACAGTCAGTTGGGCTCACCTATGCTCAGTCTCCCCTTATGTTGGGTATTTTAAATTATATTCGTTCATGATCTCTACTATCTTATCACGGACTGTTTGAAAAACTTCTTGTTCTCCCTCTGAATATTTTTCTTCCTGATATTTAATTTCACTTCTAATAAACTGTTCTATGTCCCACATAGCTAAAGACCAGTTCATACCATCAGCTGATTGACGATAATTCTCATGGTCTTCAGGTAACTCAAATTCTAATGTAGCTCTCATTGGCTTTATTTCCTTACCTTGTATATGGGTTTCATATTGCTTCTTTTTAACTTCAAAGGGCATCGCCGTTCAATGCCTCACTGATAGGGAACCACGCATCAGAGTTATATGACTTATCACAAATGTAAACATCGAAAAAAGGTTTACCTACAATTAATTCATGGTAATTAACACCCCATCTTTTTAATTGTTCTGCGGTCTGTGGTTTCCAAAATTCTGGGTTATCTTTATACGTTCTACAACCTCTTCCTGTCCATAGTATAATACGATGACCCTTTTCATATAGAGCGTTTATATGATCGATCCGATCCTGCCATGGTTCCATATCCATATAAGTAATCGTATTATCATTTTTTTCTTTTCTTACTGTATCACGGTTAGTACAAATAGTACCATCAATATCGAAGCAATAATGCATTAGTAATTCCTTTCTAATTGTTAACGGACACGTTTACTTGAGTGCATGCTGTAGCCTTTCAACAAATGTTATATGAGCCTTTGGTGGTTTCTTAAATTGAAAACCATATGTTCTGCTTTCTAAATCTTTTAAAACATCCGCAATTTGATACGTTTCAAATTCATATATGTCGTTATTCATATCACCAGATTCAAACTGATGATGCCTCGCATAGTATTCTAAATTTGTAAGTGCTTCTTTATATATCTCTCTGTTCTTAGAATTTGCAGACATTATTGACATACGTAACCAATTTCCAATTCTATCTACATTAGGATAATAATTAAATCGATGTAACCACTCTTGCATGAATTCAACCTTCTCACGAACATCTTTTATTCGCTTTACTCGAACTCTTGCTACTTGCCAACTTATATTCCACTTGTCTGATCTCATATTAATATTATACTACATACAAAACAAAATGTCAAGGAAAAAGAATTATAATGCTCCAAAGAAAATATATTGATCCATAAACGCCCAAACCTCGTGTGGTAATTCTGCCCACCTACAAAGTTTAATGAAGTTAAGTTGCCAGAAAGTATACCAGTCTATACTAACAAAACTATATGCATAACCTAATAAGAATCCAATTAAAAGATATTTTAACATTATTCCTGTTCTTTTAAAACCCAGTAATATCTTCCATAAGGTAGGTGTGCGGTTTCACAATAATCATAAATCTGTCCATAATGTTCTAATACGCCGCCTTTATCTGTTGTCTTCATATACTTGATAGGACAGTCTTCAGGGGCTGTAACCGCTATCCATGTAACAATAATAGCTTGAACAGCTAGCATAACTGTGGTTGGTATAATCATCGATGGCCTGACCAATTCATATAAGGATCATCATACATTTCACGTTGAGCTTGTTCCTTTCTCAACATTCTAATCATATCTCCACGTTCTTCATCTATAACATGCTGAGGTCGAGTATCTATATCTTCCATAGGTTCTTCAGCAACTTTCTTTGCTATTGTATCTACCATTCCTTGACTCCATAAGTATGTTAACATTTCTCAGACTCTTTTATATGATATGTTAAGTCTCTTTCTAATGTAGCGACTCTCTCCATAAGAATTAATATTTGATTTTCTAATCTATCAACCCTACTTGTATTAGGTTTAAACGGATTATCGTTTTTCATATTAACCTTGATATTCATTGACATGATTCTCTGCCTCTTCAATTGTTTCAAAAAACGTTCCGGAACGCTCTTCTCTCTTTCCATCTATCACTGTCCATTCTCGAACTAGATATTTTCCAGATGTTGGTGAATCCCAAATCACTTCTTTCTCTCTCAAGATTTCAATAGTTGCATATTTAAAATCTGGTACCTTTTGAATTCCTCTAACAATACTTGCCATATTAAATCCTATGCTAAAATTATATCATCATGGTCTGCACATTCTGCAGTTCCATCTTCATATTCAACCACGTAAGCTGGTCCGGTTTGTGTAAAAAATTGGTATTTAACTTCACCCGTTTGGGGAAGTAAAGACTTCCTGCTATCGAGTGCAATGACAACCTTATCTCCAACTAAAAAATTATTATCTTCCATATGACCTCTATAATGCAAAGAAAAGAATTATTGTTAAATACATCAGACCACCAAAGACGACGGTCGTTCCTATGAATCTTAATATCTCTTGTAATAGCATAATCTCTCTCATAATAAATTAAAGTTAACCGCCACCCTCCCAACTCTTCGCTTCGGTGGTTGATCACCGGTATGTTAAAACATGTGTGCGATCGTCTGATCGAACCATTCGTAGACAAAACCTACTGCCATTGGTACACATATGAACTGAGTACCAGGAAGTGCTGAACAGAATAAACTGAATCCACCAAATAACAAATTACTGTTATCTGCAGTGACAAGACCAACAGTACTTGTAGTCTCGACATATGATTGTAACGTTGCACCAACAAGTGGTTCATAGTTATGAAATCCTTCAATCATATCTTTTGCGATCGTACTTACTTCTGGCTCTATCATATCTCTCTCCTCGGCTAGTTTTTTTATCTCTGTATATATTATATCACATCTAGCTCAAAAAAGCAACAGAAATAATTATCAATGATTACAATAGAATAGTTAGAGGGTGTTGATATCATTGCTGATAAAAGATTATCAATGATTTCAATAGGATAATTAGAGGGTGTTGATATCATTGATAAACAAATATCTATAATGATTTCAATAAGATAATAAATTTGTTAGAAATTCTTTATATTCTTTGGGAATATAATGTTTATTATAGTTGTAATCATAATAATGCAATCGTTCTGTTCTATAAAATTCTTTTAAATTATAATGTTCTTTATTAAAAAAGTCAACTGCTACTTTTGCGGCCAAAAGAATACCATCATATAAATTTAGATAATATGGTATTAATTTAAGATTTATTTTTTTAAAAGGTTTATTGTTTTTATATGCATAATCAAAGAATAGTTTTAACTCATGTTTATTTACATCAGGAAATATTTCTTTATTATTTGATTGTTGTTTAAATTTAAATAATTTCCGATTCTTATTAATAAAATCTGCATATACATTCAAATCAAAATCGTTATTCCCATAAAGAAATAATGTCATCATATCCTTTGCATTTTTTAAATGCGAGAAAAAATTTGATGTTTGGCTAAATGCAATTTGTCTTTTTAGTATGTTTCCTGTGAAACAATTTAATCCACTATCTTGTGTAAATTGATATATATTGGAGTTTGTATTATCATTAGCAAATCCAGCCGCAACAGAATAATCTCCTAAAGGGGTTCCCGGAAATGGGGAATAGAGTGCATTCCAATAATAATCTTCTTTTCTAAAATTAGATTTAGAAATTAGATCTAAACATTTTAAAGACTCTTGTATAGGGTCTTCATAATAATATTCTTTTAACGGCAAGTCCTTAGATGGCTTTACATATTGTTTTGGTTTAACTGTTGGTAATCCGACTATTGCTTGTGTTCTTAATTCTATATTAAATCGTTTAACATTGTTAATAGCATCTATGATAGTTTCATTAGATTCGTGTCTGTCTAATAATAATTTTCTAATATTAGGATCACCCGATTCTATTGCCATAGATATACCTGCTACTATGTTATTTTTTGAAATAATATTTATTCTATCTTTACCACCTTTACCCGCCAACATTCCTGGTCTAGCTTGTATATAAAATGGTATATTAATTTCTTTCCATCTAACACTAAACTCCTTCCACCATTTAATATTGTTAAGAGAAATATCCGCTTGATCAAATATCGCTGTTGTTTTAATATTATATTTTTCATCTAATCTTAATATATCTTTACCTTCTTCGATTAGAGTTTCTATTGGTCTATCTTGTATTATACTAGGAGGCAAAATATTTGATCCATCATATGCTTCTTTTAAATTTTCTATTAAAGAACTTATATAACAATATGTGCAAGAATATGCACAACCAAGAGCAGTAAGAACAGATTTAACTTCACTCAATGCATATATTTTAGTTTTGTCTGAAAAATTAAAAGTGTCTTCATAAAATTTTTCTCTATCCATACGAGGAATATTAGCATAAGGCATAGGATCGTGATATATTCCTGGTCGATATAATCCTAATAATATATCTCTAAAAATATTAATTCCCTTTCCTCTTACAACATAATCTCCACCAAATTCTTTTGCTTCTTTAAAATTATAATTATTATAATGACCGCCAATTATTATAGGTATTGTTTTTTTATTTGAAAATTTATATTGTTTAACCCAATCAAAAAAATAATTACTGACACCAGTATATAAACTAATTCCTATCCAATCGGGTTTAAATTGTTCTATTACTTCATATGTTTTGTGTATATTACTTTCATTAACTAACAAATAATATCGTTCACCATTCATGTCACGAACTATACCACCCAATGCCATTAAAGTAATATTTTCTATTTCACTTATATCATGGCTAAGAAATAAAACTCTAGGTTTTAAATTAGGTTTAGTTTGTTGTAAATGTAATTTATAATTTGACCAATCACTAGTTATGCTATTAGGTGTATATAAAGTATTATTATATTTTCCTATTATGGATTTAATTTCAGGCAAATGTTCTTCTAGTGGATAACCTAACGGATTTTCTAAATTATCTTTTTTCTTTGGCAACATTTTTTGGTAGTCAATACTATTGTACTTTGTCAAGAACAATGAAGACATATAGAGCAATAAACGCTAAACAGAAACAGCATATTAGAAAAGGTTTCATAGAGATCCTAAGCATCTTGCATTAATCTTTGAATGGGGACGGGGGGTCTTTGTATTAGATCCCGTTACATAATGAAGTAATAGTTGAACTTGATATATTCCTTCAAAGGGCAATCGCCAATGTACGTGCTTCTTGGGGTCTTGCGTGTACAAGAGGGCATCTCCAATATTTAGCTTTATTGGAACATCGTCATCGATATATAGAGGCCATACAGACCCTTGATAGCTATCACTATAAAGGTAACCTGTAGGTATAGTAAGAGATATTTCACAGACGTCCTTATCTATATGTTTATTTAAACGTGCACCGATTTCATATACAATGTAATATGAATAAGAAGGATAAATTTCCTTATCTTTAAAATATCGTTGCACTCTTGGTAAAAAAGCATTTAATGATGCTTCAGCAAAACGATCTTGATATGCTCCATGAGTTTCAGGTCCAGGTGTTTCATGTTTCTTTTTACTGTAAGGTTTAAATCGCTCTAATCGTTCATTGAGAGCATATACTGTAAATGCCTTACAATAGTCTTCATCTATAAATCCAGGTATTACTTTAAACATGTATCAACTGTGTCCCTAATTTATTGGCCATGGTTAATACATCCATCGGTCTACTATGTTCAGTTGTCCAAAATTCCTTTAAATCAAAGCTATGGCCCTTCCAAGGCATTGTTTGATTAAAATAAACTAAAGCGGGAACTCTCATCATTCTAGCTAAATGAGCAATACCACCTTCTGAACAAATTAAAAATTTACAATTCTTTAATACACTAGTTAACATATAACCATATTGATCGAAATTATATTCGATGTTATAGATCGTCTTGTTAGGTCCCAAGCTTGGAACAATAACTATCTTATGTCCATTTGCTTTAAGACTTCTTATCATCATTTCTATAGAAGTAAGATCTGCTACTTTATCTTGATGAGCAGCTGATTTCGATTTATGATGTGTATATAACCATATGGCTACATAATCCCCTCCTTGATGCATTTCTTTTGCCGGCCAATAAACATGATCGTGTTGACCTAATGGTGGATCATCTGTTTGAGTAAATGTTTTAAACTCATGTGTAATTAAATCATTAGGTTTAAAAAAGTTTAATACTCGTTTTACCTGTCTATGGGTTCGAGGTTGTAAATGCCAATTAATTATTGTAGGTTCACTAGCACTTATATAATCATATGATATCTGATTTATTAAATCCCCAAACCCAGAGCTATATCCTTTATTTGTCCAATACTTGTTTATTTCCATTTAGAAGTTTTCTATACATTTTATATGCTTTATCTAAAACATTATCTAGGTTCTGTGACATTTCTCCTTGTAGTGTCATTTGATCAATAATATATTCACCTGTGTATGGGTACATAGCATTAATATGTTTGTTAACTTTATTAATAACTAGTCTTCGAGTATACATAGATCTCCTTTATTCGTCTACATTAACACATCCTACTATATGACATCTATCCACATCCATAGATAGATTAACTCCAGAGTGATAAACCTCTGTATTCATTAAATGAGCTCCTCCTGTTGGTTTTATTTGATGTACAACTTTATTACCATCATTGTCTTCTATAATATGAAAACTGTCACTATCCCCATATAAGGGAATATGTATTCTCATTCCTAGATCATAATGCCATGATAGACACGATTTAGGTTTTAATAACATTAATCGAGTCCTATACATCTTTAGTTGTTTTATTAACTTATTCGTATATGGCATATCAAATATAGGAACAATAAAATCTTTTTCTTCGTGACCACCATCTTCTAATTCTTTAACTCTTCTCGATCCAAAATAAGGATCATTCTTTCCTTCAAAACAACCTTGTAATAATATTTGACAGTTTCCCGGTTTCTTCCATTCTGGGTTTAACTTATCAACTGTTTCTTCCACTTCTTTGTTTATCTTTTCTATATCAATATCTTCTTTGATTGACATAGTTCTTTTAGTACTTCCTAATCTAACTCTTAGTGGTGGTTGGGCTTTCCTTAATCTTTCTACATCTTTCATTGACATAGTATTATCCAATTGACTTCTGTTCGCTTTAATTCTCAAATTTTCTAGGTAACTATAATCTGGTATTTCCATTTATTATTATCCCTTGTGGTACAACATTTATTATTATACAGCATTTTTTCAAAAATGTCAACTAAAAACTTCATTAAAAGTAATTTTATATAAAGTATATGTCCAAGTAAGTTCTTCTCCCGACTCAATATCTTTTGAAGCACAAATCCACCACGAGCCATCTTCCATTAATATTTTACTACAATTGGGGTCATCAGAATGATTTCCGAATCCACCTAGAGGTGTGCGAATGTATCCATCTTCACTTTCTTTTCGAGGATGATGTGTAATCCCAATTAATGAATTGGCTTCAATTTTCTCTGTTGCAAAAAGTCCAAGTCCACTAATAGGAGATTTTTTAATTGTTATATAATCTGGAAGAGGGTTATACATTTATATTATCCAGATGTTTTACTAATAAAGGGTCTATATAATCCTTATAAGATTGATTTCTAACAGTATCTAAAATAACTAATTCTCTTTTAAACTTCTTATAATCCCCGTTATGATTATTAATTGCATTTTGTATTTGACCAACTAAATTATGAATATTAAATCTATACCACTTCTTATATTCTTTCCCTTTTATAGTTGCATGCACAGTATCTGAATCTGCCACAGTTGATATACCTGAATCTATTACTTCTATAAGCCTATCTAATGATTCTTCTAAAAGTTCTATGGGAATATTTCTAATTGATGTTCCCCTATTACCTGGAAACATTTCTGCAAAATGAATATAATAATTAGGGACCTTATGATATATACATTTATTACATATCCATTCTATATAATCTGCAGCATTCAAAACATTAATACCAGATAACACCATATTAAAATATTGATGTTTAATATTATTACATGTACTTAGATATCTATCTAGACTTTCATTTAATTCATTCCAATCAGAATGATGTCTGATATAATTATAAGTTCTTTGTGTGCCGTCTATACTAAATGTATGACCCTGTTCTTTAAAGTTGTTTAACAGATTTGCTAACTCAGGTGTAAATTGAGTAGCATTAGTATGGAACTTTAAAGTTGTATTTTTAGCAGTGCCATCTTCAACATACTTTTCTAATACCTTTACAACTCGTCTATCATAAAAAGGTTCTCCACCAGATGCTTTTAACATTTTTATCTGATGAGTATTATTCATTAACCAATCAATTACTTCGTTAGACTCTTTATCATAGATAACACCTTTCTCTATTGGCATTGCTCTATCACTTACTCTCATAAATTCATCGTGGGTTCCGTTAGCACGCATTGCCTCTACATCCTTACCTATCTGATGAGAACTTCCTATATTGCACATTCTACAGGCTAAATTGCATAGGTTAGAAAGGGATATGTCAAACTCAAATAAACCATCAGTTTCTTTACCTCCATCAAAATCAGAACATTGTCTAAACGATTCTAAACCTTTTTCTTCCATCTTCCAGCAGACAGTACATGCTTCATTCTTTATGCCATTTGTTAAATCGTTTCTTAGCTTTTCGTATTGGGGAGAATTAAATATGTCAAGGGGATTCATTCCTGCTAGCTCCGTTTCGGAAAGACCCATGTTGTAATGCATATCTGCAGCCTCTCCCTTTTGTTCCACAGGGTTCATCATCATGCAACAAGGTGTAACATTAGTTGGTCTCTTACCATCGCCAGACCACTTCTTAAAGGTCATAGATTTAAATGGATAATGGCAATATGTTGGATGGTCTTTAGGATTCATATATAAAATAATATATCTGTCACTTCATTATTCTTATATTGATGGTGAGAATACATACACTTACTACAGACTTGACTAAACCCTTCAATATAACCAACGCGGGCCATTATATTATCTGCTATATTATATTCTGTAGGTTTAGAACAAATCCTACAAATTTCTATTTCTGATTCTTCTTTTTGATCTGTACTATCCATCCGTGGCCTCCGCTCCTGGCTTTAGTGTCGTTTACCCAACAAATCTTAATCTTGTTTATAATGTCCATCTGACAAGTAATAAATCATCGCATCGATCAAATCGGGAGCACCCCAAGATATCACCAGCCATAATATTATCAAACAAACACTCATAAATCCACATATAGTGGAAACGTTATTTTCATTCATAAGTCATTTTCTAGTTCTTTTCCTCTTTGGATACTGATCTTTTATCACCGTATCCATCTTTGTACCAACCACCACCTTTGAGATGAAAACTTCCCAAACTCATTATTCTAGTAGATATTTGCCCACAAAGAGAACATTCTATTGTTTTGGTTGTTGAGGTGATTTTGTCAAACTCTTCGGTTATTTCATCACATACGTTACATCGATATTCATATATTGGCATTATTATTTACTCTAATTTCCTTTTCTTCTTCTGCGAACAAATAATCTTGCTCAAAATTTTGACATGAACTTAGCAATTGGTTGAACGAATGGTAGTAACAGTATTGCCATGAGCATATTGACTCCTGTATGCACCATCGCAATTTGTTTAGTGATTCCTTTATGTTGTTTTATTATGCAGGAAATTGTAATCCTTTTTCTTCCATTAAATCTCGAATATCATCTCTGATATGTTCAAGGGCTTGTTCACCAGTTTTATATTTTTCGGGTTCATACTTCAACAAAGAGCGTATCTTTTGGTCTATGTCCCAAGCAAGTAATGCCCAATCCATTGCTTTGGCGGCAACATCAAACTCTTCCTTATCATCTGGTAAATTAAATTCTAATATAGCTTTCATTCTGTTCCTACTTTTTTTACTTCTTCATCTTCTATATACTCAAATCCCATCTTCTCTACTTCATCTAAAGAATATGGTTCTGCTCTACACTCTGCGGCCACTTCCTCTTTTTTTTCGCCTCTGCGATAAGTAATAAAGGTGTCGCATTTATCACAATGTGTATAGAACTCCTGCACTTTATCGGGGTCAATCGTGTCTAAATTACACAGATAATTTTTTGATTGCCAAGACACATCATTTGCCCCACACTTCGGACATTTTATGTCTACGTTTATTTCATCATACATTCCCATATTATATTATTTTTTATTAGAGATGTCTATAAATTTTTTAGAAATCTTATTAGCTTCATTTATATCTATTGATAATTTTTTTTTGTTTATTTTAGACCATTTCGCTTCTTTTTTAGTGTCAAAATAGAAATCACCCCTTTCTATAATTTCTTTTAGGTTAGGAGCCTCACCCAATACATCATAGGGGGTCTTTTCTACTACAATAGCAACATGAATTTCGGGCTCACTCAGTGAACCATATGTCATATATTCAACTTTATTCACGCCTTTGGTATGTTCAAGAAATGTTCCTAACCCATAAGCAAAATCATAACAACCCCCTTGTAAATACCAACTAATATCTTTGCTGCCCCTGAAAGTAATTATAATGTCATCAAGACTTTTTCCATTAATAACAAGTTGTTCCGTTATATATTGTCTAAAAGTTTCCAATTTTCTCCTTTTTTTGTTGTTCTATCGTACACTGCTTACTATTATTTATCACTATGGAGGAAATCTCAACTCTCGGTATCATATCTTTTTCTCTGGCTGATCATGTAGGAATCGAACCCACATCTTCAATTTTGGAAATTGAGGTTTTACCATTAAACTAATGACCAATTATACTAACAAGGCGTTGGTAGGCGTGGGTGGATTTGAACCACCTTTGGAAGTATATAAGACTCCGAGCTTAACCAATTAGCAGACACGCCCAGTATCACTAAAATATGGCGGCCTTTGAGGTATTTGAAACCTCCCTAAATGCTTGACAAGCATTCGTGCTACCACTAC